>Ga0307476_10002403_pt1 | contig 11207 bp, 8 predicted proteins | sample atmos_gasesECM2C_2_FD_203314 | JGI IMG/M metagenome (GOLD analysis project Ga0307476, IMG submission 203314) | Hardwood forest soil microbial communities from Morgan-Monroe State Forest, Indiana, United States - atmos_gasesECM2C_05 | ecosystem: Environmental > Terrestrial > Soil > Temperate... | reverse complement strand
CTGCTCGCGCGCACGCCGTTGCCGCAGGCGCCGAGCGAACGGGCGCTGCGCAAGGCCATCGCCGACGTGGTCAAGCAAGTGGCCGTCAAGCTGCGCAATACGCCGGCTGTCTGCCGCAAGTCCTATATCAACCCCGCGGTATTCGACTCCTGGCGCTCGGGTCTCATTCACCGGGTATTCAACGGCAGCCTGAGTCTCGCGGCTCCGCGCAAGGCGGAAACCCTGGTGCTGGCATTCCTGCGCCGCGAAGCGAGAGCGCAACCCGAGCATTAATTGCGGGCCGGGCCCGAGAGATGGGCGAGAATGGGGCGATGAAGCCCGAACCGACCCGATACTCCGCGGCATACAAGCGCGGCGTGGTGCTGCTGCTCATGACGGCATACACCTTCAATGCGATGGACCGCAACATCATCGCCATCATCAGTCAGTCGATGAAGCTCGACCTCAAGTTGAGCGACACCCAGTTGGGGCTGCTCGGCGGGACGGCGTTCGCCGTGCTGTATGCGTTCGGCGGAATCCCCATTGCGCGGCTCGCCGAGCGCGTCAGCCGCGTCAACATCATCGCCGCGGCGCTCATCATCTGGTCCGCCTTGAGCGCGCTGTGCGGCGCGGCATCGAGCTTCCCGCAGCTGCTCCTGATTCGAGCCGGCGTCGGCGTCGCCGAGTCCGGCTGCTCGCCGCCGGCGCATTCCTTGATATCGGACTACTTCGAGCCGTCGCGCCGAACCTCGGCGCTCTCGGTCTATTCCTGCGGGACTTCGCTCGGGTATCTGCTGGCGGCCGTGGCGGGCGGTTATGCGGCCCAGCATTGGGGGTGGCGCGCGGCGTGCGTCCTGGTGGGACTGCCGGGCCTCGCGATCGCGCTGCTGATCAAAGCCTATATTCGCGAGCCGCTGCGCGGCCATTCAGAGGCGGTGCAGGATCATCGCGACCGGCGCATCTTGCCGCCATTCTCGCTGCAATCGGAATGCCGTGAACTCGGCGCCGTCGTCCGAGCTCTGCTCACCGACCGGCCGGTCTGCCACATGGTTCTCGGCGTCAGCATCGGCGCCTTTGCCGCCTACGGCTTCTATGCCTTCGTACCCGCCTACTTCAGCCGCACCTTCGATCTTGACTACGGCACGATCGGCATCGTTGCCGGGCTCGCTGGCGGAGTCGCGGTGGGCCTGGGGATCGTGGCGGGCGGAGTCGTTGCCGATGGGCTGGCCCGGCGGGACGCGCGCTGGTACGCGCTGGTTCCGGCGATTGGAGGCTGCGTGGCGGCGCCGTTGTATCTGATTGCGGTAGTGCAGCCGGACTGGAGGGCGGCCGCAGGCCTGCTGGCACTCGCAGGATTCTTTCAGTACGCCTCCCTCGGTCCCACTTTCGGAGTGGTGCAGAATGTCGTCGCGCAACGCCGGCGCGCCACCGCGACGGCCGTGCTGTACATTTGCTTGAGCGTGTTCGCGCTCGGCGGCGGTCCTCTATTCACGGGCTGGGTGATCGACCGCTTTGCCGAGATCGATTTCAATTCACCGGACGGCGTGGGCGGTGCGCCGCACGGCGGCGGCGCTTCTTTCAGAATCAGCTGCCCCGGCGGCGCAGCCGTGGCGCCGGCGAGCGCAGCCGCCCGATCAGCCTGTCATGCCACGCTGGCGAGCGCCACCCGACAGGGACTTCTGGTGACCTTGATGTTTTTCGGGTGGGCGTGCGTTCATTACCTGCTCGCCTCGCTCGGGATCGCCCGGTCACTGGCCCTGGCCTCCTCAGTCCAGTCGGATTCGACGTAGAACGGCCCGGGCCGCTCGCGCAGCTCCTCGTACTTGCATATCTCAGGCTCGGCGCCCAGCGGGGTGGACACGCCGCCGCGAAACGCCCATTCGCCGCGCTCGCTGTCCTGCGCCCGCACATAGCTATTGATCATGAACCGCCGATCGCAGTCGCTGAGGTTGGCCGCCGAGCCGTGCACGGTGAACAGCGTCCAGAGCAGCAAATCGCCGGGTTCCATTTCGCAGGTGACGATGTTCCTGGGATCGAGACCGGCGCGCCGCAGTTCATCATCCTGGGTCTGGCCGACCATGATCGGCCCGTCGTCGGACAACCCCAGATATCCCAGGCGATGACTTCCGGGAATGACCCGCAGTGCGCCGTTCGCCGCGGTTTGCCGATCGATGGCGAGCCCCGTCGTCAGCGTGCTGCGGGCGTAGGAGAAGTCCTTGATGTTGCCGGCGCGAAATCGCGCGTCCTGGTGAAATCTGTACGAGGTATATTTTGCGCCCGGCGGCTTCCAATGCACTTGATGCGAGATCTGCTTGATATCGGCGCCCAAGAAAGGCTCGAGCACCCGAAAGTACTGCTCGCCGCGGCGGATCTCCTCCATGAATGGACTCAGCCACGCCGTCCAATGCGCCTGCAGCACGACGCGGCGCCTGGCCTTGGGATCGTCGAGCACCTCGAACAACAGGTTCTTATGCCGATAGGTCGCGTGGTGCTTGAGTCCCTCCTCGTACAGGCGGTGCGTTTCCGCGCTCAGCTGCGCCGTTTGCGCCGGCGAGAGGAAGCCGCGGACGATCGCATACCCTTCGGCGTCGAGCTCTGCGGCCAGATCCTGCATCGTCAGCGAATCATTCCCTTGTAGGCATGCCAGGTGGCGTGCCCCAGGAGCGGTGCAATCACGAGCAGACCCATGAGCAGCGGCGCGTAGCCGACGATGGTGAGCGCCAGGATCAACCCACTCCAGAGAATCATCGCGGGTATGTTGTGAATGACGGCGTTGACGCTGGCGCGCATCGCTTGGCCGGCGGAGGCGTGCCGATCGATGATGAGCGGAATCGCGACGACCGAAACGCTGAACACGCCGGTTGCCAGCAGGCCGCCAATGACGATATACGCGAGGACCTGCGAGCGGTTGGTCGAATCGAGAAATCCACGGTACAGAGTCTCGCGGATATCGGGCGCCGCGATGTGAAACACCGTGCCGAGCAGCAGCGCCGACACGCCGAACCAGACGGCGGCGCAAATGGCCAAAATGACGCCGAACTCGAACAGCGCCGGCGCATTGCGCGCAAATCCATCCAGCGAGTCGTCGAAATTGGCGGGCTGGCTCAGGGAGTAGCGCCGCGACATTTCGCACAGTCCCGCCGACATCAGCGGGCCGACCAGCAGGAATCCGGAAATCGCGGCGGCGACGAAGTACGGGTGGGTGCCGCAAAATACCAATAGGGTCCAGCCCAACGCCACGATCAATGCGCCATAGCCCAGGCTGGTGCCCCAATGCCGGCGCATATCGCGCCATCCGTCCCGCAGCCACACGAGGGGCCGGTAAACCGGAACCCGCACGACCTCGAGATGCAAAATTTGATCCTCGCCGCTGACGAGTGTAGTGCCCATGGTCGCATCCTCCCGCTGAAAGATAACCACCGAACTGCCCTGGAAGGAGTTTAGTCCCAATTGCCGCGGCGCGCCCTTACAATGTCGGATCGTGCAATGCAAACCTTAGGACCGCCTCATGAAGAGCGACGACGTCAAGGAAGCCCGTAAGAAGGCGGCCCTCGATTATCACGAGTTCCCAACCCCCGGAAAGCTCTCCGTTACGGCCACCAAGCAGCTGCTCAACCAGAGCGACCTGGCGCTTGCCTACTCGCCCGGCGTCGCGGCCGCCTGCGAGGCCATCGTCGCAGACCCGCTCAACGTGTTCCGCTTTACCGCGCGCGGCAATTTGGTCGGAGTCATCACCAACGGCACGGCGGTGCTCGGGTTAGGGGCCATCGGACCGCTGGCCGCCAAGCCGGTGATGGAAGGCAAGGCGGTGCTGTTCAAGAAGTTCGCCGGCATCGACGTGTTCGACATCGAAGTCGAGCAGCGCGATCCGCTCAAGCTGGTCGAGCTCATCGCCGGCCTCGAGCCCACCTTCGGCGCCATCAATCTCGAGGACATCAAGGCCCCGGAATGCTTCATCGTCGAGCGGGAATTGCGCAGGCGCATGAAGATACCGGTGTTCCATGACGACCAGCACGGCACCGCGATCATCGTGGGCGCCGCCTGCCTCAACGGACTGCAGGTGGTCGGGAAAGACATTGCAAAGGTCAAAATGGTGGTGAGCGGCGCCGGCGCGGCGGCGCTGGCCTGCGTGGAATTGATGCTCGATCTCGGCCTTGCGCGCGAGCATGTGTGGTTGACCGACCTTGCCGGCGTCGTCTACGAAGGCCGGCAGGAGTTGATGGATCCGGAGAAGATTCGCTTCGCCCAGCCTACCCAGGCGCGCATCCTGGACGATGTCATCGGCGGTGCGGACGTGTTCCTCGGCTTGTCGGCGGGCGGAGTCCTCACCCAGAGCATGGTCGCGAAGATGGCCTCCCGGCCGCTGATCCTTGCACTCGCCAATCCGACGCCGGAAATCCTGCCGGAGGAGGTCCGGGCGGTGCGTGATGATGCGGTGATCGCCACGGGCCGCAGCGATTATCCCAATCAGGTCAACAATGTACTGTGCTTCCCCTTCATATTTCGGGGCGCATTGGACGTCGGCGCGACCACCATCACGCGCCAGATGGAAATCGCCGCCGTGCACGCCATCGCGGAATTGGCGCGCCAGGAACAGAGCGACGTGGTCGCCGCCGCGTATGGCGGAAATGAGGATTTGGCGTTCGGCCCGGATTATCTCATTCCCAAGCCCTTCGACCCGCGCTTGATCGTCAAGATCGCGCCGGCAGTCGCCAACGCCGCCATGGAATCGGGCGTGGCGACTCGGCCCATCGCCGACCTGGAAGCGTACGGGCAGCGTCTGCTGCAGTTCGTGTATCACAGCGGCACGCTCATGCAGCCGATCTACGCCGCCGCGCGTGCCGTGCCCGCGGATCGCGGCCGCATCGTCTATGCGGAAGGCGAGGATGACCGCGTACTCCGAGCCGCGCAAATCATCGTGGATGAAAAGCTCGCGACGCCCATTCTCGTCGGCCGCCCGGCGGTGATCGAGCGCGGCATCAAGCGTCACGGCCTGCGCTTGCGGATCGGCGAACAGGTCACGGTCGTCAACCCCGAACACGATGACCGATATCGTGAGTACTGGCAGGCCTACCACAAGCTCACCGAGCGCGACGGCGTGACCGCCCAATACGCCAAGCTCGAAATGCGCCGCCGCACCACGTTGATCGCGGCGATGCTGCTGAAGAAAGGCGAGGCGGATGGCTTGATATGCGGGACCATCAGCACCACCGCGCGGCACCTGCGCTACCTCGATCAGGTCCTTGGGCGCCGCGCCGGCGCCACCGTGTACGGGGCGATGAGCGGCCTGATCCTGCCCGGCCGCCAGGTATTCATCGTGGACACGCACGTCAATCTCGATCCCACGGCGGCGCAGCTGGCGGAGATCACGCAGCTGGCCGCGGATCAACTGTGCGCCTTCGGACTCGTTCCGAAAGTGGCGCTGCTGTCGCATTCGAATTTCGGCAGCAGCGACGCGCCCTCGGCCCTCAAGATGCGCGCCGCGTTGGCGCTGCTGCACGAATGCATGCCGGATCTCGAGGTGGACGGCGAAATGCACGGCGACTGTGCGCTCGAGGAGGGCGCCCGCCGGGCGATACTGCCGGGCACCACGCTGCAGGGCAGCGCCAACCTCCTGGTCTGCCCCAATCTGGACAGCGCCAACATTGCTTATAATTTGCTCAAGTCGGCGGCGGGTCAAAACGTCGCCGTGGGTCCCATCCTGCTCGGCTGCGCCGCGCCTGCCCACATTCTGACCCCGGCGGCCACGGTGCGGCGCATCGTCAACATGACCGCGGTCACCGTGGTCGAAGCCAGCAGGGCGCGCGCGGGATCGCAACGGCGATGTTGAACTAGCTCGGGGATTGCGCGTCGAAGGAAGAGGGAGATCGGGGATTGCGCGTCCGGAGTTGCGGCAGGTGCTTTGCGAAACTTGAGGTCATCGTCATGAGAACAACGATTCGATTGGGGATTTCACTCGCGGGTCTCGCGGCGCTGCTGATCGGCCTGTCATACCGGGCGCCCATCGCCCGCGCTGCGGCGCACACCGCCGATCCAGCGGGGGAGGTCGTCGACAGCACCTGGCAGCATCACAAGGTATCGTTCAACTACGTCGGCTTCACCACGCTCTATACCTGCGACGGCCTGGAGGACCAGGTGCGTCAGATCCTGCTGCATTTCGGCGCTCGCAAGGATGTTCACGTGAGTGCGACCGGCTGCCCCGGCCCGTTCAACGGGCCCAGCCACGATGCATTTGTCGACGCGGATTTCTATACGCTGGCGCCGGCGGCCGACACGGCCGGGTCCGCGGCGGTCAAGGCTCGCTGGACCGCGCTGCGATTGACTTCGCACAACCCGAGCTTCATGGGCGACGGCGACTGCGAATTGGTGCGAGAAATGAAGGACCTCATCACCAAGAACTTCAGCTTGCGCAACCTCGAATATCGCACGGATTGCTTTCCCCACGATGTCACCCTGGACGAGTTCTCGGTCAAGGTGCAGGCCTTGCGGGCGTCGCCCCAGATAACGGCTGCGGCGACCGGTTAGCGTGCGGCGGCGGCGCAGGACTCGCCGCAGCAGCGCAGGACTCGCCGCAGCGGCTATTCGCGGCGCTTGGGATTGCCCTGCAGCGCGTAGTGCACCAGCTGCAGACCCGTACGCAGATTCAGCTTGCGCTTGATGCGCTGCCGATGCGATTCGACGGTCTTGACGCTCAAGTGCAGCGCCTGCGCCGACTCCCGGGTACTCATGCCTTTGCCGATCATCAGCAGAACCTGGAGCTCACGGTTGCTGAGGCGCTCGATCGGATCTGCCGCCAGGTAGGATTCGCCGGCGGCAAATTTACGGATCATGCTGTGGCCGACGGCCTCCGACACGTAAATGTCGCCATTCAGAACGCGGCGCAGCGACACCAGAAACTGCTCGCTCGGCGCCTCCTTGGTGATGTAGCCGTTTGCGCCGACGGACAGCATGCGCTCGGCATAGACGGCTTCGTCGAGGGTCGACAGCACGAGGATCGGCAGCTGCGGGTGGTGCGCGCGCACGTGGCGCACCAATTCGATGCCATCGCTCTGCTTCAAGCTGATTTCGCAGATCAGAAGATCCGGATAGAGTTCAGCGATGGCGGTGCGCGTATCGCTCGCGTTCTCCGCTTCCCCGCACACGGTCAAATCCTGCTCGCGCTCGATGACGCGGCGCAGGCCGAGGCGCACGATGGGATGCTCATCGACGATGAGAACGCGGCGGGCGAGACCGGCACGCGAGATGGCCTTGATCATGGCTCTGTTCCACGCGCCACGAGCGCGGCGAGCGTTGCGGCTATGCCGGTGCGGGTTGCGCTCAGATCCCCGAGCGTGGCCTCGAAGCACGCGGCCGTTTGCGGCGCGGCGCAGTGATACCCCTGCCACTGGTCGCATTCGAGCCGGGTCACGAGCTCGAGCTGCTCCGCCGATTCGATTCCTTCCGCGACCACCCGCAAGCCGACGCTGCGAGCGAGCGACACGATCGCACGCACGATCGATTCATCCGTGCGGCTGATCGTGAGGTCCCGGATGAAACTGCGGTCGATTTTCAACTTGTCGATCGGGAATCGCCGCAGGTAGCTCAAACTCGAATAGCCCGTACCGAAGTCATCGATGGCGACACTCACCCCCATCCGGCGCAATTGCTTCAGCACGCCGGCGGATTCCTCCGGATTGGTCATCAGCACGCTTTCGGTCAATTCGATCTCCAGAGCGCCGGCGTCGAGTCCGGCATCGGCCAGCGCGGCGCGGATCAAAGGCAGGATGTTCGGCTGGCGAAACTGAGTGGCCGATAAGTTCACCGCCACCGGGAACGAGGCACCGAGCTCGACCTGCCAGGCGCGCGCCTGCCGGCACGCCTCGCGCAGCGCCCACTCGCCGAGCGGGACGATCAGCCCCGTCTCTTCGGCAAGCGGGATGAACGAGTTCGGTCCGATGATCCCCTTGTTCGGATGGCGCCAGCGCAGCAATGCCTCCGCGGCCACGATTCTTCCCGTCTTGATCGAGATTTCGGGCTGGTAGTAGAGTTCGAATTCTTGGGCCGCGAGCGCGCGCCGCAGATCGTCTTCTTGCGCCAGAAGCTCGTGCATCGAATCGGTCATGCCCGGCTCAAAGAACAGGGCCTGACCGCCGCCGCGCTCCTTGGCGATCGTCATGGCGACTTCGGCGTGGGCCAGCAAATCGTCGCTGCGGCGGCCATCGTCGGGCCACACGCTCACGCCGATGCTGGCGCGCACCCGCAGCGCCATGCCGTTGACCTGCATCGGCTCCTCGAACGCGGCAAGCATGGCGGCGGCGACGGTCTGCGCCTCCAAGCGCGCTGCCACGTGCTCGATGAGAACCGCGAATTCGTCGCCGTCGAGGCGCGCGAGCGTTGCCGTCGACTGGGAGGCGACCGCGGCGATGCGGCGCGCGACTTCGGTCAGCAGCCAATCGCCGACGCCATGACCGAGAGAATGATTGATCGCGCTGAAGCGATCGAGATCGAACACCACAATCGCGAGGGACCGGCCGGCGCGCTGAGTGTCGGCGATGGAATTCGCGAGGCGATCCTTGAAGCGCTGCCGGTTCGGCAGTCCTGTGAGCGAATCATGGGTCGACAGGTACTGCAGGCGGGCGTCGATTGCTTCGAGATCACGCGCGTTGCGGCCCGCCCGGTCCTTCAGCCGGCCGCAGCAAATGGCAATCACCAGAGTGATGCTCAAAACCGCGCAGCCGAGCGCCGCGACGCTGATCACGAGCAGGCGGCCGGGCGATGCCGCCTCTTGGCAGCAAGCGTGGAATAGCAGCCGCGAGTTCGCCAGCGACTGCGCGCTGGTGCCGAGGAGGCCTATCGCGGCCGCGAGCGTCGCCAGGATACGCGCGCAGGCGCCGCGCCAGGAACGGTCGGGGGGGTCTCTGAACCAGACCCACAGCGCCGCCAGGAAGGTCACGAAGGCGATCAGGAACGAGCCGCCTATCCACGGCAATTCCTCCTGCAGCACCAGCAGGCCTGGCAGCTCGTCGAGCGCGGCACAGCGGGTCATGCCGGCGCCCACGGCGAGAGCGAAGGCGGCGCCTGTGATGGCGGCCGCGTCCGGCTTACGGCCCGCGATGAAGAGAAGCGCGCACGCCTGAGTCGCCGCCGCTACCGCAAACGGCAGCACGAACCAGGAGATCCCGACGTTCGGCCGTTCAGGCAGCCACAGCGACATGACCTGAATGAAATTCGTGGCCCACAGGCCGAATCCCAACGCGAGTGAGCTCGCCAGCACGACGCATGCGCTGTTGCGAGTGCTGACCGTCGAGACTCGCCACGCGAGGGTGAGGGTGGTATGCGATACGAGTATCGCCATCACCGCCGCCAGGGCCAATGCCCAGGCGTCGGTTGTGAGTACAGTCATGAATCGAGCCTTGTAGCCGTCCCAACGAAGCCCGACACGGTAGCGTCAGGGAGCTCGACGCGGCATCGCGAACATTGGGTATCGGCGGCAAGAATGGCCGGTAGGAGGGGCCCGCGGTTGCGCAGTGCAACACAATCAAGGTTCGATAATTCTGTTCCGAATGGCGTAGCGGACGAGTTCCGCCAGCGATGTGAATCCCATTTTGCGCATGATGTTGCCGCGATGCGTCTCCGCAGTGTTGACGCTTATGTCAAGCGCTCGGGCAATGTCCTTGTTGCTGTTTCCTTCCGCGAGCAACTGCACGATTTCCCGCTCGCGCGCCGACAGCGTATGCGCGGCGTCGGCGTCACGCGCTTCGCTGCGAAGGTAGCCATCAAGGACCATCTGCGCGACCGTCGAAGTGAAGAAATACCTCCCGTCGAGCAGCGCCTGCACCGCTGTGACCAGCACCCGGCCCGCATCGGATTTCAAAACATAGCCCCGCGCTCCCGCGCTCAGGACCTCCCGAACAACCTGCTCCGACTCGTGCGCGGTCAAAATGAGAATGCGCGCAGCGGGGTCGGCGGCGATGATTTTGCGCGCAGCCTCGAGACCATTGAGCTCGGGCATCGTCAGGTCGAGCACGATGATGTCCGGCTTGATCTCGGCCGCCGCTGCAGCGGCGTCCCTGCCGTTGGCCGCGTCCGCTGCCACCACCCACCCGGGCACCTGAGTCAGTTCGGCAGCGATGCCGCGCCTGAAGAGCTCATGATCGTCCGCGATCAAAATGCGTACGGACTTCATTGACGTTTTCCCGATGATCCTCAGGCCGCAGTGAGCGTATCGCGTTGCCGGGCAATCGATATCGTCGTGCGGACTCGGGTTCCAGAATGGGTTGATTCCACTGAAAGGGTTCCTCCTATCTGGCGGATGCGCTCGCGCATACCCGCAAGGCCGACTCCCACGGTCCGATCCCTGACGGCATTTTCCGCGGTGTAGGCGTGCGGCATGCCGCGTCCGGCATCTTCGATCTCGAGCATTACACAGTCGGATTGTACTTTGAGTCTGACGGCCACCCACGGGCTCTCGGCATGCCGATGCACATTGGTGAGCGCCTCCTGAGCAATCCGAAACAGGCAGAGCTCATCATCCGGCGGCAGCCGATCCATCACCTCCGGCAGATCCAGGCGCACCTCGATCGCGCTGCGGTCGCGAAATCCGTCGGCCAGCCAGCGCAGCGCGCTGAGCAGCCCCAGTTCATCGAGCAGCGGCGGATGCAGTAGATAAGACGCGGTGCGGATCTCCGTCGAGCACTGCGTTGCCAGGCGGGCACAGTGCTCGAGCCGTTCGCGGACCGCGCCCGTGATGGACTCTGTGTCATGCAGGAGCCTCGCAAGCCCCAGCTCCAACGCGGCGAGAGTCTGGCCGGTCGAATCGTGCAGATCTCGTCCGATCCGCCGACGCTCCTCGTCCTGCAGCCGCATCAGCTCGGCCGACAGGAGCCGCAGCTCCTGCTCGGCGCGCTTGCGCAGCGTCACATCGTGTACGACGGCGAGCGCGAGCACCGTGCTGCCCGCGCTGAGACTCGATAGGTCAACCTCTGCCGGAAAACACTCGCCGGTGTCGGCGCGCTTGTGCAGCCACTCAAAAGTCGTGCCCCCCTCGCGGAGGGCAGTGGCGATGCGCTCACGCGCGAGATCGTCCGAGCGGCGGCCGTCGGGCTGATGTTCCGGCGAGAGATCCCAGGGGGACATTCCTGCCGCGGAGCGCTCATCGTCGAGGCCGAACATTCGAACGGCCGTGCGATTCGCCTCCACGAAGCGCGCGCCCTCGAGAACAAATGCGCTGAATTGCGCGTTGTTGAACA
>Ga0307476_10002402_pt1 | contig 11208 bp, 9 predicted proteins | sample atmos_gasesECM2C_2_FD_203314 | JGI IMG/M metagenome (GOLD analysis project Ga0307476, IMG submission 203314) | Hardwood forest soil microbial communities from Morgan-Monroe State Forest, Indiana, United States - atmos_gasesECM2C_05 | ecosystem: Environmental > Terrestrial > Soil > Temperate... | reverse complement strand
TGCGCCGAGGAAGCCGACGGAAACGCCAAAAGGGCAGCCGAGCCAAGCAAAAGCGTCCAATTCTGCAATCGTGTCCGCATGTCATCCTCTCTAGAAGTCGAAGTCAAGTCCGATCAGTATTTCGCCGGTGTTGATGTTGGTAAGCGCTCCGGTCGTAAGATTTGCCGGCCCGGTACCGTCCTGGTGCAGCCAGTTGTACTCGTTGTGCCAGGCTAAACCGGCACGGCTCGTCATGAAGGGGTTGTAGCGGAAGCCGATGGTGTAGGTGGAGATGTTGCCCAAGTTGGAAGGACACGCAACACCACCACAGATGTTTCCGTTGGCTTGTTGCGACATCCGTTCTGCCTCATACCGGCCGATGAAGATCAGCTGTGGACTGTAAATGTAGTGGCCCTCGGCGGTGACTCCGTTCCAGCTGGGCGCCTGCGATCCTGCCGGAAGAGTTGTTCCCGGCACATTGTTCGGAGGGCAGCCGTTGGGAATCGGAGTGGTGCAGGTTGTGCCTCCATTGCCGTCGGTGGCTTCCGCGTTGCCATAACCCTGACCGAACCACACGTTATCCGAGCCGTGCTGCGTCACAACCGTAAGGCCGACGTGCGGGCCGAAGTAGAATTGCCCCACGAAGCCTTCGCGGCTGAAGCCCTTGTTGCCAATTCCGGAGCCGGGAATGGGTATTCCGCCACCCGAAGTCAGATAGTACGTTGAGGCCTCTCCAGCCATCGCGTAGAACCCGAGCCGTTGCACCCCCAGCCTGCCCGCGTCGAAAGCCTGGCTCGCGGCAACGAACCCGGTGTAGGCGTTGGCGGTTGTGCTCAAACCAACGTTGCCATCACTCGAGCTGAGAAGGGAAGCGGAGATTCGCGTCCGGTCGTCCACCGAGTGGCCCATGTACTCCATGCCGAGTTGGTTATCCCCGATCTGCCCAAAGATGTTCCCGTCACCTTGCGGGATGAAGTGATAAGTCTGATAAACACCGCCGTTCCCGGTCAGCGTCAGAATGCGTTTTTCAGAAAGAAGATTGTCGAGTTCGAATCGACCCATCTTGAAATTGAGCCAGGGACTGTGAGCGATGTTATCGAAGCGCACAAAGACCTGTTCAAAGTGAAAAGCGCCGGTAGAATCGGAAGACGGAAGCAGGTAGAAGGAGATATTCTTCTCCAGAGTTCCGCCGGTATGGAAGTCGAGGCCGCTCAGGTCAAAGCCGGAGCTCGAGATGCGCTGGATCGCGGAGCCGGTGGGTGTCGGCACTCCACCCACCGAAGAGTAAGTGTCCACCTCGACTTTTCCAGTACTTACCCGGTGCCAGATCGGCGTGATGCGGAAGACCACTGGCCAGTACGAAGGGTTCTGCCAGATCGGGGCGTCGCGATCATTCATCAGTTGGTAGCCGTTGTCCTTGAACTTTTGTCCAAAGTAGTTGAGCATCGGCCAGGATTCGTGGCAGGCCGAACAGCGCAGCCCATACTTGCGAGCGAAAGCCGGCAGGGCATTCGCAGGCTGGCTGCAGGTGACGACTACAGAGGCGAGAACCAGGGCGACCGCCGCGAAGGACGTCGCAAAGCGAAAGATGTTGCGGAGATAAAAACTACTCGAAACGCGCATGGCCGGACTCCTCGGCAAGATCAAACTCAGGATCGGTTTTTCGAAAACTAACTTCTACTCAAGCGAAAGCCGCAGGTAATACCCCAGCAATGAAGGCTTCGAACGGGAGGTGGCTCCCATTCTGCCTGTGGTAAAACAGTGGACGAAAGGTTCTACCACCCTACCGGGGCGGAATCCTACTACGGTCGCAAGAAAAAGTTCAAGAGGTTTTTACATTTTTTTTACAGGGTCATTGGAGAATCTCGCGAACCTCCGGTCAAATAAGGGGCAAACGTCCGGGGCGGGTTGACAGCTTTGCACCAAGAGTACGAGACTCTGTGGAGTCTGGAAGCGGAGGCTGCGGTGGGTTCGGGGTTAGATTACGGAAGCGGCATTCCGGGGAGCACGCGGGATTTTCGGGCGAGGAATCGCGCCAAGAATGGTTCGATCAGCAGGGCCCGCATGGTTCCGCGCTGCAGGTGCATCTTGCTGTTGACGTTGGTGGCGGCAGTTCCGCTCGCCGGCCGCGAAAAAAGCAAGCTGTCGTACGGCGAAGGTCTCATCGTCAGCGTTCCTTTGCCAGTGAGCGAAGTGGAGCAAGTGGTTGGAGACGTGGCGCAGAACGGTGTAATCCGGGGAACCAAAGAGTACAACAAGGACGAGTTCGTCAGCGGCGCGAAAGCCGCAACTTCATCGCACGTATTTCCTGCGTGGACCGAGGGAGGAAAGGTTTTCTACAAAGTTCGGGAGCAAGCGCTCGACCCGCGCAACTTCAAAGATAGCAGTGACTCAGGAACCCTGGTTGTGCGCTACGTAGTGCAGGCTCAGGGTGAGAAGAACACCGTCCTGCGCATTAACGCGCTTTTTAAGGAAGATTACCGCCATATCGTGCATCAATCGAACGGGTCGGTCGAGACCGCCGAGTACAACGACATCCGGGAGCACGTCGAAGCCATTGAGTTGATGAAGAAGCAGAACGTTGACGCCGCCGAGCAACAGCGGCGGGAACGATTGGCGAAAAAGCAGAGCCTTGCCAGGCAAGCGGATGGAGGGGCCTGGCCGATGCCGCAATCCGATCCGCCTGAATCCACATCAAAGCCCGTCGTTCAGAGCACCGAGAGTCAAGAAGATGCCGGTCCTGCTTCCGCAGCTGAGCAGTCTTCGCGCCTGGACCTGTCGTCGAGTCCAGCCTTGCCGAATCCAGTCGCGCCGAGTCAGGCCTTATCGAGCCAGGCACCGCCGAGTCAAGGCCCGCCGAGTCAAAGCTCTTCAGGACCCGCTGTTTCCGGGCAGAGCCTGGAAGATCGTGTCAAGGATCTTCGCAAGCAGGTCGAGCGGCTGGTGAAGGCCCCAGGCGCGCCGCTCAAGTCAGCCCCTTTCCACACCGCGAGTACGCTGCAGTCTTTACCCCCGGGAACAGAAGTCTTGATTCTGATTTCGACACCCTATTGGTACGGCATTGAGACGCACGAGGGCCAGCACGGATGGATCATGCGCGACGAGTTGGAGCAGCCATGAAGTGTCGTAGAGGGGGGGAAAGCCCGGCGTTCTCTCGGGCGCTTCTGGCAGCGGTTGTTGTTTTGTGCTGCGTGCCCTGGAGCCGCGCGCAAGGCAACGGATTCGAGCGGAGTTTCCCGCAGTCCAAGGCCAAGATAGAAGCGGCCTTGCAAGCCATGCAGGTCGCAACAGCCGGACGGCTTCCCGTGCTGGATGGCTTCGCATCTTCCGCCGATCATCCCCTGGACCGCTATCAGCGCGGCTATTACCAGTCCAAATTCCAGGTCACGGCAGCGCCATCTGGCGGATCCACTGTGCGGGTGACCGTGCAGGTTACGGCCTGGTACGCGGATCCGGTCGCCGCCCGGTCCGGCTATCAGCTGTTGACCTCGAATGGGCGACTGGAAGCGGACCTGCTGGATCAGCTGGCGGATCAACTCGCCGGCACGGGACAGCAATTTGGCGCCAGTCCTCCGGCGAGTTCCGCTCCGGCGCGTGTCGCCCCTGCGAGTGCCGCTCCGGCGCGGCCAGTTCCCTCGGAGAAACCTTCTGCTGGGGGATCGGTGAAGACCGCGGAAGCTGCAGAGCCCACCATCTCGGCGCCGATGCCCCGAATTCCAGAGACCAGCGGCGGTCTTTCGTCGCCCCTGGCGCAGGGTCTGGCTGAGCAAGAGAAGGCGGTGCAGAGAAAACCGGCCGACGCAGATCCGAGTGGCCTGCGCGCGGAGGCCGAAAGTTTGGAAGAGATTCTCAAGAATCAGTCTCATCCGAAGAATCTTGTCGCGGTGAAGAAGTCTGGAACTCCAGTGGTGGAGACCGCGAGTTTAACAGCGAAGAATTTATTCCTGGCCAGTGCGCACGACGAGTTCGAGATGCTGGACTTCAATCAAGATTGGGTTCACGTGCGCATTTCTGGAATATCTAGAGGATGGATCTGGCGCAACAACCTGGAAATGCCCGAGGGCGTTCCGGAGGGCGATGTGCCGCCGAGTTCGGCCCCGGAAACCCTGGCGGATTTGTTTCATGTGACGCGGGAAGAAACCGCGCCTTTTCCGGGAGATTGGGCGCCTCTCCGGGGGAAGAGCGTAAAAATTGTCTCAGTGGAAAAAATAAACGAAGCGCAGAAGAATGGCGGTCCTCAGCTGAGGCTGGAGTTCGCGAAGTCCGTGCTTGACAAGGGCTATGCCGAGCTAGCGCGGAAGCCGCAGGAACTCGGCGGGATCGTCGTAATCTTCGACGCGGTCGACGGAGGGATGATTGCGGCCACATTCCCAACTCTTCAGCAATGGAAGGCGGGTAAATTGTCGGACGCCGCTCTGTGGCATCAGTGCTTTTTTGATCCGCCGGAAACCTTCAGCGAATCTGGGGCTGCGGCCAGCCAATAGTAGGGATGGCAGAGTTTTAGGATTCGCATTCCGGGTTTTCCGGAGTTTCGACTTGACTTTCGAAAGCTATCGGAGTACCCATACAGGTCTTGGGTATCGGAGCGCTCTCTGGGGCTGCCCTGTGCTCGACTCGGAGAATTTGTCCGAGTGTAGTGAAGCAGTACGACAACCGCACGACTAAACTTTCCATGAGCACGATGAGCCAACCACTGGTTTTATTTCGCAAGCAAGCAACGTCTGTGGCGCGCGATTATGCCGAACTGATGAAGCTGCGCGTGACCAGTTTGATTGTGATGACCGCGTGGTGTGGCTACTATTTCGGCGCGCAGAAGGCGGGCGTTTCTTCGCTGTCGTGGGGGCTGCTCCACGCCTTGCTGGGAATCGGGCTGGTTTCGGGCGGAACCGCCGCGCTCAATGAAGTGATGGAACACGAGGTGGACGGGCAGATGCGGCGAACGGCGCAGCGTCCGCTGCCGGCGGGCCGCATGAGTCTCGCTCACGCCACCGTGGCTGGCCTGGTGGCCACATTGGGCGGCTCCATCTATCTTGCGGTCTTCACAAATCCGCTGACCGGGCTGCTGACTTTGCTGACGTCGGTGGTGTATCTGGCGGCTTACACGCCGTTGAAACGGATCTCGCCCATCTGCACCTTCGTGGGCGCTTTTCCTGGAGCTATGCCTGGAGTTTTGGGTTGGACGGCGGCGCGGGGCCGGTTGGAGTGGGGCGCGTTGATATTGTTTGCCATCCTTTTTGTGTGGCAGTTTCCGCATTTCTTTTCCATCGCATGGCTCTACCGGGAGGATTACGCGCAAGGCGGAATTCGGATGTTGCCGGTGGTGGAGGAGGATGGCCGGTCCACGGCGCGGCGCATCGTAGCCTATTCGCTGATTTTGATTCCTCTGAGCGTTTTGCCCAGTCTTTTCGGGATGGCGGGAAAGATCTATCTGGTGGGAGCGGTGCTGCTTGGCGTTGCGCTTTTCTATTTCGGCGCCCGCCTGGCTTTTCTCAAACTACCCATTAACACCCCGCGATCAAAAATGCTCGCTCGTCATGTGTTGCAGGCCACAGTGATCTACCTTCCGCTCCTGTTTGTGCTGATGATGGGCAACTCGTCGCGGCCCTGAGATGGTCGAGGGTTTCGAGAAACGGGAATCTACCGCGCAGAACCTCTTTCCCGGCATTCCCCAGAGTTCGCCGGCAACCTCTCGATGACACATGTGGCTGTTCAACGAAGGCAAGAGTAGGACTGGAGACGAGCGCGGAAGTTTAGGATGGCCCTGTTTACTGGATTTGGCTGCCGACCTGCGAGAACACATTGCTTGCATTCGCCCCAATCAGCCGGACGGTGCTTGCCACGATGACGAGAACGACTGCGAGCATGACGGCATACTCGGCGACGTCCTGTCCTTCGTCATTTGACCAGAGCTTGGTTAGAAGATCGCGCATAGTGTTCTCGATTCAGACCGCTCCAGACGTGGCCGAGGCGCTGGTTGCTGGCTGAATGCTGGAAATGAAAAGATTCATCCCCCAGCCTTCCTTTTCCTGCGAAAAAGCCTGCAGGCCAACCTGGTATTCGCTCCGCCCGTCCAGCAACTTCGTCCACACCACTGTGAATTCCATGCGGCGCTGGCGAAAAAAGATTGTCAGCGTGTCGAGCGCCTTCAGTTGACGGCGAATCGACCCCAGCCGCGCCCCGGTGGCCGTGAGGTCGAGGGTGTGCGCTAAAATTTCGAACGACTGGCCGGAAGCGTCGGTTCCTCGAACTCGCACCGGAAGCACCGCCTGAATCCGATCTTGCCGACGGCGGTTTGTTTTGACATTCGTTGCCTGCATATGTGGCCTGGAGACAGTGTGCGACAAACTTGAAAGTATGGGAATAGCTCCGACGAGTGAGGCACGAAGGTAACCAGCCCCCTTTTTTCGGGGCTTTGGCAGGAGTGCGCTCTCAGCAGGCTGCTCGCGAATATTCTGTGCCGACAATTCCAGACCGGGAAAGAATATCAAAATAAACGAGATGCGAGTTCGTGACCAACCGAAAAGGGTTAGACTCAAAGAGGCTGTTTGGCATCCAAGGGTAGACATGCGGCACACGCGAGTTAGAAATTGGATTGGGATTGGACTGTTCCTGGGTTGGACTCTTGTCGGCGTGTGCCAGACGTCGGCTCAGGCACCGGATTCGGCGCGATCGTCGCATCCCGCACAGAATGCGCTTTTGCCAGCCGAGCAGATAGCCAAGAAACTTCAGGAGAGGAATGCGCAGCGCGCTGCGGCGCTGGATCAGTTCAACGGAACCAGGGTCTACCGCATGCAGTATCGCGGATTCCCCAGTGATCGGGACGCAGAGATGGTGGTCAAAATGACCTACCATGCTCCCAATACTAAGGAATTTACCGTGGTGTCCCAGAGCGGCTCCAAGTTCGTCATCGACCACGTATTCAAGAAACTGCTGGAGGGTGAGCTCGAGGCGGCGAATGAGGAGAACCGGCGCAACACGGCACTGAGCACGGACAATTACGACTTTACTTCTGCTGGGTACGAGACCACGCCCGAAGGCGGGCAGTACGTTCTCAACCTGCTGCCCAGGACCAAGAACAAATTTCTTTATCGCGGGAAAATCTGGGTTGACGCGAAAGACTTCGCCGTAGTGCGAATCGAGGGAGAACCGGCCAAGAACCCGTCGTTTTGGATCAAGAAGACGGAAGTCAAGCACAGATATGTCAAGGTGAACGACTTCTGGCTTCCGGCCGAGAACCGTACGGAGAGCGTGATCCGGCTAGGCGGCAAGGCTATGCTTTCCATCGAATACAAGGACTACAACATCACAAAAGCTGCGCCACTGCGGGGCAGTGAGACCGCTGCCCAAGACTCGAAGTGACGCCCTCTGCCCGGCTTACGCCTTAAGGCCACGGAAATGTATAGTGTGAATTGCTGTCCCGGTAACGAAGGGCGGCGATCCGACCCCTGCGGACAACACAACATTGATAGGGCTGATTCTATATTTCGCTTTGGCTGTGGCGCTGATCGGCACGTTATCTTCGGGCGTCTTTCTGTGCCTGACGCTGGTTGGAGTGATCCGGTTTCGTTCGGATGTTCGGAAGCAATTCAGCTCAATTCCTGACGATGCGCACCTGCCTCCAGTCTCGGTGCTCAAACCCGTGCACGGGCTGGAAGCACAGCTTAAGGAGAACATCGAGAGCTTTTTTCGGCAGGACTATCCGGACTACGAAATTCTGTTTGCGGCGGACGAGGAGAACGATGCGGCCCTAGAGGTGGTGCGGGAGGTTTGCGCCCGCTATCCGCACATTCGAAGCCGGGTACTGGTAACGGGTACGCCGTGGCCCAACCCCGTGGTCTACGCCTTTCACTGCATGGCACAAGCTGCGGCGCACGACATTCTGGTTACTACGGACAGCGACGTGGAAGTTTCTCCGAGCTATTTGCGAGAGATCGTAACGCCGTTATTGGATTCCCAAGTCGGCATGGTGACATGCGTGTATCGCGGCAAGAATGCCGCGGGATTTTTCTCCGGGCTCACGGCCATTGGCATGTCGGTGGAGATGACGGCGGGAGTGCTCGTGGCGAATTTACTCGAAGGAATGAAGTTCGGGTTGGGGCCGACGACCGTGGTGCGCAAGGATTCTCTGGCGAGTATCGGCGGTTACACAGCCTTGCGGGATTATATTGCCTACGATTTTGCCATCGGCAACTTGATGGCAAAGGCCGGCTATCGTGTCGTGCTCTCGGGACACGTCATCGATCATGTGGTTAATCAGGTATCGTTCCAGCGCATGTGGCAAAACCAGCTGCGCTGGGCGCAAACCACGCGTTATTCGCGGCCCAAGGGCCATTTCGGAAGCGGGCTGATCTTCGGCATGCCGTACGGGATATTTGGATTTGTGGCGGCTGGTTTGTTGGGGCACTGGGGAATTGGAGCGCTGCTGCTGGGCGCGGCGGTGCTGAACCGGTTGGCCGAGGCGTGGCTGGTGGGCTGGATGGTGGTGCGTGATCCGCAGATACGGCGCGCGCCCTGGCTGTATCCGCTGCGCGATTTGCTGGGCTTTGTGGTCTGGTTCGCCAGCTACTTGAAGTTGCGCTATGTTTGGCGGGACAGCCGGTTTGAGTTAAAGGGAACGCGGATCGCGCTGCGGCAGACGTCTTCGGATAGTCGATAGACTCTTCTTAAGTCAGCGCTAGAGAACTATCCTGTCTCGATTTCCATGCGGAGGTTATTTTGCGCGTTTTGGTTACTGGTGCAGCCGGGTTTATTGGCAGTCATATGGTCGACCGTCTGCTCTCTGCAGGCCACAGGGTCGCGGGTTTGGACAACATGTCGACTGGACAGATGCGCTTTCTGGAGAGCGCGAGGGCGCATCCGCAGTTCACTTTGCACCAGGCTGACTTGCTTGACCGCCAGAGTCTGACTCAAGCGATGAAGGGCGCGGAATTAGTGGTTCATTTCGCCGCCAATGCTGACGTGCGCTTCGGCACCGAACATCCCCGTAGGGATCTTGACCAAAACACGATCGCAACCTGGAATGTACTCGAAGCTATGCGCGAGCAGGGCTGCAAGCGAATCGTTTTTTCTTCAACGGGATCGGTCTACGGAGAGCCGGAAGTTTTCCCCACTCCTGAAACGTGTCCCTTTCCCATCCAGACCTCACTTTATGGAGCTTCGAAGCTGGCTGCGGAAGGCCTGATTCAGGCTTACTGCGAAGGTTTCGGACTGCAAGGCTACATTTTTCGCTTCGTATCGATCCTGGGCGAGCGCTACTCGCACGGGCATGTGTTCGATTTCTACCAGCAGCTCGCCGAGCACCCGGAACATCTTCATGTGCTGGGCAACGGGCATCAGCGGAAGTCGTATTTGTACGTGCAGGACTGCATCGACGCGATTCTTATCGCTATCGACCGCGCGCAGGCCAAGGTGAACATCTTCAATCTCGGCACCGACGAGTATTGCGAGGTGAACGACTCCATCGGATGGATTTGTGAGCATCTCGGTCTGCATCCCAGGCTTACGTACGCGGGTGGTGAACGTGGCTGGGTTGGCGACAGTCCGTTTATTCTGCTGGACTGCTCTCGCATCCGCGCGCTGGGCTGGCGGCCGCGATTAACCATTAAGCAAGCAGTGTTGGCCACAATCAAATATGTGAGCGCAAATCAGCTTGCCGGGAAACCTTGAGCATGACCACGCCGTGCTGCGCCACCGGCGAAGGTTACCGTTCATCATGCGGGATGAGAACCAGCTATACTCCTTCCGCCATGAATGCACGACCAAACCCACCATCCCGTTACTCGACGCTTTTTAGTGCCATCGCAGCGCTGCTCATTTGCGCTCCCCTTTTCGCGCAGGACCGAAAGGCACCACCGTCTCGCGCCGCGGCTGTGCTTGACTCCATGCCGCACGCCAAGAAGATTGATCAGGTTGCGCTCTCACCCGACGGAACTCAAGTCGCTTTTATCGTGAGTGGACAGCTCGCTCTAATTCCCGTTAGTGGCGGGCCTGCTCGCGCGATCGCCGTGGATGGGAACCTTTCCGTCCGCGAGGTGGCTTGGTCCCCGGACAGTAAACACCTGGTATTCATCGCCGACCTTCTCGGTGACGTTCCTGCTGCACAAGTCTGGATCGCAGCGGCCGAAGGCGGCACGCCGGTCAAGCATGCCGAACTGAAAGGTTATGTCCAGACCCCGCGCTTTTCTCCCGATGGTTCAAAGCTCGCCCTCCTTTTTATTGAAGGCATGCCCCGCGTTGCTGGCCCGCTGCAGCCCATGACGCCTCTTTCGGGAGTGGTTGACCAGAAGATTTACGAGCAGCGGATTGCAACCATCGACTTGCGCACTGACCGCCTGACGCAGGTCACACCCCCGGACGTGTATGTCTACGAGTACGACTGGACACCTGACGGGCAGGACTGGGCGGCCAGCGCCGCGCATGGTTCCGGCGACAACAACTGGTGGATTGCTCGTCTGTATCTGGTGAATGCGCAGACTGGCGAGATGCGCGAGATCTATAAGCCGAAGCTGCAGATCGGAGATCCTCACGTCTCTCCCGACGGCAAGAATGTGGCGTTAATCGAAGGATTGATGAGCGATGCCGGGCTTACTGGCGGCGAAATTCTGGTGGTCCCGGTCACCGGAGGCGCAGCGCGCGATCTGACTCCCAACAGCTCGACATCTCCTTCTGCGCTGGCATGGACATCTCCCGATCTCATTGTCTTTGCCCAGAACGTGGATGGAAACTCGAGCTTCGCTGCTGTGGGGTCCGGCGGAAGTAAAGGACCGACACTCTGGACCGGCGAGGAATTGGTCGGCACGACCACCGAGGCCTGGGTTCCGGACGGTTCGTTCTCCCGCGATGGATCAGTCACCGCAATCGTCCGCCAATCGGCGAGCGCTCCGCCGGAAGTTTGGGCGGGCCCAATTGGCAAATGGCAGCAGCTTACCAATCTGAACGCTGGAGTTAAACCCGCGTGGGGCGAGATGAAAAACGTGCATTGGATGAACGGATCGACCCGGGTGCAAGGTTGGTTGATGCTGCCTAAGGATTTTACTTCTGGCAAAACCTATCCGCTGGTGGTGAACGTCCACGGAGGACCTTCATGGGCGTGCACTTCCAAGTGGGATGAAAGCAATATGGGTCCGCAATCGGCGATGGGTTACTTCGCGCTGTGTCCCAACCCGCGCGGTAGTTACGGCCAAGGAGAGGCGTTCACCCAGGGCAATGTAAAAGACTTCGGCGGGGGCG
>Ga0307476_10002401_pt1 | contig 11209 bp, 20 predicted proteins | sample atmos_gasesECM2C_2_FD_203314 | JGI IMG/M metagenome (GOLD analysis project Ga0307476, IMG submission 203314) | Hardwood forest soil microbial communities from Morgan-Monroe State Forest, Indiana, United States - atmos_gasesECM2C_05 | ecosystem: Environmental > Terrestrial > Soil > Temperate... | reverse complement strand
GAGACGTCGGCAAATAACGCCAAAGTCTGGATGAACGGGATTCTTTCGAACAAAGGAACGTCTCTGGCCAAATTTCCCTTTCCGAGGGGAGGGAGTTTCCCAGGGTTGGACTCAGGAGCATCTTAAGCAGGCGTGGTGACTGGTTGTTTGCGCCGGGACAAACGCCACGTTCGTCCAGTTGTTTGTCCCAAGCGCCCTCTCTTTGAAAGATTGGGAACCAGGGGTGGACAGGCGTGAAACGGGTAGTTGCCGGACTCGAGTCGTGCTGCCTAAGAATCGATCCGGAATTCTTAGAAGCGAGTAAACTGAGTGTGACCCCGAAAAAGCTTACGTTGCGAGAAACAACAATTGATGGACTATCGAGTCTTGTGGGTCATCTGTGCCGTGTTGCTTGGCGGCTGCGTGCGACTCAATGGCATTTCGGTCGAAGCCGGTAAGCCGGCAGCGATCATTCGCCACATTGCTGTTACGGGTGGGCAACCCGATCTTGAGATCGAGATCACTGGCACCGCCCCGCTCACTCCGCGAACTCAAACAGTGACCAATCCCGAGCGGTTGATTGTGGACTTCCCAGAGGCGCTACCAATCGCAGGGCTGCACAAAGTCCTCGTCAATCGCGGGACCTTGACAGCCGTTCGTGTCGGACTTCTAAGCGTGCACCCAGAGGTCACGCGCGTTGTGCTGGATCTGACGTCACCCACACAATTTCGCTTATTTCCCTCGGGGAATGTGGTGGTCGTCAAGCTAGGCGGTGAGACTGCGCCCGGGCCTGCAACAGCTGTGGCTACAATACCTCCAGCTACAAGTCCGACAAACAATACGTCTGTCATCGCCAACGCCCTGCCGGATCAACCCCTTCGACACGGTGGCGCACGCTGGATATTGCCTATTCTTACTATTGCGGTGGTTCTCGCGCTGCTCGTCATTGCCTTCGTGGCCCGTATTCAAAACAAGCGAAGCAGTCGAGGGCTTTAGCATCCGACAGGCCCGGCGAGTCGCTCAGATTAAGGATCTCGCAGCTGCTGGCCGGATACACGTGGGCAAACTCTGAGTGAGAGCGACCTGTCAGGAAATCCCCAATTCGATTATGTGTTTTTCAACGGGGAAAGGGTTGCACGGTTCAACCCTGCGAACGTCGCGGTACATTACGATTTCGGCGACCATCTTCAATCAACGAGTGTGATTGCGAATGTAACGGGTGGAATCGTAGAAGCATCCGACTATTATCCGTACGGCAGGGAAATCGTTGTCACTGGTACCGATCCCAATCACTATAAATTCACCGGCAAAGAACGGGATACGGAGAGCGGGCTGGACAACTTCGGCGCTCGCTACAACGCTTCGAGCATGGGCCGGTTCATGACTCCTGATCCTCTCGGCGGGGTGAAGATCGATCCGCAGTCCCTCAACAAATACGCCTACGTTCGGAACAATCCGATCAACCTAACCGACCCGACAGGGCTGTACACGTGCAGAGACGACAACAATCAGTGCAAAAGCAAACAGGACGTCGCTTTCGAGAAGGCCCGCCAGCAAGACCTGAGATCGAAAGACGCGGATGTGGTGCCTGCCGCGAAGGCCTACGGCGATCCCACGAAGGACGGACCAGGCGGTAACAAGGTGAGTGTTGGGTTTGCCGCCGATCTGGACAAAAAGGGTGAGGGCGGGGATACAAGATCGATTCTGGGCGGCGCAGACGCCCAACGACATCTGTACGCGCAATCAGACGTAACAATTAGCTCGAGCCTCTCCGGAAGCGACCTGGATGCAGCTGTTGGGCACGAAGGAAGTCACGTAGCCGATGCGCAGGATTTCGTTGGCTCCATTTCCCTCACGAATAAAGCGCCGTACTTCCAGGTCGGAACGGATATTACTCGGTACCAGTCCGAGCAGCGTGCGTACGCGGTCTCGGACTCGATCCTGAGATCAGAGAACAGAAGCGAACACTTCGCCTGTGGGGTCAGCGACTGCATCCTGGGCACCGGGTTAGCGATGCGTGGACAGCTCACAGGCACGGTGGATCGCATCCTGGCCAACTCGCCGAATTATCGCAGCGGCGGGCAACCTTTGTCCCCGACCAATCAGGGCCTGCCGAGAACATAACCAGAATGGACCAAAGCTCCACTTCCCACGCGACGCGAAAACACAGTGGGCTGGATCCAGTAGCCTTGCCGCAATGCTGTTAACATGTCCGCTCTGAGTGCACGGCCCTTACGAATAGCCCTATCCTCCCGTTCGGGTTTCGTAACAGAAACCAATGTGGTTAACACGGCAACGTGAGAATTGTGGGAATCTGCAAGACAAAGAAGGCTGAATGAATCGTGAACTAACGGGAGCCGACAGGAAAGCGTATGAGCCACCTAAAGTCACAAAAATTAGCCTGCGCCCGGAGGAAGCAGTTCTTTCTAATTGCAAGATCGGGGGTGGGTCGGGACCAATCGGCCCATCCTGCAACCTCTTAATTGTCGCTTGTTCCAGCATCGGATCGTAGAACTCCGAGTAATTGCGTTCTATTCGGTTTTCTGTGCCCAAAAGCAATCCTTGCAACAATGTTGTCACGAGACTAGGCTTGCTTTAATCAATTACACATCCCCGCTGTGCCCCCGTCGGACTTCGGTCTCTTGTGCAACTGATAGCCAACCACCGGAGACCTCTATGGTACCTCTACTGAGAGCTAATCCCACCTGTTGGATTTGTGGCAAAGCCGTGGAGCTTGAGAGTTGCAACTTCGATGAGAATGGGTTGCCCGTACATGGGGATTGCTACATCGCGAAGCTGGCGCTTGACAGGGAGACAGGCCGTTTTCACAGTCCCGAGCGTCCCAACTGAATTGACAAAGGGTACAAAATAGGACGTACCGGAGTCGGACATCCGGGTTCTCGGCTAGCTCTTGGTCGCGCCAAGGCCCGTGAGGGGGTTCCGCTCCGGCAAGGCCTTAGCTTGCCAGACGAGTTCGCGCTACAAAAGAATCTCAAACGATTGCCGACTATGCAGAGGGTGCTCCTCGGTGCACATGGACCTTCCGATTGTCTGAGCCACTTCGGCTTGTTCAAAAGAGAATTCCTGCGGAACGTACAACCAATAAGGTTGCAGACAAATTTCACACCGGAACCCATCGGTCTTGGCGCGGCGAAATCTCGTTGCATCCGGCCAAGGCCGCTGTCCTGCCAAAATCGCAATGGGATTCGTGGCCCGTAAGGGTGCTGACGTAGAAGAGGCGGCCATCTCAATCGCTAGGGCTAAGCAGGAGCATACAGTGGAGTACCCATCAAAACAGAAGAACGGCGACAGGCCCCTCTTTAGGTTGGTGACTCGTGTCGCCGTTCCCTGCGATGGGAAACCTTCTCAGGGAGCAACCCATCACTTGACCGTTTTCGGCTTCAGAATGATCCCACTTTGCGCCAACCGGCTCGGTTGCGCAATGGCCCTAAGGTACATAGCCACCGTGAAACAGAAGAACGGCGACAGGTCCTCCCCCCCAGAGGAAAACACCCATCGCCGTTCACCAAGGTTCTATCGGTTTTCGAACGAAAAGAGTGCAGTCTGCAACGCGAAAGCGCTCTACGTCAACCGCCAAATACTCGGCACGACGCTACTGATGCGAAACGGCACGCTATCCGGCCTTTCGGCTTTCCGCCTCTGCTCTCCTCTGATGCTCCATTATTTCCTTGACGGCTGATTCGGCCAGATCGCGAATTACAGCTAGCCGTCTCGCGTACTCAGTGCCTTTCTCTGTCTTTTCATACAGCAGGTCACAATTGCCGACAATTGCTGATAGTTTATTGACCAGACTGTGCTCGAACATGTGCGCAGGCTGATGCCGCCGTCCTTTTGAAGCCATCCGTGTGGCATCCCTTCTCCCCCTCGCTGTCGCAAGTTTGCCAGATATTTTCGGATGTTCCCGTTACTACCTTCGAAATTGTTACGAAATCCGAACGATTCTCTGCGTCCACTCGGACATCGGCTTGTTAGATTTTGGGGAATGAATCAGGACGCTTTCTTCAGCTTCGAATTATCGTCACCTTCGGACGGAAAGGCTAGGACTCTGTCTGGCAGCGACTGCGAGCTTTGCCCGACCTTGGATGGTACACTGCGTCTCGCTGAAGCCGTCCATTCTGCGGCTCTCTGCGATCTGCACCAGGAGTTCGCCACGGTTGTCGATACGGCGGAAATATTGAAAGGCTCCGCTTCCTAGAATGGGGGAACCGGTCGCGTTGGGGTTTCGCCTGATCAATGCATCGTCGTCGAAGACGCAGTTGCGGGTGCCGAAGGCGCGCGCCGGGCCGGGATGAAAAGCATCGGAGTAAGCCGTAGTGGTGCGCACCTGCCGGCCGACATCGTGGTGCCGTCATTGCAGCAGTTGGAGCCGAACGCGTTCGACGTGTTGCTGCACCGAGTGCCCCGGTAACGCGATAAAACAAGAATCCTTGACTCAGCTGAACTCATCTTTTCATTAATGACAACCTCCGCACCTGTTGCAATTCAGACCGAGCTGGGCATCGACGAGTATCTGCGTAAGCGGCTGATGCCTGTTGAGGGCGCCATCCCGCACCTGGCCAGAACCGACATGTACGGGAACTCCATTCCAGCGGGACGCGTGGGCGGAGATCTTTTCGAGTACATCAACTTTCGGCAGCGTTACAACATCGACCGCCGAATTGCCCGTGCAATACAACTGTCGAAGGAGTATCTGCAACCGCCTCTATCCGGCCAAGCTCCGCGGAACATGGTGGATGAGCACGCGCAGTGGATGTTGTCCAATTCCAGCCCGGACGACCCGACTGAAACCGACTATAGGAAGGCGAGAAGCTCTGAACAACGAGAAATCGCCGACAATTTGCGCGAGCTCTACGCGACCGCGGGCGTTCTCCTGGTGGATGCTCAGGGACACGGAGTTCTTTCGGCCAAGATTGCATCGACTGTCCACGACACGTTTCACGCTCTCATGCTCTCCGTGCTTGACCACCACGGGACGACTATGCCGGAGCTATTCGAGAACCTGAACCTTCGGCTGGCGCTTTCGGTCGCCGCCCGCAACGCCCTCGGTCTCGATTCGGAGGACCGTTCCCGCGAGATTGCCACCATGATTTACGGCGAGATAACCCCCAGTGGTCATTTTCGCTTCGTGAATTTCGGCAGCCCTCCTCCATTGGTGTTTTCGGCAGAGTTCGGGTGTTTCGTGCCGGTGAATATTGATCAGCTCGTGCAGTTCCCGGCGCTGGGGCTGGAGATCCCCGAGGACCATCCGGACCGAAATAAATATTTTTCGATGGCCATTAGGAAAAAGCAGATCAATGCCTCCGATGTCGGGCAAATCACCTTGATGAGTCCGGGAGACATCATTTTTCTTTACTCCGATGGCGTCTATGACGGCAGCGATGAGAAGGCCAAACGCGAGATCGAAAGCATAGTTCGCGACCGCAAAACAGTTGCTGCAAAGGAGATTTGCAACGCGATCCTGGAGTACGCAGTAACTCAGGACGAGTATCTTAAGCGGACCGGCCAAGCAGACCGCATCGACGATAAGACCGCATTCATCATCAAGCACAGTTAAGACATGGTCTGAGAAGTTTATCTCGTACAGCCCTAGGGGTCGAATCCGTCCCCTGACGAGGGCAAAGTCATAGGAATTAACTTTGCGATGGTGCATGAACTCGGCGGATCGACTTTCGCCATTCCTGTGGTCTACGGGAGTCGCTTCTGGGACCGTAGGGTGGTGCCACGCGTTTTACTGGTTCCACTCAGCAATATCAAGGGCGGAAATTCAGCACGTCACGTGAAGAATTGCGTTGGTGTCTTCGGGTTCTCGCCGCAACACCTCGATGGCCTCGGTCGTGGGCAGAACGAGCAACTTGATTTTGTGACGCTCGGCTTCACGCCGCACTTCCTGCATGATGGGCAATCGGCCGTATGCACCACTGCCGATGACGAGCTGGTCGCATCGCCAGAGGATTTCCTCTTCTATAGAGAGCGGCGTGTGGCCGAACTGCTCGCGAAATTTCTTGGAAGGTTTTTTCTCGCGCTTGCGGATTTCGCCGCGATCAACGATGACATCGTATTCGTACGTGCTGCCATCGATCTGGATGGAACCGAAAGAGAATTTGTCGAAGCGCATACGTGAACTCCTGGCACAGTTGGCTTCAGGCGCTTTTCTTCGACGTGATCGCATTGAAGGCAGACCAGCACTGCTCGACTTCCTTGCTGCCGCAGTGCGGACAGACTACGTCCCCCTCTTCGTAGTCGATGAGGGACAGGATTTTGGAAAAGAGTTTCTTACAATTGTGGCAGAAGAAATCGTAGTGGGGCATGCGACCTCCTCGGGGGAAGTAGCTGTGATAATTCTAGAACTGGCGACAGCGGAGCACAACTTGGTCTTGAAGTCTCCGGTTTAATTACAAAATAGAAAAAGCCCCCAGTTCCCGCTGGGGGCCTCAGAATCGTGGACCCGACAATCTCAAGCCTATAACGCAGAGCTGTCGGATGCAAGCACGACGCCGCGGGCACTGGTGTCCGCCAAGCTTCGGAGGATCCTAACCACGCATCTACTCTTCTTCGCTTTTCGCACGCGGACGAGGTCGCACTGCCAGAACGGGAATCATTCCCGCCGCCCTGCACCGCAGCAAGGATGGAACCTGTGTCGTGAACTACGCGCAATGGAAGAATTCCGAGAATTGGGAAAACCTGTTCCGCATCGGCAGCGAGTCCTGGTTTCGGGAAATGGCAAAGTATCCCAAACCGGACGCTCTTCTCTACGAGGTTTGCTATTTCCTGGACAAGACCGGCCAGCAGGGCAGGTGACGCATGCGAGACCAAATCAGAGTATTTTCAGTTCTCGCCGTCTGTCTGGTGTCATTGGCGCGGTGCCTGGCGCACGCCGTGCATCCTCAAGGAGGCCTCATGCTTCGCTTCTTCCGAATCGGCGTCTTTGCCTTTGAGGCAAGCGAGCCCGACGTCCAGGGATTCGTGGCCGAACCGGACAGGAATCGCCGTGGGATTTCTTGCCCCCACATCGCTCAGGCGGGAGGGAAATAGGCGGGAATGCTGAATGCCGTTAGGAACTGCTTCACGTGGTAGTTGGCGTATTTACCAAGCATGCGCTGCTCGGCAGTTTTTGCGTCTCCGCTCTTGACCGCGTCTGCAAAATCGTGAAGGTAAGCGCGAGTTTGTTCGATGAGTTCTAGCCCTGCGGCCTTTCCGTGGCCGGGATGAATCGTTGTCACGCGATCTTTAGCGAACTCTTCGAGCTCGTCCAGGCGCACAAGCCAACTATCGAGGTGTTTCTCTTGCAAATAGAGATGCGCTTGGTTGTAAACCAAATCCGCCGACAAAAGAGCCTTCAGTTCCGGAATGTAGACGGACGCAATGTGCTTGCTCTCGCCTTCGCCAAATTCGACAACTTCCAATTTGACACCCTCAAGCATCAGAACCGGCTCGGCCAAGTCACCTGGAATCACGAGCCGCGTCGGTCCCTCCGGTCCCAACTTGTTCTGCAGCATCGAGAACATCCACGGGCCGTCGGTCTTAATATCTGTAACGACATTTTGGGCGGAAACGACTTGAGCCTCGGGGAAGCGCTCCCTGATCACGTCCAAGCCCATGAAGTGATCGGGATGGGCGTGGGAGATCATCACGGTTCTGAGGGTCTTCCCGGATTTCATGATCCCGTCGGCGATCTGCCGGGCGTCGCTGCGGAGCATGAATACGTCGAAGAGGATGGCTTCAATCGCACCGCTGATCAAGTACGAGTTGGACCACGCCCCCGGCTCACTGGACGTGAATGACTGAATCGACAAAGACGTTGATACGGCATTCGGAACGGGCATTTAACTCCTCCGAAACTCCTACGTTGCCGGCGGCTTTTCCAGTTCAACGGGCTTCGACGGCACGCGATGTTGCGTGCCATCCGTCTCTAACAACCACTCGCCCGCGGAGCGGAAGGCGGCCGCGACATCGAATGTGTTTTCCAGGAAGTGATACTTAACGATCAAATCGTCACGCAGTTCAAACCTGATCGAATAAGAAATGTCCGCGGTTCGCCCCGTCGACAAAGCGTGCAACCGGAACCAGCCGAAAGCGGCCGCTTTATTTCCTTCGGAGATGACTTCGCGCGGGCCAAATGCAGTGACCTCCAAGTTGCGATGCATGTGTGCCAAAAAGTCCTTAACCGCCTCCCGGCCGCGATGAAGGCCGAGCCACGGAAGCGCAGCGTGGCACTCCGCAGAGATGGGCGGCAGCACTTCAGCCGGATCGGGTGCGGCCGTCCCATTCACCATGTACTCGACCTCCGGGGCAAAGAAGCGCTCGACGACAGAGGCATCCTTGCGCATGACGGCATCGAGATAGGCTGCGATCAGCTCCGAGTTCGACTGACTAGACACGCTCACGGCGCCTTCCCGACTAGCTCGCCCGCTTCTCAGCTGCTTTTCGCTCTGGGGCTGCCGTCCACGAGGCGCCTTCCGCTGGAGGCGTGACCGTGGCCCAGCGCTCGGCGATTTTCTCTCCTTCGAACCGCCAGAGAACAAAGCCGTGAAACTGCATCATTTTCCCTGACGGATCGGTCCAGCGCCACGTGTTGCGGCACATGACTTTGTCTCCCTCGGCGATCATCTCCTCGATCGTCAAATGCAAATCGGGCATCGCCTTGTACATGCCGACCATCATCTGTTCGTCACCTGTCAGATCGGTGGACTTTCCGCCGGGTCCGTCGTGGTCGTAGAAATCCGGAGTCATGTTCTTGTGGATCACTGCTGCATTTCGCTTGTTCACGAAATCTTCGAAGTGCTGCCTTACGAACTCCTTCATTTGGCCAGGTGTCAAGTTGGTTGGCATTATCCGCTCCTGAAGCGTATCTACTCCACCTCAGACGAGATGATCCCAAAACGAGCGCCGGCGCTCAAGAAGGCACTTTTTTGTTCCCTAAAATGCTTGACTGCAAGATGTCGCTTTAGGCACTTCTTTTCAGCCGTGACGGCTCATTCGGCCGATTAGTAGGAGGAATGCAGGGGTCTGCATCGTTATCGGCTTCCTTTGGATAGCCAAGCACCAGTTCCCTGTGCGTCTTTCCCCAGGCGCGCATGACCGCTAATACCGGAATGAGAGTGCGACCATATTCGGTGATTGCGTATTCGGTGCGGAGAACTCTTCCGCCCGAGGCGCTACGAGAGATAATTCGGTCCTTTTCCAGTTCTCGGAGATGATCGGTGAGAACCTTCTTGCTAGGCTCAGGAACCAGGCGGCGCAATTCTCCGTAGCCGAGATTGCGATCCTTAAGCGCCTTGATGATGATCGCCTTCCACTTACCCCGAATCACGTCTATGGTGGCCTTAACTCGACAGTCCGCTAGCATCATGTTCATTGCGTTCTCCTGTCGCCCAAGAGTGTAGTACTCCGAAGAGTCGTCGCGCGATTGTTTAACAGCTGAGCCCAGCTCTGCTCTTCAAGCGCAGTACCGGCGGCCATTGAAGTACGGCTCCCCCTTGCGAGCTTCAAGATCCTCCTTCTTCCGGTGTCCCCCACGCATTTGACTCGACCAACTGCGATGCTTCGAGCGCCAGGCTACTGCTGTTTTACATGTTCCTGGGCTTCTTCAGACTCACGTCCTTGCCCTTGAAATAGGCAAGTGTGACGTCGAGCGACTCGTGACCAAGCCGAATACAAATCGCCCGGTGATGCTTCTTACGATACTCCACGGCTGCTCGAATTGGTTGATCCCGGCCGATTCTCACCAATGCCACAAAATGTCTTGAAAAATTGTCCGGTCCACACCCGTTCGAGCGTCTTGAGATTGAAAGGGCAAATCAGGAACGAAGGGGGATCAAATGAATAGCACTCCAATCTTGAAAGGCAAGCACGCGGTCGTATTCGGGAACGCCCTTGGCCTAGAACGCTTGGACGTGCTTGGGTTCTCACTCGGCGGTATGGTTGCGCAGCAGATAGCGCTAGAACGTCCATCGCTTTTCTGCAAAATGCTTCTTGTCGGCACTGCTCCGGAGGGGGGCGAGGACATCATGCACATGGAGAAACCCGAACTGAAGAAGATTACCGACGATCCGAATCTCTCAGGATTGGAAAGACTGGTGAAACTCTTCTTCGCACCAAGCGAATCGAGTCAGCGGGCTGGCAAGGCGTTCGCAGAGAGGCTCGCAAAGCGTACGCAAGATCGTCCACGAGTTTGGCCGTTGCAATGCCAGACAAGGGACGAAATCGAACAACATTTGTCTGATGTTCGCACGCACGCAACTCGTATCGATCTTACGAATGAGGGAAGAGAGCCGTGGTTCGCGCCGAGCGATTCACTATCGACCTCTTAAGCGAACACGACGCAGCGGGGCATAATGAAAAGGGATGCCCGCTCACTACGCACTTTTGGGCCCTGTCGGCAATGACCGCTGACTGCCGTTTCAGTCTTGAAGCTGATCTTGCTAGTTGTCCGCACTTGTTGATAAAGCAGATCGGCACCCTGCGCGGCAGTTAGATCGCCGCAAGGTGAGAGTCACCGGCGGCCGTTCTCTTCAGTGAAGTTGCGCTGTATTCGGTCGACGCCGACCGAGATGCAGTCAATGACCGAGAACGACTTTGAGTGCTTCGCCAAGACCGCGGTGAAGTCGCTTGAGACAGTGTCTCCGAGCCTCTGTTGCTCCGTCGGCCCAGGACGTTGCAATCCCGCGACCAGGACATTTTCCGACTTGACAACACTAGGATTCGGTATACGCTCTTAGGCAGAGCGAATTACGTCTTCTCCTCTTTCAGATCCCCTGAACTAAGGCAGCCCATCTGAAGTTCTCTCCTCTTAGTCGCACAAAACCCAGGAGGTTGAAATGTTTGCTCGTCACGTTTCCATGCACCTGAAGCCCAATACTCGTGCGGAGTTCAACCAGACAATCGAGAACGAGATTCTTCCCCTCCTTAAGAAACAGCACGGCTTCCGAGACGAAATCGTATTCGTCGCCCCCTTAGCCGGAACGGAAGTGGTCGCTATCAGTCTTTGGGACAAGAAAGAGGACGCGGAAGCCTATCTTCGCGGCAGCTATCCAGAAGTGCTGAAGGCGCTTGCGAAAGTGGTAGACGGTACTCCGGAGGTCCGAAACTTCGAGGTTGCCCACTCGACCTTGCAAAAGACCGGTTCTCTCGTAGCAGCCTGAGGCAAGCAGACAGGCTTTCGCGTTCGGCGGGGGCGGCCGATCCCGTCCCCTTACGAAAGAGACAAGAA
>Ga0307476_10002400_pt1:0-7500 | contig 11210 bp, 7 predicted proteins | sample atmos_gasesECM2C_2_FD_203314 | JGI IMG/M metagenome (GOLD analysis project Ga0307476, IMG submission 203314) | Hardwood forest soil microbial communities from Morgan-Monroe State Forest, Indiana, United States - atmos_gasesECM2C_05 | ecosystem: Environmental > Terrestrial > Soil >... | reverse complement strand
GGGTGGGACGCTTGAGCGCCATCCATTTTCAGGGCTAGCACATTCGGTAGGTGAGTTGTTACACAGTCCTTAGCGGATTCCGACTTCCATGGCCACCGTCCTACTGTCTGGATGTGCTAACGCCTTTTGTGGTGTCTGATGAGCGTCCACTCCGGCACCTTAACCCCACGTTCGGTTCATCCCGCATCGCCAGTTCTGCTTACCAAAAATGGCCCACTAGTGTTGATACATTCGAATGCCTACGTTCAATCAAGCAACGAGGGCTTCTTACATATTTAAAGTTTGAGAATGGATGAAGGCTAAATAGCGCCCCCGAGTCCCTAATCATTCGCTTTACCTCATAAAACTGAAAGACAACACTGCTATCCTGAGGGAAACTTCGGCGGCAACCAGCTACTAGTTGATTCGATTAGTCTTTCGCCCCCATGCCCATATTTGACGATCGATTTGCACGTCAGAACCGCTGCGAGCCTCCACCAGAGTTTCCTCTGGCTTCACCCTATACAGGCATAGTTCATCAACTTTCGGGTCCAAGCGGTAAGGCTCCTACTCAAATCCATCCGAATACATCAGGATCGGTCGATGATGCGCCGAAGCTCTCACCTGCGCTCACTTTCATTACGCGTGCGGGTTTTACACCCAAACACTCGCCCTAATGCTTGACTCCTTGGTCCGTGTTTCAAGACGGGTCGCTGATGACCATTACGCCAGCATCCTTGCCGAAGCGCGGTCCTCGGTCCCCCTAAGGATATTCTACAGCGGGCTATAACACCCCCGGAGGAGCCACGTTCCCGCTGTTTTTATCGCCCTGGGAAGACCGATGCTGGCCTGAACCGAGCGAAGTGCACCAGCGACAAAGCGCTGGATGATTCACAGGGCGCAAGTCTGGTCATGAGCGCTTCCCTTTCAACAATTTCACGTGCTGTTTGACCCTCTTTTCAAAGTGCTTTTCATCTTTCGATCACTCTACTTGTGCGCTATCGGTCTCTGGCCGGTATTTAGCTTTAGAAGAAATTTACCTCCCATTTTGAGCAGCATTCCCAAACTACTCGACTCGTCGAAGGAGCTTTACACAGGCTAGGCATCCCACCGTACGGGGCTCTCACCCTCCACGGCGTCCCGTTCCAGGGAACTCGGCAGGCGCCAGCGCCTAAAGCATCCTCTACAAATTACAACTCGGGCCTGGGCCAGATTTCAAATTTGAGCTATTGCCGCTTCACTCGCCGTTACTAGGGCAATCCCTGTTGGTTTCTTTTCCTCCGCTTATTGATATGCTTAAGTTCAGCGGGTATTCCTACCTGATCCGAGGTCAACCTTCCATCATTTAGGGGGTGTTTTACGGCCGGCAGCCCGCAAGACAGTCCTCGGCGAGAAAGACACCTACTGCGCCCGGAGTGCTAGCGGACACCGCCACTATCTTTCAGGGCCTGCGGTCACCCGCAGATGCCCCAACGCCAGGCCGGCTAGGGCCTGAGGGTTGAAATGACGCTCGAACAGGCATGCCCGTTAGAATGCTAATGGGCGCAATGTGCGTTCAAAGATTCGATGATTCACTGGAATTCTGCAATTCACATTACTTATCGCATTTCGCTGCGTTCTTCATCGATGCCAGAACCAAGAGATCCGTTGTTGAAAGTTTTGACTGATTTTTTTTGGTCTTCATAGTACTCAGAGCACCTGTAAATAAAACAAGAGGGTTCTGTAACGGCCGTCGGCGGGCACCTGTAAGAAGGCCTGGGGCCCCGCCCTGGGGCCGCCCGCCGAAGCAACGATATAGGTATGTTCACAGTGGGTTTGGGGAGTTTTTCAACTCTGTAATGATCCCTCCGCTGGTTCACCAACGGAGACCTTGTTACGACTTTTACTTCCTCTAAATGACCGAGTTTGGATAACTTCCCGGCCCTGAGTGGTAGTTGCCCACCTCTCTGGGCCAGTCCGAAAGCCTCACTGAGCCATTCAATCGGTAGTAGCGACGGGCGGTGTGTACAAAGGGCAGGGACGTAATCAACGCAAGTTGATGACTTGCGCTTACTAGGGATTCCTCGTTGAAGAGCAACAATTGCAATGCTCTATCCCCAGCACGACAGAGTTTAACAAGATTACCCGGGCCTTTCGGCCAAGGAAGTACTCGCTGGCTCTGTCAGTGTAACGCGCTGTAACCAGGTCAGTAAAAAAGAACGCTGCAGCGATGAGGGGTGCTGAACAAAAGAAAATGGGCTGGGGCTTACCGTGCGGCCCAGAACATCTAAGGGCATCACAGACCTGTTATTGCCTCAAACTTCCATCGGCTTGAGCCGATAGTCCCTCTAAGAAGCCGGCGTACTGCGAGAGCAATACGGGCTATTTAGCAGGTTAAGGTCTCGTTCGTTATCGCGATTAGGCAGACAAATCACTCCACCAACTAAGAACGGCCATGCACCACCACCCACGAAATCAAGAAAGAGCTCTCAATCTGTCAATCCTCATCGTGTCTGGACCTGGTGAGTTTCCCCGTGTTGAGTCAAATTAAGCCGCAGGCTCCCTAGTTATAGGGATATCACGCAAGTTTTCACATGCGTATAGGACTTTCCCTTAAGCTATCTTCGAATGACAGTACAGGCGTACGTCCACTATAATATAGCACATGTGCGCTGTAATACAGCGGTCCACTATAAATATAGCGTGTTGCCTTCTTGAAATCGAAAATTAGTCCACCCCCGTCAAGTCTCTGAACCTTCCTCCGGCGTAAGAGCGTAGGAGGCTTGGCTGCGGATTGTCCGTGGTAGCATGCTGCGTTTTTTCTGTACCGCTGGTCACTATACCAGCGCCAGACAGCTCTTTCGAACTGCCTTTAGAAGCAGGTGCCTAGGAGTTCCCCGCAATTTGAGGGTGTCGCCGCCTGTAGAAGGCGACTAGCATATAGGTTTCACTGCTCTCAGCAGTGAGGACCAACCACCTCACCTCTGTCGAGGCTGCTTTTAGGGGCGGAGTCTGCAGCGCGTTCACCCCTGGTGGTGCCCTTCCGTCAATTTCTTTAAGTTTCAGCCTTGCGACCATACTCCCCCCGGAACGCAGAAACTTATACTTTCGTGTAAGGTGCCGAACGAGTCAAAAAATAACATCGTCCGATCCCTAGTTCGCATAGTTTATGGTTAAGACTACGACGGTATCTGCATGAATTCTCCTCCAGCACTTTTCAGCGCTGGCTCGACTATATCTTATGAAACAAACCGAATGGTCAGTTCCCCACCGACATCTAGTCTGTGAACTGCATCCATTACCTTCCAGAGGTTTTAGGACTTGGCTGCGGATTACCCATTTCCGGGGGGCATAACCCCCCTTCATGCCATTGCATTTTTACGATTGTGGGCTATTTCTAGCACACAGGTGTAGCAAGGCCTTTTAGGATGTCCCCGCAATTTGACGGTGTCGCCCACCAAATAGCGGACTAGCATTGACATTCATTCAGCACTGTGGACGACCAGATTTACAAGGTCCATCAGGCCTTCTCGCCCTGGATGATCGTCTTCGATCCCCTAACTTTCGTTCCTGATTAATGAAAACATCCTTGGCAAATGCTTTCGCAGTAGTTAGTCTTCAATAAATCCAAGAATTTCACCTCTGACAATTGAATACTGATGCCCCCGACTGTCCCTATTAATCATTACGGCGGTCCTAGAAACCAACAAAATAGAACCGCAACGTCCTATTCCATTATTCCATGCTAATGTATTCGAGCATAGGCCTGCTTTGAACACTCTAATTTTTTCAAAGTAAACGTCCTGGTTCCCCGACACGCCCAGTGAAGGACATGCGGTTCCCCAGAGGGAAAGGCCCGGCCGGACCAGTGCTCGCGGTGAGGCGGACCGGCCAGCCAGGCCCAAGGTTCAACTACGAGCTTTTTAACCGCAACAACTTTAATATACGCTATTGGAGCTGGAATTACCGCGGCTGCTGGCACCAGACTTGCCCTCCAATTGTTCCTCGTTAAGGGATTTAAATTGTACTCATTCCAATTACAAGACTCTAAAGAGCCCTGTATCAGTATTTATCGTCACTACCTATAGACGCTGTTAGCAAGACGTCCTTGCCCGATCACTAAAAACCACCTGGATGTATAACGTACCTCCCCGTGTCGGGATTGGGTAATTTGCGCGCCTGCTGCCTTCCTTGGATGTAGTAGCCGTTTCTCAGGCTCCTTCTCCGGGGTCGAGCCCTAACCCTCCGTTACCCGTTGTCACCACGGCTGGCCAAGACCCAGCCGTCGAAAGTTGATAGGGCAGAAATTTGAATGAACCATCGCCGGCGCAAGGCCATGCGATTCGAAAAGTTATTGTGAATCACCAGTGAGCCCATAGGGCATTGGTTTTTAATCTAATAAATACATCCCTTCCGAAGTCGGGATTTTCAGCATGTATTAGCTCTAGAATTACCACGGTTATCCAAGTAGTAAGGTACTATCAAATAAACGATAACTGATTTAATGAGCCATTCGCAGTTTCGCGGTATAATTGCTTATACTTAGACATGCATGGCTTAATCTTTGAGACAAGCATATGACTACTGGCAGAATCAACCAGGTAACTACCGTGTGCCGGGCCTGGCCATCCACCCATATTTCAGGGCAGAAGAGTTCCGAGTTACTGGTGTCGCACCGCTAAGGATGCACCGACTGTAGCGGGGCCAGCAGGGCCGGACGCGCCACAGGCGGTATCCGCCTCCCCCGTCCAAATTCCCCGGGGCGCCGTCAGCCGACACGAGCATGCGCTGATAGCGCTGCAGGTGCCACCTAAACGCCCCAAGAGGAGACCTCTTCCCAAAGGTTCAGCTATACAGCGTCCCCAGCGGGCGGGTATCTCCTGTCGCTCCTGGACAGCGCTGGCAATCTGCCAGGCGTCCACAGAGCCCATCGAGCAGCATATAAGGACACGAATCCGCAATGCCGGAGCTCGGCAACCCGGTTAGGCAAACCGCTAAGGCGGTAGCCGCTCCAGGGGACGACAGCCATTATGAACCCCCCTTTGCCGAGTCAAACTAGGACTTCTAGGCTCCTTGTAGAAGGCCACGCAATGGCTACCTGTTCAGATCTGGAATTGAACCCCCTGAAATACAAGGACTGCGCGTAAAAATGCAACGCAGCCCAGGGCGCGTACAACCTCACCACGGATGGCATGAACGATGCTAAGACCCCCCCAAGGAAGTCGCTCACAGCGCCGGGACACGCAGGCCACCAACCGTATTATAGGCCAGCGGAGGGGCTGAAGACGGGTGCAAATATGCCCAGCGGACCCTTCAACCCCCCCACCCACTGTATATAGGCCGGTAGCGGAGAGGTTGAAGGCGGGTGCAAACATGCCCAGCGGACCCTTCAACCCCTCCGGCGCGTACAACCTCACCACAGATGGCACGAACGCTGCTAGGACCCCCCGAAAGAGGTCGGCCACGGCGCCGGGAAACGCCTTGGAATCCCAGGTCGGGTGCCCAATGAACAGCCCAACCTAAGATATAGGGCGCGTCAAGCCCTATAAATACAGCATGTCATCATGCTGCGATGCGCTATAAGTGCGGCGTGCCTATGCCCTGCGATGCGATGCGCTATAAGTGCAGCGTGCCTATGCCCTGCCATGCGCTATAAATACGTTGCAAATTTTAATGCTTTTGGCGCTTTGCTCTTGGCTTGCGGTTTTTTTTTTTCTTCCCCTCATTAACCCACCGACATTGTATTAGTGGGGGTTGCGGCGCCTTGGTCTCCGCCCCATAAAAATGTTTTCCGAGAAATTCATTTGTATGGGGAAAATAAAAAATCGACTCACCTCCATACAAACCATCTCCTCAGCCGCACTTCCAAACCGACGGCCGGCCGCACATCTTTCCGTTGCGACATATCGCTCACACCGCCACAACTATGAGAGTAGATACACGATACGATTATAATATATATATTAATGTAAGCTGTGAGTGGTGGTGATAGTGGTGCTATTTAAAAATAAAATAAAATATTTATTTAAAAAATAAATGCGAGTTAGAACATTAAATTTATAAATCAAGTAACTAACTAAGATTAATATTGACTGACATATATAAGATACACGACAAAATCTAAAACTTAGTCGACCTAAACTCTAACAATGAACCGATCCTCCAATTGAAGTTCTCCGTTGTATTTCCAATGAAGCATCCGATATTAAAATGGCCGCACACCATATTACAAGTGATATGCGCGATATTATAAGTGAATGTTCGCTATATTACAGGTGATATGCACTATATTTATAGTGAGTATGCGCTATATTATAGTGAGTATGTGCTATATTATAGTGGGTGTTCGCTATATTACAGGTGATGTGCACTATATTTATAGTGAGTATGCGCTATATTATAGTGAGTGTTCGCTATATTAAGGTGATGTGTACTATATTTATAGTGAGCATACGTTATATTACAGTGAGTGTGCTCTATATTTGTAGCGAGTGCGCGCTACATTACAGTGAGTAAACATTATATTCCCGGTATAAAAACTCATCAAGTGTAGAGGTCGCTAGTTCGAGTCTTGGCGTCGGGAATTTTTTTTTTTTCTCGAACCTATCCTCCAGTACCTATCCTCCACTACCTATCCTCCAATACCTATCCTCCAATACTTATCCTCCAATTGATTTTTTTTTGAATACAGGTGACATGCGCTATATTTACAGTGGGATATGCACTATACTTTAATGGACACGCACTATATTACAGGTGATATACACTATAAAACCTCACTAAATAAACGCAGAGGTCCTCTCCTCCACTACCTATCCCAATGCCTATCCTCCAATACTATCCTCCAATTGATTTTTTGAATACAGGTGACATACGCTATATTTTTGCAGCGGGATACGCACTATAGTTTAATAGACGCGCACTATATTACAGGTGGTATACACTATATTTACAGTGAATAATCACTACATTACAGGTGATATGCACTATAAAAACTCACCAAATGCAGAGGTCGTCAGTTCGAATCTTGGCGTCGGGATTTTTTTTTTTCTCGAACCTATCCTCCAGTACCTATCCTCCAGTACCTATCCTCCAGTACCTATCCTCCAGTACCTATCCTCCAGTACCTATCCTCCAGTACCTATCCTCTAGTACCTATCCTCCAATACCTATCCTCCAATACCTATCCTCCAATGCCTATCCTCCACTTGATTTTTTAATACAGGTGACATACGCTATATTCCAATGGACGTACACTATATTACAAGCTGTATACACTATATTTACAGGTGGCATGCGCTGTATTACAGATGGTATACTCTATATTACAGGTGATATGCACTATAATAACTCACTAAATGCTGAGGTCGTCAGTTCGAATCCTAGCGTCGCAATTTTTTTTTTTTCTTTCTCGAACCTATCCTCCAATATCTATCCTCCCATTGATTTTTTGAATGCAGGTGACATACGCTATATTTACAGTGGGATATGCACTATATTTTAATGGATGCACACTATATTACAGATGGTATACACTATAAA
>Ga0307476_10002398_pt1 | contig 11212 bp, 14 predicted proteins | sample atmos_gasesECM2C_2_FD_203314 | JGI IMG/M metagenome (GOLD analysis project Ga0307476, IMG submission 203314) | Hardwood forest soil microbial communities from Morgan-Monroe State Forest, Indiana, United States - atmos_gasesECM2C_05 | ecosystem: Environmental > Terrestrial > Soil > Temperate... | reverse complement strand
GGGACCACCGACGAGGCGCACCCGGGTGTCGCCGCGATCTACGAGGAGGGCAACCGGATGATCGCCGGCCCGATCGAGGTCGACGCGCTGCCGGACCACGACGAGGCGTTCATGCGTCGCTACAAGACGCCGGCGGAGACGAAACAGGACTTCGCCGATCGCGGCTGGAAGAAGATCGTCGCCTTCCAGACCCGCAACCCGATCCACCGCGCCCACGAGTACCTGACCAAGGCTGCGCTGGAGACCTGTGACGGGCTCTTCATCCACCCGCTGATCGGCAAGACCAAGGCCGGCGACATCCCCGCCGACGTGCGGATGCGCTGCTATGAGGTGCTGATGGAGAACTACTACCCGAACGACCGGGTAGTGCTGGGCGTGAAGCCGGCGAAGATGCACTACGCCGGCCCGCGCGAGGCGGTCCTGCACGCGATCGTCCGCCGCAACTACGGCGCCACCCACTTCATCGTCGGCCGCGACCACGCGGGCGCCGGCGACTACTACGGCACCTATGACGCCCAGAAGATCTTCGACGAGATCGACATCGACGAGCTCGGGATCGAGCCGCTGATGTTCGAGCACACCTTCTGGTGCAACGAGTGCGAGGGGCTGGCCTCGAACAAGACCTGCCCCCACGACAACGAGGCGCACCTGTTCCTCTCCGGGACGAAGGTCCGCGAGATGCTCGGCAACGGCGAAAGGCCGCCGCACGAGTTCTCGCGCGACGAGGTCGCCGACATCCTTATCGACGCTTACAAGGAGGACTGACAAAGCATGGCTGGTGAGAAGGGTTTCACCCTCTGGTTCACCGGGCTCTCCGGGGCCGGGAAGACGACGATCTCGGGGCATCTCGAGCAGGAGCTGCGCGCGCGCGGCTCGCAGCTGGAGATCCTCGACGGCGACATCGTTCGCGAAAACCTCTCGAAAGGCCTCGGCTTCTCGAAGGAGGACCGCGACATCAACATCCGCCGGATCGCCTTCGTCGCCGACCTGCTGAGCCGCAACGGCGTGCCGGTGATCACCGCCGCGATCTCCCCCTACAAGGAGATCCGCGACGAGGCGCACGAGCTGATGGGCGACCGCTTCATCGAGGTCTACGTCAAGGCTTCGGTCGACACCTGCGCCGAGCGCGACGTCAAGGGTCTCTACGCGAAAGCGTTTTCCGGCGAGATCAAAGAATTCACCGGCGTCTCCGACCCTTATGAGGCTCCGGAGAACCCGGCGGTGGTTTGCGACACCGAGAACGAAAGTCCCGAGGAGTCGGCATCGAAACTGCTGGCCTACCTCGAGCAGCGCGAGCTGATCCCGGCCGCGGTCGCGGCCTAGCCCAGTTGCTTGGCGGGGAGGGGCTGTTTGCCTCTCCCCGCACCGCTGTCTCGTCGCTCCTGGTCGGCCCGCCGGGCGGCGATGTGATTGTCGATCGCCTCCCGTACCGCGTCGGAGACGTGCATCTTGTCGGCCTGCGCCACCGCCGCCAGTTCGGCGACCTTTTCTTCCGGCAGACGCAGGGTCAGGGCTTTGTTCGGCATCAAGTCGAGTATGCGCCTGCCGCGTGAGCGGGCTGTTAAGGACGCGCGCGCGAGGACAGATGGACGAACACTCTTGGGGAGCGTCAACGGCGCGGTTCGCTTATCGCGCGAGCCGTTCGAGAACCTCGCGGTCCTCATCGAGCCGTCGCTTCAGCCGCTTCTGAAAGTCCTTGTCGGCGCGCCGCGCCGCGATGTGGTTGTCGATCGCTTCGCGCACCGCCTCGGACACGGGGACGTCGTCGGTCCGGGCGATGGCGGCGAGCTCAGCAGCTTTCTCCTCGGAGAGCCGGAGACTCATTGCCTTGGTTGCCATTGGATCGGTGCTCCTGCGGTTTGTGGATAGCGAGTGTTAGGCGACCTAACACTGGAATTTATTACAGCATGAATTCCCTCTTGATATCAATATTTTTTATATCTTGATGTCAACATGACGATGCGCCTTGAACTGGCAGATCTCCTCCTGATCGCCGAGGCGATGCTTGGCACTCCAGCCGAGCAGCTTGCGCGTGTGATCCTCGTCGGATCCGCTGAGTCGGCACTGGCCGCTCCGTTCGCCAGCTTCGACGGGATCGACTTCTACGAGGACCCGGCGGAACGAGCAGCCATCTGCTGCTCACGGATCATTCGCAACCACCCTTTTCCCGATGGGAACAAGCGGGTCGGATATGAGTGCATGCGAGAGATGCTTGAGCGGGACGGGGTACCCTGGCCGCGGCCAGGGGACGTCGAGGAGATCGCGGGAACGATCGAAGCGTTGGCGGCGCGCGAGATCTCCGAGCGGGACTTCGTCGCCTGGGTGAAGGCGCGAACCGAGCTCTAGCGGCGCGGTTCGCGGACGATCACGGTGCGGCCGTCCTCGAGGCGGTAGACGGTGCCGATCGGTTCGCCGCGGCCGACGACCTTCTCGCCGGGCTTGATCTGCACCTGCTTGACCTTCTCGCCTTCCTTGGTGACGACGGAGTCGGCGGGGCGGGTGTGCTGGGACTGATCCTTGCCGGTCAGGGCAGAGGTGAGATCGAGCGAGGAGAGGGCGGCGAGGAGGAAGGCGACCGAGAGGACGATGCCGAGGTCGAAGAGGTTGACGAGGCCGTCGAGCGGGTCGCCGGCGCGATCGTCGCGGCTGCGGGCGCGGGCCGTCACTTTCACGGCGCCACCGCCCAGTGGCTGGGGACGACCGCGGCCTCGTTCGCCGGCGGCGCGCTCAGCGCCGCGGCCAGGTACTCGACGTCGGAGTAGTCCTGGGCGTAGAGGCGGTCGCGGACGAGCGAGATCGCGAAGGCGACGGCGCCGATCAGGAGGCCGGCGATGGTGACGCTGAAGGCGACGCGGAGGTTTTCGCTGAGGGTGGCGACGTCGCCGTCGGCGAGACCGGCGAGGGCGGGGGAGAGGGGGATCAGCGTCCCCATCAGGCCCAGGGCCGGGCCCATCCGGACCAGGATCCGGGTCCGCTCGAGGCGGCGCAGGGAGAGGTAGTCGTACTCGGCCAGCCGCTTGGCGATCCGCGCTTCGGAGCCGGGTCGGCCGCACTGCTCGACGATGCCGGCGATCGCGTCTTCCATCCGCCGGTTCCAGGCGAACGGCAGCAGCGCCGCCAATGCCTCGACCTCCTGGCCGGCGGCGAGGCGGCCGCGGCACTCCTCCAGCGCCCGCTCGAGGCCGAGCAGGCTGCGGCGCCGGCGCCGGCGCAGCTCGACCATCAGCGCTCCCGCTTCGACCAGGACCAGCGCCAGCGCCACCAGCGCCAGAACCAGCACCGGGACCCGCAGTGCTTCGGAGACGTCGTAGAGGATCTGCTCGATCACGCCGGGCCTCCCCGCCAGAGCAGCGCCCGCAGCCCCGGTCCGAGCGCTCGCGCCTCGACCAGGGCACCGGCGCCGAGCAGGCCGAGCGTCGCCAGCACGCCCCAGGCCGCGGCCGGGACGCCGCCACCGTCCGAGCTCCCCTCCAGCCGGCCGCGACGCGCGGAGGCCGGCTGGACGGGCTGGCTTGAGCCCTCGGCGGGCGCGCCGAGCAGTTCGCCGCTGACGAGGTCGCCGGTCGGCTGTTGCTTCGCCTGCTTGGTCTTGGTCTCCGCCTTCGGCTGCGCCTGCTGCTTCGGCTCGGATTCCGACCCGGGTTCGGTGGCAGTCGTTGCCGGCGAGGCGGCCGCCGGGGTGCCGGACCCGGTGCCCTGGGAGGGTCTGGCGGCGCTGCCGTGGTCCGGGGCGTTCTTGGTTTCGTTGCGGCCGCCGCCCTTGCGGTTCGGCCCCGCGGGAGCGGCACCGACCTCGACCGTGACCACGTCGGAGGCGCCGGTGTCGTCGCCGTTGGCGGTGACGCCGACGACGACGTCGTAGCTGCCCTGCTTGGCGAAGCTGTGGCGGGCGGTTTCGCCGCTGCCGGAGTTGCCGTCGTCGAAGTACCAGGAGAAGGCGAGGCTGGCGCCCGAGCCGGCGCGTTCGACGATCGCTTCGAAGCTGACCGGCTGGCCGGGCTTGGTGTGGATCGGCGACGCCTTTGCCCGCACCCGCAGCTGCGAGCCCTTGCGGAGGACGATCGAGATCCCCTGCGGTACCGCGAAGCTGTCGCCGGTGTTGAGGTCGCCATCACCGCCGCTCGGCCGCAGGAAGGCGGTTCCGCCCGCGGTCGCGTAGACGACCGGCGGGCCGTCGCCGAAGGCGCCGGGGTCGAGTGCCTGGTGGCGGCTGAGGAGGACGGCGCCGCCGGCCGGCCGCTGCACTTCGAGGAAGGAGAAGCCGTAGGGGTCGGCGCGCGCCGCCTCGAGCAGCGCCGCCAGGGAGAAGCCGGTCACGGTCACGGCGCTCTCGCCTTCGCCGCCGCGGACGACGTAGGGGCGGTCGACGACGTCTTCGCCACCGGCCAGGGCTTCCAGCGCCAACGTCTGCTCGGCGCCTCCCGGAGAGACCACCGTGACCTGGGCGACGTCGGCTTGCGCCGGCGCCGCCCATGGTGTCGAAAGGCTGGCGGTTACCACCAGCGCCGCGATCAGGGTCCGGTGGTGAAGGAGACCGTCACGCATCCGAACTCGGTGCCCGGCGTGTAGAAGCCGGCGAACGTCGAAGACGCGGTGCCGGGCGGGATCGCCCCCGGCACCCGTTCGTAGGTGTGGGTGTTGCCGCTGACGCTGACGCCGGCGGCCCGGCTGAGGTCGAGGTTGATCAGCACCTGGCGTTTGGCGGCGGCGCCCGCTTCGGAGATCGCGAAGATCGCCCGCGAGTTGGCGCCGGCGATCTCGATTTCCGGGTCGGCGGTGCTGAGGTCGATGCCGTGGGCGCTGTAGTGGAAGCGGACGGCGCCGCTGAAGTCGACCAGGGCGGTGTCGTCGCCGGCTTCGGGGCTGGCGCCGGGGTCGAGCCAGCCGCCGGTGAAGGGGAAGCGGAAGTCGTAGCTGAGCGCCTGCGAGGCTTCCGGCAGCAGGACCGGGGGGGCGGCGGTAGCGCCGCCGGAGACGCTCGTCCCCTCGCCGGTGTTGATGTAGCGGATGAAGGAGTCGCGCACGTGCCAGTCGAGCGCGGCGCTGGTGACGTCGACCGCGCCGAGCGGTTTCACCTTCGCCGGCAGGGGTTCTTCGGGCGTCGGTCCGACGGCGCTCGGCAGCGGGCAGGTGCTGGACTGGGCCGCGCCACCGCCCCCACCGCCGCTGGGGCCACCGCCGCTGGGGACGCTGCCGACCCGGGTCGCGAGCTGACCGAAGGCCTGGGAGCGGAGGGAGTCGAGGCCGAGGCGCTCGCCGATCTCGCGGGCGCCGTCGGCGGTCAGCTTCAAGCGCAGGCCGGAGAGGTTGATGCTGCCGGCGGTGGGGTCGACCAGGCGTTTGCCGCCAGTGACGCGGAAGAGGTCGAGGCGCTCGCCGCCGAGCTTGGCCTCGACCCGGGCGCGCTTGTCGAGGACGAGGGTGAGGTTGGCGACGCGCAGCGCTTTCTTGCCCGCCTGCAGCGAGATCGCGCCGCGGTGGCGGACCAGCGTCGTCGCTTTACCGGCGAGGCTGGCGGCGATCGGGAAGACCACTTTCTGCGCCCCTCCCGTCGCCGGCTTGACGGCGCTCAGCTCGACGCCTTCGGCCCGCAGCGCCTTCGCCGCCGGGCCATTGAGCCGCAGGGTCGAGGTGCCGTCGGCGGCCAGCGCCGACGGCAGTGGCAAGCTCAGAATGGCGGCGAGAACTGCCGCCACCGTGAGCTTTACCAAAGGGAGGGGGCGCGTTTGTTCGGATATCCCGAACAAACGCGCCTCATCAGTGGGACTCAACCCAGACCCACCGTGATCGAGACGGCATCGAGGGCTTTGCCCGCGATGTAGGGCGGACCAACGCCCCAGGCGGTGCTGCCGGCGGCGGTCAGAGTCGATGGGATCGCCGACCAGGTCACCGTGTTGCCCGAGTAGGCCGGGGTCACCTGTCCGAGGGTCGCGAAGAGGACGCCCGCCGTCGGTACCGGTGGCTGGGCTTCGCAAGCCATGCCGTTGAATTTCCCGATTTCGTTTTTCGCGTCGAGGCTGAGTGCCGCGGCGCCGCCGTCGATCTTGATCTGGATGCCGGAGAAGAGGACTTCGTCGATGCAGTGCATCGGCTTGGCGAAGTCGACCGCGCCCTGGGTTTTCAGCGTCAGCTTGTCGGCGGCGCCGTAGAGGCCTTTCTGGAAGGTGCCGCCGACCGCCGGGAAGCTGACGAAGCCGGACGGTTCGATCAGATCGCCGTTGCTGGTGGCCCCGTCGGAGAGGGTGACTTCACCGGTATCGGGGGGCCCCGGGGCGGGCGAGTCGGTGAGCACGTATTTGCGCCAGGAAGCGAGCACGCCCCAGCTGACGCTGCCGGAGACGACCGGCTGCGGGGCCGCGTAGGTTGGGAACGCCTGGGCGGAGAGCCAGAGCATGCCGACGCCGTCGCTGCGCAGAGCCTTGGCGAGCCCGAGCTTCTGCTTCAGCGCGCTGGCCGCTTCCTCGGTCAGCTTCAGCTGGCTTTCGCTGAGGCCGATCGAGCCGGTGACGCCGTTGACGGCGGGAGTACCGCCGAGGCGGAAGACCGGCATCTCGACGCCGCCGAGCTTGCCGACCAAGCTGGCGGTGTTGAGCTCGAAGCGGATCCCGGTCAGCGTCAGCGCCTTTTTGCCCCGCTTGAACTTGAGGGTGCCGGCGCTCTGGGCGGACGCCTGCGTGCCGGGGTTGAGCTCCGCGATCGGCAGCGACAGCTTGCCGCCGGTACCGGTGGCTCCTTCGCCGGCGAGGAGCTTGACGCCCTGGCCGCTGAGGGTGCGGCCCTTGCTGTGGCTGGCGACGTTGATTGCCGCCGTGCCGCTGCCGGCAGCGGCGAGCGCTGGCGCCGCCTGCACGGCGACCGCGGTCATCGCAGCCGCCATAGCGGCCAGATAGAGAGCGGTCCGGCTCCTTCTCTTCCTGTTCATCACTTGCGGGATCTCCTTAGGTTTGATCGGTAACTTAAATTAGGGCACCCTAAGAATTTCACACTAACACGATCGGAATTAGGGCGCCCTAACGGCGATGGCGGTGTCCAGCCAGGCGACGTGCAGGGCGGTGCGGCCGTCGTGCTCGGTGAGGCGGGCGTCGGCGCCCCAGACCGCTGCCAGGCGCTCCGGGGTCAGCACCGCCTCGGGCTCACCGCTGGCGACGGTCTGGCCGTCGGCGACGACGACGACGCGGTCGGCGATCGCCATCGCCAGAGCGAGGTCGTGGACGACCAGCAGCACCGCCAGGCCGTGCTCGGTGACGAGCTTGCGCAGCAGCCCGGCGACGCCGATCGTCGCCCCGAGATCGAGCTGGGAGGTGGGCTCGTCGGCGATCAGGACCGGCGCCTCCTGCGCCAGGCCGATCGCAATTTGGACCCGCTGCAGCTCGCCGCCGGAGAGAGTCGTCAGTTCGCGCTCGGCGAAGCGGCCGACGCCGGCGCGCGCGATCGAGTCGTCGACCGCCTCGCGGTCGGCGCCGGTCAGCCGGCCCAGCATCCGCAGGTGGGAGGAGCGGCCGATCGTCACCGCTTCGCGCACGTCGATCCCGGCCGGCACCGGCATCCGCTGGGGGACAAAGGCGCGCAGGCGGGACAGTTCGCGACCGCGGATCCCGCTCAGCGAGCGCCCCGACCAGCAGACGCGGCCGGCGCTGAGCGCCTGGATGCCGGCGACGGCGCGGACCAGGGTCGACTTGCCGGCGCCGTTGGGGCCGACGATCGCGACCAGCTCGCCGCGCTCGAGCTCCAGCGCGGCGCCGCGCAGGATCTGCTTGCCGCCGAGCTCGACCTCGATGCCTTCGGCGCTGAGCAGCTTGTGATCCGTGGCCACCGCGCTCAGACCGCCTTCCGCAGCAGCCAGAGGAAGAGCGGCACTCCGAGCACGACCATGAACGGGCCGACCGGCATTTCGATCGGCGCCCGCAGGGTTCGCGCCAGCGTGTCCCCGGCCGCCAGCAGCGCCGCGCCGCCGATCGCCGAAGCGGGGACGACGTAGGTGTGGCTGGAGCTGCCGCCGGCCATGCGGACGACGTGGGGGACGACCAGGCCGAGGAAGCCGAGCAGGCCCGCGATCGCCGCCGAGGCCGCCGCCAGCAGCGCCGCCGCGATCCCAGCGCCGAGCCGGATCAGCTGCGGGCGCGAGCCCAGCGAGGCGGCGACGTCGTCGCCGAGCGCGAGCCGGTCGAGAGGGCGGATCAGGGCGAGGGCGACGATGAAGCCGACCGCGAAGTAGGGCCAGATCGTCTGCATCTCTTCCCAGCCGCTCGAGGTGAGGCCACCGGCGATGAAGAAGATCGCCGAAGGTGCCCGGTCGGGATAGGCGGCGAGCAGCCCGGTGGTGGCGGCGGTGAACAGCGAGAGCATCCCGATCCCGGCGAGGACGACCTTGCCAACGCTGCCCTTGTTGCGCCCGGACCAGGCGAAGACGAAGACCAGCGTCGCCGCCAGCAGGCCGAAGGAGAGCGCCCCGACCGGCAGCAGCGCGATCGAGCCGGGGAAGAGGATGATGATCAGGATCGCGCCGAAGCCGGAGCCGGCGGTGACCCCGATCACGTCCGGCGAGGCGAGCGGGTTGGCGAGCGCCCCCTGCAGGATCGCGCCGGCGATCCCCAGCGCCGCGCCGACGATCAGGGCCTCGACGGTTCGCGGCAGCCGCAGGCTCTCGATGATCTGCTGGTTCGGTCCGCCGTGCCCCTTGCCGAGCAGGATGTCGATCACTTCCGAGACCGGGACCTTGACCGCGCCGAGGGCGAGCGAGGCGAGGGTCGCGAGGACGAGGGCCGTGATCAGCCCCGCGAGGACCAGCGTACGTCGGGTCAACAGCTCTCAGTTCTTCAGGTATCGGCTGCGGACTTTGCGAATCGTGCGGGCGATGTCGGTGCCCGCCTGCAGCAGCGAGTTGTCAACGGAGATGTAGACCTGGCCGGTACGGGCCGCGGTCGTCGACGACCAGGCCGGGTTCGAGCGCAGGTACTCAGCGAGGCTGGGGATGTCGTCGGCCTCGGCGTGGGGGACGGCGATGATGATGTCCGGGTCTTCGGCGACGACGACTTCGTCGGAGATCCGCTCGAAGCCGGAGCCGGAGCGCACGCCGCCGGTCAGCAGTTCGCCGCCGGCGTGTTCGACGACGTCGCCGCCCCAGCTGCTCGGCAGCATCACGAACGGGGTGCGGCCGACGCCGAGGATCAGCATCACCTTCGGGTGCTTGGTGATCCCCTGCTCGGCCGCGTCGACCCGGGCTCGCATCGATTTCAGCAGCGCCCGGGCTTTCGTCTTGCGCCCGACCAGCATCCCGATCTTGTAGGTGTCCGCGTAGGCGCCGGCGATCGAGACCGGCTCCTGGACGACGACGCGGATGCCGAGGCTGCGCATCGCCTGGTTGCCCTTCGCCCAGGTGCGGGTCGAGAGCACGAGGTCGGGGTCGAGCGAGGCGAGCTGCTCGAGGTTGGGCCCGTTGGGGTGGGAGAGAGGCAGAACCTCGACCCCCTTCAGTTTCGGCGAGAAGCGTTCGTTGCCGCCCAGGGTCTGGCCGATGCCGATCGGGGTGACGCCGAGCCGGGCCAGGGTGTTGGCGGCGAAGGGGGTGAGGGCGACGATCCGCTTCGGGGCCGCCTGGGCAGCACTCGGAAGGCAAAGCGCGGTGAGCGCCGCGACTACGAGGAGGAGCGTGGCGAGTTTCTCTCGCATACCGAGAGGAAGTCGACGGGTCACGCCACCACCCGGCTGTCGATCACGTCGTAGTTGCGCACCTCGCTGCCGTGGGCGAGCTCGCCGTCGGCGTGGCGGTGGCTGATCTTGAAGAGGTCGCTGTTGACCCAGCCGCTGAAGGCATCCTTGCTCTCCCAGCGGCTGAGGACGACGTACTCGCCGTCGCGATCGCGCCGCAGCAGCTCGAAGCCGGCGAAGCCCTCCGCTTTGTGGACGTGACTTTCACGCTCGAGGAAGGCGCGCTCGAAGTCCTCCCGGCGCTCCTCGGTCACGTGGACCACGTTCATCACCAGATACAAGGGCTCGCTCCTTTCGGATCGGCTCCCTTGCTTGGTACTTCTTTTTAGGGAGCCCTAATTAGGATGACCTAATTAGGGTAGCCAAAGAACGGCTTTATGGCTTCGGCGGCACCTGCGGCTGGCCGAGCCCGTAGGTGTCGTAGGCGCCGAACTTTGCGAAGGTCTTGTGCGTCGGCCCGTGGAAGTCGGAGGAGGCGGTCGGCACCATGCCGAGCTCCTCGCAGAGCTCGAGCAGGTGCCGGGTCTGCTCTTCGGTATGGGGGGGATAGAAGGTCTCGACCCCGTCCGGCCGCAGCGAGCGGATCAGGTCGTCGACCTCGCCGGATTGATCGATGTCCCAGTAGGGATGGGCGATCACAGCGGCGCCGGCGGCGCTGCGGATCAGTTCGATCGCCTCCGCGGCGTTGGGCCAGCGCCGCGGCACAAACGCCTTCGCGCCCGGCACCAGGTACTCCTCGAAGAAGGGGCCGAGATCACCGGTCGCTCCCGCCGCCTTGGCGATGTGGGGACGACCGATCGAGTCGGCGCCGCCGGCTTCGCGGATCGCGTCCTCGAGGGTCAGGTCGAAACCCTCGCGGCGCAGGTTCTCGACGATCTCGCCGGCGCGCTCGCGGCGCTCCTGCTGGGCGCGCTCGCAGGCGGGCGCCATCGCCTCGACGTCGATCCAGTAGCCGCAGATGTGGAGGTCTTCGGCGTACTCGTGGACGCAGGACATCTCCACCGCGGGGACGATCTCGACGCCGTGCTCGCGGCCGGCCTCCTGGGCCTCGGGGACCCCGGCGACGGAGTCGTGGTCGGAGAGCGCGAGGGTCGTGACGCCGGCCTCGGCCGCTTCCGCGACGACGTCCCGCGGGGCCAGCTGACCGTCCGAATGGGTGGAATGCGACTGCAGCTCGATGAGTGGCATCGCCGCAGAGTAGCCGCCGCGGCCAGTCGCCCGAGATTTACCCGACACCCTCCCGACAACCTCCCGCCAACCCAAATAGGATTCCGCGCCGATGTTCCAGAAAGTCCTGATCGCCAACCGCGGGGAGATCGCCATCCGCGTCGCGCGCACGCTGCGCGAGATGGGAATCGGGTCGGTCGCCGTGTACTCGGAGATCGACCGCGACGCGCCGCACGTGCGCGAGGCCGACGAGGCCTTCCTGATCGGTCCCGCGGTCCCGGCCGAGAGCTACCTCAACATCCCACGAATTATTGAGACCGCGGTGGAGGCCGGCGCC
>Ga0307476_10002397_pt1 | contig 11214 bp, 10 predicted proteins | sample atmos_gasesECM2C_2_FD_203314 | JGI IMG/M metagenome (GOLD analysis project Ga0307476, IMG submission 203314) | Hardwood forest soil microbial communities from Morgan-Monroe State Forest, Indiana, United States - atmos_gasesECM2C_05 | ecosystem: Environmental > Terrestrial > Soil > Temperate... | reverse complement strand
CCGGCCGCACCTCGGCAATTCGCGGCGTGTCCGACACCTCCAGCCGCTGCGTGATCGGCCGTTTCTGGAAATTGAAATAGCTGATGCCCTTCTTTCCGACCACGTACAACTCAATGGCAACCTTCTGCTCTCCCTGCCGGGCGATGAACTGGGCGGCGGTTCGCAGCACGTTACCGTTATACGCGCCGGCCAAACCTCGATTGCTGGTAATGACCAGCAGCGCCAGGCGTTTGGCGCCGCCGGACTCCTCGGGCCACCGCAGCAGCGGATGCTCCACGTCGCCGACCGTCGCCGCCAGCTCGCCTACCAGCTCGCGCACCTTGAGCGTGTACGGCTTGGTCCCCACCGCCCGCTTGAGCGACTTCTGAAACTTGGCGGTGGCGATCATCTGCATCGTCTTGGTGATCTTGCGGATGTTCCGCACCGCCTTGCGGCGTTTTACAATCGCTCGGGCCTTAGCCATGGAGTATCCTCGCTCGGCGCTCAAACCCCGAAATCCGGGGCGAGGATTATGCTCGGCCTCGAACGCTTCCGCAAGGCGGCCGGTATGATCCACGTCCATGCTCATATTTCACGTGATCGGCGAGTGGCGGCCCGAGCAGGTCTTCACAACTTGGATGCAGAGCGCCCGGCGAGTTCTGGCGGAAGTTGAAGCGGAGATCGATCGGGCATGGGAAGCGGCGCACTCGCGGCCCGGCATCAAGCTCTTCGACGGGCCGATGTGCCGCATGGAATCGTGGAAGGCGTCGCCCGATGCCCTGCGAATCGCGCTTTCGCCAACAAGCTACAAGCCGTTTTTCGGAACCAATATTTCCCACCCAGACTACGCCGAGCGGTTCGGTCGGGAGGTAATGGCCAACCCGGTTGGCGTCAGCCCGGCGCTGGAGACGGCGGACGGGTTCCTGATGCTGGGCCGGCGCAGCAAATCGTTGGCCTATTATCCGGGCCGCGTCCATCCGTTCGCGGGGGCGCTCGAGCCGCGGGACAGCGGCGACTTGTTCGCCGCGGTCCGCCGCGAACTGGCCGAGGAATTGTCGCTTCAGGCAAGCCAGATCACTGAGATTCGCTGTTGCGGCATCGTCGAGGACCTCGCATTACGACAGCCGGAATTGATCTTCCGAGCGTGCTGCACGCTGACGCGGCCTCAGATCGAGGCGCAGATCCATGCCGACGAGCACCACGGCGGCGTGGCCGTTGCCGCCGCACCGGATGCGGTCGCGGCCGCCGCAGGCGACGCAGCCCTCACGCCGGTCGCTGTCGCCTGTCTGTTGCTCTGGGGAAGGCACGCGTTTGGCGAAGAATGGTTTCAGAACACAGAACACAGAAGTCAGAAGTCAGAAAACAGTAGGCAGAATTCAAAAGACCCAAGACTGAAGGCGGAAGGCCAGGTATAGATGCTCGATCCCCTTCTGACTTCTGTCTTCTGACTTCTTCCCCTATTCTTTCGCACGCTTGAAGATTGCCCTGGTCATCCTCCACGCCGACCCCGCCCGCGGCGGCGCCGAGCGGTACACTGTCGATCTCGCCGAGGCGCTCCGTCGCGGCGGCCACGATGCTTCCCTTGTGGCCTCGAGTTTCGCGCCGGGTGCGCGCCACCCCTCTGACGTGCATGTCTCGGCGCCCGGAGCCACTCGCGCCGGCCGATACGTCCGATTCCTTGGCGCCTTGGATCGCCAACTCGCGGAGGTTCGTTATGACATCGTCCATGCGATGCTTCCGGTGCGACAGTGCGACGTCTATCACCCTCACGCCGGAATCGCCGCCGAGACCCTGGGATCGGGACATTTGAAATATGAGGGCCCGGTTGAACGAACCTTGGCGCGCATGGCCAACGGCTTCAACCGGCGCCGCCGGAGATTTGCGGCCGTCGAACGCGAGCTTCTGTGCGGTCGGCAGCCGCTGGTTGTCCTTTGCCTGTCAGAATACATCAAGGGTATTGTCCGCAAGCACTACACGTTGCCGGAGGAAAAGCTGGCAACGCTGATCAATGCGGTGGACCTTTCCCGGTTCGATCCGGCGGCGCGGCCTGATGCGGGTGAACAAATCCGCAGCCGCTTCGGAATCAGTCAGGACAAAGTGGTTGCGCTCATGATCGCCCAGGACTTTGCGCGCAAGGGTTTGCGCGACGCGATTGGCGCATTAGCCCGGCTTGATGATCCACGCATGGTTCTCCTGGTTGTGGGGAAGGAGGACACCGCTTCTTACCGCCAGTTCGCCAGGAACGCGGGTGTGGCCGACCGAGTGATCTTCGCCGGTCCGACAGACGATCCTTACGCCTTCTATCGCGGCGCCGACTTGTTTGTTCTGCCAACGCGCCATGACCCGTGCAGCCTGGTCGTGCTGGAAGCCCTGGTCATGGGGGTCCCGGTCGTCAGCACCGTCTTCAACGGCGCCTGCGAGGTCATGACCGATGGCGTCCACGGTTTTGTGTTGAAGGATCCGTCGGATCTCGCGGCGCTTTCTGATGCCATGCGGACTCTGCTCGACGATGGTCGGCGGCGGGACATGTCCAAGGCCTGCCTCGCGCTGCGCCCCGAACTGTCCTACGAACATCACCTGAGGGAACTGCTTCGCGTGTATGCCGACGTGACCAATTCCCGAAAGCCGTGACTCGGCTTCTCGCCTCAGACCCAAGATTGTGGAATCCTTGACCTGCCGTGCTGGCGATGGGAGGTCCGTCACTGGCTGGATTGGGCACTCGTCAAAGTGTATGGTTCCGCAGCATCGCGTCAGGAAGGGATTGATTTCGCCGTGTCGTCTCTTGCTCAGGACCCTATCGCATCGCCTGCGCGGCGCGCGGTTCGGGAGAATTTGCCCGCCCATCCGGTACGGCACGCCGCGGTTTTTTTCCTCTTTGCGATTGTCCTTGTCTTTGCGTTGAGCATGGGCAAGGACGTGGACGTGGATGAAAACGGGTTCATCGCCAGCGGCGCCTTGCTGGCCCGTCACGGCCAGCTTCCTTATCGAGATTATCACTACAACCACATGCCGACCGAGGTGTTCGTCTATGCAGCCCTGTTTCGGCTGACCGACCATCTGTTGCTGGTTGCGCGGGTATTTCAAAGCGTATGTGCGGCGGGCGCTGCGACGGCCCTGTTCGCGACGGCATACGGCGCCGCCGAAAGCTTCAAGCGCCGCAGGCGGCTTGCCTTCGCCTGGGCGATCGGATTACTGCTGTTGACCAACCCGCTGTTCTTCAAGACCGCGGGGATCTCCTGGAATCATGACTTCCCGCTGTTGATGGCGCTGCTCGGATTTTTGGCGCTGCGGCGCGGGCTGCGCCAAGGCCGATCGTTTGTTCTCACCGCGTGCTCGGGTTTCCTGCTTGCCATGGCAGCGACCTCGCGGCTGACGTTCCTGCCGATCGCCGCGGCCTTCATCCTCCTCGTCTTCCTCGATCCGGGTCAGTCGGTTCATCGCCGGGCCGGGCTGCTTGGATCGTTCGCCGCGGGATTCCTCATCGCTTCTCTTCCGAGCCTCTGGGTGTGGTCGCGGTCGTGGCAGAATGCCTTCTTCGGCAATTTTCTCTACCCGCGTCTCAACACGGAAATTCATGAACAGCGCGACGAGCACGCGTTGTTCACGCTGCTTCCGATCCTGGCTTACTATTTGCGAAGCTGGTTCACGCTTCCGGGAAACGGTGTGATTACCCTTGCGTTCCTGGGTTTGGCGGCGGCTAAGTTGAGACGCGGCCGGTGGCGTCACGATGCGCGGCAAGCCGAGCTGCTCTCGATCGCCGCGATTGCAGGGCTGTTGATCGCCTCCGGATTCATGCCTGCCCCTCCGTATCCGCAGTATTTCTATGCCGCGACGCCCTTTATGATCCTGGGCTTGGCGCTGATGCTGGCTGGGGGCGATGGCGCGCCTTTCCAAAGGAAGACTTGGGGGCTGATGACGGCGGCCTTCGTGTTTTGCGTTGTCTTCGGCGCCCCGGCGTATTACCGCCTGTGGCGGCTGCCGTCGCCTTCCCGCTGGGTGCCGATCCAGGCTCATCAAATTGGGAACGAGATTGCCGGCCGGCTGGATCCGGGTATTGTGCTGACGCTCGAACCGCTGTTCCCGCTGGAAGGCGGAATGGACACCGACGCGCGGTTCGCGACCGGACGGTTCGGCATTCGGGTGGCCGACCTGCTGACCCCTTCCCAGCGCCGTCAATATCTGATGCCTGCCGCCCACGAGCTCGGACAAGTCGTCGAAGAGGATTCGCCCAGCGCAATCCTGATTGTCCGCGGCTCCGACGCCGCAGGCGAACGCGGCCTGATCGCCGCCGCTCTGGCTCATCATTACGTTCCCATCGTGTTGGCCAGCCCCGGTGGCCACGGCCAACCTCATGCTCGCGCGTGGGTTCGTCCGCGGAGGTTAAACGGACCGGAGAAGGCAGAAGTCGCAGGACAGAAGCCACAAGGGGACTTAGATTACTCCCCTTCGCCTCCGTATTTTGATCGAAAGGTGTTACATTGACGATCCTATGGAAACCCTCGGCGCCGAGCGAATTGAGCACGTCACCATTATCGTAACGGATCTTGGCCGCGCCAGGTCGTTTTACACGAACGTCCTGGGACTGCGCGAGGTCCCACGGCCCAAAAGCTTTGACTTTCCCGGCGCCTGGTACGAGATCGGCCCGACGTTCCTGCATCTGCTGGGCAAACCACACCAGGACTCGATCAGTTCGCGGCATTTTTGCCTGTGGGTCGGCGACGTGCCGCGGGCCGCCCGCGCCGTCGAGGCCGCCGGGCACCCGGTCGTATGGGAAGCCAAGCATAAAATCCCCGGCATCGACCGCTTCTTCGTCTACGACCTCGACGGCAACCGCATCGAGATTCAGGGCCCGCAATCGATTTCCGGGACATAAACGAGCGAAGACAGAAGTCAGAAGTCAAGAATTCAAATCCTCTTCGGTCTTCCGTCTTCTGTCTTCGGTCTTCTGCCTTCCGTGTTCTTCCCCTTTTGCCGCGGCGGCCTTACGCTGGAGGCATGGTGGACAAGTCCTTCGTCAAGTGGTGGCTTTCGCGGGTGGTGCCGTTCAAGGACGTGCCGCCCGAGAAGCTGGCGGCCGAGCGGGAGGCGATGCACAAGCAGCAGGAATACAACCGCAACTACGCCGAGTTCCTGAACAATGCCGTACTTCCCGCCGTCGACGCCCTGGTACAGGTCATGAGCCGCAACGGCGTCATCCACCGCGTTTCGAGCTGGGGCAACCAGCTCTCGCTGCGCGTCCATCTGGCCTGGCGGTGGGGTGAGTTGGTCATCATGCAGAGCCATGAGGATGCGGTGACTTTCGAGCACCATGTGATTACCGAAGGGGAACGCCGCGGCGAGGATTCCGCCGAGGACCACTCCCATCAATACGATCTCCGCGACGCACTGCCAGCCACATTGGCCCAGCAGGAATTGCAGTTTTTTCTCGGACGCCTCGCCCAGGACCTCGTCGAAGGCGAACCCGAACCGGAGATTCCTCCCGGTGAAAAGCCGCCGGAAGCATGAAGCAGCTCGCCGATTGCCGATTGAAAGGAACAGCGGCCTGGCGACGGGCCCTCGTCAGGCGTCATTCGGCAATCGGCAACGGCGGCCCTAGGATATAAGCATGTCCCGGCAACCTGCCGCCCGAAGGGCGGAATATGACGTGATCGAACCGATCGGCAAGCGCGTGGTCGTCCGTAAGGACGACAACAAGCGCCAGACTCGCGGCGGCATCGTCCTTCCCGACACTCACGAAATCCCCGTGATCACTGGCCGCGTCATCGCCATCAGCAAGGCGATCGAGAACGACGAGGATCAGACGATCCGTCAGTACGACAAGGTCTTGTTTGACCCGCGGGAGGCGATTCCCGTCGAGCTCGAGCACGACAACCGGCTGTTCGTTGTGGCGCTGGATCGCGTGCTGGCAATTTTTCGGCGCTCCGCCAAGACCGGCGAAGGCACGACGCCGGCGCCCCGGCAAGATACCGATTCGGACGAGTCGGCCGAAGAGCAATAGATTTGTAATGAACGGAGAATCGCAAATGCCCAGGCGAGTCGTACTGGTCGGCCATTGCGGGCCCGACAACAGCTTCCTCAAGATGGCCATCACGCGAGCCGACCGCGACGCGACGATCGTCGCCGCCGATGACTCTGCCGAGCTGGAGAAAATCATCGCCGCGGGCGCTGACCTGCTGTTGTTCAACCGCACGCTGGATTGGGGTTTTGACGGGCAGGAGGGCGTGGCGGTGATCCGCACCCTGCGGCGAAAGTACACGCAATTGAAAATGATGCTGGTCAGCAATTACCCCGAAGCGCAAGCGGACGCGCAGGCCGCGGGTGCGTTGCCCGGGTTCGGTAAGCGCGAGATCGGCTCGGTGCGGGTTACCGAATTGATTCGAGATGCGCTGGCGGAAATTCCGCTGCAAAAGGCCGAATGACGATGGACGTGATTTACCTCGACAACAACGCCACGACGCGGCCCGCCCCCCAGGTTGTGGAGGCGATGCTGCCGTACTTAACCGAATGGTATGGCAATCCTTCCAGCGTCCATCGTTTTGGCCAGCGTTCCCGTCAGGCGCTGGACGAGGCGCGGCTTCAGGTTGCCGCCGCCGTCGGTTGCGCGGATGCGGAAATCTCCTTTACCGGCGGGGGGACCGAGGCGATCAACACTGCCATCCGCGGCATCCTCGCTGCGCGAAGCCCGCGCCGCCGTGTCATCACCAGCACCGTCGAGCATTCCGCCACGCGCGAATTGTGCGCACAGCTTGCAAAAGAAGGAGACGAGATCGTCGAGATTCCGGTGGACCAGCAGGGGACGCTCGATCTCGATCGGCTCAAAAGCGCGATCGACGACAACACGGCCCTGGTCACGCTCATGTGGGCGAACAACGAGACCGGCGTGCTGTTTCCGGTCGGGCAGGTTGCCGAGCTGTGCCGCTCGAAGCGCGTCCCTTTTCACTGCGACGGGACGCAGGCCGTCGGCAAGATTCCAGTGAACGTCGCCGAGCTCGGCATCGATGCGATGAGCTTCGCATCCCACAAGTTTCACGGTCCCAAGGGCGTCGGCGCGATCTTCGCGCGGCGCGGCCTTCGGATGCGGCCGCTGGTCATCGGCGGCCCGCAGGAGCACAACCGCCGCGGCGGCACCGAAAACGTTCCCGGCATCGTCGGCATGGGCAAGGCCGCCGAGCTTGCGGCGGCTTCCCTGCCGCAAATGCAGCGCGTCGCCGAGCTGCGCGACCGGCTCGAACGCGAGATTCTCGAACGAATCGACGATTCCCACGTCAACGGCCGCACCGACCTTCGTCTGCCGAACACCACCAACATTGGCTTTTCCCGCATCGAGGCCGAGGCGATTCTCCTGCTGCTCAGCGAGCAGGGCACCTGCGCCTCGGCCGGCGCCGCCTGTAGCAGCGGGAGCCTCGAGCCGTCTCCCATCCTTCGCGCCATGCACATTGACGATCGCATCGCCCACGGCGCGGTTCGCTTCAGCCTGTCGCGCTATACGACCGCCGACGAAATCGATCGGGCTCTGGAAATCCTTCCGGGCGCCATCCGGCGGCTTCGGTCAGTCCTGCCGGTCGGGGTATAGGGGTGTGACTCATGCGCATTCAATTCTGCGGCGCCGACCGCACCGTCACCGGATCGAGCCACCTGATCGAGGTCAACGGGCTTCGCTTGTTCCTGGACATGGGCATGTATCAGGGACCGCGGGAAGAAGCCCGGCGGATCAACCAGTACCTGCCGGCGGATGTGAAATCGGCGGACGCGATCATCCTCTCGCACGGCCATTTCGATCACTGCGGCAAGCTGCCGGTGGCGCTGCGGGCCGGCTTTCACGGTCCGATCTACTGCACCGCCGCTACGGCCGAAGTGGCCCGTATCGTCCTCAACGACGCGGCCAAGATTCAGCAGGAAGACGTCGATCATCTGAATCGCCAGGCCCGCGCGCCCGGCGAAGCCACGCCGGCCCCGCTCTACGGACCCGCCGACATCCCCGCGGTGCTGAAACTGTTCAATCGCGTCCCGTATCAGCAGAAAACCGACCTGGGCCGCGGCGTCTCTTTCACCTTCTTCGACGCCGGTCATATTCTGGGCTCGGCCTATGTCATCATGGAATGGTCTGAAACGGGGACGGCTCGCAACCTGCTGTTCACAGCGGATGTGGGGCGATATGACGCACCGATCCTTCGCGACCCGTTCCCGCCGCCGCACCCGGTCGATCAGCTCATCACCGAAAGCACCTACGGGAATTCAACCCACGGGCCGATCGCCCAGGTCGGGCCGCAGCTTCTCGACGCGGCGAAGTTCATCATCCAGCGCCGCAGCCGGATGATCGTTCCCTCATTCGCCATCGGCCGGACGCAAACGATCCTCTGGTATCTCGAGACGTTTCTACACGAAGGGTCGATCCCGCAGGTCCCCATTTTCGTCGACAGCCCGATGGGTGTGGAAGCGAGCAAGATCTACAGCCAGTTTCGCGAGAGCTACGACGAGCAGACCAGGTCCCTGATCGGCAAGAACGACCTGTTTGGCCTGGCGCGGGTGACGTTCGCCGCGTCCACTCAGGACAGCAAGCGCATCAACACTCTAGCCGGGCCGTGCGTAATTATCGCGTCAAGTCCCACCTGCGAATTCGGCCGCGTGCTGCACCACCTCGAGCGCAGCGTCGTGAATCCCGACGATCTGGTCGTCTTCTGCGGCTACATCCCGCCCAACACGCTGGGCCGCCGCATCCAGGACGGCCAAAAGCGCGTGCGGATTTACGACCGCTGGTACGATTTGAAGTGCCAGGTGCGGACGATCCGCGGCCTCAGCGCCCACGGCGATGCTGACGAGTTGATGCGATTCCTCAAACCCGCCCTGAGCCCGCAAACGCAAGCCTACGTCGTACACGGCGAAGTCCCGCAAGCCGAGGCGTTCGCCCGCCGATTGCTGCGCGCCGGCGTCAGCCGCGTCACCGTCCCGGCGATGGAAACATCGGTCGATGCGTACACCGCCCCGGCGGAAGATGCGCAATCCCAGCCGAAGGGAACGGATCAGGAGTGACTCGCAAAGTCTGGTTTGAAAAGTCGTCGAGGGGCTGCGATCCGGTTCCCCACTATAGTGGCCGGGAATGACAAACCCGCAAGTATCGCACTCCTGCCGGCGGGCCGCGGCTGTCAACGATGCTCGTGAAATTCCATGAACTTGGGGTTGACCTGAGCGGCGGCGCGAAGGCAGTCTTTGCCGCGTTTCAGGTCGCCAGCGCCGTAATAAATCAGGCTGGCATGGTACAGGAGATGGGAATCCTTCGTTCCCAGCGCCAGGGCCTTGTCCATGGCTTGAGCGGCGGGCGGGAACTGGCCGTTCTGGTATAGCGCCCAGGCCAGCGAGTCGTACGCGTAAACGCTGTGGCGATTGGCCATGTCCTTGCGGGCCCACTGCAAAGCCTCGGGGGGATTCGGTTCGCTGTCGCAATAGAAGCCGGCCAAATGATGGTCGTACTGGGGGGATTCGGCGGCGGCCAGCAGATACCGATCGAGTGCCTGACGATGCCACCTGGCGGCGTCGTCTTTCTTTGCCGCCACCGTGCAAACGTCTCCCAGCGCTTGAAACAACTCGGGGCGCGGGACGCGCGCGACCAGCGCGACGTAGGTGGAGATGGCCTCGTCGAAACGCCGCTGGCCGGCGCGGAGCTCGGCCAGATGATCGACGGCCGACCAATCGCCGGGGTGGGCCTGGAGCGCGGCCTGGTACTTTTCCTCCGCGGCGTCCCAGCGCCCGGTGATGAAGTCGAGCTGGCCCGCCTGAACCAGGCACCAGGCAAGCAGATCAGGCTGTGGAGGGGAAATGCTTTTGGCGAGGGTGATCGCGGCGGCATAGTAGCCGCGGGCGGTCTCGTTGTCGCCGCGGATCAGAACCAGACGCGCCATCCGCGCCACGCTAGCCGGGTCGGCGTCGTCCAGGTCGTGAAGCTTCGAGTAGGCCTCGGCGGCCTTGTCGTAATCACCCAGCTCCAGCAGTGCGTCGCCGAGAATGGCGAAGGAATTGACCTTGTCGGGCTCCTGATTGACCAGTTGAAGGCCATCGTCACGGGCCTCGGCAAAGTGATGAAGAGTGAACTCGGCCCGCGCCTTGGCGCCAAGCGCCGCGGAATTCTGTTCGGCTGGGACCGACTTCAGGGAGCGCGCGGCCGCCGCGGCGGAAAGGCCGATGTAGCGGTCATCTCCAGTCTGGCGGAATTGCCAGAGATATTGGCCGGCCAGGCGGTTCTCGGCGGTTATGTCATCGGGGTCGCGGCCGACCCGTTCCTCGAGAAAGCGAATAATGATGGCATGGTCCCGCTCCGAAGCCGTGGGCTTCGTGGAGGGACTTTCCGCGCCGCTTGAGCGCATGATCCCGACACAAGCCACGACCACGCCGCAAGCGCCTAGAAAACGGGCAGCCGGCAAAAGAGTCATAGAGACAAATTATCAGTTCCGCGTCAGGTCGTCGATGACGCCGTTGGCCTGCGGCTGGTGCGGCAGGGCCAGGAACGGGAAAGTGTCGTTCAACGGCACGTCATTGGCGTTGACGTTGTCGCCCAGCGGGTTGCCGTTGTTGATGATGGTCAAAAGGATGTCAATCGTGTCGTCTTTGAGGCGACGGCCGTTGGGATACGAGGCTGCCGCGTTGTCGCCGCCGCCCGTTCCGGTGTTGGGAATCGTCAGGTCGAGGCGCAGATAGTCGCCGGTCTTGATAGCGACGGTCGCCAACGTGTCGATGTGGGCGGTGTCCGTGCCGAACAGGGTGAGCGTCGCCACGATAAAGCTGGCGAATTTTCCCTTGGCATCGTCAACCGGAGTCCCGGCGTTGTAGGCGTTCTTTTCCGCGAAGGGGATAAGGGCAACGTTGACCGCCGGGTTGCCCATGCGATCGACTTGGCGGAACGAACCGCTGGAGTGAATCACGCCCTTGCTGTCAGGCGGGCTTTGACTGCGACGCAAAGTCACAAACTCGACGCCGATCTTGCTGGCGTTGGCCTTTCCCTGAACGAGCGCCTTGGGCAGCTCAAGCGCGATGGCCAAGACGTTGTAGCCGGCGAAGGTGTCGCGGCCGCGGTTGAACTGGGTGGGGTCGGGGTGGCCCGCCTTCACCGAAGCGACGAAGCGATTGAACGCCGGGATGTCGAAAAAGAATGGGTCATCGGTCTCGCCGGCGAAGAACTTCACGCCGCTGGTCGGGTCGGTGGTGATGACCTGCGGGTTGGCGACGGCGGCGAGCGTGGCCGGC
>Ga0307476_10002395_pt1 | contig 11218 bp, 9 predicted proteins | sample atmos_gasesECM2C_2_FD_203314 | JGI IMG/M metagenome (GOLD analysis project Ga0307476, IMG submission 203314) | Hardwood forest soil microbial communities from Morgan-Monroe State Forest, Indiana, United States - atmos_gasesECM2C_05 | ecosystem: Environmental > Terrestrial > Soil > Temperate... | reverse complement strand
TTGGCCACCTTGACCGCCCTGGCCGCCTTGCTGCCCGCCTTGGTTTGGATTGTTGGACATTGGAAACGTCTCCTTATCGCGGGACCACCCCGCAAAATTGCAACGAACCGCGGACCTGTTGGTTCCAGACGGGCGGCAGGAACTTGCTTGCGATTTGAGCCTAATGTTTCACAAGAACCAATGAGATCTCGGGAACATAAGTAATGATCATCAACGCGATGAAATTGACCAACAGGAACGGCAACACGCCGAGATAAATGCGGCTGAGCGGCGCATTGAAGATCGCCTGCGATGAGAACAGATTGAGTCCGAACGGCGGCGTGTACATGCCGAGACTGAGATTGACCGCCACGATGATGCCAAAGTGAATCGGGTTGACGCCGACGCCGCGCACGATCGGGAGCAGCAGCGGCGTCAGGATGAGGATCGCGGCGGGCGGCTCGAGGAAGCTGCCGGCGAGCAGCAGGCCGACGTTGAGGATAAGCAATAGCTCCCAGCGCGGCATCTGCAAGGCGCTGATCGATGCGACGATCTGCTGCGGGATGCCGCTGGTCGTCAGCAGCCACGAATAGATGCCGGCCGACGTCACGATGAGCAGGATCTGCGAGATCAGATAGGCGGACGCCATCAGGATTCGCCACAAGCCGGCGAGATCGACCTCGCGATAGACGAAGATGGTGACGGCCAGCGAATAGACCACCGCGACACCGGCCGCCTCGGTCGGCGTGAAAACGCCGCCATAGATGCCGCCGAAGATCACCGCAAGCGAACCGATCGCCCAGCTCGCGTCCTTGCTGGTCTTCCATATCGTCGCCCAATGCGCGCGGTCGCCGAGCGGCACGCCCTTCCACCTGGCGTAGCCCATCACATAGGCGGCATCGATGACGCCGATCAGAAGGCTCGGCAGGATGCCCGCCGTGAACAACAGCACCGCCGACTGCTCCGCCGAAATGGCGTAAAGAATCATCGCGATCGACGGCGGAATGACCACCGCGATCGCGCCCGACGAAGCAATGAGACCGACGGCGAAGCGGTCGTTGTAGCCGCCCTCCTTGAGCGAGGGATAGATCATGCGGCCCATCGCCACCACGGTGCCGACGGCCGTGTGCGACATGGCGCCGAACAGCTCGGAGGCCGCCACCGTCGTCACCGCGAGCGAGCCGCGCATGCCGCCGACGATCGCCATCACCATGGCGATGACGCGCCGCGCGATGCCGCCCTGCGCCATGATCTCGCCGGCGAGCACGAAGAACGGCACGGCGAGGAGCGGAAAGTTATCCAGGCTGCCGAACATGTAGGTCTGGATCGCTTCCGTCGGCACGTCGGCAACCGTCAGCACCGCGACGATCGAGGTCACCAGCAGGATCAGGAAAATCGGAAAGCCGATGATCAGCAGGATGACCGGCAGCGCGAAGTAGACGAAATAACCCATCGTCGCGCCCCGCCTAATGCTGCGAAGCGTCGGCGCCGGGGGCGCGCGACGGACGTCGCATGAGCCGCACGGCGACGAGAAGCGCCATCAGGCTGTAACCGATCGGGATCATCGCCTGCGGGATGACCAGCGGAAAGTTCGCCGCCTGGCTGCGCTCGTCGAAGTCCGCGAGTTGGACGATCACCGGCCAGGCGAAAGCGGTGACCGCCGCCGCGGTCGCGATCATCACCAGCTCGGAGAGCAGCGCAAAGAAGTCGCGCACCTTGTCCGGCAACATGGTGACGACGACGTCCATGCGGATTTGCCGCCCTTCCCAGGCGACGGCGCAGCAGCCCGTGAACACGCAGCCGACCATGAGGAAGAGCATGATCTCTTCCGCCCATGGGATCGACACGCTGAAAAAGTAGCGGCCGATGATATTGACGAAATTGATCGCCACGCTGGCAAGCAGGCAGATTCCCGATAACGTGCGGGTGACCATCAGCAGCCAGCGCACGCCTTTGACCAAACCGTCCATCATGGTCGGATCTGCCCGATCGCAGTCTGTTTCAGATCATTGGCTCGGCGCCTGGCGGGTGCGCTTGGCCGCGTCGCTGACAATCTGAAAGGCCTCGTGCAGCGCCGGCTTCGGCTTTGAGACGTCGTCGCCGACGCTCGAAAGCGTGCGCATCAATTCGGCCTGCTCCTCGCGCGGCAGGCTGATCAGCTCGCCGCCGCCGTCGACCCAGGCCTTGCGCTGCTCCTGATACATTTTCAGCGCTACCGGCTGAATCGACTTCGACACCTCAGCGCCGTCCTTGTCGACGATGTCCTGCAAGTCCTTCGGCAGCGTGTCGTACCATTTCTGGCTGACTTCGAGGATGATGAAGATCGCCGGACTGTTGGTCTCGGTGACGTATTTCGCCGCATCGACGAAGTGCAAATGCACGAACGGTCCGATGCCGGCGACGGACCCATCGATGGCGCCTTGCTGCAGCGCCGGCAAGACGTCGCCAAGAGTCATCGCCACCGGCGTCACGCCGAGGCGGTCAAACGCCACGCTCTGGAATTGCGAGGCAAAGATGCGAATCTTCTTGCCCTTGAAGTCGGCGATGTGGCGGATCGGCGTTTTCGAGATGATGCAGGACGGTTGCGCCATCATCAGGCCGGCGCCGTGCAAGCCCTTGTCGGCGCCGAGCTTCAACATCAGTTTCAGCACTTGCGGATCGCTGGCGATGCGCTGGCCGTGCTCGAGCGAGTCGGCGAGACCCGGCGCCGCCATGACTTCGAAGCGCTCGTCGACACCGACGAAGAATTCCGGCGGCACGGTCGCGACCTGGATGGCGCCGAATTGCGTGCCTTCGATCTGCCGCGGGATCGAGCCGAGCTGGCTCGCCGGATAGACCTCGGACTTAATGCGGCCGCCGGAATCCTTCTCGACGGCGGCGGCGAAATCCTTGGCGAATTGATGCGGCGCGTCGTTGATGGTCGGCAGCGTGACCTTCATGACGAAGGTCTTGTCCTGCGCCTGCGCCGCGCCGAGCGTGAGCGCCAGCGCCAATGCCAAGACCGATATGCCCGCGGCTCCCACCGCACGCGCAAAAATTGCACGATTCCCAGATTGCATGTTCTACTCCCTCTGACCCGGCTTAGGCTGAAACAGACCTATCGCAATACCGTCGGGCTCTTTCCCCAAAAGAACGCCCGGATGGCATTGATATTGCGCCGACGGCGGATTTTTTTCTTTGTGACGGACTGCCGCGCCCGATCCTCACGACCGGGTATTCCACCTCTTTGCGTCCGACGCTGACGTTAGATGATCGCCCTCCCCGCGACAACGGGAATCTGGCCTAGCGCATGCGCTGGGCCGCCTCGGTGACGACTTTATAGGCCGCACTGAGTTCCGGCTTTGCGTTCGACACCTCGTCGCCGACGCCTGCAACGATTTTGAGCAGGCTCGACTGCTCGTCGTCCGGCAGGCTGATCAATTCGCCGTCGCTCGCCAGCCAGGCCTTGCGGGCAGCGTCGTCGATCGCGATCGCCTGCGGATTGATCGTAACCGACTCGGCGAGCGCATCCTTGTCGAGGATTTGCTGCAGGTCGGCGGGCAATGAATCGTACCATTTCCTGCTGAGCTCGACGACGCCGAAGATCGCCGGCTGGCCGATCTCGGTGATGTATTTCGCCGCGCTCTCGAAATGCATGGGGCCGAAGATGGTGAGCGCCGAGACGGCGGCGTCGATCGAGTTGTCGAGTAAGGCCGGCAGCACCTCGGCCAACGTCATCGGCTTCGGCGTGGCGCCGAGCCGCCTCATCGTTACGGCCTCGAATTGCGAGGCGAAGATGCGCACCTTCTTGCCCTTGAAGTCCGCCAGATGCCGGATCGGCGCTTTGGCGATGACCGAGGACGGCGTCGACATCAACAGCGCGGCGCCATGCAGCCCTTTGTCGGCGCCAAGCCCGAGCATTAGCTGGCGCACCGCCGGATCGGCGGCAAGGCGCTGGCCTTGCGCCATCGACGTCACCAGGCCGGGCGCAGCCAAGACTTCGAAACGCTCATCGATGCCGACCAAAAACTCCGGTGCGACGATTTGACATTGGATGGCTCCGAACTGCACGCCTTCGGCCTGGCGCTGGATCGAGCCCAACTGGCTCGCCGGATAGATTTCGACCTTGATGCGGCCGCCGGTATCCTTCTCGACCGCGGCGGCATAGTTCTTGGCATATTGATGCAGAACGTCGTCGAGCGTCGCCAGTGCGATTTTCATCACAATGGGCTTGTCGTCGGCGGCGCGCGCGCCGGGCGCCAAGCTCAACGCAACGGCGATGGCGGCGGCAGCGACCGTCGGTGTCCGTGTCGCATTCCCACGTCCCATGAGCACCATATCGACCCCCAAATCGAGTCCACGTGCTATCGGCGCTTGCGACTTTCCTCGGCGCTCGAACGCGGGCGCCGGTCGGCCAACCGGTTTTTTTATCGTGTCCGCTTTGCGGCGTCGGACACCACTTTGAAAGCCTCGTACAGTTGCGGCTTGGCCTTGGCAACGTCCTCGCCGACGCCGGCGAGGGTTTTCATCATCGCCGCCTGCTCATCGGCCGGGAAGCTGATCAGCTCGCCGCCGTTTTCGGTCCATGATTTGCGGGCGTTGTCGTAGAGCGTAGCCGTCGCCGGGCTCAGCGCCGACGCGGCGGCTGCAGCGTCGCGATCGACGATCTCCTGCAAGTCCTTGGGCAGCGCCTCGTACCAGCGCTTGCTGGTTTCGACGATCAGGAAAATCGCCGGCTGGCCGATCTCGGTGACGTATTTCGCCGCGTCCTGGAAGTGCATGGCGTTGTAGACCGTGATGCCGGAGATCGAGCCGTCGATGGTGCCCTGCTGCAGTGCCGGCAGGATATCGCCGGTCGAGAGCGCGACCGGCGAGGCGCCGAGCCGGCCGAAGGCTTCGAGCTGCAGCTTCGAGGCGGTGACGCGGATCTTCTTGCCGCTCATGTCGGCGAGATGGCGGATCGGCGCCTTGGAAATCAAAGACGACGGCAGCGCCATGACGATCGCAATGCCATGCAGCCCCTTGTCGGCGCCGAGACCGAGCATCAGCTTATTGAAGTCGGCTTGCGCCGAGAGCCGCTGGCCGTGGGCGAGCGAATCGACGAGCCCCGGCGTCGCCGGCAGTTCGAAGCGCTCGTCGACGCCGACGAAGAATTCCGGCGGAATGATCGCGGCCTCGATCGAGCCGAATTGCATGCCCTCGATCTCGCGCGCCATCGGCCCGAGTTTTGAGGCGGAATAAAGCTCGATCTTGATGCGGCCGCCGGAATCCTTCTCGACCATCGGCCCGAACAGCCTGACGAAATTCTCCGGCGTGTCGTTGACCGTCGGCGTGCCGATCTTCATCACATAGGTCTTGTCCTCGGCGCGCGCCGAGCCGAACGCCGACGCCAGGACGATCGTGGCGGCGGCAAACAGCGCCAGCGCCCGGTGGTTGTCTCGTTTTGCCAGCCCCATGTCGTTTTCCCCTTCTGGCGACAGCCGAACCGGCGCCGCGGCTATTTCGTCCGCTGCGCGGCGGCGGCGACGATCTGGTAAGCCGCGCTGACCGCGGGCTTGGTCTTCGATACGTCCTCGGCGACGCTCGACAAGGTTTTGAGCATCGCCGACTGCTCGTCGGCCGGCAGGTCGATCAATTCGCCGCCGCCGTCGACCCAGCGCTTGTCGGCATTGGCGTCGATCTCGACGGTTTGCGGATTGACTTGCGTCATCGCGGTTGCGGCGTCCTTGTCGATCACCTGCTGCAAATCCGCGGGCAGGGAATCATACCATTTCTTGCTGACGGCGGCGTAGCCGAAGATCACCGGCTGGCCGATATTGGTGACGTATTTTGCCGCGTCCACATAATGCATCGCTGAATAGATCACCGTACCGGCGACGGCGCCGTCGATGGCGCCTTGCTGCAGCGCCGGCAGCACGTCGCCCAACGTCATCGCCACCGGCGTGACGCCGAGCCGACCGAAGGCGACGCTCTGGAATTGCGAGGCGAACACCCGAAGCTTCTTGCCTTGCAGGTCGGCGAGACGGCGCACGGCGTTCTTGGCGATGATCGATGACGGCTGCGACGTGAACAAGGCGACGCCGTGCAAGCCCTTGTCGGCGCCAAGCCCAAGCATCAGCTTGAGCACTTCCGGATCGCCGGCGAGGCGTTGCGCGTTCGCCAGCGAGGCGGCAAGCCCGGGCGCGGCCATCACCTCGAAACGCTCATCGATGCCCGAGTAAAATTCCGGCGGCGTGATCACGCATTGGATGGCGCCGAATTGCGTGCCTTCGATCTGGCGCGGGATCGAGCCGAGCTGGCTCGCCGGATAGATTTCGGTCTTGATCCGGCCGCCGGAATCCTTGTCGATCAGGGCGGCGAAATCCTTGGCGAATTGATGCAGCGGGTCGTTGAGCGCGGCCAGCGAAATCTTCATCACCATCGGCGTCTTGTCTTGGGCGCGAGCCGCGCCGGGCGACAGCGCCAAGGCCGCGGCGATTACGCTGGCGGCGGCAGCTTTCCGCATCAAGGATTTTCGCGTCGTCAAGCTCATGTCGCTCCCCCCTTCACCGCCGCCTTTTTTATTGTCTGGCTGGCGACTTGGTGGACCGGACGTTAGAGGATCGCCGCGCGCCGGACAACGGCAATTCGGCGCGCTGCGGCGAAGCGACCTAGTTCGATCGAAAGCGTCGCGCGCTCATCCGTCCGGCATGGCGCGCACCTTGGCGGCGAGCCGCACGAGCGCGAATGCCGCGGCGGAACTTTTGCCGGCGGTACGAATTTTACAGTCGTGCTTTGTTACCCACCGCAGACAGAACCTGCGGTTACCGGACCTTATCGCACTGCAAGAAATTGCCGGCAGAAAGACAATTAGTTTGAGGGCATTGCATCATGCAGGTGAGCTGTTTTGACTGCACGCTACGGGCCTGCGGCCTGTTCAAGCCGATCACTCCGAACGAGTTGGGCGCCATCAACGAGATCAAGCGCGACCATCTCGTGCTGGCGGCGGGAGCTGAGATCATCCGCGCCGGCGAGGATTCACCGGAAATCTATACGCTCTATTCCGGCTGGGCGTTTCGCTTCAAAACGCTGCCCGACGGCCGCCGCCAGATTTTGAATTTCCTCCTGCCGGGCGATCTCGTCGGCCTGCAGGCCGCCATGTTCGACGCCGCGCAGCACGGCGTCGACGCGCTGACCGAGGTGCAGCTCTGCCTGTTGCCGCGCCGCAAGGTCTGGGCGTTGTTCGGCGAAATGCCGGGGCTTGCTTTCGATGTCGCCTGGCTCGGCTCGCGCGAGGAAGGTCACGTCGACGAGAATTTGACCAGCGCCGGCCGGCGCACCGCGGTCGAACGCACCGCGGCGCTGATCGTCATGCTCTACAAACGCGCCAAGGCGCTGGGCCTCGTCGTCGATGACACGTTCCTGTTTCCGTTGACGCAGCAGCACATCGCCGACGCGCTCGGGCTGTCGCTGGTGCACACCAACAAGACCCTGGCGCGGCTGCGCCGCATGGGCATGTTCGCGCGCATGAACGGCTCGCTGACTTTGACCAATCCGCGCGTGCTGGAGCGGATCGGGCAGTATTTCGACGAGGAAATTCCGCAGCGCCCCTTGATCTGAGGCGCCGCGCAACATCTGGTTGGCCTTGCCGGCTAACCGATCTGCGACAGAATAATCAGCACCAAAGTCACGGTCGCCGCGCCGCCGATGCGGGTGGCGATCTGGGCAAAGGGCATGAGCTGCATCCGGTTTCCCGCGGTGAGGATGGCGACATCGCCGGTGCCGCCCTGGCCGCTGTGGCAGGCGGTGACGATGGCGGTGTCGATCGGATACATCTTCAGCCAGGAGCCGACAAAAAATCCCGTCGCGATGATCGCCACCACGGTCGAGACGATGGTGATCAGATAGGGCACGGTGAAGGCGGCCACCAGCTTGTCCCAGGGCGTCAGCGATACACCGATGGCGAACAGCAGCGGATAGGTCACCGCCGTCGAGAAGAACTTGTAGACATGAAATGCGCCGAGCTGCAGCGACGGCGACACGGCGCGCGCAAGCTTGAGCAGCACCGCGATGACCAGCATGGCCACCGGCGCCGGAAAGCCGAACAGCCGCTGGGTCAGCGCGCCGATCAGATAAAGCGTCACCGCCGTGACCACGGCGGCGGCGATTGTGGTCACGTCGACGTAAGATTCGTCGTGATCTTCCTCGAATTCGAGCTCGTCATGCTCGCCGGGCTGCAGGCGCCCTTCGCCGGTGAGATGCGGGTATTTCTTGCCGACAAAGTTGAGCGTACCCGACAGCAGGATCGCGGTGAGGCTGCCGAGCATCACCGGCGGCAATACTTGCGCGAACAGATCGCCCTGCGCCTGGTGCAGGATCTGCGCATAACCGATCGACAACGGGATCGCGCCCTCGCCGACGCCGCCGGCCATGATCGGCACCACGACAAAGAAGAACGTGTGATAGGCGCCGAGGCCGAGCAGCGTGCCGACGATGGTGCCGACGATGCCGCCGACCACCGATGCGCAGGCCAACGGAATAAAGATTTTCAGAAAGCCCTTGATCAGAACACCACGGTCCATGCCCAAAATGCTGCCGACGATGATGCAGGCGATGAACAGATAGAGAAAGTTCGAGTCCTTGGTGAACTGCGTCACCGAAGTCAGGATCGAAGCCGGCAACAGATGATGGAATGCAAGATACGACGGAATGAAGGTGGCGAAAATCGCCGCCGCGCCGACGTTGCGGATGACCGGGATGCGCTTGCCCAATTCGGCGCAGGTAAAGCCGCCCATCGACAACAGCACGATCGCCATCAGGATATCGGACGGCACCGCGCCGGTGGCGGCGAAACCGCCGATGACGCCGATGAGGATGACAAAAACCGGCAGCGGCACGATGCCGATCTTGTAGTCGACGACCGCCCACCAGCCCTTCGGCCAAAAACCTTCGGCGCCGCTTGGCTCAGCCTGCGCCACGCTACCGATTTCCTGCGCCACCGGATGCCCTCCCCGTTTTTGTTCCTCGAGTGGCGACTGTAATGCATGTCGGCGGCGGGAGATACCGTACCTCATCCTTCCCCGCTTCGCGGGGCCGGAAAGTGGGGCGTTGTCGCAACGCAAAGCGGTTTGCGGCCTCGTTCATTCGCATTATGCTTGCGGAATTGGAATTGATGCGCGGGCGGCGGAGCTTACGGCGATCCTGAGTGGCACAGTCATGAATCCCCAACAGACCGACGAAGACATCCCGACTTATGACGTTTCCGACGACGCCTTGGAGTCAGCCGGCGCCACGATGGCCGGAGGGGCGGTGACTCTGATTCAGGGCTCTTATTGCTTCACGTGCGCGCAACCGGCGCCTTCGCCGCTACCTGCCCCGGTTTGAAAACCTCCCTCTTACGCCGGAAAAAATCCGGCTGCGCCAACCGCGCCCACGCCATCAAGATCACACCGAGCACGACCGCCCCGACGCCGAACACCAGCGGCGCGCCGATGCCGTGGATTGCGGTTTTGCCTTGGCTCGGGTCGCTGTAAGTGATGCAGGCGGCGACGAGCAGCGCCAGCATGATGAGAGCGCCGAGCGCCGGCAGCACGCCGTAGAACAAAAAGTTCTTCACGCCTTTCAAATGCTCGTGCCGGTAATAGACCACGCAGGCCAAGCCGGTGAGGCCGTAATAGAAGGCGATGCCGATGGCGGTCGCGGTGACTGAATCGGTCAGCACGTTGTTGTCGGAGATGAACACCAAGCCGAGATACCAGGCGATCGACACCGCGCCCATCACCAGGGTGGCAAAGCTCGGCGTCAGGTAGCGCGGATGGATGGCGCCGAATGCTTTCGGCAGCGCGCCCACGCGCGCCATGGATATGGCGGTGCGCGCCGCCGGCAGGATCGTGGTCTGGGTGCAGGCCGCGGCCGAGGTCAGCACGGCGAAGATCAAGAGCTTGCCGATGCCGGAGCCGAGCACGTCGGTCGCCAGCGGGGCGAGGAAGTCGTCGCCGTTGAATTTTTCCAGCCCGGGCTCGGCGAAGGCCACCGCGGCGACCGCAACGATCACATAGAGGCCGACCAGCAGGACGGTTGCAAGCACGGCGGCGCGCGCAGGCGCGCGGTGCGGGTCCACGGTCTCTTCGTTCACCGTGGCGCCGGTGTCCCAGCCCCAATAGATGAACACCGCGACCAGCATGGCCGTCGTGAAATCGCTCGCGCTGTCGACGGTGAACGGATTGAACCAGCCGAGGGCGACACGGCTGCCGTCGGCATGGCCCGAATAGACTTTCTCCAAGGCGACCGCGGCGAAGATGAGGAGGATGACGACCTCGGCGCCGAGCAAGACTTTTTGCGTGTGCGCGGAGAGCTCGATGCCGCGGTAGCAGATCGCGGTCATCGCCACGATCCAGGCGACACCGATCGCGGTCACCGCGAACACCGACGGCTGATCGAAGCCGGACAGGTGGCACGAATAGGTGCCGGCGACCTGCGCCAGGCCGGGCATGACCAGAATATCGGTGGCGAGAATGACCCAGCCGCCCATCCAGCCGCCATACGGGCCGACCGCGCGCGTCGCCCAGGAGAACGTGGTGCCACAATCGGGATCGGCGTGGTTGAGATGGTAATAGGCCACGGCGATGAACAGCATCGGCACGAAGGCCAGGATCAAAATCGCCGGCACGCCGAATTTTGCCGCCGCCACCAGCGCCGGCAGCGCCGCGGCGAGCGAGTAAGCCGGCGCGGTCGAGGCAACGCCGATCACGACGTTCGACGCGAACGATATGGCGTTTTTCTTCAGCGCGTGCGTCATGTCGAAGCGAAACGTCCCTCAGCCCTTGGCAAGCGTGGTCGGCACATTATAGTCGGCGGACTTACCGGACTGGCAAGCCGTCACAATAAGCGCAAGCCGGCGCACAACCATCGGGGTGGGGATAATGACCCAAAAGCTTTTCACCGCTGCAGCCGCATGTCTTTCAGTCGGAGGTCTTGCGCTCGGAGGTCTTGCGCTCGGAGGTCTTGCGCTCGCCTGTCTTGCGCCTGTCGCGCCGGCTGAGGCGGCGGATTTCGTCATGAAAATGGGCTGCGCCACCATGAACGAGGGGCAGCATCAGTTCCTCAAATTCTACAAGGAAGAAGTCGAGAAGGCGTCCGGCGGCCGTATCGAGGTGCAGGTCTATCCGGCGAGCCAGCTCGGCCCGATCCCGCGCGAGATCGAGGGCGTGCAGCTCGGCAACATCCAGGGCTATAGCGGCCCGGTCGATTTCTTCGTCGGCATCGATCCGCGCTTCGGCGT
>Ga0307476_10002394_pt1 | contig 11218 bp, 8 predicted proteins | sample atmos_gasesECM2C_2_FD_203314 | JGI IMG/M metagenome (GOLD analysis project Ga0307476, IMG submission 203314) | Hardwood forest soil microbial communities from Morgan-Monroe State Forest, Indiana, United States - atmos_gasesECM2C_05 | ecosystem: Environmental > Terrestrial > Soil > Temperate... | reverse complement strand
GGGCTGCGGTGAGGTGATTCCAAAACCGTCGTTGTAGTCTTGCTCACCGGCGGTGACGTTGCCACTCGAGTCAATGGTGACCGCGCCTGCGAGAGCGTAGTAGTTCGGGCCTGAGTTGATGGCTTCCTGCCCGCTCAGATAGAACGCGAAAGGAGTCGTCGCTGGAGGAGGAGGAGTGGTGGTGGTCTTATGGCTTGAACTGCCGCAGCCCATCAAGAAACTTAAAGCCAAGAAGACTGGGGCGAGGAAGATCCCGTAAAGTTTGCGGTTCATAGAGACTCACCTTTCTGTACAGAGATGATGAACGGCGCGGGCTTCTGGCCGGCACGCGCACGTGACTGCGGCGACACGGCGATACCGTGCTCGTTGCGCATGGTATAGACCTGGCTGCCGACCTTCACGGTGCGGGCTATGAAGACTTCCTTGTCCTTAACCATCTTCATCACGCCGGTAACCTCAACTCGCTGACCGGCGCCGACGGAGAGAGCTCCTTTGCCCTGCATACCCCACTTTCCCAGACTTGCATCCACGGTTCCGGATGAGGTCGCGAGCATCAGGTGGGAGCCCGCGGTCATGCCCGCAGCGGCTCTCTTGAACACACTCGAGACGGTGCCATTGAGCGTGACTTCCTTGGTGATGTCGTAATACGGACGGGCTGTGGGCACCGGTTGGGCGCCGAGTGGAACAGCTAGGATCGCAAATAGCAAGCCAGCCAGTGGCCCTGCGATCATTCGTATGCCTATGGGTTTCGTCAATCGAGTATGCCTCATGGTTTCGCTCCTTCAAGTGTTGGTGTGTGGTTTTTGTTTCCCAAGCTGATTGGCGGTCTTTGGCAATAGGGAAGACGAAGCCGAGTTTATGGGCTCAGGGATTAAGCCTTTCGCTGGGGGGAATGCGCCAAACATCGCAATGGACATTGACTTCGGGATTATCTGCCAGCGGCCGGGAAGCGTCAATGGCGAAAAAGCGAGGATGTTTGCGTTGTTGATACGTGGTGGGGATCATCGGGTTCTGAGGCCGAGACATGGGGACTCTCCCAGCGGACGACCGGGACGTTGTCAGTAAGCGAGTTGCGAAGACAAGATTGGACTTCGAGAGCTGAAGCCGGCATTGATTGGGCACGGCTTACGCGACCATTCGGCTTCCTCCTCGGCTTCGCTCGGGGCTTCGGCGAAACCGGGCAGGCCGCTGAAGCGCTGTTATTCCACCTCTACTTGCACGTTTCCGCTACTCGCTGGTGAAGTAATCCACAGTGACGGGGTTTTCAAAGAGCGAGTAGTCGCGTGTGACGACGGTGATGCCGCTGTCGGTGACGAAGTAGCGGGAGCGGTCGGCTTCGGTGTCATAGCCGATGGTGGTGCCTTCGGGGAGATGGACGTTGCGGTCGATGATGCAGCGGCGGATACGGCAATGGCGTCCGATGGCGACGTGGGAGAAGAGAATGGAGGCGTCGACTTCGGAATAGGAATTCACGCGAACGTCGGGCGAAAGGATGGAGTTCTTGACCAAGCCTCCGGAGACGATGCAGCCGTTGGAGACGATGGAATCGAGCGCGGTGCCCATGCGCTCTTTCTCGGCGAAGACGAACTTGGCGGGCGGGTACTGGCGCTGGTGGGTGCGTATGGGCCAGTCGTGATCGTAGAGGTTGAAGATGGGGGAGACGGAAACGATATCCATGTTGGCTTCGTAGTAAGCCTCGAGGGTGCCTACGTCGCGCCAGTAAAGAGCTTCCTTTTTATTTTCGTCGATGAAGTCGTAGGCGAAAACGCGATAGTCGTCGACCATTCTGGGGAGAATGTCTTTGCCGAAGTCGTGGCTGGAGGACTGGTCCTCGGCGTCTTTGAGAAGGACGGGGATGAGGACGTCAGCATTGAAGAGGTAGACACCCATGGAGCCGGCGCATTTCTCGGCGTTCCAGGGGGAACGCAGCTTGGTTTCTTTGGGCTTCTCTTCGAAGCCATTGATGCGGCCGTCTTTGTCGAGGTCGACTACGCCGAAGCGGAAGGTTTCGGCGGGATCAATCTGGATGGTAGCGAGGGTGATGTCGGCTGCAGAATCGAGATGCTGGGTCATCATCTTGCCGTAATCCATCTTGTAGATGTGATCGCCGGAGAGGATGAGGACATGCTTGGGCTGCTCGGAGCCGATGGAATAAATGTTCTGATAAACGGCGTCGGCGGTGCCCTGATACCACTGATCGCTGACCCTCTTCATGGGGGGAAGGACCTCGATGAACTCTCGGACCTCGCGGCCAAGGATGTTCCAGCCTTCGCGGATGTGGCGGTTGAGAGAAAGGGCTTTGTATTGGGTGAGGATATAGACGCGGCGGAGGTCAGAGTTGAGGCAGTTGGAAAGAGTGATGTCGATGATGCGATACATGCCTCCGAAGGTGACGGCGGGCTTGGCGCGGTCGCGAGTAAGAGGATAAAGGCGCTCTCCGGCGCCGCCTGCGAGAAGGACTCCGAGAGTGTCTTTCATGGACATGGAGCCACCCCTGAAAAACAGTAGATGGTAGCACAGGGGGGAAAGTTGCCGTGTCTTGGTACTGGATCAGGTGTTGAGCGGGCGAGAGGAGGTGGTCGGGACTTGGGAGACTCGGGGGAGCTTTGCTCCTGCCGGGACAGCCCTTTCGACTCCGCTCAGGACAGGCGAGGCGGCTGTCTCTACATGTTTATTTTTCTTTTTCCTCTTCGATCTTTATGCGGAGGGATTTGAGGAACTTGAGGTCCTGGTCGCTAATTTTGAATTCGGGGTTGGTGGAGAGGGTGGTGACTAAAGAAGTCTTGTCGGACGATTTTTCGCCCTGCTTGCTGACACCGATGGTGGCTTCGAGGACCAGGAAAATGTCGTAGCCGCCTTCTTTGATGCGGGAGACGACTTCGGCGATCTGTTCGGAATCGGAGAGAGACTCGTTGATGGCCTCGCCGAGTTCCTTCATGAGTTGTTTGAGTTGCTGGTCCAATTGGTCCCCCGATCGCCGTCTGCCCTGGCTCCGAACATGCCCACCTGTGCTTAGATGCTTGCGGCCGCTAACAGTTTCGATGGCGGGCGCAGGCTTGCGCCATTGTATCTCCGGAGGCTGTTAAAATCGAGGCCGTGAGCAAGGTTTCTACGGCACGAAAGCTGGGGGTGGTGGCGCGCATAGCAGGGCAGCAGGTTAAGCGCAGCCGGACTGTGCGGGCCGCGACCCAAGCCTTGACTACAACGGCGCGGGCCTTCGGACGGGTGCTGCATCAGTTGTGGCTGGAGGTTACGGGGCTGATTTTCCTGGTGATGGCGGCAAGTGGCGGGTTTGCCGCGGCGAAGGAGTATGCAAAATATGAGGCCGGGCGAGTCGGGGTAGGGCGCGTCGTGGTTGCAGTTTGTTTCACAGTGACATTCGCGTGGTTCGGGGTTAGTTCGTTCTGGAGGGTTTGGGTGAAGGGTCGGGGTGGGGCGCGGTGACAGTGGCGGTTTAGAGGCGCCGCACGGGACAGCGGCTTCCTCTGCGCTGCGCGCTTCGGAATGACAAGGATTATGGCAGACAAAATCAAGACTGCGGCGGAGGTGGAAACGTCTTCGCACATTCCGGTGAACCCGCTGTATACGCCCGCGGATCTCAAGGGCTCCGATTACGAGGGCGAGGTTGGGTATCCGGGCGAGTATCCGTTTACGCGGGGCGTGCAGGCCACGATGTACCGCGGGCGGTTGTGGACCATGCGCCAGTACGCCGGCATGGGCGATGCCGAGGAGTCGAACAAGCGCTACAAGTATCTGCTGGCGAACGGGACGACGGGGCTTTCGGTGGCGTTTGATTTGCCGACACAGATCGGAATGGATTCGGACCATCCGCTCGCGGCGGGCGAAGTAGGCAAGGTGGGTGTGGCGATCGATTCGATTGAGGACATGGAGAGGCTGTTCGACGGCATCGATCTGACCCAGATCTCTACATCGATGACCATCAATGCTACGGGATCGATTCTGCTGGCGTTGTATGTGGCGGTGGCGCGACGGCAGGGCGCGGACATCCGCAAACTTTCAGGCACGGTGCAGAACGATGTGCTGAAGGAGTACATTGCGCGCGGGACGTATATTTATCCTCCGCGGCAGGCGTTGCGCGTGATTACAGACATGTTTGCCTGGGCGAAGGAGAACGTGCCGGAGTGGAATACGATCTCGATTTCGGGCTATCACATGCGGGAGGCGGGATCGACGGCGGTGCAGGAAGTGGCGTTCACGCTGGGCAACGGCATGACGTATGTCGAGGCGGCGATCAAGGCCGGGCTGGACGTGGATCAGTTCGCACCGCGGGTGTCTTTCTTCTTTAACGCCCACAATAATTTTCTGGAAGAGGTGGCAAAGTTTCGCGCGGCACGGCGGATGTGGGCGCGGATCATGCGAGAGCACTTCAAGGCTAAGAACCCGCGGTCGTGGATGCTGCGGTTTCATACGCAGACGGCGGGGTCGACGCTGACGGCGCAGCAGCCGGAGAACAATATTGTGCGGACGGCGATTCAGGCGCTGGCGGCGGTGCTAGGCGGGACGCAGTCGCTGCACACCAATTCGTATGACGAGGCATTGGCGCTGCCGACGGAGCAGGCGGCGCGGATTGCTCTGCGCACGCAACAGGTGATTGGGTATGAGTCGGGGGTGGCGCAGACGATCGATCCGCTGGCGGGGTCGTATTACGTTGAGGCGCTGACCAACGACATTGAGAAGCGGGCGGCAGAGTATCTGGGAAAGATTGAAGTGATGGGAGGGATGCTGAAAGCGATTGAGCGCGGATTTGTGCAGCAGGAGATCCAGAACGCCGCTTATGAATATCAGCAAGCGGTGGATCGCGAGGAGGCGGTTGTGGTTGGGGTGAACCGGTTTGCGGTGGAGGAGGAGAAGGCGATTCCGATTCAGAAGATCGATCCAGCGCTGGAACCGAGGCAGATCGAGCGGGTGCGGGGGTTACGGGCACGGCGGGATGCGGGGCGGTGGAAGGCGGCGCTGCAAGGCGTAGAGAACGCGGCGCGGTCTGGCGCGAACCTCATGCCTCAGATTCTGGAAGCGGTTGAGGCCTATGCGACCGTGGGAGAGATTTCGGATGCGATGCGGAAGGTGTTTGGAGAGTACCGGGAAGCTGTGGTGATCTGAACGGGGTTGTTGGGGTTTCAGTCGGAAGTCTTGTAGTCGCAGGCGCTGCGGCAGGGCTCGCAGTACATGAGGCCGTCCTGGCAGACGCGGACCTCGAGTACGGTCTGGCAGAGGCAGCAGTACTTGTCGCACTCGCACTGGTCTTCTGCCTTCTCGCATTGGGCGCAACGGTATTTGGATGAACTGGTTCCGGCCGACATAGAAGTAATGTAGCGCTGTGGGGCGAGATGCGGAACGTGCCGTTGGTAACAACGGCCGACCAGGGTAGAGACCTTGCGTCAGCGGCTAAAGCCGGGGTCATTTTTCCTTGATCTTTGGCACGACTGAAGTCGTGCCCTTCCCGAACTGTGCGGCAAGTCCACTGTCTCCGTGCCATATAATTCTGAGCAATGACCTTCCAACAGGTGCTGGATGGAGCGGAGGTTCTCGCGCACAGCGGGGATCCGGGCGTGAGTGGTGCGGAATATGACTCGCGGCGGGTGAAGCCGGGGTGCCTGTTCGTGGCGATGCGCGGCGAATCAAGCGATGGCAACCGGTTTATTGATCAGGCGATTCAGGCTGGAGCTGTGGCTGTGGTGACGGATTCGGCGGAGGAGAAGCCGCGTCCGGGGGTGGCCTGGGCAGTGGTGCCGAATGGGAGGCGGGCGCTGGCGCGGGTTAGCGCGAACTTCTATAAGAAGCCGGCGGAGCGGATTGCGATCACGGGAATTACCGGGACGAACGGGAAAAGCACGACGGCGTTCCTGCTGGAAGCGATTCTGAGGGCGGCGGGGCGTAAGAGCGCGCTGATCGGGACGATTGAGTATCACGTGGCCGGGAAAGCGTTGCCGGCTCCGCATACCACGCCGGAGGCGCTGGAACTGAATCGAATTTTCAGTGAGGCGCTGGGGTGGGGCGCTACCGACGCGGTGATGGAGGTTTCCTCACACGCTTTGGCGCAGGAGCGAGTGTTTGGCGTGCCATTTGATGTGGCCGTTTTTACTAATCTCACGCGCGACCACCTCGATTATCACGGGACGATGGAAGAGTACTTCGCGGCCAAGCGGGTGTTGTTTGCGGGCTGCGGCACGGACGCGCCGCGAGCCGTGGTGACCAATTTGGATGATGAGTATGGAGCGAAGCTCGCTGAGTTCAGCCGGAAGCGTAGTTCGGTGGTGCTGAAATATGGATGGGAGCGCGGCGACCTGCATGCAGAGAAAGTGGAGATCACAACGCGGGGGACTCGATTTGATCTGGTGACACCGGCGGGGAAGATTGCGGTGTTCTCGGCCCTGATTGGGCGGGTGAATGTGTACAACATTCTGGCGGCGGCGGGGGCGGGTTATGCGCGCGGGTGTTCGGCCGCGTCGATTGCGGCGGGGATCGACAAGCTGGCTTGCGTTCCCGGAAGGTTTGAGCGGGTGGAGTGCGGACAACCGTTCACCGTCGTGGTGGACTATGCGCATACCGACGATGCTTTGCGAAATCTGACGGCGCTGGCGCGGGAGTTGGTTTCTGCCGCGAAGGGACGGGTGTTGACGGTGTTTGGATGCGGAGGGGATCGTGACCGGAAGAAGCGTCCGCTAATGGGCGAGGCTGCGGGGCGGGGGAGCGATTTTGTGGTGCTGACGTCGGACAATCCTCGAAGCGAGGATCCGGTGGCGATTATTAATGATGCAGTGGTGGGGCTGCAGAAGACTGGCGTGAAGTACAGCGTGGAGCCCGACCGGCGCAAGGCGATTGCACTGGCCATTAGCGAGGCGCGGCCGGGAGATATTGTGCTGCTCGCAGGCAAAGGGCATGAGAAGGTGCAGGTCACCAGGGAGGGGTCGCTTCCTTTTGATGACTTGGACGTGGCGCGCGAGGAGCTGCGGGTGGCTGGCTTTGAGTGCGAGACGGCGCCGGTCGGAGCAAAGAGATGAAGCTTACGCTTTCCAGGATTGCCGAGTTTGTTTCTGCGGCAGGAGAGTTCGATCCCGAACATTTGGCAGAGGGGTACTCGATCGACTCGCGAACCGTGCGGGCCGGGCAGCTTTTCTTTGCGGTGAAAGGGGAGCGGCTGGATGGGCATGATTTCGTGGAGCAGGCGCTCGAGAACGGGGCAATTGCGGCAGTCGTGCGTAAGGATCGGCTGAATCTTTATCCGCGAGAGACGCGGTTACTGGCGGTGGAAGACACGCTGGTGGCGCTACAGACACTGGCCACGGCGGTGCGGAAGCTTTGGGGCAAGCTGCTGATCGCGGTGACGGGATCGGCGGGGAAGACAACTACGAAAGAAGCGATCGCGCACGTTCTTAGCACGCAGTTTCGGGAGCTGAAGTCCGAGGGGAACTTCAATAATCATTTTGGTTTGCCGCTGATGCTGCTGAAGCTGGAGCCGGAGTATGACGTGGCGGTGATCGAGATGGGAATGTCGCACGCGGGGGAGATTCGGGAGCTGGCGAAGATCGCTCAGCCGGAGATTGGAGTGGTGACCAACGTCGCGCCGGTGCATCTGGAGTTTTTTGATTCTTTGGCGGGGATTGCCCGGGCGAAATATGAGCTGGTGGAGGCGCTGCCCGCTAACGGTGTGGCGGTGTTGAATGCGGATGACGAGTATGTCTCGCAGTTTGGGAGAGACTTCAAGGGCAAGGTGGTGATGTATGGCACACGGGCGACGGCGGATGTGCGTGCGGAGAATATCCGGTCGAAAGGGACCGAGGGCGCGGAGTTCGATGTGGTGATCGGGGGCGTGCGCGAACATGCGACGCTGCCGCTGGTGGGAGAACACAACGTCCTGAATGCGCTGGCGGCGGTGGTGGTGGGGCTGGAGCGCGGGCTTAAGCCTGCGGAGGCGGTAGGGGCTTTGGCTACGCTGGCTGCGGCGGACAAGCGCGGGCAGGTTCTCCAAGTGGGTAACATCACGGTGATCAACGATTGTTACAATTCGAATCCGAAGGCGATGGAAGCGATGGTGGATGCGCTGGCTGCGATGGCGGCCAAGCGGCGCATCGTGGTGGCGGGCGAGATGCTGGAGTTGGGACCTGCAGGCGAAGAGATGCACCTACAGGCGGGGAAGCATATCGCGGAGCAGAAGATTGACGCGCTGCTCGGCGTGCGCGGACTGGCGCAGGCGATGGTCGAGGGCGCGCGAAAGGCGGGAACTCGGGCAGAATTTGTGGCAGGGTCCGAGGAAGCTGGCGAATGGCTGGCGCGCGAGACGCGGGATGGAGACGTGGTTTTGTTGAAGGCTTCACGCGGCGTGAAGCTGGAGAAAGCGCTGGAAAGATGGAAGGCACTGCGCGACGGCGGGAAGTGAAACTATCGCGGGACGGAGGCTGATTGCTCTACTGGCTGTTGTTTCTGAAGCTGCAACATTATTTTCCGCCGTTCCGCATCTTTCGCTATTTGACATTCCGCACTGCGTTCGCCAGTCTTACTGCTCTGTTTACTGCGCTCATCGTGGGACCGCTGGTGATCAACCGGCTGCGGGAATTCCAGATTGGACAATACATTCGGGAAGAGGGTCCGAAAGGTCATCAGAAAAAAGCTGGGACGCCGACGATGGGAGGGTTGCTGATTGCAATCGCCATCGTGGTGCCTACTCTGCTGTGGGCCGACCTGAGCAACCGGTTTGTTTGGATTGCGGTGTTTGCTACGTGCGCGTTTGCGGCGATTGGATTTACCGACGACTACACCAAGGTGGCGCATCGCCGGAATCTGGGCCTGACCGCGCGGGCAAAGCTGGGGCTGCAGATTGCGACCAGCGTCGTGATTGCCGTGATGCTGATCACCATGCAGACGTACGGGATGTATTCGACCAAGCTGATTGTGCCTTTTCTCAAGCAGTTTCATCCCGACCTGGTGGTGCAGAGCCTGGAGCGCAATCCGCACCTGTGGGGGCTAGCGTTCCTGCCATTTATCGGGTTCGTGGTGCTGGTGATTGTGGGCTCGAGCAATGCGGTGAATCTTACGGATGGGTTGGACGGGCTGGCGATTGGGTGTACGGTGATTGCGGCCGGGGCGCTGACGGTGCTGACTTATGTCAGCGGGCACGCTACCTTTGCCACTTACCTGGAGATCCCTCGGATGCCGCAGGTGGGCGAGCTGACTATTTTTTGTGGAGCGATGGTGGGATCGTCGATTGGATTCTTGTGGTACAACGCGCATCCGGCTGAAGTTTTTATGGGCGACGTGGGGTCGCTGGCGCTGGGCGGGGCGATTGGGACAGTCGCGGTGATCATCAAGCAGGAACTGCTGCTGCCGTTTATCGGCGGAGTGTTCGTGATCGAGGCGGTATCGGTGATTTTGCAGGTGGGATCGTACAAACTGCGCAAGAAGCGGATTTTCAAGATGGCGCCGCTGCATCATCACTTTGAGCTGATGGGGTGGTCGGAGTCGAAGATTATTGTGCGGTTCTGGATTGCGTCGCTGGTGTTTGCGCTGTTCGCGCTGACGACGCTGAAACTGCGATAAGGGCAAGGTTTCAAGTTTCAAAGTTTCAAAGACAGAATTAATACCCGTGAGACTTTGAAGCTCTGAGACTTTCGAAACTTTGAAACCTGATTCTGTCATGGAACTCAAAGACAAACGCGTGCTGGTGGTGGGACTTGGGAAGTCCGGGGTGGCTTCGGCGCTTTTTTTGAAGGCGCATGGCGCGCGGGTTACGGTTTCGGACACCAAGAGTGGAGATGAGCTGCGGAATGAGATTCCGGCGCTGCTTGATCATGGAATCACGGTTGAGACCGGCGGGCATGGCGAGCGCACGTTTCGCGGGCAGGATTTGATTGTGGTTAGCCCCGGAGTTCCGGTGGATTTGCCGATGCTGGTGCAGGCGCGTGTTATGGGCGAGGCGGTGATTGGGGAGATTGAACTGGCTGCGCAATTTCTGCCGGGGCCGATTGTGGCTATCACTGGCTCGAACGGGAAGACTACAACGACCACTCTCACGGGCGAGATTTTGGCGGCGGGTGGGCTGCCGACGCTGGTTGGCGGGAACATTGGAACTCCGGCGATTTCGCTGGCGGAGCGGGCGAAGCCGGAGAGTTTCATCGTGCTGGAGGTTTCCAGCTTTCAACTGGAGACGATTCAGACATTTCGTCCGAAGGTCGCCGTGGTGTTGAACGTTACGCCTGATCATCTTGACCGGCACCGCACGTTTGAGGCTTATGTGGATGCGAAGGCGCGCATCTTTGAGAATCAGCGGGGCGATGACTTTGCGGTGCTCAACGAGGATGATCCGGCTTGTGTGGCGATGGCGGCGCGAACTCGGGCGCAGGTGTTCTGGTTCAGCCGGCAGAGGGAAGTGAAGCAGGGGGCGTGGGTGCGCGAGGGAAACATTTTGTTTCGCGACGCGCGGGGACAACGCGAGATTATGCTGGCTTCCGAGATTCCGCTGAAGGGCGCTCATAATCTCGAGAATGTGCTGGCCGCGGTGTGTGCCGGCGCGCTGATGGGGTGCGCTTCGGAGAAAATCCGGCAGGCGGTGCGCGAGTTTAAGGCGGTCGAGCATCGGCTGGAGTTTGTGGCCACGATCCGCGGCGTGGATTATTACAACGATTCGAAGGCTACGAACGTGGATGCGACCATCAAGGCGCTGGAGTCGTTTCCGGCGAACATCCACCTCATTCTTGGCGGCAAGGACAAGGACAGCGACTACTCCGTGCTCAACGAGTTGCTGCGGCAGCGGGTGAAGCGGGTGTACACGATTGGGGCGGCGGCGGGGAAGATTGAGTCGCAGATCGTTTCTTCGAAAAGCGGGGGGCCGGAAGTGGTGCACGCCGAGAGTTTGGAGAACGCGCTGCGCAAGGCGAATGCGGTCGCCGAGGCCGGGGATGTGGTGTTGCTGGCTCCCGCTTGCGCGAGCTTTGATCAGTTCAAGAATTATGAAGAGCGGGGGCGGGTGTTCAAGGAGATCGTGCGGGAGCTGGGGTGAGCGCGGTTCGCCTAAGAGGCATAGAAACCCCCTGTGGTGGAAACGCCTTGTGAGGCCGCCGGCAGCGCAAGCGTGCTAGGGGTCCTTCGACTACGCAAGAGCTTGCGCTATGCGCGCAAGCTCCTGCTGCGTTTGATTGCATAACGACGTTGGCCCGTCGCGAGTAGATTGGTATGCGATGAACAAGACCAAGGCTCGTGAGAG
>Ga0307476_10002392_pt1 | contig 11222 bp, 10 predicted proteins | sample atmos_gasesECM2C_2_FD_203314 | JGI IMG/M metagenome (GOLD analysis project Ga0307476, IMG submission 203314) | Hardwood forest soil microbial communities from Morgan-Monroe State Forest, Indiana, United States - atmos_gasesECM2C_05 | ecosystem: Environmental > Terrestrial > Soil > Temperate... | reverse complement strand
GATCCCGAGCGGCGGCGCTGACGGAAAGAAATCCTATAAACCTTTACTATTTACATGCCGAAGTGCAACCCTACAGTGTGTGTGAGGTTCTCATTCCCTTCATACCTGGTATTGAACCAGCGCCCGGCAAATTTACTGCGATTCACAGGAGCGCTGGGATGCGTAAACTGGGATGCGTAAACTGACGCGTTAACCAAAGATGCCCAATTTGAAACGGGAGAAAGTGGAAATGATTCGTTTTTCTGCCGCAATGATTTTTCTGATTGCTCTAAGTAGTTCCTTTATGTTCGCTCAAGACTCGGTTCCCAAGGTGCAGGTGTTTGGCGGGTTCTCCTGGATGCATACCGGCACTGGGGGACTGACGGGACCGACTTTGGGCATTGATCTGCATCAGAATCCCAACACGCTCGGAACCGGGCCGAACTTCAATGGCTGGAGTGCGGAAGCGCAGTACAACTTCGACCGCTGGATCGGAATTGTCGCCGATGTTTCTGGCCAGTACGGAACGCCCATTACGGCGAACGCCAGGGGTGTAGCGGGAGCGCCCAATATGAGCCAGTATTCGTTCCTGGCTGGACCGGTGGTGACGTACCGAGCCAAAAGGAAAATCACTCCCTATGTGCATGCCCTGTTTGGCTGGGATCGGGCCAGCATGAGTGCGAGTACCTTCACCGGCACGCCGACTCCGCTGACGGCGGTCGCCAACACGTACACTTCCTTTGCGATGGTTGGTGGCGCGGGGGTGGACTACAAACTAATGCGGCATTTTGCTCTGCGGCTGGGACAGGTGGACTACTTCCGTACCACCCTCGATCTGAACTCGTTGTACAGCGGCGCTTTTCCCTCCGGCACGTTCTACAGGATTCGTACTCACGAAAACAACCTGCGACTCTCGACCGGAATCGTCCTGCTATTCTGACCGTTTTCTTATGGCAGCCCGAAGGAATACAGGGCGCTGCCCGCGGCGATGGCCACGTGCTCCTTGCCGTCAACGGCGTAGGCCATGGGGGCGGCGTAGACGGCGCCGCCCATCTGAAAGTGCCAGAGCGCTTTGCCGGCGGCTGCATCCAGGGCGATAAAATTTCCTTCCGCGTCGCCGGTAAACACCAGGCCTCCGGCGGTGGAGAGTGCGCCTGACCAGGTCGGCGAAGTGTGCTCGAACTTCCACTTGATCTCTCCCGTGGCGGGATCGATGGCCTTCAGAAATCCGCGATACGGCTCCGCTTCCTCCGAGGGGAAATAAGCGCTGCCATAATAAGCATGACCGGCCTCATAGGGCTGCGGCGCCGTGCTGAAAATGTCGCACTGGTCGCGGGCCGTAACGTAGAACAGCGAAGTTTGCGGATCGTACGTCGGCGCCATGAAGTTGGTCGTTCCCAGCGCCCCGGGACAGACCGTGTGTCCCTCGAGTGTAGGCGATGCGTCTTTTTTCGCGACCGGACGGCCCTCGGCATCTTTGCTGTCGCTCCATGTGACTTTGCCGTAAACTTTTGCCGAAATCAGTTTGCCGGTCGAGCGATCGAGTAGGTAAAAAAATCCGTTGCGGTTAGCCTGCGCGATCAGATGTTTGCCGCCGGCATCTATTATTACCGGCACCTGCGTGGCATCCCAGTCGTGTTCATCGTGCTTCGTGAATTGGAAATGCCAGCTCATCTTGCCGGTGTCGGCATTGAGCGCGAGTAAAGTGTTGCTGTAGAGATTGTCGCCGGCGCGTCCCTCGCCGCGATTCGAAGGCGCTGGATTGCCCGTGGGCCAGAGAATCTGGTTGGTCGCAGCGTCGTAGGTTCCGGTATTCCACGCGGGCGCGCCGCCAACTTTCCACGAGTCGCCTTCCCACGTTTCGTGTCCGGGTTCGCCGGGGCCGGGCACGGTGTAGAAGCGCCACTTGCGCTCCCCGGTGGCGGCGTCATAAGCGTCGATAAATCCGCGAATGCCGTACTCGCCCCCGGAAACGCCAATCACCACAAGATTTTTCACAACCAGCGGTGCGACGGTGAAACTGTAGCCAGTGCGATAATCCGCGGCGGTTACATTCCAGACTACGTTTCCAGTCTTGGCATCGAGCGCGACTACGTGTGCGTCCAGAGTTCCTAGAAAAACTTTGTCGCCCAAAATTGCGAGGCCGCGATTCACGTGCCCGCAGCACGGACGAATATCCGCTGGAACCGGATACTGATACATCCAGATCGGCCGCCCGGTGCGCGCGTCCAGAGCGAAGGCGCGGTCGTCCTGCGCGGTGGCGTAGAGAATGCCGTCGACAACTAGAGGCGTGGTCTCGATCTTTCCCGTTGCTCCCGTCTGATACACCCACTTCGCCGTCAGAGAGTGCGCATTCGAGGCATTGACTTGGTCGAGCGGACTGAAGCGCCGTCCCGCGTAGTCGCCGGAATAGGTGAGCCAGTTCTGCGGCTCCTTGCCGGAATTAAGAATGCGCTCGAAGGTGACCTGTGCGCGGGCTAGGGAGGCGAACGTTACCCAAGCAGAGATCGCGACGCAGAGAGTGGTGAAGACTTTCCGCAGCGTCATTTCGCACCCACGCTGGTCAGGTAAGCCACAATGTCATCGAGATCTTTGTCGGTCAGAAGGTCCGCTTTGTAGATGGGCATCATTGATTCGCGGCTTTTTTTGAAGGAGCGCAATTTGTTTTTTTCCAGCAGGTAAATCTGTTCGCTCGTATCCATCATCTGCACGCTGAAGTTGTCTTCGTTCAGGGCCACGCCTTTGATTTCTTTCCCGTCAGCGGTCACAACAGTGATGGTCTCGTATTCCTGAGGAAATTCTTTTGTGGATTCGGTCAATCCCCAGGCCAGCCTCCGGCTGGGATTGCGAACAGAATCGATAATCGCGTCTCTGGTTCGCGACCCGCCCACGCCCGAAAGATCTGGACCAACGCGTCCCCCCTTGCCTTCGACCGTGTGGCACAGCGAGCAATTGGCGTCGCCATAAAAAAGCTGTTTGCCGTGGTCCGCATTGCCCGCGGCGTTGGCGGGCGTCTTCACCTCCACGCTGCGAATGTAGGTGATGATCTGCCAGATTTCCTCGTCAGTCATGCCGACGCCTTGCCCGTTGGTTCCGTTAGCAGGCATGGCGGTGCCGGCAATGCCGTTGCTGATCACCTGAAACATTTCGGCATCGTTGTGCGTGTGCTTCTTCTGCGCCCGCGTCAGGTCCGGACCGCGCCCGCCTCCGTGCGCGCCCAGTCCGTGGCAAAGAGCGCAGTTGATGCGGAATTGGAACTCGCCGGCTTTCGCGGCTTTGGCGTCGCCAGCAAAGGGATTGCGCTCGTCGCCGAACGACGCTGCCGAATGCGTAACCACTGTGAGCACGGCAAGCAGGAGAGAAGTCGTCGCCGGTGAGCCTAGGGATCGTCGTCGCCATTTTCGCAGTATCAAAGACATAAGCTCCATATTTCGGGATTGCCGCATTCTACGCCAACAGACTGCGGACGCATCCCTGGAAATTTGGAATACACAGGCAAAGCCACTTCGCCCCGAGGTACATGGCCAGTAGCTAACTAGGAACGAAAGCCGCGTGCTCCTAAACTCATGGTGATCCCCAGAAAGCGTGGCGTGTGCTCAAGAAGGCCGCACTCTTTGCTCTGTTGTTCGTAGTCGCCGCCGGCATCGGGCTGTTCGTCGGCTGGCAACCTTCGTCGTCACGCGAGCGCCTGCGCGAGGGCCGGGCGTTTGGCGATCCCGCAGGGAGAGATTTCCTCAGAACCTATGATTTAATCGCTCACCTCTGGTCCGTCAATGTGGGTTCCGCTATGAGGCTCCAAAATACAAAATATGGGCCGGAGGGACGGCGGGAGTATTTGAATTTGATTCTGGATGCGGCGCAGAAAGGCAAGGCAACGGTGACCGATCCGACAACGCTTACCCTGATCGATGTGGAGACTGGCATCACGTATGTTCGGCTCGCAATGGTGGAAGAAGCTGCAGGCAATTTGCCGGCGTCCCAAACGTGGATGCAGAAAGCCCAGGCCACATTGAAACACGCAGGGTGGAAGGATTGTTCAGACGCGCACCTGAAGAAGCTCGTGCAAGCGCTGAACAAGCAAGACTCCTGCGACAGCGGTTGCGGCAAACATTGAGGACAATATGAAAGCACTGAAGTTCTGCAGCGTTGCCATGTCATCCGGTCTTCTCATAGGAACCATGGTCGGCTGGCATTTTGGGAGAACGATCACTGATGGACGACTGATCTGGGAGGAAATGTTCGCCGCGGCAGGATACGGGCAGCTCGCCCTTCGACAGTACGAGGAGGCCGATGCTGTACACGCCCGCCAAGCATTGTTGAGCTTCACCGATTTCGCAAGATCCATGAGCAAGTTGCCAAGCGCAGAGCACGATCACGCTCTGATAATCGATACCGGGCGAAGCTATCTGCTGCTGGCGGCAATTGAGCAACTAGCCGGAAACGACAGTCTGTCACACCGATATGTGCTCAGCGCGCAAGAGAGCTTCAAAAGCATGGGCCGCGACATACCAGAGGGTGACCTTAACAATCAAGTCGCCAAGATCGTGAAGGCCGCTGCGCCAGTTATACCGTCTTCTTAAACTCCCCGCTTGTACATGACCGCCGGGCATCTGCCCCTTGCACTTCCGGCTCCCTAGACTAGAGATTCCCTCAGTTCGGGCCGATCTTTCCCTAAGGGCGAGACCTTTTTAAATGTAGGCGCGTAAGTTGCTGATGCGTCAGCCTTTCCAACGGAAGGCGTCGGTCTGGGGAAGGCCCAGATGGGCCAGCACACGATGGGCAAACTCGCGGGCCATGTCATCTAAGTTAGTGGGTCCGTAATAGAAGGCCGGAATGAGCGGAAAGATGGTCGCGCCGGCATCGGCGGCCCGGTACATGTTGCGGATGTGAATTTTGTTGAGCGGCGTTTCGCGCACGCATAGCACCAGCGGACGCTTCTCTTTAAGGCAGACGTCAGCCGCGCGCTCGATCAGGTGTAAGGCGATGCCGTTAGCGATGCGGGCCAAAGTGCCCACGCTGCACGGGAGCACGACCATGGCATCGGCGGGATAAGAACCGCTGGCCACGTTAGCCCCGATGTCAGCGTTCGATTGCTCTTTAATTTTAGAAATTTTGGAGGAACGATTCGCGGCGGTCGAAAGTCTTGGCAACTTTGGCGAACGTGTTTCGGGGGCCAGTATTTGGCGAACCAGATTCGCACGCCCTCGGATGCCGAGTTCCTCAGCCATGACGCGCATGCCGGAGTCCGAAGCGATGAAGTTGACGTTCCGAAGCCGAGTATCGCGTTCGACCGTCAGCAGCAAGTGCCGCAGAAATACGGAACCGCTGGCGCCAGTTGTCGCGATCGTCAGATTTTGCGGCGGGTGATTTGGCAATGCGTCCCCTCAAACTTTGGAGCATAGGGAGTAGACGAATACGAAGTCAAGGCAAGGGCCAAGCGCAGAGAACGAAAACACAGGAGCTAAAAGCTAAAGGCTAAGAGCTAGAAGCTGAGTTTATGGCATCAACGGCCAATTTGCGATCTCGCCGCAGCATAGCGCAACTGCATGCGCTGGCGGGAGTAGAGCGCGAAATCCGCGCCCAGGACTCGCATAGCAGCCGCAAGTATCTGCGCGAATTCAACGAAGCCTTTCGCAGCTATGATTCTCTTCTTGACTCGGAAGCGATTCGCAATGCCCTCCACGCCGCTGACGTGGTTCTGATTGGCGACTACCACGCCCTGCCGGGGGCCCAGCGCTATGGCGCGTCGCTGCTAGAACAGCGCGCGCTTACTGGAGACCGGCCGGTGGTGTTGGGAATTGAAACTATCTTTGCCCGCGACCAGCACATTCTCGACGAATGGTGGCGGCGCGAGATTGACGAAGCCGAACTGCGCCAGCGTATCCGCTTCGACCTTGACTGGGGCTATGACTGGAGTCCGTTCTATGAACTGCTGGTGGCGGCGCGCGATCACGGCGAGGCCATCTACGGGCTGGACTGCATGCCGCGGGAGAATCTGCGAAAAATCGGGGCGCGCGATCGGCACGCAGCGGCAAAGCTTGCGGAAATTCGCCAACGTCACTCCAATGCGGTGATTCTTGTGCTCTTCGGAGAATCGCATCTTGCTCCGGGCCATCTACCGCGCGTGCTGCAAAAACAAATGCCGGGCGCGAAGATTCTCACCGTGCTGCAAAATATTGACGCACTCTACTGGCGCGCCGCTGGCGAACGTGTCGACAAAGTCGATGCCGTGCGCGTCAACGAGGATGTGGTGTGCGTCTTCAACGCCACGCCCCTGGAAAAATATGAAAGTTACAGGCTCTGCCTCGATCAGTGGAGCCGATGCGATACCGGACCTGACTTCGCGCCTACGATCTACAACCTGATCGACAGCCTGGCCGCTTTTCTCGAAATCAACCGCTATTCTCCGCACAACGGCACGCAGCCGAAATTTCTCGTCGATATGCTGCCTGAGGTGCATGGCAACCCTTCGGATGCAGTGCTGCACCGGTTGCTTTCGCGCAAGGGGATCAGTGAGCAGCAACTCAAAGCGATGCTGGCAAACGTGGAAGAACGCGGCAGCGCCTATCTTCCTCAGCTCAATGCGTTCTGCATCCGGCAATTTCAAATGATGTACGCCGCCGAGGACGCTACCCGCTTTTTGCATCACGCCTGCCGCGGCTTGCCTCAGCGACTGAATGGGCAAAGCGTGAACCGAGATGAAATCGCAGACTCGATCCCCACGCTGACCACCGACGCTTTCTACGCACGGGTCGTGGAACACGCCGTGGCATATTTCGGGTCCCTGGTGCTTTATCCTTCAAGGCCCGCGCCCGAGGCGGATGATTCTGCGTCGTTGTCGCGCGTCGCGTGCGAGAAAACCGCACAGGCGGCGATTCGTGGCGACGAAGATAAGTTTGAAAGTCTTGCACGAGACTGGGGATACCGCATTGGAAGCCGAATCTATGCCACCTACCTGGCGGGCAAGGTAAAGCCCTGCGGCCTGCGCCGGCTGTTCCTGGCTCACCTTGACCAGCCCGGGCTGGCGCGCAAAGTCTGCACAGCGGTGATTGCAAGACTTCGCGCCGCGTCCCGCAGATAACGGATTTGCCCACGTCGCCCACCCCATTACGTCGTGGCTTGCGCCGCGAATGCTAATCTAGAATTCGGCTGACGCATCGTCAGGCATAATGAACGCCGAATCCATCCGTAAATTGTTCGAGCAAGTGCGCCAGGGGAAACTCGCGCCCGACGCCGCCGTCGACCGTCTTCGCCATTTGCCGTTTGAAGACCTGGGATTCGCCAAGGTCGACCATCATCGCTCGCTACGGGCGGGCATGCCAGAAGTGATTTTTGGAGAGCGCAAGACTCCCGCGCAAACGGCAGAGATCTTCGCGCGCCTGGCGAAACACGGAGGCAATGTTCTGGCTACGCATGCCGATAAGAAGCAATTCGCCGCAGTAAAGAAGAAGGTGCGTGCGGCGGAATATCGCGAACTGGCGCGGGCGATTGTCCTGCAGCGCGACCCTCATACCTACGGCAAAGGAATCATCGCCGTAGTTTCGGCGGGAACCAGCGATATCCCCATTGCCGAAGAAGCAGTGGTGACGGCAGAAATGATGGGCAACACGGTCGAGCACTATTACGACGTGGGCGTCGCGGGGATACACCGGCTGTTGGCCAATCGTGAGGCCTTGACCAAAGCCCGCGTGGTGATTGTGTGCGCCGGCATGGAAGGCGCACTGCCCAGCGTGGTGGGGGGCTTGGTCGGCGTGCCCGTGATCGCCGTGCCCACCAGCGTGGGTTACGGCGCATCTTTCAAAGGACTGACCGCGCTGCTCGGAATGTTGAATTCCTGCGCGTCGAACGTGAGCGTGGTGAACATCGATAATGGATTCGGCGCGGGATATGTGGCATCGCTGATCAATCGGCTGTAGAGCAAAAGAAAAGGTGCGGCTCGCGCCGCGCCTAACTCACCGTCCATAACTTTACAATCCCGGCTGGCCCGAGTCTTTCTCCAGCACCAGCTTGTTGTCCACGCTGAAGGCTCCGAAGATCTGGTTCGCCCTTAATCCGGCAACAGTTTTGTCCATCGTACTGTCAACCGCTCCATACAGCGTGACGTGCCCATTGTCCACGATGATGCGAATCGGATGCGCCGGATCGATTGCGTACTTGCTCAGCACGGGATCGCGGTAGATGGCGCGAGCCGTGCGAATACGCAGGCCGTCATCGAAAGGCGACACCGGTTCCAGAGAAATATTTGCAATCACATCCTTCACGCCCGGCTGGTTGTAAATATCCGCGAGAGCTTCGTCGCGGCCGACGCCGGTCAAATCCTGCCCCTCCACCGTGACCACTCCGTCCTTCACGCCCAGCGCGAAGTAGTCAAAGGCGCTGTCGTAGCCGACGCGCACGTAAGTCAGCTTCCGAGCCAGTTTCTGCTCGAGTTGGGCATCAGAAACGCTCGGCCCCTCAACCGTAATCAGGTTGCGCACTCCCTGCACGTTCGAAGTTTTGCGAGCGAGCTTGGCCGCGTCCAGTTTGCGCTGGTAGAGATCGACCGTGCCGGTCAGGGTTACGATTCCATCCGCCGCGGTGGACTTTACTTCCTGGAATTGTTTCTTCGCAGCCAACTTCTGCGCGACCGTGGTTTGAATTTGATTGTCGTAGCGGGTGGCTGGAGCAGGTTGGGCGACCAGCGTCGCGCTCAACAATCCCACAGCCAGCAGCGCACCCACAATATTCAGCAAACTATTTATTTTATTAGTAGTCATGATCACAGGTCACCTCCGACCCATTTTGACGAAACTTTACGATCTAACTGCCTGGTTAATTCTTTCGATGCGATGGTTCGGGAAGAAGATGCATATGTGGAGGGCACGCAGTCTGGAAGCGTGACCGCAACTTTTTCAAGTCGGCGGGGTTGGCAACTAGTGGGATCTCAGCGGTTAGCGGCGAGGTTTTCGTGCGCGCGGAGACTTCGCGCGGGCCGCTGATTTCGCGCCCCGCCGTGTTTGGTTCCCGAACACGCGGGCGAAGATCTTGTCAACGTTCGTTAACTGCCGCGTCAGATCAAACGCGCGCCCAATCTGTTTGCGCGGAACTTTATTTGTGATTTCCTTATCGGCCAGTACTAACTCCTTGAAGTCCAACCCTTCTTTCCACGCGTGCATGGCATGTGCCTGAACCGCGCGGTAAGCCTCCTCGCGGGACACTCCGTGCTCCACTAAATCGAGCAACAACTGCCCGCTGAAAATAAGTCCGCGCGTGCTCTCCAGATTCGTCAGCATTCGCTCGGGATAGACGAACATGGTCTCAATCAAATTACTTGTCTTATTGAGCAGGTAGTTCACCAGCGTTGTCGAATCGGGCAGGATCACGCGCTCGGCGGAGGAATGCGAGATGTCGCGCTCGTGCCACAGCGCCACATTTTCAAATCCCGCTTGCGCGTTGCCGCGCACCACCCGGGCCAAACCGCTGATCTGCTCGCTGGTTACGGGATTCCGCTTGTGCGGCATGGCGGAAGACCCTTTCTGCTTTTCGCTAAAAAACTCTTCGGCCTCGCGCACTTCGGTGCGCTGCAAGTGGCGGATTTCCGTTGCGATCTTATCCAGGGTGGAAGCAATCACGGCCAGCGTGGCGAGATAGTGCGCGTGCCGGTCGCGTTGAATCACCTGCGAAGAAACCGCCGCCGCCTTCAGTCCGAGGCGCGCGCAAATCTTCTCTTCGATCTCCGGAGTGAGGTGGGCGAAGATTCCCACCGCGCCGGAAAACTTTCCCACCCGCATATCCTCGGCGGCCGCAGTAAAGCGAGCGATGTTGCGCTGCGTCTCCGAATACCAATTCGCCAGCTTGAACCCAAACGTGATGGGCTCGGCGTGAATACCGTGGGTGCGCCCCACCATGGGCGTGTCTTTAAATTCCCACGCGCGCCGTTCCAGCACTTCCGCCAGGCGCTCGAGATCCTGCGCAATCAGCGCCGACGCCTGCTGGATCAGCAACGCCTGCGCAGTGTCGACCACATCATTGGAAGTAAGGCCGAAGTGAAACCAGCGCGAATGGGGGCCGACGATCTCCGCCACCGCCGTGGTAAAGGCGATCACATCATGGCGCACCTCGGCCTCGATCTCGTGGATGCGCTCCACTTGAAAATCGGCGCGTTCGCGAATCGCACGAGCCGCGTCCTTCGGCACCATGCCGGCCTCCGCCAGGGTTTCTGTAGCGGCGACTTCCACGGCCAGCCAGGTGCGAAAGCGATTTTCATCGCTCCAGATGCGGCCCATTTCCGGGCGGGTATAACGCGGGATCAAGGCGGATGCGCCCCCTGTCGTGGTTTGATAAAGATGCTGATGAAACCGGGACAGAGGATTCTAAATGGAGTGAGGGAAAGAGGCCAGCGCAGAGCTAGTTTGGTAATGTATCAGTTTGAATTTTGAGAATCGTTATCGTCTGGTCTGCCCACATATAGGCTGCGAAACAAGCGGCTCCAACCACGACCGAGCCAGCCGTGAGCGCCAATCCTGTATTCGTGAATGGGGCGCGAAAGAACACGAGCGCGGCAATCCCGCCTATAACTTTGCTCACTGCTCGGATTACCTGTTTAAAAGCCTTCATCTGACACTCTGTTTCCGTAAGGCCCACGCTCCGCAGGTTTCGGCAGGTAATTGTCTGCCATCTGGACAATCTCTTCAAGAGTCCACACATGATCGCTCAAGCCGCTAGCCATCGCAGGGGTGATCCTCAGCCTGTGGATTCCGGCGAAGTTGTAGTAGACGGCATGGATCGCAACCATTGCCGCGTGATTCTGAATTGTCTTGCTGGAAACCATTTGTCAGTCTGGTAAAGCGTCTCGTGCCCATCCGCAAAGTGGCCCACTACCACCAGTTTCGGCTCGACTGTTTGACAGCGGATAATGCCAAGCCTAGCATCGCAATTGGGTAAGGCACCTCTTCTTACTCTTCAGGTTCTCTGAACTAAGTCAGCTCATCTGAAGTTTTTCCCACTTAGCAATTCAAAGCCTGGTAACTCCAGGCAAGGAGTCCGCATGCGGAAGCGATGGCGCGCGTGTGTGGTATTACTGGCGATCCAGTTCTCCGGTGTCGCGGTGGCGCAACGGGTCGTGACCGAATCGGGCACGATAACTGGCATCAGCGAAGGTGGGTTGAGCGTCTACAAAGGCGTCCCATTCGCCGCCCCGCCGGTCGGCGACTTGCGTTGGCGACCGCCTGCACCAGTAGCACCCTGGACTGGCGCGCGTAAGG
>Ga0307476_10002391_pt1 | contig 11226 bp, 9 predicted proteins | sample atmos_gasesECM2C_2_FD_203314 | JGI IMG/M metagenome (GOLD analysis project Ga0307476, IMG submission 203314) | Hardwood forest soil microbial communities from Morgan-Monroe State Forest, Indiana, United States - atmos_gasesECM2C_05 | ecosystem: Environmental > Terrestrial > Soil > Temperate... | reverse complement strand
TACCGCTTTTTTGGTTAGCAATCACAATCTGCGGCTCGTTGCCCGCACAGGAGGCGGATTCGGATCGACTTCTCGCGGCGGCCGTGCGGGCGAAGACTGACGAGCGGATTGCGGCGTATCAGAAACTGGCTGTTGCGAAACCGGAGGACCTGCACTACCAGAATCTGTTGGCCGGAGCGTACATCCAGAAGATGCGGGAGACGACGGATTTCGGCTACATCGAGCGCGCCGAGAAACTGGTGACGCATGTCTTAAGCGTAGAAACCAGTAACTATGAGGCGCTACGGCTGCGGAGTGAAATCGGACTCGAGCGGCACCGGTTCGCGGAAGTGGCCGGTTTTTCCCGCGAGATGATCCGGACGGCGCCGTATGACGCCTGGAATTGGGGCACGCTGGGGGACGCGCTGATGGAATTGGGCGGGTACGATGAGGCGGCGGATGCGTATCAGAAGATGATGTCGCTGCGGCCGAACCAGTCGAGTTACAACCGGGCTTCCTACTACCGTTGGGTGATGGGAGACGCCGAGGGCGCGATCGCGATCATGCAGCTGGCGATCGCGGCAGGCAGCCCGGCGGCGGAGAACACAGCATGGTGCCTGGTAGATTTGGGGAACCTATACTTCAAAACCGGACGGCTGGAGCAAGCGGCGGAAAGCTATGCTGCCGCGTTGCGCACGTTCTTTGGTTACCACCCCGCGTATGCCGGGTTGGGGCGTGTGCAGGCCGCGCAGGGGAAATTCGTGGAAGCGATCGCAAACTACCGGCGCGCACAATCGATAGTACCCATGCCGGAGTACGCCGCGGCCCTCGCGGAAATCTACGAACGTACCGGGAAGAAGGCGGAAGCGCGGCAGCAAATCGAACTGCTAGACGTGGTGGACCGCATGGGAAGCGCCAACAACGAAAAGACCAATCGGAATCTCGCGTTGGTGTTCGCGGACCAGGGCCGAAAGCTGGACCGGGCGCTGGAACTGGCGCAAGCGGAGCTCGCGGTGCGTGGGGACGTTTATACTTACGATGCGCTGGCGTGGGCGTTGTGCAAGAACGGCAGGTATGAGGAAGCGGCGCGCGCCGCCGGCAAAGCGCTGCAATTCGGGACTCCGGAGCCGGCATTTTATTACCATGCGGGCATGATCGCGAACGCCCTGGGCAAGAACCCAGCGGCGGTAAAGCATTTGGAGCGGGCGCTGGCACTGAACCGTCACTTCGATGCGCGTCAGGCAGAGATCGCCGAAGCCGCATTGCATGCCGCCCAAACCCCGTAGACCCACGTTCTGTAGTACCATGCGCCTTACGTAGCGGGAGGGCGCGATTCGTGTTCAAAGGATTTCAAGCTTTTCTTCTTAAGAACTCAGTGTTGGCGCTGGCCATTGGATTCATCATGGGGGCGGCCACGGGAAAGGTGGTGTCGTCACTGGTTGCCGACATCATCATGCCGGTCATCGGCCTGGCACTTCCCGGCGGCGAGTGGCGGACGGCTAAATTGACGATGGGTCCAACCGCTGTCAGCTATGGCAACTTTTTCGGCAACGTGGTGGACTTCATCGTGATCGCCCTGGTGGTGTACCTGATCACGAAGGCGCTGATCAAGGAAGCGCCGCCGGCGCCATCTAAGAAATGTCCGCGATGCACGGAATCCATTGCCGTGGCAGCGACAAAATGTAAGTTCTGTACAGCGGATATCGGATAATGCCCGTAAGTCAATAAGTGTTACGCAATGATCCAAGTAGCGAGCTTGGTAAGACTTGTTAATACATACTTAAACAATTAACATCCACAGTACTGGTGCGCTCTTGTCTCACCGCCCGGTGCAGCATAGAATCGTTTCAACCTGAATCAACTAAACCAATAATATTGGAGCGACAAACTATGACGAGAAGCACACTGGCCATTTGCGGCGGAATCGCGGCGGCGCTTGCCTTCGTGCCGGCCGCGGTGCGCGCTGATGATGGTGATTTTACAACTGTAACTACGGTGGCCTCCACGGTACCATCCAATGGTGATGTCAACCCATATGGTGTGGCCAGAGTGCCGGCGACCCGAGGCAATCTGCACGCTGGCAATATCCTGGTAAGTAACTTCAACAACAGCGCTAATCTTCAAGGGACGGGCACGACTATCGTGCAAGTTTCGCCAAAGGGAGAGGTGAGCTTGTTTGCTCAGATCTCCGCCAGCAGTCTCCCGGGCCCATGCCCGGGAGGTGTGGGGCTGACAACGGCTCTAGTTGCTTTGCGTTCTGGCTGGGTGATCGTCGGCAGCTTACCGACCACGAATGGTGTGTCGGCAACCGCCCAGGCAGGGTGCCTGATTGTGCTGGACAGCATGGGCACCGTGGTCGAGACGATTTCCGATCCTATGGTTAATGGCCCGTGGGACATGACCGCGCGCGAGGCTGGCAAGGACGCGGTGCTGTTTGTCACCAACGTTCTAAATGGGACGGTCGCCGCCAGCCCGAACGTGGTTAATGAAGGTACCGTGCTGCGAATTGTATTGGACGTCTCCAGAAAAGACATACCGATGGTGGACTCAATGACGGTGATCGGCTCGGGTTTCGCGGCGCGAACCGATCCGGCTGCGCTTGTGATCGGCCCGACAGGAGTTGGGTTAGGCGATGACGGCGTGCTGTACGTTGCGGATACTCTAAACAATCGCATCGCCGCGATTCCCAACGCGGTTCAGCGGCAAACCTCGGCTGGAACTGGCACTACAGTTTCTCAAGGCGGCGCGCTCAATGGCCCGCTCGGCCTCGCCACCGGCCGGGAGGACGTCATCGCCACCGTGAATAGTAACGACGGCTTTCTGGTGTTGACGCGGCCGAATGGGACTCAGGTATTTAAGAAGCTGTTGGACGATACGGGAAGTCCGGCGGGCGCGGGCGCTCTGTTCGGTCTAGAGTTCGCTGACGACGGACTCTATTTCGTAGATGACGCCTCGAATACATTGAACGTGTTGCGGTAACACGCGCCTAAGTCATGGGGAGCCGTCAGGAACTGGCGGCTTTCATCTTTACTGCGGCGATGTAATCTGAACCTCAGCCGTCAGGTTCTGCCAGTCGGGCAGCTCGTATACGCGTAACTTGGTGTTGAGCGGGCCGGTCATGTCTTTCGACTCATACGGTCCCAACGAGGCCAGCTTGAACGAAAAAGTTCCGATGGCTTCCTCATCGGACTTAGCCGTACGTGCCCACAAATTTACATTCGCCGCGAGGTCGGAGATTTCGGCGCCGGAGTGATTGACTACTACGAAGTGTACTTCCGGTGTCTTTTTGGGATCCTCCGTTAACCGCATCCCCACGATTTCCACGTACTTTTGTAGCGTACTGTTGCCGGTCTTGCCTTTCGGGGCGGCGGCCGCGGTTGCTGTTTCCGCCGGAGCAGGCGAGCTCGCCGACGCTTCGCTCGATCCGCCGAAATGTTTGTACCCGAAGAATACGGCCGCTCCCGCAGCCAGAAACAGCACTGCGAAGCCGATGCTCATCAGCCACGGCGGAAGAGAGATCCCGCTGGCAGGTTGCGGCGGTGAGTACATTTGCGCGGGAGGATACGGCGACGGCTGCGGCTGCGCGTGCTGGGGCGGCTGCGCATACTGCGGAAGCTGCGCATACTGCGGCTGTTGCGCGTATTGGGGCTGCTGGGTGTATTGCGGCTGCTGGGCATACTGCGGTGGCTGCGCGTACTGCGGCGGTTGTGCGTATGGTGGCGCTGGAGAACCGGGCGGCCCGGGGGCCATTGGAGCTCCTTGGCCGGGTTGCGGCGGCGCCTGGCCCGCCTGCTTACCCGTACAATCCGGGCATTCGTTGTAGGCTGGCGGAACTTCTCGACCGCATTGCGGACAGATCCATGTGAACATGTCTACCCCTAATCTACCGCTAAGAGCGCCCGCCGTGCTGACGCTTGAGAATTACGCCGGGCCGCGCTCCGGTGTGGCTGCCACGGTCCAAGACAACCCGGCCGTTCACAATGACGTACTCGATGCCCGTTGCGTACTGATGCGGCTTGGCGAAGGTTGCGTTATCAACGACGGTTTCCGCGTCGAAAATGGTTACATCCGCCATCATGCCGGGCCGCAGCAGGCCACGCTCGAAGGCCCCGATCTTGGCGGCGTTGGCTGAGGTCATCTTGCGAATGGCCTCCTCGATGGTCAGCACCTTCTCTTCCCTCACGTAACGGCCCAACACGCGCGGAAACGTTCCGTAATAGCGCGGGTGGGGATGCCCCGCGGCCAGAGGACCCTCCGTCGCCACGGCCGTGCCATCCGACCCGATGGACACGAATGGTTGCTTGAGAGCGTAGCGCATGTCTTCTTCCGAGTGATGAAAATAGACGGTGGGAACCGAGCCGCCGTTACTCTCCAACAATTCAAAGAGCACATCGAGCGGTGGCTTGCCGATGACCTCAATCACCTGGTTCATGCGCATGCCTTCGAACTTCTTATATTGAGCATTCGAGAGCGAGACCAGCAGCATGCCCTCCCATCCGCCGGTCGCCGTGTAGTGGTCGTACCAGTTGGAGCCGGGGATGCCCTGCAGGATTTCGCTTTCCAGCCGCGAGCGCAGGGCAGGGTCCTTGAGCCTTTGGATCATGGCCTCCGTGCCGCCTTCGTGCGCCCACGGCGGGATAATGGCCGCCAGATCGTTCTGGCCGGCGCGATACGGATACACGTTGGCCTGCACCTGGCGGCCTTCAGCGCGCGCCCGCGCAATGGTCGCGATCAGCTCCGGCATCTGGCCCCACATGGTGTGCTCGGCGATTTTAAGGTGGATGATGTCCACCGGCACGTGCGCGCGGCTTCCGATCTCTATGGCTTCCGCGACCGATTCAAAAACGCCCCGGCCTTCGGTGCGCATGTGCGTGGAGTAGCTGCCGCCATAGGGCGCCGCAGCCTCGCACATGGCCACGAGTGTATCGGTATCGATCCACGATCCCGGAGGGCCACTTAGCGAACTGCTTACGCCCAGCGCGCCCTGCTCCATCGCTTGGCGCACGAGCACGCGCATCTGGTCGAGTTCGGCGGGCGTGGGCGGGCCTGCCTGCTCGCCGTGCACGTAGGTCCAGATTTGGCCCGACCCGACGTAACTCGCGATGTTGGTCGAGATGCCTTGCCGCAGGAGGCGCGCGAAGTAGCCGTTAAAGTCGGTCCAATCGGGCGTTCCGCCGCTCACCAGTACGCGGCGCGACGCAGGAGGTTGCTTGCCGCCCACGGGAGCGGCCGACTCGCCTTCTCCTAGAACCATCGTCGTCACGCCCTGGCGGATCATGCTCTGCGCGTTGCCATCCGCGAGGATCGTATAGTCGGAATGGTTGTGCATGTCGATGAAGCCGGGCGCAACGGTCAGACCCGCCGCATCGATCCTGCGTTTAGCAGTGGCTCCCGCGAGCGAGCCCATGGCGATGATGCGGTCACCGCGGATTCCGATATCGCCCAGGAACGAGGGGTTGCCGGTGCCGTCGACGAGGCGGCCGCCGCGAATCAGCAGATCGAAATCCTGCGCGAAATTAGATGAGGCGATTAGAAGAAACAACAGAAGAGCGCGCATCGGGAGACGCTCAGTGTACTACAACGGTAGTGTGGCGATTGAGTTCTTCCGGCGTGCGACAGCCGCGCCGCGGTCGCTGGGCGTTCTCCCGGCAGCGTTCAATCCGCCCACCCGCGCTCATCTGGCGCTTGCGCGGGCGGCGCTCGGAACTGTCGACGAGGTACTTTTCGTGCTGCCGCGAAAATTTCCGCATAAGCCGTACGAGGGCGCGACGTTCGATGAGCGTGTCGAGATGTTGCTCGCCGCAACGCAACAGGAGCCGTGTTTCTCCATCGCTGCAAGCGAACGCGGCCTGTTCGTCGACATCGCCGAGGAATGCCGGGAGGCTTACGGCGAAGAGGTGCGCTTGCTGTTCATCTGTGGCCGGGACGCCGCCGAGCGAATCGTTGGTTGGGATTACGGCGAGCCGAAAGCGTTCCACAAGATGATCGCGTGGTTCGAGTTGCTAGTTGCGCCGCGCGACGGGCACTACCAGCCACCGGCGGAGATCCAGGATCGCGTCCGCATTCTGGAAATTGATGACGATATTGGATTTATTTCCGCCACTGAGGTTCGCGAGCGCCTGCGGACGGGCGGAGATTGGGAGCACTTCGTCCCCTCGGAGATCGTGCCGCTGGTTCGGGCCATCTACGGCAGCCCGCGATTCATGTAATAATCGCGCGCGCAGACAGTCATATGTGTGTATGGAGAGCTTGCAGGCTGTAATGAACCAGCCCCCACCACAGATGGCCGGTCCACCCGCCGAGTTGGAACAGATTTTTCGCGATCATCACGCCGGGGTGTTGCGCGCGGCTTACCGGATTACGGGCAACGCTTCGGATGCCGAAGATGTGCTGCAAACCGTGTTCCTGCGTCTGGCGCGGCGGCAGCCGGACGCTGTGCCAATGGACAGTGCGGCGGCGTATCTGCATCGGTCCGCGGTGAATGCGGCGCTCGATCTGGTACGCGACAGGCGCGAGGCGAAGCGCGTTCCCTTGGACACACAGATACCACATCTGGCTACCGCGGACGCGCCGGCCGACGCCCGTCAGGAGGCGCGTGAATTACGGGATTTCATCCGGAGGGCCATCGGCCGTCTGTCACCCCGAACCGGCGAGGTGTTCGCGCTGCACTATTTCGAAGGCTATTCAAACGCACAGATTGCCGGCCTGCTGGATCTCACGCCGGGCGGCGTGGGCGTCACACTGCATCGCGCCAGAACGCAGTTGCAGGAGGAAATCAAGAGCTTCCTGGGAGAAAAGTCATGAACACCGAACCCAATTCCGAGCAGATTCTGGATCAGGCGATTGCCGAGATTCGCGGCGAAGAGCTGGATCAGATCACGATCGAGCAAGCTGCCGGCCGTGTCTGGGCCAACGTAGCGCGAGAGGCGCTCGTGCTGCGCACGTGCGTGGACTTCCAGGCGCTCATACCGGCCTACCGCGCCAAACAACTTCCGGATGCCCGGGTGTGGTTGCTGGAGGATCATGTGCATGGGTGCGCCGCGTGCCGGCGCGTGCTCGAAGCAGCAACTTCGGGAAAGGTTGCCGAATTTGTCCCACGCGTCACCCGTCATTGGACATTCGCGCCACAATGGAGATGGGCCATGGCGGCTGCGCTCACCATCGGCGTGGGAATCGGCGCGTGGCAGATGCGTGATAACCTGCTCCCTGCACCGGGCGGGCCGCGCGGCGTTGTCGAGAGCGTCCAGGGTTCTCTCTATCGAGTTTCCGATACGGGAAGCATGCCGGTCGTCGCCGGCGCGGCACTCAGCGAGCGCGAAGAAATTCTCACGGCGCGCGGCTCGAACGCCATGGTGCGGCTGGCGGATGGATCGCTCGTGGAGATGCGCGAACGCTCCGGGCTTTCGGTCTCGCGTAAGCGCAGCGGAACCACCATTCGGCTGGAACGCGGAAGCGTCATCGTGCAGGCGGCCAAGCAGCGCACCGGCCGGCTCTATGTCGCGACCAACGATTGTCTGGTGTCGGTGAAGGGAACGGTCTTCGCGGTGGATAGCGGCGTCAAGGGATCGCGCGTCTCCGTACTCCAAGGTGAGGTCCGCGTGGAGGAAGCGAGCGAAACGAAATTGCTGCATCCGGGCGAGCAGGTCTCAACCGGCGCTGCCATGGCCCCCCTGCCGATCAATGAAGAAATCGCGTGGAGCCGCAACGTAAACGAGCACCTGTCGCTTCTGGGTGAATTCGCGGCAATGCAGAAACAGTTGGAACAAGTACCGGGTCCAGGGCTGCGGTACTCGTCGCGGCTGCTCAACCTCGTGCCCGATGCCGCAGTGCTGTATGTGGCGATACCGAACGTCGGCGGCATTCTGGGCGACGCGCAGCAAATTTTCCAGGAGCGAATGAATCAGAGCCAGGTGCTGCGGGACTGGTGGAGCTCACAGAACCACCCGGAGAAACTTACGCAGGTTCTGGACACGGTTCGTGAGTTCAGCAAGTACCTGGGCAGCGAAGTAGTGTTTACGGTATCGAAGGATGGCGCAGGAAAGTTCCAGGCGCCCGTGGTCATGGCGCAGGTGACACAATCCGGATTTCGTCTGTATTTGGAGCAGCAGGTGAGCCAGTTGGCCGGGGGCGGAAACCTCGCGGTTGTAGAAGATCCATCAGCCCTTCCAGCTACCCCCACGCAAAACGGCGCGTTTGCGCTGCTCATGAACGACGTGGTGGCCGTGTCGCCCGACCCGGCAAATCTGAGCGCCGTGGCAGCGCTCATCCGGCAGCCGGGCTCGGGGGCATTTGCCAAGACAGCATTCCATCAGCGGATCGCCGGTGCCTACCAGGCCGGCGCAGGCTGGCTGCTTTCGGTGGATATGGAACAAATTCTGCCGGCATCCGTAAGAGACAATGAACAGCCGGCGGCGCCCAATGCCGTTTTGAACCGGCTGGGAGTCTACGACGTGCAGCACCTGCTTGTGGAGCGCAGAGAGGTCGGCGGCAAGACGGAGAATCGAGCCGTCATGACGTTCTCCCGGCCAAGGCACGGGATGGCCGCGTGGCTGGCGTCGCCGGCTGCCATGGGAGCGCTTGATTTCGTCTCGCCCGATGCCAGTTTCGCAGTCGCGTTCGTGGTAATGCAGCCCCAGGCGGCATTGCAGGAATTGTTCAGCGCGCTCCAGGCGGTAGACCCGAACTTCGCGACCTCAGAGGCTCAATTCGAATCGCAGACCGGCATTAGCGTGCTGAATGACCTGGCGGCGCCACTGGGCGGCGATGTCGCCTTTGCGATCGATGGACCCGTGCTGCCCATACCGAGCTGGAAATTCGCCATCGAGGTTTATGATCCCGCGCATCTGGAACGCACCATCGAGACGCTCATCGCCAAAGCCAATAGCCTGGAAACGGGCGCCGGGCTGAACCTGACTCAAGCGCAAGTGGGCGGCAGGACGTATTACACGCTGCAATCGGCGAAATCGCCCGTGGCGATCAACTACACCTATGTGGATGGCTACCTGGTAGCCGCAGCTAGCCAGGCGCTGTTGACGCAGGCCATCAGCCAGCAGGCGGCGGGCATCACGCTGGCTCGCTCGGCGACGTTTCAGTCGCTGCTTGCTCCGGACGGTTACAATAATTTCTCGGCGGTCCTCTATCAGAACCTCGGTCCCATCCTTGGCTCGATCGCCGGCGGTTTGAACGCGATTGCTCCCGATCAGCAGAAAACAATCGCAGCCCTGAAAGCCAACGCCGCGCCGTCGCTGATCTATGCTTACGGCGAGCCGGAACAGATTGAGATCGCATCCACCGGCAGCTTCTTCGGATTCAATCTCGATACGCTCGCGACCGGCGGCCCGTTCCAAGTGCCGGGGGTGCTCGAAAAAGTTCTGCGGCAACACCAAAGTCAATGAACTCTGTCATCGAACTCGACGGCCTGGCGGTGGACATCGGCGGGAGGCGCATTCTCGACAATTTGAGGTGCACACTTTCCGCCTCCACGATCGGGCTGTTGGGGCCGAACGGAGCGGGTAAATCAACGCTGATCAACGCGCTGTTGGGCTTTCTTAATCCCGCCGCGGGCACGGCGCGCATTTTCGGCCACGATGTGCGCACGGATATCCGGGAGATCCGCAAGCTGACCGGCTACATGCCGGAGAACGACGCGTTCATCGCAGGCATGAGCGCGGTTTCCTACGTGCACCTGATGGCGGAACTTTCCGGGTTGCCCTCCGGTGCGGCGCTCGAGCGTGCGCACGAAGCGCTGTTTTACGTAGGGTTGGGAGAAGCGCGCTATCGCAAGCTGGGCACCTATTCGCTCGGTATGCGGCAGCTCGCGAAGCTTGCGCAGGCCATCGCGCACGGGCCGAAACTGCTGATTCTCGATGAGCCCACCAACGGCCTCGACCCGCCCGCGCGCCAGCGCATGATCCGGCTCATCCGCGAAATGCGCGCATCGGGCGAAATGCACCTGATTCTTTGCTCGCACCTGCTGCGCGACGTCGAGGAAACCTGCGAGGAAGTCATGATTCTGAAGCAGGGACGCATGGTCCATTACGCCAACCTGGAAGAGGAGCGGCGCGCGAACCGGAAGTTCATCGAGATGGAAACCGTGGGCGCGAACGGCACTTTCGCCCACGACATTGAGAAACTGGGATGCGCCTGCGCCATGACTGCAAGTAACCGCATCAAACTGATTCTTTCCGAAGGCGTTGCGATTCGCGATCTATATCAGGTAGCGAAAGACCGCAATGTGCAGATCCGTCGCCTCAATTACCGGCGCGACAGCTTGGAAGACATTTTCCTCAAAGCTATGGAGAGCGACGTGCCACCGCAGGGGGCGACCAATGGCCGTCTATAAGCGCAGCTACCACGGTTACTCCGGGCCCATGACCGCGGCATGGTCGCGTTTCACCATCATCCCGCGCTACGTCTACCGAGACCTGTTCCACTCGAAGATCGTAACCGCGTTTTTTGTGGCTGCTTTTCTGCCGCCGGTCGTGTTTATCTTCCTGGTTTATCTGGCGCACAGCTTGCCGCACTTGGCGCAACTGCTGGGCCAACGTGGAGCCGATTCTCCCATCACCATCAACAGCACCTTTTTTCTCGTGTTCCTCAATTTTCAGAGCGTGCTGGCGTTCATTTTCACCGCCTTCGTCGGCCCCGGCCTGGTCTCGCGCGATCTCGCCAACCGCGCGCTGCCGCTCTATTTGTGCCGGCCGTTCTCTCGTGCCGAATACGTCCTCGGTAAGATGTCGGTTCTACTGATCCTGCTTTCGCTGATTACCTGGATTCCCGGGTTAATCCTGTTCGGCGTGCAAGCCACTCTCGAGGGCGGCCAATGGCTGATACAGAATCTCTGGCTCGCCTGGGCTCTGTTCGCCGGCTCATGGATCTGGATTCTCATCCTTTCCTTGATGGCGCTGGCGCTCTCGGCATGGGTGAAGTGGCGCATCGCCGCGGGCGCGTTGCTGTTGGCTGTGTTTTTCGTGTCCGCCGGATTCACCGACGCCATTAATAAAATACTCGATGTGCGCTGGGGCAAGCTGTTCAATCCTATGTATTTGTTGCTGACGATCTGGCGAGAATTGTTCCACGTGAATGAAGGCTCGGATATCTCTGCCTCTTCCGCCTGGATTATGCTGGCGCTCATCTGCACGGCTTGCCTCTGGCTGCTCTACCGCAAACTGCGCGCCATCGAGGTGGTGCCATGAGCGAGCACGATATCACCTTCGAGAATGTCTCGAAGTTTTATGGCGAAGTGCT
>Ga0307476_10002389_pt1 | contig 11228 bp, 10 predicted proteins | sample atmos_gasesECM2C_2_FD_203314 | JGI IMG/M metagenome (GOLD analysis project Ga0307476, IMG submission 203314) | Hardwood forest soil microbial communities from Morgan-Monroe State Forest, Indiana, United States - atmos_gasesECM2C_05 | ecosystem: Environmental > Terrestrial > Soil > Temperate... | reverse complement strand
GCGCAAGCGCGTGATTCAGCGCTCACCACCGCTTCGGCCGAAATCAAATGGCTCAACGGCTGGTCGGCGGCTGTGACTTTCGAGGGCGAGTTCTCCGATGTGACGCGTTCTTACGCCGGTAAGGGCGTTGTGCGCTACGCGTGGTGACGAGGGCGCATGAAAAACCGGCTGCTGGAATCTATCCAGGCCGCCGGGCGCCATGAGCCAGAATTGTGGTGCGGGTTCCATAGTGGTCCTTTGATTTCTAACGTTCGCAAAATACCCGCTGAGAAGGGATGCGAATGCAACTCGCCGCGCACGCCCAGAGCCACACGGGTCGTGGCATCCTCAGGCGCCGCCGCTTCGTGATGCGAAAATGAACCATCACACCCGAGCCAGTGCTGCTTGACGCGTCTCGCTTCGCCGATGCAAATGGCGATCAAGAGAGCAAAACCGAAGGCGGATGACGCCAACAAGGAATAAAATGGCATGTAAGCCATGAGCAGGCACCAGCTTCCGATCATTGTGGCGCTCGGCACCACGCAAACGCTGGCGTGGGCCTCGAGCTACTATCTGCCCGCGATCCTGGCCGACCCAATCGCACACGACCTCGGCGTTTCCTCGAACTGGATATTTGCCGCCTTCTCGGCATCGCTTGTGATATCGGCGATGCTTGGCCCGCGCATCGGCCGGCAAATCGATCTTCTTGGCGGTAGACCGGTGTTGTGTGCATCCAATCTCAGTTTGGCCGCCGGCCTGGTGTTATTGGGCGTTACCACCTCGATCCCGGTGCTGGCGCTTGCCTGGCTGCTGCTCGGCGTCGGCATGGGTTGCGGCCTCTACGACGCCGCCTTCGCGGCGTTGGGGCGTATCTATGGCGAAAGCGCGCGGAGGCCGATCACCGGAATTACCCTGTTCGCGGGATTTGCCAGCACGGTCGGCTGGCCGTTGACGGCTTTGGGGCTGGAGAGCATCGGTTGGCGCGACACCTGCTTCGCCTGGGCGCTCGCGCATATCCTGATCGGCCTTCCGCTGAACTTCTTCATGTTGCCCGCGGTCAAAGGCGTGAAAGCTCTCGCTGCCACGCCGGTCAAGCCGCATATCCCGATCGACCGCACCATGATCCTGCTCGCCTTCACATTCGCTGCCGCGTGGAGCGTCACCGGCGCGATGGCGGCGCATATGCCGCGGATACTGGAGAGCGGGGGAGCAACGGCCGTGCAGGCGGTGGCCGCCGGCGCGCTGTTCGGCCCGGCCCAGGTTGTTGCGCGGATCATCGAAGCCGGTTTTCTCAGCCGCTATCATCCGCTGCTGTCGACCCGGTTGGCCTGCCTGACCCACCCCATTGGCGCCGCGATCTTTGCCATGGCAGGTGGCGCGGCCTCGAGCGTGTTTGCGATCTCGTTCGGTCTCGGCAATGGCATCCTGACGATTGCGCGTGGCACACTGCCGCTCGCAATCTTCGGTCCGAAGGATTACGGCTATCGGCTCGGCCTGATCGGGGCGCCGGCGCGAATGGCACAGGCGGCGGCCCCGCTGGTGTTCGGTTTCCTCATTGACGCAATGGGAATCCGTGTCCTGATCGTGTCCTCCGCGCTCAGCCTTTCTGCGCTTCTGGCGCTCTGCCTGTTGAAGCAAGATGCTGCACCACGTTGAAAGCGAAGCTTCCGTGCAATCGTGCTTTCCAACAACGACATCCACGAAGGGATTCTGACATGACCCAAAATGCGATACCTTCGATCGTCCGCAGTAATCCAGCGGAGCTCGGCGCGCCGCCCGGCTATTCCCACATTGTCGACGTAGCAGCCAACCGCATCATCTTCATGTCCGGCCAGACCGCGCTCGATCGCGATGGAAATTTGATCGGCAAGAATGATTTTGCGTCTCAAGCTGCGCAAGTGTTCCGCAATCTCGCTGTCGCGCTGCGGGAGCGCGGATGCGACGCATCCAATTTGGTAAAGCTGACGGTGTTTCTTACCGACATGGAGAACCTTGGTTCATATCGCGAAGCGCGAAACCAGTTCTTTGCGTCGGTTGCACCGCCGGCGGCGCCGGCTGTGACGCTCATCGAGGTATCCAAACTCTATGGTCCGGATTTCCTGATCGAAATCGAGGCGATCGCGGCGGCGTGAGGCGAGAGACACCTCGCGCAGACGCGCCCTGCGCGGTGTTTCCTTCGGTTTGCAGAACCCAGCTATGGCTTCTGGACGTCAGAGGTGGCGAGCCAGATACCGGCAAAGCGCGACCAATCCGAACATCAGATTGGGCGTAATCGGCTCGCCGACGAGCAGCGCCGGCAGCAAGGCAGCCGCGATCGGGTTGACAGTCATCGTGTTGGCGACGCGGGTCGGCGTCGCCCGCTCGAGCGCCATCACCCAGAGGATGAAGGCCGCCGCGCCGCCGCACGAGATAGATGCCGGCGAGCCATTGCGATGTTCCGAAATTGTTCAGGGCAGCGATGCTGCCTGTGAGTAGTCCGAGGACCGACAACACCAATGCGCCGGCCCCCATGCCGACGGTCAGGAAGCCGAGCGCACTCGACCGCTGCATGATGGGGCGCGACAGGACGTTGTAGAATGCCATGAGGAACACGGCGGCGGTCATGATCAGTTCGCCGCGCCACGCGCCCGCCGGCGCCGACGCCAAGCCCGTGGCGAGCGCTGCGACCACCCCAAAGACCGCAATGCATACGCCGGCCATCTTGCGGATTGTCAAATGCTCCACACGGAGCAGCGCAGCGACCACCATGGTGTGCAGCGGAAGCGTCGCGACCGCGAGGCTCGCACGCGCCGCCGTGGTGTAGCTGATGGCGACGTTGTAGAGGATGAAAAACAATCCGAAGAAGCAAAGTCCCAATGCGGCGACCGGCAACAAGTCGCGCCGTTCAGGCCAGCGCGCCTTCATCAGCAATGCGGCGGGCAGCACACACAGAAAACCAATCCCCCACCGCAGGATCGCGAGCGCAACCGGATCGGCGCCGGAAACCAGATAGCGGGTAATTGCCGCTGCCGTGCCGCCGAGCGAACTCGACAGCAGCGCGATCGACACACCGACCCATTCGCCCACACTACTCCCTCACTTTGCCGCCTCACCGCAGCCGGATATTGGGAGAAAATCCGCAGCAAGCAAGACACGGCATTCCATATCGGATGTCTGCCCCGCAGATCGCTCTTTTATGGCGGCAGAAGTCAGCAGGCGGCAGCAGCCTGAAACGAAAGGCCGCTTTCGAATGCCTTATCTGCCACATCATCGAGCCGGAAGATTTTGGGAAGGGAGCTTGCCGATCCACTCCAGGATCGCGTTGGTGACCGCCGCCGGTTGCTCGGGGATCAAAGCGTGGCTGGCATTGGGAATGACAACAATCGTCGCCCGCTCGCCGAATTCCTCGACAGTCTCATTCCTCGAGGAAGGCGGCTTGAAGGGATCGAGCCCACCTTGCAGATCAAGCAGCGGCACGGTGCCGCCCGACCACCATTCCGACTGCTTGGTCGCACGGCCTGCCGTCGATTGCGCCTCGTCCACTTCAGGATACCAGCCCTTCAGCCACACGCGCGCATCGTTGCCGGGCGCGAAGAAAGCCAGTTGCAGATATTTCAGCCGCTCGCTGTCGGCCACGGCCGGGTCGCCCGACTTCCTCACCGCTTCCGACAGTTCTTTCGCTCCTGCAAATCCGGCCGGGTAAGCCTTGGCCGCAGCGGCGGCAATCACCACGCCCCGTATGAGCTGCGGATAATCGACGGCCGTCATCCGCGCCACCCAGTTGCCGAAGGCGTGCCCGATGATGATCGCGGGGCCATCGCCCTCATGCTGGATCACGGCTGCGGTGTCGCGGGCAAAATCGTGCAGCGTCAGACCTGCCATCGGCCCGCGACTGCGCCCGGCGCCGCGCGGCTGCGGCCGCAGGACGCGAAAGCCGGCTTTGGCCAAACCGTCGGCGATTACGTCAAAATCCTGCGCCCCGCGACCACGCGAGGGCAGCATGACCACCAAGGGCCCGCTGCCTTGCGCAATGACTTCGATGCGAACGTCGTCATAGGCGACGATTTCGGTGACAGGCTCCGCCCGCGCAAGAGCGGCGCTCCATGCGATCAAGGCCGAAACGATAGTCCAAGCGACGCGGCCGAATCCGGACAAGCTACCTCACTCGTAGAATTCCGGAGACATCTTCAAGGTGTCGCGCTGCGCCTTGTCGTGATTGATCCAGAGCTGCGCCTTATCCTTCTCCAGCGTGTCGGCGATTCTTTGCATCGAGGCCAGCGTCTGTTCCTTGCTGACGTTATTGACGGGCACGCCGCGGTTTTCCCAATTGCTCTTGAAGTGGACAGCATCACCCGAAAGTATGACCTCACCTGTCTTCGGCAATTTCACCAGCAGCGACTGGTGACCCGGCGTGTGACCGGGCGTTGAAATGACCATGATGCTGCCATCGCCGAAGATGTCGCGATCGCCCTCGAGCTTGGTGACGGGATGCTCGGGCTTGAAACGCGGCGCGTTGTTGGCGCCAGGCCACTCATATTCGGCCTTCTGGACGTAGAGCATCGCATTCGGGAACATCTCGACATTGCCGATGTGGTCGGGATGGGTGTGCGAGACCGCCATCGCCTTGATGTCTGACGGTTTGACCCCCAGCTGCTCAAGCTGCGCGGCGAGGGTTTTGGGCCGACGCCAGGTCGTGGCTCTCGGATCGGCTGGCGCAAGGCCATTCGGCATGGCCGCGACCGCGTCCGATATTCCGGTATCCCACAGGAACCAGCCCTGGGCGTGTTTGATGAGATAACAATTGTCGACGAAGTCCATCGACTTGCCTTCGTTGACACCCGGCGACCATCGCGAGATATCGCCGGCAACGCCCTCCCCGCAGTTGAGGATGTAGAGCTTTTCGACGCCGGTTTTGCCGGACTGCGCATTCGCGAATCCGACCGCCACAACCGACAAAATAGCGGCCAACAACCCAATTGTTTTGTTCACTTGCTTCCCCCTGGATTTTCCCGAGTTTTTGTCTGAAGGAGCCCGGAATAGCACTTTTTTATAGTTCCGGTCTCGCAAACAATGGTGAAGGCCAGGGCGCCGCAGGCGTAATCCGTCATCTCACCAAGCTCGACGACGGATTATGCTGCGCTGATCCGCCTCGGTCTGTTCGGGTCGTTCCCGACAACGAGGAGCGTGGGAGCGTAACCCGGATGAGCGTGAGCGACATCCCGGGTTGTTGTCGGTCGATCCCGCATATCGCATGCGCTCATGCGGGCTACGCTGCTTGTGCCGCGACAGTAAGAGGCTCCTACTCGACCGCGCGTCCGAACTTGTTGGACTTCGGCAGGCCATGCGCGAGGCGTCCGGCATCGGCGCGGTTGCCCCGCCAGTCCGACAATTCCTTTAGAGTCATGCTTTGCTCGCGACCGGCCGAATCCTTCCACGACAAGCCGATTTTCGAATCGAAGGTGGCGACATCCGACAGCGCCGCGCTGGTATATTTCTGCAACCGCACGCCACGCCCGCGCGCCATTTCCGGCACCTGCTCGATCGGGAAGATCACCATCTTGTGGTTGGAGCCGATCACGGCGACCATGTCGCCGGCGACGGTCGCGATCGCCCGCGCCTCGTTCGGCATCTCGACGTTGAGAACCTGCTTGCCCTTTCGCGTGTTGCCGACGCAATCATCCTCATTGACGATGAAGCCCTGTCCCTCGTGGCTCGCAATCAGGAATTTGCGCCCGCCCTTGTTGACGAACAGCGACACGATTGCCGCATCCTGGTCCAGATCGATGAACATCCGGATCGGTTCGCCATGGCCGCGCCCGCCGGGCAGCTTTGCCACGTCGAGCGAATAGAACTTGCCGTTGGTGCCCAACAGCAACAGCTTGGACGTGGTCTCGGCAAAGAACGCGTGATCGAGCTTGTCGTCGGTCTTGAAGGCAAGACCCGAGAGGTCCTCGACGTGACCCTTCAGCGTGCGCACCCAGCCCTTCTCGGAGACCACCACCGTGACCGGCTCGCGCTCGACAAAGGCCTCCTCGATTGCGGCAAGATCGTGCTCGGGCGCGTCGGCAAACTGGGTGCGGCGCTTGCCGAGCGGCGTCTTGGGTCCGAACATGTCGCGAACTTTCCGCACCTGCTCGCCGACCTTCGACCATTGCTCGGCTTCCGAAGCCAGAATCGCCTTGATGCCTTTCAGCTCGGAGCGAAGATTCTTGTCCTCGGTGCGGATTTCCATTTCCTCAAGCTTGCGCAAGGAGCGCAGCCGCATGTTGAGAACGGCATCGGCCTGGATTTCGGTAAGCTTGAACGCCTTGATCAGGGCCGGCTTCGGTTCGTCCTCGGTGCGGATGATCTTGATCACCTTGTCGATGTTGAGATAGGCGATCAGGTAGCCGCCCAGCACCTCAAGGCGATTCTCGATCTGCGCCTTGCGGTAGTTGGAGCGGCGGATCAACACATCGCGCAGATGATCGAGCCATTCCTTCAGGCACTCCGCAAGACCGACCACCTTCGGGATGCGACCCTTCACCAGCACGTTGAGGTTCAACGGAATGCGGCTTTCGAGCTCGGTCAGGCGGAACAGCGATTCCATCAACAGTTCAGGATCGACGCTGCGCGATTTCGGCTCGATGACAAGGCGGATGTCTTCGGCGGATTCGTCCCGCACGTCGCCGACCAGCGGCAGTTTCTTCTCGTTTAGCAGTTCCGCGATCTTCTCGACGAGGCGCGACTTCTGCACCAGCCACGGAATTTCGGTAATGACGACCACCCATGTGCCGCGCGCGCCCTCTTCCTGTTTCCATTTGGCGCGGACGCGAAACGAGCCGCGGCCGGTGACATAGGCCTCGGCAATGCTCTCCTTGGAATCGACGACAATGCCGCCGGTTGGAAAATCCGGACCCTTGACCCATTTCAGGAGCGTCCTGGAACGCGCCTCCGGCTTATCGATCAGGTGCAGCGCCGCGTCGCAAAGTTCGGCGGCGTTATGCGGAGGGATCGAGGTCGCCATCCCGACCGCAATGCCCTGCGCGCCATTGGCGAGCAGGTTGGGGAATCCGCCGGGAAGCACCACCGGCTCTTTCGACTGGCCGTCGTAGTTGGCGCGAAACTCGACCCCGTCCTCGTCGATGCCCTCGAGAAGCAGCCGCGCGACATCGGTCATGCGCGCTTCGGTGTAACGATAGGCGGCTGGATTATCGCCGTCGATATTGCCGAAATTGCCCTGGCCGTCGACCAGCGGATAGCGCGAGGAAAAGTCCTGCGCCAGACGCACCATGGCATCGTAAATCGCCTGGTCACCGTGGGGATGGAACGAACCCATCACGTCGCCGACGATCTTGGCGGACTTCTTGAACGGCGTGCCGGGATCGAGCCGCAACAGCCGCATGCCGTAGAGAATGCGCCGATGCACCGGCTTCAGCCCGTCGCGGGCATCAGGAAGCGCACGATGCATGATGGTGGAGAGGGCATAGGCGAGATAGCGCTCTTCAAGCGCGTCACGCAACATGACCTCGTGGACTTCGGCCGGATCGGGTGGGGTTAGTCTTTTGCCCATGAGAGGGGTTATCCGGTGCAGACGTGTAGGACAAGGAGCGAATCAGCGTCCCAATTTAGGCCGTCCTGTGACGTTACGGAACTACAGCCTTGGCGCGGTGCCCGATCACCGCATTGATAAAGCCGTTACGCGCGTCGGAATGGCCCTGCCCGCGAGGCTCGAGCACATGGCGCAGCAGGAACAGGCCCGTAAGCGCGAATCCGTCGCTTAAGTCGTTGTCCGACCAGCCACCCGTCTCTCCCTCGCCTGGACGCAGGAACGCCGGCAACCGCAATAACCGGTCGCTGAAGGGGGCGCCGGCGGTGCGCGACACCGCTCTGCCGGATTTCGGCGAGACATAGATCAGGTCGGCCGTTGCCCCAGTGGCAGCGCAAGCTTCGAGATCGAGCCCGAAGCCGAGTTCCGCCAGCATCGCAAGCTCGAACCTGATCAGATGCACGGCCGCCTCGCCGGCATCCTCGAAATCGTCGAGCGTGCGATCAAGCATCTCGTAGATGTTTTCATGCGGATCACGCTCAGGCAGGAGCCGTGCCATCGCCGCGAGATGGGTGACGCCATAAACCGCGTGCGGGGATGCCAGCAGGCGCGCGGCGCGCAGCCTCGTGCCTTCGATCATGTAGTAGCCGAGATGTTCGTCCAGCCGCGCCCGCCACACCGCAGTAACGCCATTGCCGGGCTGCAGCACGGGTCGCATCCGCTTGCCGGCGCCGCCGCGCACGAGCCCGAGGTGGCGACCATGACCGCGCGTCAGGAGTTCGACGATGACGGAAGATTCGCCGTGCCGCCGCACCCCCAGCACAATGCCTTCATCGGTCCATTCCATGGCGGGAGTTTACAGGATTCTGACGTCTTTGCAGGGCGGATTAGCCGCAAGGCGCACTCCGCCGGCTTGGCGGCATAACGGCTGGAACGGCGGATCACGCGAAGACGCCAATACGCCCTGCACGCTCCTTATGCGTTGAACCAGCCCCGCGCGTCGCCGGTGACGGAAAAACAGAGCCCCGCGGCCGTGAGCGCGCACGACACAACCTCGATGGCGCTGTCGATCTGCAGGCCACCTTCCCCGACGATCTGGAACAGGGAGATCATTGAGAGCACCAGCGAGGCAAACAGCACCCAGCGAGGCCAGCTCTTTCGCCGCTGGGCGGCGAGCCAGACGAAGTAGAACAGCATCAGGATCAGGCAGGCGGCCAGCAGGGTCGCGACCATGATCGTCGATTCCGTCGTATCTGGGCTCGGCGTTCGATCCTGAAACGCGACCGACAGCGCGTCGAGCACGAGCGAGGCGTAGAGCAACACTTCAAACCACAACACGTTCCTGGGTATGTTCATCGCGGCGCCGGATATCCCTGACTTTATCTATTCTCTTGGGAATTCAAGTCCCATTTCCCTGTAGCGGTCGGGGTCGTCGCCCCAGTTTTCCCGCACTTTCACGAACAGAAACAGATGCACGGGCACGCCCAGAATCCCGGCGATCTCCTTTCGAGATTCAGCGCCAATCGACTTGATGGCGGCACCGCCCTTGCCCAGCACGATTTTGCGCTGGCTTTCGCGCTCGACAAAGATCGTCTGCTCGATGCGGACCGATTTGTCCTTGCGTTCGGTCCAGCTGTCGGTCTCGACGGTGGACTGATAGGGCAGTTCCTGGTGAAGCTGCTGAAAGATCTTTTCCCGGGTGATTTCGGCCGCAAGATGCCGCATGGGTGCATCCGACATCTGGTCTTCCGGGTAGTGAAACGGACCCGGCGGCACCATCCTGGCCAGCGCGCGGCGAAGGTCTCCGACGCCGTCGCCGGAGAGTGCCGAGACCATGAAGGTCTGTGCGAACTTCAGGCGATCATTGGCGACGCTTGCAAGCGCCAGCAGCTTTTCGCGCGGCACGAGGTCGATCTTGTTGAGCACCAGGATCTTCTGGTGCGCAATGCCGGTGAGCCGGTCAAGGATCGCGGCTGCCTCCTCGTCAAGCCCCGTGCGCGCGTCGATAAGCACGCAGACGAGATCGGCGTCGTGGGCCCCGCTCCAGGCGGTCGACACCATGGCGCGGTCAAGCCGTCGTTTTGGAGAAAAGATCCCGGGCGTATCGACCAGGATGATCTGCGCGCCATCCTCGATCACGATGCCGCGGATCAGCGCCCGCGTGGTCTGTACCTTGCGCGAGACGATCGTGACCTTGGAACCGACCAGCGCATTGACCAGCGTTGACTTGCCGACATTGGGAGCACCTATCAGCGCGACAAAGCCGCAGCGCGTTGTGGCCGGCACGCCATCCCCCGGCGTTTGATCAGTCATTGCCGCCGCCGCCGACACCTTCGCGCTCGATCATGACGGAGGCGGCGACCTTTTCAGCGGCACGCTTGCTGCCGCCGACGCCTTCGGCGGGGGCAAGGCCCGGCAATTCCACCGCTACACGGAACTGCGGGTCGTGATGCGGTCCGGTACGCTCGACCTCGCGATAGACCGGCGTCGGCAGACCCTTGCCTTGCGCCCATTCCTGCAGCACCGTCTTGGGATCGCGCAGCGGCCGCCGCGGCTTGTGCATCCGCTCTGTCCAGTTGTGTTCGACGAATTGCGCCGCCGCCTGATAGCCCCCGTCGAGGAACACCGCGCCGATCACCGCCTCGCAGATGTCGCCGAGCACTGATTTCCGCAAGCGAGCCCCCGCGCCGGCGCCGACGGCGCCGAGCTTGATGTCATCGACCAGACCAAGCGATTTCGCGACATCGGCGCAGCTCTCCTTGCGCACGAGATCGGCCAGCCGTTTCGACAATTCACCCTCGTCGGCGCTCGGAAACGAGCGATACAGCATGTCGGAGACGATCAATCCCAGAACGTGGTCGCCGAGAAATTCCAGGCGCTGGTAACTGTCGCCACGCTTGCGCGCCGATTTCAGGGCAGAGACGTGCGTAAACGCCGTGGTGAGCAGTGCCGGATCAGCGAATTTATGCCCGATGCGCTCTTCGAGCGCGGCGGCGGCCGCCGCCGCCTTTGCTTTTACCCTGGTGCGTTTTTTCTTGCCGGGTGCGGCTTCGCGCCCACCGTCAGGCTGAAGGCTTGCTTCGCCAGTTGAAGATGCGGCGTGAATATCCGGTGCGTCGTCGTTCATCGCACGATTGAGAATATGCGATTCCAGCGTACCGCGGTCGGCCAGCGCCAGAACATCCAGGCGTGCTCGCCCTCGGCAATCGAGAAGAAAATCATCTGGGCGCGGCCGACGATATTCTCGAACGGCACGTAACCGACCGCTGAAAGCACCCGGCTGTCGGTCGAGTTGTCGCGATTATCGCCCATCATGAAGAAGTGGCCGGGCGGCACGGTGTAGACAATGGTATTGTCGTAAAAGCCGTTGTCGACGCAATCGAGCGTTTCGTAGCTGACACCGTTCGGCAACGTCTCTTTCCAGCGCTTCACCCTCGCCGTGGCTTCCGAGCCACAGGGGTCCTCGCCGATGTAATCGCCCAGCCGCTCGCGCTTGACCGGCGTGTCGTTGATGTAGAGCAGCCCTTCCTTCATCTGGATGCGATCCCCGGGCAAACCGATCACGCGCTTGATGTAGTCGGTGGAGTCTTCCTTGGGCAGGCGGAAAACGACGATATCGCCGCGCGAAGGTTCGGAGCCGAAGATGCGCCCCGAAAACAGGGGTGGGGAAAGCGGAAAGGAATAATGGCTGTAACCATAAGAATATTTGGAGACGAAGAGATAGTCGCCAACCAGAAGCGTT
>Ga0307476_10002386_pt1 | contig 11232 bp, 8 predicted proteins | sample atmos_gasesECM2C_2_FD_203314 | JGI IMG/M metagenome (GOLD analysis project Ga0307476, IMG submission 203314) | Hardwood forest soil microbial communities from Morgan-Monroe State Forest, Indiana, United States - atmos_gasesECM2C_05 | ecosystem: Environmental > Terrestrial > Soil > Temperate... | reverse complement strand
AGCCCGCGATCGTCACCTGCGTCCCCGCCACTCCCGAAGTCGGCGTCACACTCGTGATCGTCGGCGTCACCACCGTAAAGTTCACGCTGTTCGACCACACTCCGCCCTGCAAAATCGCCGCCGTCCCTGTCTTCGAGCCCGAGGCCACCGCCGCTACCACCTGCGCATCGCTCCAACTCACCACCACTCCGTAGTTGCTCCCCAGCCACACGTTCCCACTGCCTTGCGTCGCTCCGAACCCTGAGCCAGCGATCGTCACCTGCGTCCCCGCCACTCCCGAAGTCGGCGTCACGTTAGAAATCTGTGGGGACTGTGCTCGCGCGCAGATCGAGAATGTGAGAAGAGAGATTGCTATTGAAGCTATAAGCGGTGAGAACGATGAAGTTGGGCGCATGGACAATCCTCCGGACCGAACAAATGGGGTCGAAGCGACTTCCGCACAAGCGCCCCCTCAGATGATTGCGCGGGTGGTGAACGAGAACACTACAGGCAGAATCCTCAACTTAGCAACAGAAAAATGTGCAACTCACAAGTATCAGTGATATCGGTCACCCTGAGTACCAGCACCCTGAGTACCAGCAACGCCAGACCGTCATTATTTCCAAGAACCTAGGCGATGAAGGTATTTAGACACGAAGCATGATGAATGCTTGTACAAAAATGAGGGTGGGGGAAAGCTTTCTCAAACCGAGGTGGCCCAAGTCGAAGGAGTAAGCGCCGGGACGCGCGGGATCGGAAGATCTGCGAGTCCTGGAAGAATCGTCGCCAAATAGTCGCGCACTGAAAGCTGCAGTCTACGGCGGCTCTCCACGATTGAGAGGATCGCCGCGACCTTGGCCCCGCCTGCGTGGAATGTCGATTGTCGGCAGTCCGTTGAGATCCGTACACATCGTGCCGCCGACGAAATTGACCTCGCCGATGCTGGGCGGAGCCCGGTTCGTGGAAGTAAAGAATCTGACATGCCCCGGATAGCGGAATAATAAGCCGAGGCGCAAAGGCCAGTGTCAAGGCTCTTCGACCGCGAATGCGGCGCGCAAAGCGCGGCCTTGACACTGGCCGGGCCTCGGCTATGCTCTGGCTATCCGGGGCATGTCATTCGAGATTGCGGCATCACAGACCTAGACCGAAACCCTGATTGATCTGATTCGTGTGCGTAGTTTGTGGTTCTATCTTGTGCGCCACTGGCTCTTGCTGAATCGCGGGGGAATGGGACACGTCACGGCTGAGTTCATGCCCGAGCGTCTGCGCGTTGTTTGTATAAATCTGGGCGTCATAACGTCCACGCGAGACAGAAACGTAGGCCATGCGGCTGTTGAGCAGATCCTTAGCGCCCAACTCGGTGTCCACGTGAATGAGGACACGGTCGGCAGTCTGCCCCTGGCTGGAGTGACTGGTCATTGCATAGCCATAGTCGAGATGCGGGCGCTTGTGGGCATGAAGCTCGACCGAGCGACCACCGTCCATCTTCAGGCGCAGCCGCCCGTTTCCGTCGATGCTCTCGATGGTGCCCAGCTCGCGGTTCGCAACTCTGAGGTCGTTGGCCGGCGCAGTGAACTGAATGCGGTCGCCCACTGAAAAACCTCGCGTCTCCTCGCGGAAGACCGAGACTCCCTGCTGTCGGCGTGGATCGTAAGTTCGCTCCGTGCCGTCCTGCAACTGGACTGTCAGCCGGTTTTTCGGAGCCTCGATGCTCTTCACCTGTGCGTACGCGCCTTTCCCGATGCCGGTCTCCTTCGACGCGCGCGAATAGCGCAGCATATTGCCCACCTCATAGCGCTCGGCCCATGCGCGGTCCGCTCCGGTGAGGTCTTGGCGCGGCACTAGCGTCCTGATGTGGCGCTCCTCGATGCTGACGATGCCACTCCGCTGCAATTCCGCATGAACGTGCTGGTTGATCTCCACGCGAGAGCGATTATCGGGAGAAATCACAAGCGTGTTCTTCGGCGATCGCGCGTACTCCTTCGCAATGGCGGCGATGCGCTTGTCGTGGCCGTGGATCTCGTGGACTCGGCCTTGCCGATCAAGATTTTGGATTGCTTCACGCACTTCGCCCCGCGCAAGCTGCTCGACTAGCTGTTTCAGTTCTGGGTCTTTCTGGCGCACAATCTCTTCGAGCCTCACCGTTTTCATGCCGGCGTCCTGGAGCTGCGCAAAGGGCCTCCCGGCCTCAACCGCCTCATGTTGCCGCCGGTCGCCGACGAGCAACACACGGTCATTCGGATGGAGCCGATTCACAAACTCATGCACCTGCCTGGTCGATGCCAGCGAGGATTCGTCGAGTACATAGAGCCGCTTCTCCCCGGTATCCGGCTGCTGTCCACATACCAGATGCTTCTGTAGTGTGGATGTCTCCATGCCTGCTTCCCCGAGTTTCTGCGCCGCACGAGACGTTGGCGCGAAACCTTCCACCCTGTAGCCCTCGGCCTCCACCCCTTCGCGGATGACGGACAGAGTTGTTGTCTTACCCGCGCCTGCGATGCCATCTAGGCCGACAACCTTTTCACGCGAAAGAAAGATTTCGTCTATTGCCTGGCGCTGCGACGGATTCAACTCCGGGTGGCGGTCTTCCGTGGCGATGCGCACTTGCGGCGAGACCAGCATGGGATCGCTGTAGTCGCGCCGATTGCCTTCCTGCATCCGGCCAACGATCTCACGCTCCATGCGTACCATCACAGCGGTTGTGTACTGTCTGCCAGCCCCAACGTGCGAGACTTCGCGGAACTCCCCGGCCTCGATCCGGCGCTCGAACTCATGCCGGACCGGGGCATAAGTGGTTTCTCCCATGCCGCGCACCAGCGCTGCTTCAAGGATGGCGCGGCGGTCCTGCACAGCCGATCTCTCGAAGACATGATCGCGCGCCCATGTCACAGCCTGCTTCGCCTGAACCTCTGGTTCCGGCATCTGGTATTGCCCATGTTGACGCGCGTGTGCGACAACGCTGTCCGCCTGATACCCGTACTGTGCGGCCAACTCGCGGTGCCGCTGTAACACCTCTTCCGGCGACAGCAGTTCCTTGCGGTCGCGAGTATGGTGGGCCGCGATCTGTGCCGCCGCCGCTCCGTCGATTCCTTGTTCTCGGAGATGGTCTTTGATCTGTTCACGCCGCGGGCTGGAAGCCTCCAGATATTCCCTCGTGTAGCCTTTTATTTCCGGCTGTCCATGCTTCCCGCGCTCCAGTTCGTAGCCCAGCTTTTCCAGACGCACTGCCAACTCGGATCGGTAGACCGCCGTTGCGTAGCGCTGTGACACAAACATCTCGTGTGGCTGCAGAGCTCGCATCTGCTTCCCATTTTCGAGACCGTTCTCGCGCTCGGTCATGTTGAAGATCACGGCGTGAGTATGAAGCTGGGGCGCAGCATAGCCATCGACGGGCCGCGCGGCGTCGTGCTCGAAAGTGGCGGCGATGAGTTTTCCGGTCGTCTCCGGGGCATGGACATTGCCGATCCGCGCCTGCGTGTATCGTTCAAGCTCCTGAAGTGCCGCGCGTACACTCTCCCGATGAGCCTCTCGCACTCGATCATCGCCGCCCACAAGGGCGGTAAGCGATACCGACTTCGGCGCAGAGAACGTGGCGTCCCACCCGGCGCGATGCTCGGCGCTGGTTACATCTCTGCCGAATTTCCCTTCATAGGTTCTCGAAACCTGATGCCGGACAAGCTGCTCTTCGGTGTGGGGATGCTGGCCCTCAGTCAGTCGCGCAAAGTGTTCGGAACCAACGCCACCTTGCAACCCCCACTGCTCGGCGAGTCTGCCCTGCCACTCACTGTGACCCTTCTGATCGCGGCTCCAGTAGTTCTGTTCCTGCGAGGCAAACTCGCGCACATGGTAGGTCTGCGCCTGGCTGGCTGACAGCGGTTTCGAGATCGTGAGCATAGCGAGCGTTCCTCAATCGGCGAGTGATGTTCTTGGCAATTTGTCTCTCATTCGATTCCCTTCGTTTTCTCCCAGGCGAACACCTCTTTGGGCTTGGTCTCGGGCGCACCGATGGTCGAACCATTGACGGTCGAACCAAAGAGCGCGAGCATCGGCTGGGTCGGCTTCTTCAGCGGATCGTCGGGAGCATTCTCGGCCACAGATGGCGCTGGTTTCGATGCGATCTCTGGCATCTGCCGCTGCGAAAATCTCGGCAGTCTGAATCGGATTCTGCCCATCTTTATTCTCCATCTCTGGATCAAACTTGGTCGAGGTGGTCCCCATTCGATCGTCTCCACATCTCGCCGTTTACTTGAAGACCGGCTCTGCAACACGCTCCGCACTGCCAGTAGCAAAAAGAACATGGCGGCTACCCAAAGCAACGGCGTCAAGAGCGAAAAGATTCCGGGAAGAAGCATGGCACTCATGGCATACGAGCTCTTTCCTTCCCCTCGCGGGCGAAGAATTCTTCAAGAAGTTTGCGAGCCTGGTGGAGCTTTCGCGCGTCTGCCTGGTCGCGGATTTTGAGGACGGAATCAGGCGACAATTGCTTGCCTTCCAATGCCGCCTGAGAGGCTGCATGGAAGAGATTCAAGAGCGCGTAACGCACCGCCCAGACTTCGGCCAACACGAGTTCGGCGGGATCGGCGGGCTGCTGTCGCGTGGCGCGCAAAGCTGTCTCACGCAGCCACTCGGAAAGAGCCTGTCCCGCGCTTTCCGCGGCGGCTTCTAATTCTCCCAGTTCTTCTGGAGTCAGTCTGGTGGCCGCGGTCTTGGTGCGGAAGCCGGGCTTCGCCTCTTCTCCAAACGGCAAACTGGACTGGGGATTAGCTTGAACGCTGGGATTACTCATTGGGCGAACCGCCTTGTTGCACTACTGCGCTTAGCTCCGCTGCGACTAAACTGCGCAATTGTTAGTTCACAGCAAGGTCTTGCGCTTCAACGCGTTTACGTGATCGACGATTGGCAGCGCTTTGTCGCAAACAAACGCGATCGTTCGCTACCGCGCTCATTCAGCCAATCACCGAATTTGTTGACGCAGCGAAAGTTAACCTGCGTAAACGCCGAAGTTTCATCTGGCGCTTCGCAGTTCCCAATTTGGGGGTGACGTGTCCACCCTTCTTCCGGTGCGAAGCACCGCGCTTCTACATTTCGCCATATTCCAGCGCCAACGTTTCCCATGAGCTGACCACGTCTGGCGACTGCCACGCGCGCTGAAACAAAATGCGAATTGCCTTCCAGTGCTCCATAGGAAAGCTGAAGCTAATCCCGTTCTCTCGCGCACAAAACGACACATTCAACTCCTCGTTCTCCATGATCACGTTGATTGCCGAGAAATAAGAGCCCTTCCATTGTGCGAATGGGCGTGTCATGTCATGCCCTTCGAGCATCCTTCGGAACTCGGCAATCCGTGCGTATCCACCCACGGGAAAGCGAGGTGCCAGCGGCCCAGGAAACTGCAAGATCGGGGAGAATTCGTTGCCTTTCTCCCGCACGAGATCGAGACGGTATCCGGCCTCTTCCTGTGCGGGCAATCCTCGCTGCACGGGGAGTTCAAAATCGTCGTCGTCCCCTTCTGTCGGCCGTCGGCGCAAAGGCTTGCGATGAGCCGCATAATGCCCTCTCGCGCATACCCGCCATAGAGCAGCCCAATGGAGCAACAGAGCATCGTTCAGCTTCTCGACATTCGAGAAGTTTTCCTCATCCAGCAGGGTGTAGAGGTTACGAATGGCAAGCAATGGTCTGCGCCGCTTCTGAGTCGAATCATTCAGCATTTGAATCGTGTGCTTAACGACTCGGTGAACGTCGTCGCTTCCGACCGCAGTTGGCTCCTTTGTTGCAGCCTGTTTGTCCTCGGGAAGCGTCATCAAATAAAAGAAGTCGCGGGGCGATTTCTTTTGTCGGCGTACCAGAGCATAAGCAGCGAGAAATGCCTCTAGAATCTCGGCCAAAGATTCATAAGAAAGCTGGCCTTGTTCAGTGCTCGTAAACGACTCTGCACCCTTCGCGCAATAGTAGGCAACCAAGGTCCATTCGGCCAGGGATAGAGGCAGCCTTGCCTCTGCTTTCCCGCGAATCTTGAGCAGAGAATCCGTTGGCTCGGTGAGCAGGTTTGCTAACTCAAGACGGTCATCTCTGGCCGACTCAAGCAACTGTTTTGCGGCCTCCGATGTAGAGACCGTTTGGCCCGTCTTGAGGGCGATAACTTCCTTCAATGTCTCTAGCCTTGAACGGAGCTCTTCGGAAATACGAATGGAAATCACCGGTTGGTGTAGCGTCGCTGCCTTCTCTGCCATCGGCCCTCTCAATTTAATTATGTAACGTTACGTATTGACTGTATTGGTACGACTGCGTTAATGTCAAGTGCAACGTCTGTACTTCTTGAGGTCCCCTCTATGACAGCCAGCCAAGCCTTCGGTCCAGCCGCACCAACCGCTACTCTTGAACACTTTGTCGATGGAGATACAGCAGCTACGTTCTTAGGCGTCACGCGCCGCACACTATTGCAGAAAGTGCGAGATGGCAAAATTCCCGGTCACGCGCTCGATCCGTCGGCAGAAAAGAAGGACTGGAGATTTCTTTTATCGGAACTCCACGCGTACATGGTAACCTGCGAAACACGGCCACCTGGAGCACGCAAACCACCAAGGAGGGTTTGATGCCCAGGTATCAGTTAGGTAGTAGTCGCAAAGAAAACCGCGCGGAGGGTCTGACGTGGGTACTTCGATATTACGCAACTCGCTCGGATGGAAAACGAGTCGAACGGACGATTCCCATCGGTCTGGTCAAAGACATCGGTCCCCATCCGGCGGATGCATCCAGAGAAGTAGACCGCCAGAAACTTCGCGAAACAATCAACCAATTGCAGCCCTTCCAGGGAACGCCGAGAACGTTTGGTCAGCTTTGTCAGGACTATATCGAAAACGAGCTGAGGATCGACCAATCGGAGTCAGCGCGTCCCAAAGCATTTCCCACAGTCGAAACCTACGAGCGACACCTTCTCAAACGCATCATTCCACGGTGGGGGAGATTAGCACCCTTAGCCGTAGAATCGAGGGATGTCGAGGCGTGGTTTCGGGAACTACGAAGGGGGAGCGCTCAGAAGAAGGTGAAACCGTTAGCCGATCCTACGATCGACAAAATCCGCCGCATCATGAGCCTGGTCTTCAAGCACGGGCAGCGATGCAATTTCCTCCCTCGCCAGCAGGAAGGCAATCCCATGAACTGGGTGAGCCAACGAACCACGAGCGACTACCGGGCGATAGTCATGACGCCGAAGCAGGCGTTCGAGGTTCTTCTCAATACTCCAGAGCCAAGGCGCACGTTGACTCTAAGCGACGCGGCCACTGCTCTGCGCGTATCCGAACTGTTGGGCTTGATGTGGATGGATCTCGATTTCGAGCGGTTGGTGATTTACGTGAGACGAGCTTATGTGTGGGGAAGATTCAAAGAGCCGAAGTCGAAAGCGTCAAAGGCTCCCGTTCCCATGCATCCGCTTTTGGCTGGCTTCCTCCTCGCTTGGCGCGAGAGAACAAAGTATGCCAAGGAAAGCGACTATGTGTTTCCCAGCGTGAAGCTGAGAGGCAAGAAGCCGCTGTCCGCGTCCATCATGGTGCAGAAATACTTGCGCCCCGCAGCCATCAGCGCCGGCGTGATTGCTGCGAACTGGAAGGGACGCTTCGGTTTTCACAACTTTCGCCATTCACTGGCGACGGCACTGGTGAAGCTGAAAGTGGACCCCAAAACCGTGCAGGGCGTTCTGCGGCACGAGGACTTTGGCACAACCATGGAACTCTATGCTCAGTCCGACATGGACTCCATGCGGGATGCGCAAGGCAAGTTCCTGGAACAGCTCATGGGGGACAGAATTCACCTGCTCACGGAGCGAGTTCACTAAGAATCATGGGTTGGATCGTGGGTTGGAAATTTCGGCCCTCGGCCGCTAAGTTCTTAAGAATGATGGTGGCCAGGGACGGAGTTGAACCGCCGACGCCAGCCTTTTCAGGGCTGCGCTCTACCACCTGAGCTACCTGGCCACGTTGCGAAACCCGCTCATCCAAAGCGGGCTGCGGGAATCGTTCACTTTACGCCGATCGTTGCGGGAGTAGCAACTGAATGAAATCGTTCACTGTCCAACGCGTGTGTGACGATTGTTGATTATAGCAATGGCGGCGAGTTCACTCAAATTTCCGGTAATGCCTCAGTTAGTGAGGCACGACCCGATGCCGATATCACGGATAGTGGATCGCACAAAAACCGATCCACTGTCCGTCTTGGTTTGCAGCGCGCGGCGTGCGGTTACTGTCCGCCCGCTGTAGAACCGTGCTGTCCCAGCCACGACGCGAGTTGCTGTTCTTGTTGCGACTTCAGATCGACACAGTTGTTGATGCGCTCGATCGACTGGCGATAGGTCCGTTCTGCAGCCTCGATCTTGTGCGCGGAGTAAAATGCAGCTACCGCGTCGCGCATGCTAGCGTCGCAGAATGAGTTGGTCGCGCCTACAACCTCGGCGCTGGCAAAAGGCCCGCCTGACTTTTCGATCGCAGCCCAGTGTTGCCCGACAAAGTCCCAAGCCAACTTTTCTCCCGCCGGGTTCTCCATCACTCTGGCGATCAAGCCCAATGCGTCCTGCGAACGTACTTCTGGAGAAATAGCGTAATCCAGCGTGCGTTGCAGCAACTTCGGATCTTCGAACCGGGCCAACGTGAACAGAGTGATGTAGTACTCCTCCGGCGATTTCGCAGCCTTCAATCCGGCCATTATTTTGTCGTAAAACGCTTGATCGCCGTTCAATGCCTCCAGCCCGAAGGCCGCCATGGCAAACTCCCGGTCAACCGAAGCTGGATCCGCCAATGCTTGGTCAGCAATCTTTCGGGCTTGGGCCAGAGTCTCCGGTTCGCGGGCATCGTAGCCCAGCGCGCCGAACAGTCGAGCCCGCAAAGCTTTATTCTCGTCGCTGTCGCCTGCCTTCGCTTCTGCACCAACGTCCTTGAGTATCGGCATCAGATACTGACGAAGCCACACGCGATAAGATTCGCGATCGCTATCCGTCACCAGGTATCGCCCGATATAGTTCAATCGTCCGAGAACATCTTCCAGCACGGCCCGGTTGCGGTCACTCCCCAATCCCTGAGCGAAAGCAAGATAGTCGCCCACCGGCTCACGCCCCACGCGCACCGATGCCCAGATATCTGTTAGCAACGCAATCCGCTCGGCGGGCGAAAGCTTGCTCTCAGCGTCCCTCGCCAGCGTTCTCACCGCATCCGGCTCGTAACCCGCGCGGTAGTAGCCGGTGGCCCCGGCATTTGCCAGAACCCAGGTCGCGCAACCCGGAAGCGTAAACGTTTCTTGCCTCTTGGTGAGCAACTCGCACTTCTGCGCCCCGGTCGATGACTTCATGCACAACGGAACTTGCCAAAGCTCATCATTCGGCGCCTGGAACTTTTCGCGGTCATAGTAGTAGCGACGCTGATCCATCGTTACCATCGTCGAGCCGCTTGAGCACTGCGACTTTACGTCAATTATGGGAACGCCCGCTTGTTTCACGAAAGTGGGCATGATCTGGTCGACGGGCTTCTTCGAAGTCTTGGCCTGAGCATCCCAGAAGTCGCCCGCGGTAGCATTTGCATATTGGTGCTTTTGGATATACGCATTCACGCCAGCACGAAAAGTCTGCTCGCCCAAATAAGCCTCGAGCATGCGCAGCACCGAAGCCGCCTTGCCGTAGGCAATTCCATCGAATAGTTCCTGGATCTGCGCCGGGGTATCGGCCGCCTGGTGGATGGGGCGGGTATTCGCCAGCGAATCGGTGTTAAGCGTTCTGCCCGTGTCACTCACATCATCCAGATTGAAGTTCCACTCCGGTTTCCATGCCTCGATTGGCTTGCTCGACATCCAGGTGGCGAAACCTTCATTAAGCCAAATGTCGTCCCACCACTTCATCGTCACCAGATCGCCAAACCATTGATGAGCCATTTCGTGGGCAATTACCGAAGCGATCTCTTTCTTTAGATCAACGGAGCCCTGCTTATCGTCGATCAGCAGGATGACTTCACGGAATGTAATGCAGCCGGTATTTTCCATGGCGCCCGCGGAAAAATCCGGGAGGCCAATCAGATCAAGCTTTCCGTAGGGATACTTGATGTTGAAATATTTGTCGTAATATCCGAGAACGTGCTCGGCTGCTTCCAAAGCAAACTTTCCCATTTCCTTTTTACCGGGAGTGCTGTAGACGCGGATCGGAATGCCGTCCGCCTCGCCTTCAATGTATTCGAAGTGGCCCACCACCAGCGCCGCCAAATACGAAGACATCCTGGGCGTTGTGGCGAAGCGCACCGTATGTTTGCCGTCGGGGCCAGGTTTATCCGAGAGCGCCTTGGAGTTCGAGATTGCAACCAGCTCACTGTCGGCGACCGCGGTGATGTCGAAAGTGGCTTTGTAATCCGGCTCGTCAAAAGATGGGAACGCGCGGCGTGCATCGGTGGCTTCGAACTGCGAAGCGGCATACTTGCGGCCCTGATCGTCCTTGCCCAGATAGAGACCGCGCATCTCCGAGTTGAGGATGCCGGTATAAGTAATGTGAACCGTCGCTGGGCCCGCAGCCAGCGGATTGGCGAACGCAAGCACAACCATCTCTTTTTCTTTTTCGGCTGCAACTTTTGCCTTTTGCGTAGTTCCACCGCTGCTGACGGTGACGTCATGGAAATCGATGTCAACCGCGTTCAGCGTGATTTCCGAAGTTGGCTTCAACACGCGGAGCGAAATCGTCTCATCGCCTTCGAACGTAGCCTTCTCAAGGTTAGGAGTGAAAGTAAGTTTGTAATTCTCTGGAGCGGCCACTTCGGGCAGTCGTTGCGCGGCCGCCACGGAAATTGTCGCCAATGCGAAACTGAGTATCGTAAGAATTCGCTTCATAGGTTTCCTCGAGAGACTTGCTGCAATGGATTGCGTAACCGAATCACTTTTTATGCGCTGTTTTCACGAAAACACGGGCCAACCATCGTACCAAGAAAAAGACACCACTATCACTTCCACTCTGTACGAACGATCTGCTGTGAAAGTTCACTCCGAGTAGGCAATCATCCCATTCGTTACCGCCATCGAGCATCGGTTGGCTCCGAACCAGTAAGGAATCTCGCGGTAATCTCCTACCGCGAATACCGACAAATCTGCATCTCTCCCCGCTTCGATCATGCCCTTGCGATCCGCGACCCGCAGCGCCCACGCTCCATTCATCGTGGCCGCAGCAATCGCTTCCGCTGGAGTCATCTTCATATGCGTGCACGCCAGTGACATTGCCATCGCCATGCTGAGGGTTGG
>Ga0307476_10002385_pt1 | contig 11235 bp, 11 predicted proteins | sample atmos_gasesECM2C_2_FD_203314 | JGI IMG/M metagenome (GOLD analysis project Ga0307476, IMG submission 203314) | Hardwood forest soil microbial communities from Morgan-Monroe State Forest, Indiana, United States - atmos_gasesECM2C_05 | ecosystem: Environmental > Terrestrial > Soil > Temperate... | reverse complement strand
CTTGAGTACGCGGGCGGGAATCCGTTCCGCCCCGGCATCATGGTGCTGGTTACGTTGGGGAATCCGAGGGAGAAGTTTTGGGGGGCCATCCTTTCGCTGACGGCGGAAGGATTGAGTCTGTGCGGTGTCGAACTGGCCTCGTTCGACGACTTGGTCTCCCTGGTCAAGGAGGGCGAGCCTTTTTCCCCCGGAGTAGTTTTTCTGCCCATGCATCGGGTCGAGCGCATGGAACTCGATCTGCCCGACGGCAGCATCCCATCGCTCTCCCAGCGTTTCGCTGGCAAGACCGGCCTTGATCCGGCCGCGGTGTTAATCCGTCACATCGCGGTGAATCCGCCCGCAGATGGGGAACAGAAGTGAAGCTCTCACAACTTCTGACTGCTCCCAACCAACTGACCCTGCTGCGCATGATGTTCGTGCCCTTCATTGTGATTAAGCTGGTCGAAGGCCACTATTCATCGGCGCTGATCTTGTTTGTGCTGGCCGGGCTCAGCGACGGGCTCGACGGCCTGCTGGCCCGCACCCTTAAGCAGCAGACGGTGTTGGGACAGTATCTTGATCCCATTGCTGACAAACTTCTGCTCAGCACCATGTTTCTGGTGCTCTCCATCCTGCATAAAATTCCGTGGAAATTCACCGTGCTGGTTTTTAGCCGGGATATTTCCATCTTGTTTGCCAGCGCCGTGCTCTACGCGATCGCCGGCCTCCGCGACTTTCGCCCCAGCATCTTTGGCAAAGCCAACACCTTCGCGCAAGTCGCAGCCGTCTTCTTTGTACTGCTGCTCGAAATTAGTAAATCGCGATGGGTCGCCATCGCTCGCCTATCGTTTCTGCGCGCCACTTTTGCCTTCACCATTATTTCCGCCATGCATTACGTACTCCTCGTCGAACAGCGCCTGCGAGCCATTCACCAGGTGTCGACCGCGCCTTCCGCGGGCGACAGGATTTGACCCTTATTCTTTCATCCCCCTAGAATGAACCGTTCTCCTTTCTTTTCCTGGCTCTCACTCTATGGCGCTTAATCTTTACAACACACTTTCCGGCAAAGTGGAAGAGTTTCGCCCGCTCGAAGATAACAAGGTTCGCATGTATTCTTGCGGGCCCACGGTTTACGATTACGGCCACATTGGAAATTTCCGGACATTCATTGCGGTGGATGTTCTGCGCCGGTTTCTGCGCCAGAGCGGTTACAAGATACGCCACGTGATGAACATTACCGATGTTGATGACAAGATCATCCGCAATGCCGCCAGCGCCGGGGTAAGCGTCACGCAATACACCGCAAAATATGAGAAGGCGTTTCTGGAGGATGCTTCGGCGTTGAACATCGAGCAGCCAATCCTGGCGCGCGCCACCGATCACATCCCCGAAATGGCGGAATTTATCGCCGAATTGCAGAAGAAAGGATTCGCATACCGGACGGAAGACGGATCCTATTACTTCAGAATCGCGAATTTCCCCGAGTACGGAAAACTTTCCAAGAAAGATTTTGCCGGCATGGAAGATGGAGCGCGCGTGGATGTGGATGAATATGAAAAGGACAGCGCGCGCGATTTCGCCCTTTGGAAAGCACCGAAGCCAGGCGAGACTTCGTGGCAGACTTCGATTGGTCCGGGGCGGCCGGGTTGGCACATCGAGTGTTCGGTCATGGCCATGGAGGAATTGGGCGATACTTTCGATCTGCATGCCGGAGGCGAAGACCTGATTTTCCCCCATCATGAAAATGAAATTGCACAGTCTGAGGCGCTCAGCGGAAAGCTCTTCGCCCACTTCTGGTTTCACGTGCGGTTTCTGCTGGTGGAGGGCGAGAAGATGTCCAAGAGTCAGGGCAACTTTTTCACTCTTCGCGACTTGGTGCTCAAGGGACATAAGCCATCGTCGATTCGCTTCTTGCTGGCTTCGGTTCCCTACCGCAATCAGCTGAACTTCACCTTCGACGGGCTGAAGCAGGCGGCTGTATCGGTGGAACGGTTGCGGAATTTTCAATCGCGTTTGACCACTGGACAGTTTCCGTCGGGCACGACCACGAGCATGAGCGAGCTTGCGCGCGAGACTGCGGAGCGAATGCGGGCCGGCATGGACGACGACCTTAACACTGCCCAGGCCCAGGCCGCGATCTTCGACATGGTGCGCAAAGTCAATGCTGCCATGGACGCCGGACAATTCAAGAAGGGCGACATTCCTGCGCTGCTTGCGTCACTTGAAAGTTTTGATGAACTCTTCGCGGTGTTGAAAGACGATGATGCGCCCAAAGTTTACAATATCGTGGAGTGGGCGAAAGCCGAAGGTCGCGCGAACGAGATCAGTAAAGAACTGCTCGAAACTGTCGGAGCCCAACAACTGTCGGACGCTGAGATTGAAAAGAAAGTTGCAGAAATGGAAGCGGCTCGCCGATCGCGTGATTTCAAGCTCTCGGACGCGCTGCGCGCAGAACTCGGCGCCCAGGGCATCATTGTGGAGATTACGAAAAGTGGCGCGCGCTGGAAACGGAAGTAAGATCGCCTCTACCCGCGCATGCTTGTCAGGCAGGTAGAGGCTTTGCGTCGCGCTCGGAGCGTCTTTATCTGACTATGCATCCGGCGGTGCTGAAGTCCAACGCAGAGTTGCTGGCCGGTCCGCACACTTGTTGATTCCACTGCTTTTTCAAGTCGCTTGCTTTGGGAATCGCAAGGTGTGAATTGCCCGCTCTTTTTGGCGTCAATTGCACAACGGGCTGTGGCATGAGCGCTCCGAAGCTGGCCACCGTAGTCAGGATCAGATTGACTGCGGCTGCGATCCGGGCTGATAAAACCGGATCAGCGATGTGCGCTGCCTGCAGAAGCGCCGGCAGGCTCTGGTTGATGTCCGCGATCACGCCCTCGATTTTCTGCAGGGCGCTGGCATTCGGGTTCGCTTTGTAGTCGTTGTAGAACGCTTGCAACAGGTTCAGATCCTTGCTGGCCTGAGCGGAGATATTCTGGATGACGGCAGCGTCGGTCGCGCTGATTTGGTTTCCCGACTGCAGCGTAGTGACGATCGTGCCGATGTTCAGGGCCATCTGGATTAGCGCCGGCAAATCGGCGAGAGCGATACTGATCCATTGGGTGCTGCAGCCTGTTGCCATCAGCGAAATCGACAGCACAATTGCAAGAATAGTTTTCGATTTCGAGATGGTGTTCGTTATCGGGTTTGAGCTTGAGTTCATGATGAGGCTTCTCCTTGATTTTGGTTGTATTGGCTTCGACTTGGAACGATTTGCCGGTTCGCGGACTACAATGCAAATGCAGGCGGCAACTGGCAACTAACTTCAGAAATGAAATCTCTCGACGAATATCTCCGCGAGGCGGAACAGGCGCACGGTCACCTCTGCGCCGGACAGGTTCTCGGCGTTCGTCTGGCCATGCTCGGCCTGTCGAAGCTGGGCATCGACGATCCTCGCGGCAAGGATCGAAAACGTCTGGTGACCTTTGTGGAAATTGATCGCTGTGCGACCGATGCGGTCGCTGTGGTTACCGGATGCCGTCTCGGCAAACGCGCGCTGAAGTTCCGCGATTGGGGCAAAATGGCCGCAACCTTCGTCGACGTAAGCAGCGGCAAAGCCGTGCGCATCGCGGCGAAAGAATCATCGAAGGCGCTGGCCCGCGAGATGCATCCCGAACTCGAAAATAAAAATAGCCAGCAGATGCTGGCTTATCGTGAAATGCCTGAGGACGACTTGTTCACCACGCAATGGGTGAAAGTCGACTTGCCGCCTCAAGAATTTCCAGGGTATAAGGGCGAACGCATTGTCTGCGACGCCTGTGGCGAAGGAATTAACTTTCGCCGCGAAGTACGTCGTGATGAAAAAGTGCTCTGCCGCGCCTGCGCCGGCGAGCGCTACTACGAGCCAGTCTGAGGCTGGAACCGTTTAAAATTTGCTTTCCCTCTTGCGATCTCGTCTTGCTAGTTCACTCCTTGCTTGAGTTCGTAGGCGTGGGCCACCCTTAAGATCGTGGCCTCGTCGAAGTGCTTGCCTAGAATCTGTAGTCCGATTGGTAGGTTCTCCGTGGTTTCTCCGCAGGGAACCGAAATTCCCGGAATGCCCACCAGGTCCGCGGTTACCGTAAAAATGTCGGCGAGATACATCGACAGGGGATCATCGACCTTCTCGCCCAGCTTGAACGCGGCCGTCGGGCTGGTTGGAGTGACAATCGCATCGACTTTCTTGAAAGCTTCCTCGAAGTCGCGGGCGAGCAGGGTACGTACCATCTGCGCTTTCAGGTAGTAGGCGTCATAGTATCCGGCGCTCAGAGCGTATGTGCCCAGCATGATGCGACGCTTCACCTCGGCCCCAAACCCGTGATCGCGGCTGCGACGGTACATTTCAGACAGCGTGCGTGCGTCACGAGCCCGGTAACCATAGCGAACGCCATCAAAACGAGCCAGGTTCGACGACGCCTCTGCGGTGGCCAGAATGTAGTATGTCGGAATCGCATATTCCGTATGCGGCAACGAGACTGGAACGATCTCACAGCCTGATTCTGCCAGCTTTTGAATTGCGGCTTCCACTGATTTGCGAACTTCGGAGTCCAATCCTTCTCCGAAATATTCCTTGGCCACGCCGAGTTTGAGGCCGCGCACCGGCTTCTCCAGTTCGGCCGCGTAGTCGGGAACCGACACTTCGGCGGAAGTGGCATCCATGGGGTCGCGGCCCGCGATGATTTGCAGCACAGTGGCCGCGTCCTTTACCGTTTTTGTGAGTGGCCCGATGCGATCGAGCGACGACGCAAACGCAATCAGCCCATAGCGCGACACCCGGCCGTACGTCGGCATCAAGCCCACCACGCCGCAAAAAGACGCGGGTTCCCGAATCGAACCACCGGTGTCCGAACCCAGCGTTGCCACAGCCATGTCCGCTGCCACCGCTGCCGCCGATCCTCCCGAAGAACCTCCGGGAACGCGGCTCAGATCGCGCGGATTATGCACCGGATGCCAAGCCGAGTTCTCGTTCGACGATCCCATGGCAAACTCATCGCAGTTCAGCTTGCCCAGCATAACCGCCCCTGCCGCCTCCATCCGGGCCACCGCCGTGCAGTCGTACGGTGGAATATAGTTGCCCAGAATCTTGGAGCCCGCCGTGGTACGCACATCGCGGGTTACCATCACGTCCTTGATGCCAACCGGCACGCCGCCCAGTGGCGGCAGCTTCTCCCCCTTTGCGGCTAAAGCGTCGATCTCCGCAGCCTTGGCTAACGCGCGATCCTTTGAAAGAATTAGGTACGCGCCTACCTGCGGATCATCCCTTTCGATCTTGGCATAAAACATTCCCGCCAAGGACGTGGCTGTGGTTTTGCGTTCCTGTACGGCAGAACGGACGGCATCGATCGTGAGCGAATTCAGGTCCATCGAAAAAGTTTCCAGTTGCCGGTGCTCAGCCGGCTCCATCGGCATGGCTGAAGCCATGGCCTCCTGCAAACCACTTGTGGAACGGGCCTATCGATTCGTACTTAGTTATCTCTCGATCACCTTGGGCACTTTGAAGAACGTTCCGTCCGAGTCGGGAGCGTTTTGCAGCGCCTTTTCATGGGGCAGCGACTTTCTCAGACCTTCGAGAACATCTTCTCGGCCGGCGTACGCGAAGCGCGCGCTCCCGGTTTTTGAACTGTCAACCCCGTACTTGTCTGACACTTGTGCCATTGGCGCCACGTCTGTGGTGTCCAACTGGTTCAGCCTGTCCATGTAATCGAGTATCGAATTCAGATCGCGCAGCAAGACACTGCGTTCGTCTTCCGTCAACTCCAGATTGGCCAGGTCCGCGACGTAGGCAACGTCTTTCTCAGTGACTTTCATCTTTGTGGAGGAGTTTGCTTCCGAGCCTTATTTCTTCTGTTATTTTTAGAATAGCAGTTTCGACAGGGTAAACCCGCCAACTTTCTAACTATATATTATCTTTGTTTTCAGTTGATTGGGCGATTTTAGGGGTCGGCGGGGGCTTGACAAGATTTGGCCGATTTGTCGATTTTGCACCTTTTTTGGTGCAGTCGGTGCAAGTGAATATGCTTCCTCTTTGTCTATCCTCCGTTCGAAAACTCGCTGCTCACAAACGCCAAAGCTTCGTCCCGGCTGTGCAGGCGTCCTTCCAGTTGTCGATCCTCGACCGCGGAAAGAATTTTCTTGAATTGCGGTCCGGGCGTGTAGCCGGCGGCGATCAGGTCGTCACCGTTGATCAGCGGTGCCGGACGCATAGCGGCCGGCGTCATGGACGCCATCTTCTGGCGCGTGAAGTTGTACGAGGCAAGATTGCCGTGACTCGACTGACAATCCAAACGGTGCAACTCCAAGTGTTCGGCGAAGAGCGGCATCCGCACAAATCTCTTAAACGTGGATTCCTTCATCTGCTGGACGTGCGCGAAGCGCATGTGATTGTCGACGAGCGCGAGAATTTGATCGGTGTCGTCGTTCGAGAAGCGTAAACGCCTGCAGATTGCTTCCGCCATTTTGACTCCGACGTCGACGTGCCCATCAAAACGGATGCGGTCCGGCGCAATCCGAAATGTCGCGGGTTTGCCGACGTCGTGCAGCAGCGCGCCCCAAGCGAGCGTGATGGAACAGGGATGTGGCAACTTGTCGAGCAATAAAAGTGTGTGCACAAAGACATCGCCTTCGGGATGAAACTGTGGCGGCTGTTCGACTCCTTTCATGGCCTCGATCTCGGGCAAAACTTCATGCAGCAATCCGGTTTCGTCGAGCAGCAGAAAAGCCTGGCGGGCGCGGCCTTCCGTCAGCATCTTACTGAGTTCATCGCGAACCCGCTCCTTCGACACCTGACCAATCTGCGATGCCAGCTTTTGTATTGCTTGAAACGTTTTGGGCTCAATTGCATATCCAAAACGAGCGGCAAAGCGGACGGCACGCAGCATCCGAAGCTTGTCCTCGGCAAAGCGCCGCTCGGGATCGCCAATGGTTCGAATGATTCCAGCTTCGAGATCCTTCTTCCCACCGACGAAATCTCGTATCTGGTTCGTGTCCGGATCGAGCAGTAGGCCATTGATGGTGAAATCGCGGCGCTCAACATCTTCCTGCGGATCTTTGCTGAAGCGAACTTGGTCGGGATGACGGCCGTCGCTGTATCCGATGTCGCTGCGAAACGTGGCAACCTCAACCACGTTTGCTTTGGGCGAGAGGTAATGCGAGACGTAACCAGTTACGTCGCTACAGATTTCTTCCGGCGACGGCACCAGCACAACTCCGAACTGCGCGCCCACTGCGTAGGTGTCTGGAAAGATGCGCATGACTTCGTCGGGAACCGCGTCGGTAGCGACATCGTAGTCTGCAGGTTCGCGGCCGAGAAGCAAGTCGCGCACGCATCCGCCAACGAGATAGGCTTTGTGGCCTCGTTCCCGCAAGGTGCGGATGATCGAGATGGCAAAGTCTTTCAGCATGGCGACGGTGATGGCGCTCCAGCAGATAATATAAAGGGTATGCCCGGAGCCTACATCCTCGGGATCGAAACCTCCTGCGACGAGACGGCGGCGGCGGTGGTTCGCTCGGGGGAGGAGATCATTTCCAATGTCGTGTTCTCGCAAATTGCCACGCACCAGCCTTACGGCGGTGTCGTGCCGGAGTTGGCCTCCCGCGAGCATCTGCGCGCGATCGTGCCGGTCGTCCGCAAGGCGCTAGCCGACGCTGGACAAACGTATCAATCTGTTGACGCGGTAGCCGTCACGCAGGGGCCCGGACTTGCCGGTGCCCTGCTTGTGGGCATCAGCTATGCCAAGGCGATCGCGTTTGCTCTCGACAAGCCGCTCATCGCTGTCAACCATCTCGAAGGGCATATTCATGCTGTGCTGCTGGAGGAACGCCGCAAAGGGAATCACGAATTACGTTTCCCGGTACTTGCGCTGGTGGTCTCCGGCGGCCACACTCATCTTTATTTGGCAAAGCTGCAAGACGGCAACTGGTCCTACGAGAACATTGGCCATACTCGTGATGACGCGGCCGGAGAGGCTTTCGATAAAGTCGCAAAATTGCTGGCTCTGGGTTATCCCGGCGGACCCATCGTTGATAAGCTTTCCATTCACGGCGATCCTCATGCCGTAAAGTTTCCGCCTTCACAACTGAAGCATAGAGATCGAAACGATCGCAATGCCGGGCGGACGCACGACGGCCCGCGTTTTGATTTTTCTTACAGCGGAATCAAGACCGCGGTTTTGCGCTACGTCGAAACTCACCACTTGCAAACTTCAATCGCCGAGCGGCGTGAGGCACTCGCCGTGATTCCGCAACCCAAGCTCGAAGATTACTTGCTCCATTGCGACCAAGCGACGCTCGATCTCGTGGCTTCATTCCAGCGAGCGATGGTGGAAGACCTGGCGGGAAAGACTCTGGCTGCGGCTCGTGCCTATGACGTAGCTGCGCTGTTCGTTACCGGGGGTGTAGCGGCAAATCAGGAACTGCGCCAGCAATTCGAAAAGGACGCGGCCAGGGAAGGCTTGTCCGTGCATTTCCCTTCGCGACCGCTGTCCACCGACAATGCCGCGATGATTGCAGCCGCAGCCTACCCCAAGTTCCTGGCTCGCGATTTTGCTTCCATGGACTTCTCAGCGGAAGCGGGGATGGCGCTGAAGTAGGACAGCACTCAGCACTCAGTTGGGGATGTACGTCGCCCAGTCGGCAAACCTTCAGGGGCAAAATGCCAATTGCTAACTGCTAAACGCGGCTTTTCGCTGCCTGTGCTTTCGCAGCTCTTCTGCCGAGGACTGCGTCAAGTGCCTTGGCCAGTTGATCCTCGATATTGATGTCTTTGAATATTGTGAAGTTGGCTCGCTTTTCAACTTGATCGAAGCCACTCTGTTTGCCCGCGACGATGACGATTGGGATTCCAGCCAACGAGGGATCGCTTTTCACCGCGGTGATAAGCTCGCTGCCGCTCATCGTGGGCATCTGCATATCGGTGATGATGATGTCCGGGCGCACCCTGTTCAGCGCTTCGAGCGCCTCCTGCCCGTTCGTCGCCGACTCCACGGCAAAGCCGCGCTCTTCGAGAAAGCGGCACACTGTGTGCCGGATAAGCATGGAGTCGTCGACAACTAAAGCCGCAACAGACATGACCTCTCCGTGGGCAATTGTTCCCAGCCTGACACTAGCAAACTGCAATTAACCAAGACAAGGGGAGCATACGCTTGGGAGGTTACCTCCGTCACTCTTTTCTTTTTCTATCTGTGATGTAAGCGAGAAGAAAGTATTCTCAGGATTCATTCTTGAGCCGGGTGTCTTCGATCATCATGTCCTTAAACTCGCTGGATTCGAAGATGTCGCCGCACTCCAGGCATTCGACGAACTCGGAGTCTTCCTCGCGGGCCACAACGCGCACACGCGGATGCTTGCACTCATTCGCGGTGCCTCTCTTCTCGGGGGGTGGCGACGGCGGGATTGAAGTCATAAACCCGGGCGATCACGTTCGCCTGGCGAGGCTGCGGTGAGGTTTGCCGGAAATTGGCGGTATTTTAGCCTGACTGGTTGGCTTGTCAAGTGTTTTCGGAGAGAATTCGATTCTGACTCGAGGGCTCGACTTTCAGACGTCCCCCGGTGAGACTTACCGAATTTCGTCGCTGCAATGACCAGAAAATAAGATTACGACCGAAAAGATCGCCATCCCGTAAACCGCTAAATACAAAATAGTTACCGTTAGATTGTCAATCCAACCATTCCCTGCTTAGCATTGCAATTCCAAGTCGACCAGCCCTATAATAAGCATATCCGACTGAAAAGGTCGGATTTATTCTGATGCTGAAGCTAACCAAGAAGGCGGATTATGGCTTGATGGCAATGAAGCATCTGGCCGAGCGTGCGCCGCACGGTGCTTGCAGTGCCAAAGATGTTGCTGACGCCTACGGGATTCCGCAGGAAGCTCTGGCGAAAATTCTGCAGCGACTGGTGAAGGCCGGGTTGCTGCACTCGCAGCACGGGATGAATGGTGGTTACACGCTGGCCCGCGATCCGGCGACGATTAGCGCGTTTGAGGTGATTCGCGCCATTGACGGCCCGTTGTTCATCACGTCATGCATTACGGTGCGAGGCGAATGCGATCAAACCGATCGCTGCACAATTCGGGAGCCGCTGCGCCGGGTCAATGAGAGCATCGAACAGGTATTGCGGCGCATCAGTATCTGGGAGATGAAAGAAGAGACGAACTCGCACGCAGAAGCAGAAACCAAGAAGCCGGCTGAGCTGGTGACGATTACATAAAAAGTAGGTAGGAGAGCAATTATGAGCACGGACGTAAAAACGATCCCCCAGGCAGAACACATCGCTCCAGACGGAGTCAAGCTGCCCGTCTACATGGACAACCACGCTACCACTCCGATGGATCCGCGGGTATTGGAAGAGATGCTGCCTTATTTCATGGAGAAGTTTGGCAACGCCGCCAGCCGCAATCACTCTTTTGGCTGGGCCGGCGAGGAAGGCGTGGAAACGGCGCGGGAACGAGTGGCCAAATTGGTTGGCGCCACCACCAAAGAAATTATCTTTACTTCGGGTGCGACCGAAAGCGACAACTTGGCCATCAAGGGCGTCGCCGAGATGTACAAAGAAAAGGGAAATCACATCATCACCGCCGTCACCGAGCACAAGGCTGTGCTCGACACCTGCAAGCGTCTGGAGAAGTACGGATATCGCGTCACCTATTTGCCGGTGCAAAAAGATGGCTTGGTCGATCTTGAAGAGCTGAAGCGGGCCATGGATGCCAAGACCATCCTGGTCACGATTATGTTTGCCAACAATGAAATTGGCGTGTTGCAGCCGGTTGCGGAAATTGGCAAACTTTGCCGCGAGCGCGGAATCATTTTCCATACCGACGCAACCCAGGCCGTAGGCAAAGTGCCGGTGGATGTGAACAAGCTGAACATCGATGTAATGTCGATCTCGGCGCATAAGATGTATGGGCCGAAGGGTGTCGGCGCATTGTATGTGCGGCGCAAGAATCCTCGCGTGCAGATTTCCGCTATCATCGACGGCGGCGGCCACGAGCGTGGCATGCGTTCAGGAACGCTCAACGTGCCCGGAATCGTAGGTCTGGGTAAAGCCTGTGCGATCGCGTCGGAAGAAATGGCGAAAGAAGCGTGCCATCTGGCAGGGCTTCGCAATCGCCTTCGTGACAAGATTATGGGCCAGTTGGACGAAGTCTACATCAACGGTTCGATGGAACACCGTCTGCCCGGCAACCTGAACATCAGCTTTGCCTACGTGGAAGGCGAATCGCTGCTGATGGGGATCAAC
>Ga0307476_10002384_pt1 | contig 11236 bp, 10 predicted proteins | sample atmos_gasesECM2C_2_FD_203314 | JGI IMG/M metagenome (GOLD analysis project Ga0307476, IMG submission 203314) | Hardwood forest soil microbial communities from Morgan-Monroe State Forest, Indiana, United States - atmos_gasesECM2C_05 | ecosystem: Environmental > Terrestrial > Soil > Temperate... | reverse complement strand
AGCCAGTGCTCGCCCAGGGCCGCGACGCAGTGGTGTCCGTGATTCTTGATGGCGAGAATGCGTGGGAATATTATCCGAGGTCCGGACGGGAGTTTTTGCGGCGCTTCTATGATGCTCTGCAGCGCGAGGCAGGTCTGGAAGCGGTTACGGTCTCGGAGGCGATCGCCCGACAGCAGAACATCTCGCCGTTAAAGTCTCTGGTGCCGGGTTCCTGGATCAATGCGAACTTCAATGTCTGGATCGGTGCTCCCGAAGACAATCGCGCTTGGGATTACCTTCATCACGCGCGCGAATTCTATGCGCAGCATGCAGCTCACGCCAGCGAGGCGCAGCGAAAGCTGGCCTTCGAAGAAATCCTGATTGCCGAGGGCAGCGACTGGAACTGGTGGTACGGACCCGAACACCACTCCGCCAACGACCGCGACTTCGACGAGCTTTACCGTAAACATCTTTCGAACGTTTATCAGGCTCTGGGAGCGACTCCGCCGGATTATCTCGCCCAGCCGATCACGGCAGGCGAAGTGCGGCCAGCTTTCACGCCGCAAACACACTACATTCACCCTCGCGTCACCGGGGACATGATTCGTTACTTCGAGTGGATGGGCGCGGCCATTTTCACCGCTGACCAGCGCGCCGGCGCGATGCACGGAAAACAGTTTCTGCTGGATTCGGTTTATGCAGGGATCGACAGCACTTTTGTTTATGGGCGACTGGACTTCGCTGGAGCGGTGCCGGACATGGAGTTTGATCTGGTCGTGAACCTGGAGTCATGGGCGAACGGAGAACCACGTCCACGCCGGACGCTGCGGCTCGATGCCAAAGTGCAGGATCGCAAGCTGACGGGATGGAAGGTCGACGGATTGGGGGAATCGTCGTCAGTATCTTCTGGCGCTGCCGCGACTCAGGGTGAAGAAATCGCCAAGGCGGCTCTGCTACGCAACTTCGAGTTCCGCTTGCCGCTGAACTGGCTGCTCGCATCGCCGGGCTCGGCCACCGCCTCTCCGACGGCCGCAGATCACCCCGCTGCTGCGGCTGCGATCGCGCCGACCAGCCGGCTGCGACTGCGCTTCAGCCTTTGGCAAAACGGCCTTCCCGTGGATGCCTTGCCAGTAGAGGGCTGGATTGAACTGCAGTTGCTGAGCGAAGCGGAGATGCATTCCGGAATATAACTGGTGAGCCGCGGTCAAGGAAAACGCCGGAAGCATTCGCATCCGGCGCGATTCGCAAAGTCAAGAACGGTTTACTGTCCCGCGCTGGCCACTGCCGTGGTCATCGTCAGCGGGCGGTTCAGTTCGAGCGTGAGTTGAGTTCCTGCCATCAGCGTGGCCGAGCGGTGCTTGCTGAGCCAGTGAACGCCGGTCGAACCTGCGCCAACCGCTCCGCCGATGAGGATTCCAGGAGGACCGCCAATGAGCCCGCCGATCAGCATACCCCCGGCGGTGCCGCCGCCGGTTTCTATCTGGTCGCGCCGGTCATGACCGGATCCCTTAAATTCGCCCTCCTGGTTGACGTCTGTGTCGCGCCCGGCATTGGTGTCAACCAGCGTGGCATCGAGAAAGAAGCGTTCGCCAGTCGGCAGAATCAGGGCTTCGGGCAGAATTCCGATGGTCGGCTTGCCCGAGATGCGGCGCGGTTCGGCCACCTTGGTGACGCGCCCTTCTACCATGGCCCCGGCCGGAATCAAAGTCTTGCCGTTGAGCGCCACGGCTTGCGTCAAACGTGCCCGGAAGGGGTCCCCAGCCTTGTTGCTGAAGGTCGCGAGTGTTGTCTCCAGCCTGACCATCAGGGCTGTGCCAGCGGGCACGGGCGAACCAGCCTGTGCCTGCGCGATCGTAGTTATGCCAGAGCACGCCAGCAGCAACATGCAGGGTAGAACTGTCCACTTCTTCATGACTCCTCCTCCTCAGGTCTTCGAACCCTTAAATCTCTCGATTGTTGCTTTGACTCTAGACCAGGCAGAAAGCCGGGACAACATAGGGCACAGTCGGGGAACCAAAGAAGATAAGGGTTGGGCATGATCTGGTTCCGGCTGGGAGGTGCGATTGAGACTGCGCGCGAATGCACGTTGAAGATGCCGGCTCGATCAGTCGGCGCCGGCAGCGGTTCCTGCAGCCTTACGGGTGCTGGCTTGCTCGATGATGGTTGCCAGGCGAGAGGCAACTGCTTCGAGCACCTGGAGGTCGTCTCTGGAGAAGGCGTCCTGACGAACGCGGTAGAGGGCCAATACGGCGACTACCCCGGCGCTGCCTTCGACCGGCACTGCCAAAGCAGAACGTAGCGTGCTGTACTGCGTGGGATTGTTGAGATATCCGGGTTCCACGGATGGGTTGCCATTCAAGATGGACTTGTGATTTTGCGCTACCCAGCCCGATAATCCTTCTCCGAGCGGAATCCTTAAGGAGGAAAACAGGCGGAAGTTCTCGCCGCCGACAAATTCCGCAGCCAGAACGTTGTTCTTGCGAAAGTAAACTGCCATGGAGTCGTGCGGCACCAGACGCTTCAGCCGGGCCGAGAGCAGCGAAAGCGTGTCATCGAGGCTGAGAGAACCTTTGAGCCCGTGGCTTAGTTCGGTAAGACTTTGTGCCTGTAGGTCAGCCGCGGCCAGACGTTCCGCGGGTTTCACGGCAGGCGATGTGCCTTGAGGCGCTTCGGTGGAATCGGCGAAGCCTGCGGCGGGGGCAAGGCCGCGCTCTACCTTAATGTCAGTCGAGAGTTTCGGCGGCACTTGCAAAGGCTGCAGGCGCGCGAGTTTCTCCCACTCAACGTAGCGACGCTGCAGGATCGCGACCACTCGAGGATCGAAGGCAGCGCCAGCTTCGGAAGCAACCTTGGCCATCGCTTCATCAAGCGGCAAGGCTTTGCGGTACTGGCGGTCAGAAGCCAGCGCGTCCAGGCAGTCGACGGCAGAGAGGATGCGGGCTCCGACCGGAATCGCCTCCCCTGCCGTGCCATTAGGGTAGCCGCTGCCATCCCATTTCTCGTGATGGGCGCGCACGATGGGCACGACGGGATAGGGGAAGTCGACTTGTTCGAGAATCTCAGCTCCCACAGTGGGATGGATCTTCATCTTATCGAACTCTTCCGGCGTGAGCTTGCCGGGCTTGGAGATGATGTGTTCGGGAACGGCAAGCTTCCCAATGTCGTGCAGAACCGAGGCGGCCCGCAAAGCTTCGGTTTCATCTTCGGTCAAGCCCATCTCCCGGGCGAGTTCCATGGCATAAATGCGGACCCGTTGCAGGTGTTCCCCGGTGGTTTGATCCTTGGCCTCGATGGCTAAGGCGAGAGCCTCGATGGTTCGCAAGTGAAGGTTGGAAACTTTTTCCGCGTGCTGCTTTTCCGCTTCCAGTTTACCCAGGTAGAGCCGATATGAGCGGTACAACAGGTAGATCGGTGGCAAAACCAGCAAAGAAGCTTGCCATCCGATGTGCTGGTTCAAAAAGCTGACTAACCCGGCGACGGCTGCTCCAACCAGGTAATAGGGGAACAGCCAGAGGTAGCTTTCGGTCCAGACCTTGGGAACCGGCTTGTCTTCCGTAAGGCCGATGATGATTGACATCGCGGCTGTGCCGAAAAGGAAGTGCGTGATCGCCGCCGCCAGCAACGCGAGTGGCCCAGGACGATGAAGAACATGACTGGAAACGAGTTGGTATGCACCGTACGCGGCCGCGCTGCAAACGGTCACGTGCGACAAATTGAACACCAACTGCACTAACTTCAACTTCCGTGCCGGCCGCCAATAGAACTGCGCCAGAGTGCTCACCAGACCAATCAGCAGCGTCTCCGGCAAACTCATTTCCAGTATGCCGATCAGGGTGAACAGGAAATTCATCGAAAGTGTGCCTTCGATGCCGGGTAGGGTTACTTTGAAGGATGAGGCCAGCAGAGCGGCGGCCAGGTAGCAGACGAACTTAACCGGATCGGTGGACTTCCAGTGAAGCAACGCCAGGGCGAAGCATACGAAAGCGGCGAGCGCCATTGCGGCGATAAACGCGCGTGCGCCAATTTGACGTGCCCATGACATTGGGGAGTCCCCCTAGATTCTTGCTGAAGTCAGGGTCAATGTCCGTCCAAAACGAGGTCTCATGGTTACCGTAGTGTTCTTCAATTCTGTCAATGACTTAGGACGGTCTCTGAGGCTGCGGGAAATCGAAGAACAGCGCGCTGGCTGCACCAAGCGTGGAACTGAGGTGGCCAAGTGCTGTAATGCAGGTTCTCCACCCCGGGACAAGTTGTCCCGCCGCTCAACTTGGGGGACAGAGTGTCCCGTCAACGGCGGTATTCGGTTCTCTAACACGTTGAATTGTAAGGGTGACTCTGATTTCGTTTGGAACTGCACCTGCACTTGATAGGCAGGGAATTCGATTGTAATGCTGCATTGGCGCCGACCCCTGGGTGCCGCTTCACAGAGGGGGACTATGAAGAGGCTACTGATTCTGTTGTTGATTGCCACCGTGACGGTGTCCGCCGCCGCGCAGGGCAATAACTCCAAATTATCGCCCGAATTGCAAGGCTATACCGGGACCAAGCAGGTACAAGTAATCGTGCAGTACGCGCCCGGAACGCAGCTGAATTGCAGCGGGCTGCTCGGGTTCTTAGGTTGCGCGCTAGACGACGTTCTGAAACTTGCAGGCACCATTCTAGGCGAACTGCCGCTGATCAATGGCGTCGTCGCCTTGCTCGACGGCAATGGCATCCAGAACCTCTCGAACCAGTCGAATGTCGTATACATCAGCACAGACCGGCCATTGACGCCATCGCTCAGCAATGCCGCCGCTGCCGTTAACGCTCCCTTCGCGTGGCAGTCGAACTATACCGGCGCAGGTATTGGTGTGGCGCTCATCGATAGCGGCGTGAGTAATCACCCCGATTTGTACCAGGGCATTCTTCCTTTCTCGCGAGTTGTGTATCAACAATCCTTCGTGCCCGGAAACTCGAGCACAAATGATCAATATGGCCACGGCACTCATGTCGCCGGCCTCATCGCTGGAGACGGTCTCAGTTCCACCGGCCCGCTCTACAGCAAAACATTCAAAGGAATCGCACCAGGCGCAAACATCGTCAACCTGCGCGTACTCGACGCAAACGGTTCTGGAACCGACAGCGAGGTAATCGCCGCCATCAACCAGGCCATCGCTCTTAAATCCCGCTACAACATTCGTGTGATCAACCTTTCGCTCGGCCGCGCGGTGTACGAGACCTACAAACTCGATCCGCTGTGCCAGGCGGTTGAACAGGCCTGGAAAAATGGAATTGTGGTGGTTGTGGCTGCCGGCAACAACGGCCGCTACCAGCCCACCGATGGCTATGCCACCGTCACTTCGCCGGGCAATGATCCGTATGTCATCACCGTAGGCGCGATGAAGCCCATGGGCACGCCCACACGAGTCGACGACCTTATCGCCAGCTACAGCTCGAAAGGGCCGACCGTGGTTGATGCCGTGGTGAAGCCCGACATCGTCGCCCCCGGCAACCTGCTGACCTCGCTGGAAGCGCCGAATTCCACTCTCTACAACGAACTTCCTGGCAACCACGTCCCATACAGCTACTACGTGAAAGGCGGAAGCAGCGCGTCGTCTTCCACCTACTTCACCTTGAGTGGAACCAGTATGGCTACGGGGATTGTGAGCGGAGTCGTCGCTGATCTATTGCAGAAGAGTCCGACGCTCACTCCCAACCAGGTGAAAGCCCGGCTGATGCTGACGGCATACAAGAGCTTCCCTGAATTCAGCAGCACGACCGATCCAACTTCTGGGATTACCTACACCGACCAATACGACGTCTTCACCATCGGCGCCGGCTACGTAGATGTTGAGGCCGCCCTGAACAGCACGGCGGTGGCGAAAGGAACAGCGATGTCTCCGGTTGCCACGTTCAATTCGACCACGAATCAGGTGACCATGACCGGTGATCCCTCGGCGGTTTGGAATACGTCATCCGCCTGGTCCGACGCGGCGGTGTGGGGCGGTTCGCAGTTCGTCACCGGCACGTCCACAACGTCGACCGGCACAACCGCGGGCGCCACCGTATCGGGCAGCAACGTCCTCTGGGGATCTGACGCGGTGTGGGGCAGCAATGTGTTGTGGGGTTCCAACGTGTTATGGGGTTCGAATGTGCTATGGGGCAGCAACGTCCTATGGGGCAGTAACGTCCTGTGGGGCAGCAACGTATCGGGCGGGGAGAACTAGCCAAACCCAGATGAGAGTTCACGGATGCTCCAGGGAGTTCGTTACCGGAAGCAAGCGATCACTCCCATAACCCGATTTCCGAGTCCCAACTCGTGATGGGACTCGGACCACTACCAGATCGTCGACTTGAGTGAAATGGTCCGTCTCCGCAATTGTCTAATCCTGTAAACTCCCCCCCAAAAGGTAGGAACTCTCGGCTCCATCCTGTATCCTCAGTAGCACTCGATGAATGATCCCGCGTTGATCATCAGGCCGCAGCAGCGGGGAATTCGTGACTAACTAACAGGAGCGCGGACAGTGCGATTGCCGTTATTAGTTCTTCACATCAGTGCTGGCGTGTTAGCGATGTTCGCGGGCGCAGCCGCAGTGTCTTTCCGCAAGGGCTCCGTCTGGCACGCCAGAGCAGGGAACGTCTTCGTCGTAGCGATGCTGGTGATGGCGACATTCGCGTCGTGCCTCGCCTACATGAAACACCAAACGAACAATCTTTTCGGTGGCATTCTAACCATCTATATGGTGGCGACGGCTTGGGCGACGGCCAGGCGCAGAGATGGAGAAACTGGTGTTCTGGATTGGATCGGGTTTCTGTTTGCGTCCACAATCGGAGTTCTGGGCGTGTTCCACGGATTCCAAAAGATGACGGGACGGGAACCGGTAGATCCTGGAACGTTTGCCTTCATGCAGGTTTTCATGAGTTCGGTAATTCTGCTTGCTGGCATCGGAGACCTGCGCATGCTCGTGCGCGGAATTTCCGGTAGACGACGTATCGCACGTCATCTTTGGCGCATGTGCTTTGGGTGGTTTATCGCCACGGGTTCCTTCTTCCTCGGGCAGCAACAGGTATTTCCCGCCTGGTTGCGCGGATCCCCTGTGCTTCTGGTGCCGGCCCTGCTGCCGCTCGTGCTGCTGATTTACTGGATGATTCGAGTTCGTTTCACAGGCGCATCCAAGGGAATGTCAACACCACGTGCCGGGCACGCTTCGTTGATACGGACTTAGGCTTCGACTTACTTCATCGCAAGACATGCAGAGGCCGATGGGGGCGAACCGCCATCGAGTCGCTTTCGGTCATTTCTGTATAACGGCAACCGTTGACCGGAGTCCAGCCCTTGAGTTGCCGTAAAGACTCCGGGCGGCGGCAGCGATTCCCGCGTCACATTGGTGTAATCTTCCATCCGCTATAATCAGGAGCTTCGGAATCACTGCATGGGCAAGGACTACAGAGGCGTCGGTTATCTGACCGGCCGGCGCCTGAGTTTTAATTCGGACCTTCCCAGTAACTCCGTGCGAGTGAACGACGATTCCCGGCCAACGGACTCAGACAAGGACGGTAAGACCTGGATGACAAATATTGGAGCCATTATCGGACGTGAGGTGCTGGATTCGCGCGGCAATCCTACAGTAGAAGCGGAAGTGCAACTGGTCGGCGGAGTAAGCGGCCGCGCCATTGTGCCCAGCGGAGCGTCGACCGGGGAGCACGAGGCCGTTGAACTGCGTGATGGCGACAATGCGCGGTTTCTCGGTAAAGGCGTGCTAAAGGCGGTTGAGAACGTCAATGGCGAGATCGCGGACGCGCTGGCGAATCTGGATGCCGCCGATCAGCGCGCGCTCGATCAGAAGATGATTGAGCTCGACGGCACGGAGAATAAGAGCCGGCTGGGCGCGAATGCTATTCTTGCGGTTTCAATGGCGGCCGCGCGCGCGGCCGCGGCGGAATACGGCCTTCCGCTCTACCGTTATCTCGGCGGCGCCGGCGCAAACACTCTGCCCACGCCCATGATGAACATCCTCAACGGCGGAGCGCATGCCGACAACAATGTGGACTTCCAGGAATTCATGGTAATGCCCGTGGGCGCGCCTTCGTTTTCCGAGGCGTTGCGCTGGGGGGTCGAAGTTTTCCATACGCTCAAAGGAGTGCTGAAGAAGCGCGGCTACAACACGGCAGTCGGTGATGAAGGCGGCTTTGCGCCTTCCGTGAAATCGAATGTCGAAGCCATCGATGTTGTGCTAGAAGCGATTCAGCAGGCCGGATACAAGCCGGGAGAAGAGATCGCGATCGCTCTCGATCCCGCGGCCAGCGAGTTCTATCAAGACGGCAAGTACGTGTTCAAAAAGTCGGACAAGTCGGCGAAGACTTCGGACGACATGGTGAGGTTCTGGGCCAAGTGGGTGAAGGACTATCCCATCGTTTCACTGGAGGATGGTTTATCCGAAGACGATTGGGACGGCTGGCAGAACCTGACCAAAGAACTCGGCGGCAAGATTCAACTGGTGGGCGACGACATCTTCGTCACCAACATTCAATTTCTGCAGGAAGGAATCGACAAGGGCGTAGCCAACTCGATTCTGATCAAGGTCAACCAGATCGGCACGGTCAGCGAGACTCTCGACGCCATCGACCTCGCGCGGCGCAACGGATACACGTCCGTAATCTCGCATCGCTCGGGCGAAACCGAAGATACGTTTATCGCCGACTTGGCCGTGGCCACCGGCGCAGGGCAGATCAAGACCGGATCAGCTTCGCGCACAGATCGGATCGCCAAGTACAACCAATTGCTGCGGATTGAGGAAGAGTTAGGATCGTCGGCGCGGTTCCTCGGGTTGAAGGCGCTGAATTACAAAGGGTGAAGGCAGCTATCCTTGAGGGCTTGGAGTGTTTATGAGATTTAAGTCGTTGATGTCTGTGAGTTTTCTCGCTCTTGCCATGTGCGCCGGCGCGCAGACCACTGTATCGATCGCGCCGGATGCGGCGTCCAAAGAAGACGTCAAGAAACTCTTTGACGTCATGGCCAGCCGCCAGCAGATGGTCCAGATGATGCAACAGGTGTTCACACAGATGCGGAGTCTGAACCGCGAGGAAATTAAGAAGCGGCATCCGGATGTTACTGAAGAAGAACTCGCGCGCATGGACCGCGAATCTGAAGATCTCCTCAAGAACTTTCCCCTGGACGAAATGCTGAGCGACATGATCCCCATCTACCAGCAGCACTTCACAAAGTCTGAGGTCGACGCATTGACGGTTTTCTTCTCTTCGCCGCCCGGGCAGAAGTATCTCCACGAGTCACCTGCCGTGATTGCGGAAACCATGCGGGTGGTATATCCGCGCTTGGAAAAGGAGATCGACGCCGCGCTCAAGCGGGCGGAAGAGAAGACGAATTCACCGCAGAAGTGAAGAGAATCAGGGGCGGATGCAAGGTTAGTCGTCGATAAGCACCTCCCTAGGCGCCGAATTACAACGGGTGAGCTGCGATGAAACCCAGATTGGTCGCGCTGCTTGGGTTTGGCGCGTTGTTTCTAGCCTTCACACTTCGGTTCTACCTTCAGGGGCTTGTTGTATTGCTGGCGTCGGCACTCTGCCTGGCCGTTGCTATAGGATTTCTTTGGCAGGGTCATAAGACGCGAGGCTTTTGGATCGCTGGCAACAGAGGGGGTGCGGCGCACGATCCGAAATTAGAAACCGTGCGGGTGACGATCGAAGGGAGGGAGTTTTCCGCTCAGAGCCTGCCCCCGCGCCTCAATTTCACAATCGCTCCCCGGAACATGCTTATGCTGACGGCGATCTTGATGGTAGCCATCGGGATGTCGGTGGAGCAGTATTGGCAAACTCAGCCCCAGCGATGCTAGGTCCCGTCTTCTCAAGATTTTGCCCGCAAGCTATTGGTTGCAAGAGATTATTTCGCGTTTTCTCCCTAACATGCTGATTCCAATAGACCGGGGGAGGGGGCAAGGGGGGTATATCTCGACAAAGCGGTATAATCTCACCTATGTCGGACAGTGAGATTATCTTTTCGGTTCAAGAGTCCCCTGAAGGTGGATACGAAGCTCGTGCGCTGGGTCACTCCATCTTCACTCAGGCGGACACGTTTGAGGAATTGAAACGAAATGTTAGGGAGGCAGTCCAGTGTCACTTTGACGCCGGGACCGCCCCTCCCGTGATTCGTCTGCACACGGTAAAGGACGAGGTTATTTCCACTTGAGACTGCCTCGTGACCTTTCCGGTCACGAACTAATCCGGCTGCTCCGGCGTTTTGGCTACGAGCGTACTCGACAGCTCGGCAGTCACATCCGCTTGCAGTCGCGCCTTCGCGGTTATGAGCATCATGTGACGGTCCCCGACCACAAGACGCTGCGACTTGGGACGCTGAGCGCAATCCTTTCCGACGTTGCAGATTACCTTAACATCGAACGCTCAAGGCTGGAGCAGGAACTCTTCGACTAATGTCCCGTCCCAAACCGCTCATCCTCATCATCCTCGACGGCTGGGGATACCGCGCCGAGACCAAAGCCAACGCCATTGCGCTGGCGCGCAAGCCTACCTACGACCGCTTGCTGCGCGAATATCCCAACACTCTGATTCATACCAGCGGACCATTCGTCGGCCTGCCCGAAGGCCAGATGGGCAACAGCGAAGTCGGACACCTCAATATCGGCGCCGGCCGCATCGTTCACATGGACATCACTCGCATCGACCTGATGATCCAGAACGGTGAATTCTTTCGGCATCCGGTGCTGCTCGCAGCGATGAAGCATGCCCGAGTCGGCGAACGGAGACTGCATCTATTCGGACTAGTCTCCGACGGTGGTGTGCACTCGCAGCAGGCTCACCTTTACGCTCTGCTGAAGATGGCGAAGCAGAACGGCGTGGACCGCGTCTTCGTGCACGCCTTCATGGATGGCCGCGACACGCTGCCCACCAACGGCGCCGCCTATCTCGAGCAGTTGCAGCAGAAGATGCGCGAATATAACTCCGGCAAAATTGCCACGGTGAACGGCCGCTACTATGCGATGGATCGCGACCGGCGCTGGGAGCGAATCGCCAAGGCTTACAACGCGATGGTTTTTGCCGACGCAGAAGGCGGCAAAAATGCCGATCCAGTTCAGAGGATGAAAGATTCCTACAACCGGGGAGTCACGGATGAATTTGTTGTGCCCTTTGTCTGTACCGACAAGAATGACAAGCCTCTCGCCACCATTCGGGATGGCGACGCCTGCATCTGCTTTAATTTCCGCGCCGACCGCGTCCGGCAGATCACACGCGCCCTGGCGCGCAA
>Ga0307476_10002381_pt1 | contig 11244 bp, 9 predicted proteins | sample atmos_gasesECM2C_2_FD_203314 | JGI IMG/M metagenome (GOLD analysis project Ga0307476, IMG submission 203314) | Hardwood forest soil microbial communities from Morgan-Monroe State Forest, Indiana, United States - atmos_gasesECM2C_05 | ecosystem: Environmental > Terrestrial > Soil > Temperate... | reverse complement strand
CGCCCACGCGCACCAGTCGAAACGGGAACCAATCGGTGAAAACTCGCTGTTCGACCGTGAAGAGCGCTCGCGAGGTACCCGACTCGAAGCGCAGTGGATAGCCGCGCAAACCGTTGTCGCCGCCGAGGAGCAACTGCATGTCGGGGTCCAGCCGATAGGTCGTGGTTCCGGAGAATGCCGCATACAGCAGCCAGTCCTCGCGCCATCGCCAATAATATTTGGCCGCGGCATCGGCAATCAAATTGCGCGCGTGGCCCTCCTCCAAGCGCGAGGAAAAATCACTGGTGAGAAACAACTGCTGCTCGTGGGGCAGGTCGAAACCATGCAGCGCCTTTGCGGTCAGCATGACGGCATCGCGGTCGGCGCCAAAAATGCCGCTTGAATAGCCGATCTCGCCGCTGACTTCGGTACCGAAGTACAGGTCTTCGGCACGGCCGATCTGATTCTCGTCGCCGACCTTTTTGTACTCGTCCTGGAGAATGTCGAATCCGGTGAAGGGGTAGGACAGAGTTCGATCGGGCGGCAGTATTTTCGCCGGCAATGTCGTGATCGGCGCCGGAAGAAATATGTTGCGGTCGTAGCGCATGCCAAAGGTCCAGCGCTTGGTCCAACCGTCGATCAGGCCGTCTGAAACACCGCCGCTCAGTTCGTAAGAGGTTTCGTTGTCGTTGAATTGGTCGACGATATTGCCGAGGTTGTAGCGCGAAATCGTGCGGTCAAAGCTGATTGCGGAGACCTTTGCGCTCCACGGAGCATCCAGCGAATAAAAGGGTTGCGTCACCAGAACCGAGCGCTGCGACCCGTCGCTCGAATCCGAGTAAGCAAGTGCCGAGGTCCAGCGCGATCCGAGCACGTTGGGATCCATCCAGGCCACGGTGTCGCTGGTGCGGTCGACGTTGCTGCCGCGGGAGATCTGCAGGGTCTTTCCCCAACCCAGAAAATTCGTGTCCTGCAGATTGAATTTCGTTTCGTTGGTTCCGCCGGAGCGGCCGAAGGAGAATCCCGGACTCAAGGTCCAAACATCCTTGGTGATGACCCGGACATCGACTTTGCCGTCGGCATAGTGCACAGGCACGATGCGTGCGTCATACACATAGGACAACAAGCGCAGCGCCCGTTCGGTCTCCGCGAGCTTGCGCGCGAGATATTTATCGCCGCTCGCGAACAATAGCTGGGCCTGGATCGTCGCGTGCTTGGTGCGGATATGCAGACGATCGGCGAGCCGAAACAGGCCGTTTGTTTCCCGCTGATCGCTTTCGTCGAAAATATTGCGGGTTTCGATCTCCACCCGGCCGATGATCGCCCCCGCCGCCTCCAACTCGGCATCGCTCGGCACATCGGCCGGGCGAGGCTCATCGATCCGGGTGTGTTCCGTGTCGGTGAGTTTGGCGGCGAATGCCGGTTGCGCAATCCCTGCCGTCACGACAGTGAATGCAATCAGGCATCCCCCGCCGATTAGTCTCATTCGACCAGCGGTCTAGGAGCCTGTCCGAGGATTTCGCACCGGCTCCTAGAGGGCGGCGTTGTCGCTCTCGCCGGTGCGAATGCGCAAAACCCGCAGGATGTCGGTAACGAAAATCTTGCCATCACCTACCTTCCCTGTTTTCGAAGCCCCCACGATGGCCTCCATCACCTGATCGACCAGTTCGTTTTTAACGGCAACTTCAATGCGGGTCTTCGGCACAAAGTCCACGACGTACTCCGCGCCGCGGTACAGTTCGGTGTGTCCGCGCTGCCGTCCGAAACCCTTGACCTCTGTCACGGTCATGCCGGAGACGCCGATTTCGGACAGCGCCGCGCGCACGTCATCCAGCTTGAATGGTTTGATGATCGCGGTAATCAATTTCATTCTAGACTCCGGTCGGGGGCAGTCTGGGTAATACTAGTACGATTCCCTTGGGGGGTACATGTGATCGCTACAATATCAGGCATGGCGGCTTCGCGCGCCGCATGTTGTTGATCCGCGACGAACTTCAATGCCCCGCATCACCTTCATTGAGCCGGATGGCTTCCGGCACGAGATAGACGCGCCCGTCGGCATCACCCTGATGGAGGCCGCCAAACAGAACGGCGTCAAGGGCATTCTCGCGTTGTGCGGCGGCGCCTGCGCATGCGGCACGTGCCATGTCTATGTGGACGCGGTCTGGCTGCCGGCGCTTACGCCGCGCGAGGAAATGGAGGAAGGCATGCTGGAGAGCGCCTGGCAACCGCGCGACAATAGCCGATTGAGCTGCCAGATTCATATCACGGCGAGTCTCGAGGGGCTCGTGGTGAGGGTTCCCGAGCACCAAGGAGAGACATAAGCGATGTTTGGCATGGCAATTCACGGTGGCGCCGGGACCTTGCCGCGCGCCGAGATGAGCGGCGAGGCGGAACGCAAGTATCGGGCCGGCTTGAGCGAGGCGATCGATGCCGGCTACGCGGTGCTGCAAGACGGCGGCACGAGCCTGGATGCGGTCACACGCGCCGTGGTGCTGCTCGAAGACAATCCCTTGTTCAATGCCGGCCGCGGTTCGGTGTTCACCCTCGACGGCCGCAATGAACTGGATGCCTCGATCATGGAGGGGCGTACCTTGAAGGCCGGCGCGGTGTGCGGCCTCACGCGCGTCCGCAATCCGGTGCAGCTCGCGCGAGCCGTGATGGAGAGGTCCGAGCACGTGATGCTCGCCGGCGTCGGCGCCGAGGAGTTCGCCGCGAGCCAAGGCTTTTCCTTCGTGCCGCAGAGCTATTTCTCCACCGCCGAGCGTTGGCAGCAATTGGAGCGAATTCGCAGCGGAGAAATCGGACTCTCCGGGCACACCATTTCGCACGTCGGTACCGTCGGTGCCGTGGCGCTGGATTCCTTCGGCCACCTGGCCGCGGCGACTTCCACCGGCGGCATGACCGGCAAGCGCTTTCAGCGCATTGGCGATTCGCCCATCATCGGCGCGGGCACCTACGCCGATGACCGTTCATGCGCGGTGTCGGCCACGGGACACGGCGAGGTATTCATCCGCGCCGCCGTTGCCCACGATATCTGCGCAAGAATGCGTTTCGGCGGCCGCGGCGTCGGCGAGGCCGCGCGGCAAGTGATTTTCGGAGAACTCCCGGCCCTCGGCGGCGAAGGCGGCGTGATCGCAATCGATGCCCAGGGAGAGATCGCCATGGAATTCAATTCCGAGGGGATGTTTCGCGCCAGCCGCAGGGCAGGCGAAGAGGCGCGGATCGCGATCTACCGGACGGACCCGGAGCCCAACCTGAGCTCCTAGGCGTCGACGGGGTGACGGCGCTTTTCGAAGCGTCCGGTCCTCATCGTGGCGTACTCGGCTTCCATGACGATCACGCGATTTCTGCCCTCTTCTTTGGCGCAGTACAAAGCCTCGTCGGCAAGCTGAATCAGCCCCTCCAGCGTGCGGTTTGCGGCGGGCAATATAAATGCCGCGCCGATGCTCAAGGTCAGCCGGCCGGCGACCTTCGACGCGTCGTGCGGAATGTTCAGCTCGGCAATGGAGCGCTGTATGCGCGTCAGCACCTCGGCGACGTATTCGCGGCTCGCCTCGTACAGGACGATTGCAAATTCCTCGCCGCCGTAGCGGGCAACGAAGTCCAGGGGCCGCCGCGCACACTGGTTCAAGGACACCGCGACCGCGCGTAGGCACTCATCTCCGGCCTGGTGGCCATAGCGGTCGTTGTAATCCTTGAAGCAGTCGACGTCCGCAAGCAGCACTGCGATGCGCTCCTCTTCGCGCACCGCTTGCTGCCAAACCCGCGCGATATGCTGATCGAACATGCGGCGGTTCTGGATGCCGGTCAGACCGTCGCGCGCGACCATTTCGCGCAACAGGCACGCCTCCAAGAAACGCAGGCGGCTGGTCTTTTCGTGCATGTAGGTGACCGACGCGCAGAACAGGTTGGCGGCGACGATGGCCATGGCGCAGTAGCTGAACTCACGGCCCGGCAATTCCAGCACGATGCCCGCGGCAAGGTAGGCCAGCATGACGATGACGTTGGCCGCAACCGCATGGTAGAAAATCAGCCCGCTCATGAAGTAGATGAAGACGATGCTGAGGATCACACACGGGATCAGCAACGAGATGCCGCCCCGCGAGGCAATGATTTGGATGGCCGCCACGCTCAGGCCAAAGATGGTCATGATGGCGATGGTAAGAGGCGCGTGAATCCGGTGGCGATGCCGCGAGAAACTGCACGCCAGACCGATGAGCAAGATCGGAATGACGACGAAAATCTGAATGCGGCTGGGGGTGCGGTCGAGTTGCGGTCCCAAGACCATCGCGTCCATCGCCGAAAATGCGATGGCGATGAGGATCGCGAGACAAAGGTTCACGCGCGAGTGCAGCAGGTTCTCGTCGAAATTTCTGCGCCTGAACTCCGCCTCGAGCTCGCCGTCGAATGTCAGCCACGGAAATCCGGCCCGCAGCTGCCGTGCGTGGGGCGAATTGGGTAGATCTTCTTTGGAAAGCCCCGTGCCAGTGCTCATTCGCTTACGGTACCGGCCCGAAGTCATCCGCTCAATGACCTGAGGCACTTTTTCAAAAGTGAAGCCGCTTCCGGCAGCTGTATATTATGTCAAATAAAGGATCAATCGGCTAAGTAATGCGCGAGATAGGTGTCGAAATCGGTGCGGTCGGAGGCCTCTATGCCGCGTTGCGCTTCGAGCGAATCGCGCGCCTCGGTCGCAAACTCACTGAGCCGGCTCTCGTTCGGCGGATACAGTCCCAGAAAGTAGTCCTTGTGAAGTTTCGACATCCGCTGGGCCAACTGAAAAAAGCTCTCGCCCGTTTGCCGCATCTCGGCGAGCAGTCGCGCCGAGGGGGTCCGCTCCACATCATCTATCTTGGCGCGTTGTTGCTCGAGCGCCGAGGAATAGGGACGCGCGGCCTCCCCATGGTCGAGCATTTCGCACAGTCCCTGCATCGAATCGAGGAGTTCCCGGGTCCAGTCGCTCATGGCAATGCTGCGCCCTTCCCGGCGCAACTGCAGGTTCGGTTCCCGGCCGCGCCTCGCCACCAAGAGATGATTCGCATCCAGCGCGGATTGTTCTCCCACGCTGATCGGCGCGCTTTCCCGCAGCAAACATAGCGCCAAGAATGCTTCCAGAAAGCGCAATTTGTTTTGATTGACGCCGACCGGATCGAACGCGCTTACATCAAGGGCACGCACCTCGACGTATTCCACGCCGGCGCGATGCAGCGCCTTGGTCGGCCGCTCGCCCGAGCGTGCGATGCGCTTCGGGCGAATGAAGCTGTAGTACTCATTCTCGATCTGCAAAATGTTGGCGTCGAGCTGCTGGTACACGCCATTGACCTTGACGCCGAGCTTTTCGTACGGCGGGTATGGCGTGCTGATCGCCCGCGATAGATCGCGTACATACTCGTTCAAACTATTGACCGATACGCTCAGAGTCGACTGATTCTTGTTGCGATAGCCGATGTCGCTCATGCGCAGCGACGTGCCGTAAGGCTCGTAGACGGTGTCCGCATCGAACACCGGCAGCGTGTTTTCGCGCCCCGCGAAAAAACTGTTCGAAACTGCGGGCGACGTGCCGAACAAGTACAACACCAGCCAACCATAGCGCCGGTAGTTGCGCAGCACGCCGAAATACTGCTCGGAAATGAAATCCTGCTGCGGCTGACGCGATTGATTGACCGCCTCGAGCACACCCCACAATTTCGGACTGAATGAATAGTTGAAGTGCACGCCGGAAATCGCCTGCATGATGCGCCCGTAGCGCACACCCAAGCCGTGGCGATAGACCGTCTTCATGCGCCCCACATTTGAGCTGCCGAACTGCGCCAGCGGGATGCTCGCATCGCCGTTGATCGTGCACGGCATGCTCGTCGCCCAGAGCAACTCGTCGTTCAGATGGCGGTACACGAACTGATGGATATCGCAAAGGTATTGCAGGAGTTCCCAGGTCTCGCCGAACGGCGGCGTGACCAATTCGATCAGCGCTTCGGAGAAATCCGTCGTGATGTGTTCATTCGTGAGCGGTGCGCCCAATGCTTCCGGATGGCGGGTCTGGGCGATGACGCCATCCGGGGATACGCGCAATGATTCTTTCTCGACGCCCTTGCGCCCACCGCGCAAGATCGCCCTTTCGCCCGAATTGATGAGCCCCGCGAGACGCCTCTCGAAGCCCTTATCCACCACGTTGCGCAACGTTATCCCCGGTTCACTCTTTACGGCAGTTCGGCGATGACTTCGATCTGTACGAGAAATCCGGGATCCACCAAGCGCTGCACCTGTACCCAGGATGTGGTCGGTAGCCGTTCCTTGTTATAGAACTCAAAGCGCAGATCCGAGGCCTTTAGCAATGCATCCATATCCGTCGTGTAAATAGTCTCTTTGACAACCTCGTCGAAATCGGCTCCGTGCGCTGCAAGAGTGCGGCGTATATTGGAATAAACGGCGCGCATTTGCCCGGCCATATCGCCGGGCGAGACCAGCCGCCCGTTCTGATCCGCGGCCACAGAACCGGAAATATACAGCGTTTTGTCGATAAGGACGGCTTGTGAGTAGCCGAAGTCCTTCTCGTAGGGGTTGAGGTGAAATACCCGCTTCACCCTCATTGGCGGCGATTCAGGCTCGCGCTCGCAGGCGCTCAAGCCGAGGACGGCGATGCAAGCCATCACTGCCGCGCACCGCGCCGTGCGCTTAAGTTCGGGGTTTGCGGTCAGGCATGGCCTCAGCACGGGAGCGCAGCGCCCGCAGCATTCTGGGGAGGTCTTTGCGCAGCACCGTTCGCACAATCCAGTTCGGCACCCAGAAGCCCGGTGCCAAATCGACCGTATAGTGCGCAATCGTGTAGTCGCCGTCGCTGTTCAGTTCCCAGGAGCCCCGCAGCGTTCGTAGATCCCCGGAAACCCGTTCGATCGATACCTTCGCCGGTCGATCGTAGGTCGCGCGAATCACATAGGTCAGCTTCGGCACGTACCAAGAGTAGTTCATGATGTGGCGAATTCTTTGCCACGACTGATCCGGTGCGGTCTCCAGCACGTCGCAGATCTCGAGCCCCGGCACCATTCGCACCGATTCCGGACAACTCGTTATCAGCGACCACACCGTTTCGCGGCTCGCGTGAATCCTGACGATGGCGCTGGCGCTGCCGCTCTGTTCGGCCGGGTCCAACGAGACGGAGATTGAGATATCGTTGCCCGCGGAGGCTTCCGCGGCGAGATTCGCGGCTCGAGCCGCGCCGGCAGCCAGCACTAGCACGCCGGCCGCGAGCAGTACTACAAAGATGAATTGGGTGCGCACTAGGTGATAGGACTCCGACTAGCAAAACCTGTTCGAACCAAATCGCCGCCAGGCGGTTGTTTTCGGGAAAAGGCGTCATTTCGATGCGTCCATCCAACTCTTCATTTTTGCCTCGAGAATGTCCAGCGGCATCGCCCCGCCCTGCAGAATCTCCGAATGAAATTCTCGAATATCGAAGCGCGTGCTCAGCCGTTGCTGGGCTAGCGCACGCAAAGCGCGAAACCTCATCGCACCCACGCACGCCAACGCGTCCGCGGGACTCGCCGCGTAACCGTCGATCAGAGATTGGGCGTCGAGATCATCGACTCCAAGATGCACACGAAGATAGTCAAAAGCCTGGCCTCTCGTCCAGCCTTTCGCGTGCAATCCTGTGTCGACCACCAAGCCGACGGCGCAGCGCCTCTCCTCCGCCGCCGCGTCCAGTTTGGCCGGCTCGTCGCCGTACAGGCCCAACGTGTCGCCGAGCGAGGCGGCGTACAAGCCCCAGCCTTCGGTAAAGGCCGCCTCGGAGCCGAAGCGCCGGAATCGCGGCAGGTCCGTTTGCTCCTCCTGAAGGGCGATTTGAAAGTGCTCGCCCGGCAAGCCATTCCGCAGAAAGCCCGCCATCGAGAGTGCTGTCTTCGGCCCCGCGCCGGTATTCACAAAAAGGATACCTGCGCCGGCCGCGCCGCGCTGGTAGTACAGCGACGCGGCAGGCCGGGGCAGCCACTCTGAGCTCTCAATCTCCAGAGCCGACTTCGGAATCTCGGCAAATGCTTGAGGCAGCGCAGCCCGAACCTGGACCTCCAACTCCTTATAGGCGTTCACCAGTCCAGTCGCGGCAACCGGCGCCGCCTCGCGTGGCACAGGCGGCCCGAGGCGCTCGACTTCGGCCACGCCAATGCGATTGATTTCGTCGGGCGACAGCGCAGTGCTGGTCGCCTTCTTCACCAAAAACGCGTACCACTCGCGGCCTAGCGGCAGTTCCGATAATGCGAGACCCGTTCGCGCGCGCGGCAGGTATTCCTTTTGCAGAAAATCATGCAGCACGCGATTGGCGGGCAGCAATCGCTCGGAAACGGCGCGGGTGAGGTCCCGGGTCAGCCGGGTCCGCTCCGGATCCTTGATGCTCTCCGGCATGGAACGCAGCGGCGCATAGAACACATTGGCGGACTCGTCCACGTCGAGCCGCTCGAGGATCGGAAGCATGCGCTCGATCACGGAACGAGGCGATCTATAGCCGCGGCGCAGGCCTTCGCGCATGTTGGCGGCGGCTTGCTGCGTCCAGCGCACGTAAGCGTCGATGCGCTTCAACCAGTTCTCGTACTCCAGGGCGGTTGCTTCGGGGTGTTGCGCCAGTTCCGTCGCCTGCGCGGCCATTTGCTGCGTCATTCCACCGAACGGATTGATGGGCAGCAGCTCGTCGGGAAAGGTGAAGGCTTCGATGTCGATCTCGCGCCACCTGCGAAAAATATCGTAGGTCAACCGCGACGGCGCGTCCAAGGTGTCGCGCGAAACGCCGAGCAATTCCGCAAGATAGCGGCGCTCGACATTCAAGGAATCGGCCAGCATTTGCGGCTCGATGACATCCGCGGCGGGCTTAGCTTCATCCCAGTAGCGCTCGACGATCCGATTTAGTTGACCTGCCGGCGGCGGCGCCTTTGCCGGCGGCGCTGGGGTGGGCGCGGACGGCGCACCGCACCCGGCAAGCGCAAGAAGCGCAATTCCGCAGCCAAGCGTGCAAGAAAATCCGGTCATGCATGGATTATATGCCGGCGGGTAGGTCCATAATTCGCACTTACCTTTACGGAGGCAACTATGTTGGTAGGAGCAAGTCCGCGGCGCGTCGCGATCGTCGGCGGCGTACGTATCCCGTTTGCGCGCGGCAACGGCGCCTACGCGCAGGTGGGGAATCAAGAGATGTTGACTGCCGCATTGCGCGGCGTGGTCGAGCGATTTGGCTTGCGCGGTCAGCGCATCGACGATGTCGCCGCCGGCGCCGTGGTGAAGCACGCCAGTCAATGGGATCTGACGCGGGAATCGGTGCTCGGCTGCGGACTCGCTGCGGAAACGCCGGGATTGGATTTGCAGCGCGCCTGCGGCACCAGTCTCGAGGCGGCGATCTTGTTGGGCAACAAGATTGCACTCGGGCAGATCGATTGCGCCATAGCCGGGGGCGTCGACACCGTGAGCGACCCGCCCGTGGTCTACCCGCGAAGTTTTCAGCAACTCCTGCTGCGCAGTTATCGCGGCAAGACCGCGATGGCGAGGGTGAAGCCCTGGTTCGGGTTGCGCCCAAAGGACTTCCGGCCGGTGCTTCCCGGGGTCACTGAGCCGCGCACGGGTTTATCCATGGGCGAGAGCACGGAACTCATGGTCAAAACCTGGGGCATCACGCGCGCGGAACAGGATCAGCTGGCCTTGGAAAGCCATCAGAAGGCCGCCGCGGCCTACGCACAAGGGTTCTACAAGGACTTGGTCATCGAATATCTTGGATTGACCCAGGACAACAATATCCGCGCTGATTCGACTCTGGAGAAACTTGCAAAACTGCAGCCCGCCTTCGATTTTTCCGGGGCCGGCACGTTGACCGCCGGAAATTCCACGCCCATGACCGATGGCGCTTCCGCCGTGTTGTTGGCCTCCGAGGCGTGGGCCCGCGAGCGCAATCTTCCGGTGTTGGCGTATTTGAGCTACGGCAAGGTCGCGGCGGTCGACTACATCGAAAAGAAAGAGGGCCTGCTCATGGCTCCCGCCTATGCGGTTCCTCGAATGCTGAACGATGCGCACTTGAAGCTTCAGGACTTCGACTTCTACGAAATACACGAAGCGTTTGCCGGACAGGTGTTATGCACGTTGAAGGCCTGGACCGACCCGGCGTTCTGCCGCGACAGACTTCAGTTGCCAGGACCCTTGGGCGCGATTGACCGATCGAAATTGAACGTGAAGGGAGGCAGCCTCGCCATCGGGCATCCATTCGCGGCCACCGGAGCGCGAATTGTCGCTACGCTGGCGAAAATCCTCGATGAAACCAAGGGCAAACGCGGGTTGATCTCGGTCTGTACCGCTGGCGGCATGGGTGTGACCGCCATTCTCGAACGCTGAGGCCTCGTGGCTTGAGCGTGGACATTTGAACGCGCTATCCTCGACGGCCGCCTGGAATTCTTCCATCGCCACCCAAGGTTAAAGACTATATGTCCGTTAAGCTTAAAGATCCGACGCTGCTGCGTGAGCTGTGCTTCATCGACGGCGGTTGGAGCGCCGCGGATAGCGGCGCCACCTTGGATGTGACAAATCCCGCGACATTGAAAAAATTGGGTTCGATTCCGAACATGGGCGCGGCGGAAACTCGACGCGCGATTGCAGCGGCTGCGGCGGCGCTGCCCGCATGGAAGGGGCGTACCGCCAAAGAGCGCGCCAACATCCTGCGGCGCTGGTTTGATCTGATGACCGAGAATCAGGAAGACCTTGCGACACTGATGACCGCCGAACAGGGCAAGCCGCTGGCCGAGTCCAAAACGGAAATACTCTACGCCGCCTCGTTTCTCGAGTGGTTCGGCGAGGAAGGCAAGCGCTTGTATGGCGACATCATTCCGGGTCATCAAGTCGACAAGCGCATAATGGTGTTGCGTCAGCCGGTCGGTGTGGTCGCGGCCATCACACCGTGGAATTTTCCAAGTGCGATGATTACACGCAAGGCCGGACCCGCGCTGGCCGCCGGCTGCACGCTCATTTGCAAGCCGGCCACGCAGACCCCTTATTCGGCGCTGGCGCTGGCGGAGCTTGCGCACCGCGCCGGCGTCCCCAAAGGCGTTTTCAATATGATCACCGGCAGCGCGACGGCGATCGGCGGGGAAATGACCGGCAACCCGACGGTGAGGAAATTGACATTCACCGGTTCTACCGAAGTCGGCAAGAAACTCATGACGCAATGCGCCAGCACGGTCAAGAAACTCTCGCTCGAGCTCGGCGGCAACGCGCCGTTTATCGTGTTCGACGATGCTGATT
>Ga0307476_10002377_pt1 | contig 11252 bp, 4 predicted proteins | sample atmos_gasesECM2C_2_FD_203314 | JGI IMG/M metagenome (GOLD analysis project Ga0307476, IMG submission 203314) | Hardwood forest soil microbial communities from Morgan-Monroe State Forest, Indiana, United States - atmos_gasesECM2C_05 | ecosystem: Environmental > Terrestrial > Soil > Temperate... | reverse complement strand
ATTCTCGGCGGCGCCGCCTGCACGGAAGAGGTTTTTCCTGGCTTCAAGTTTTCGGTCTGCTCCTACGTCGTGTCGCTGCTGCGGCCGGAAATCATCCGCGACCTCGATCTCCCGCGCCACGGCCTGGAAATTCTCCCGCTCGACGGAACTTTCACACCCATGCCCAGCGGCGATTATCTCTGGCGCGTGAATGACCACGGCAAGACTCACCGCGAGATCGCCCGCCACTCCCGCATCGACGCCGAAGCCTACGACGAATTCGGCAAAGCCATGCAAGCCATGTGCCGCTTTGTGAAGCCGATTCTCAGCATGGTCCCGCCCGATCCCAACACGCTGAACCCGCGCGAACTGATGAAACTGCTCTTCCTAGGACGGCGCTTCCAGGGCCTGTCCAGCAATGACAAGTACAACCAGGTCCAGCTCATGACCATGAGCGCCATTGATTTTCTTGATCAGTGGTTCGAGACCGACGTCCTCAAAGCAACCATGTCGGCCTCCGGCATTATCGGCACCTTCCTCGGCGTGCGCTCGCCGGGCACGGCTTACGTTCTACTCCATCACTACATGGGAGAAATTGATGGCGCGTTCCGCGCCTGGGGATTCGCGCGCGGCGGCACCGGCGCGATTTCAAACGCCATCGGCGACGCGGCCCGCGAAGCAGGCGTCGAGATCCGCACGCAAGCCGCCATCGCGAAAATCATAGTCAAAGATGGCAAGGCCAGGGGAGTCATCCTGGTCAATGGTGATGAAATCTACGCCGAGACAGTTTCCTCCAGCGTCGATCCGCGACTCACTTTCAACAAATTCATCGAAGCCGAACATCTTCCCGCAGATTTTCTGGAGGACATTAACCGCTTCAAATACCGCGGCTCGTCCGGAAAAGTAAATATGGCGCTTGATGCGCTGCCGAATTTCAAGTGCCTGCCGGGGCCGGGCGCACAGCTTCGCGGCGCGATCTCGATCTCACCGTCAGTCGAATACATGGAGCGTGCCTACGACGATGCCAAGTACGGCAACTTCTCGCGCCATCCTTACATTGATATGGTCATCCCATCGCTCACCGACCCATCGGTCGCACCACCGGGCAAACACGTGCTCTCCTGCTTCGTCCAATATGCGCCCTACAAACTGCGCCCCGGTTTGAACTGGGATGATCAGAAAGAAGCCTTCGGCGATACTGTCGTCAACACGATTGCCGAGTATGCGCCGAACATCAAAGACATCATCCTTCACCGGCAGGTCATCACTCCTCTTGATCTCGAGCGCGAGTGGGGATTGAGCGAAGGCAACATCTTCCAGGGTGAACTCTCACTGGAGCAGCTTTTCTTCCTGCGTCCGGCACCCGGCTATGCCCGCTTCCGCACGCCCATTCAGAATCTTTATATGTGTGGTTCGGCCACTCATCCCGGAGGCGGAATCATGGGCGCACCGGGACGTCTCGCCGCTCTGGAAATTCTGAAAGACATCAAGGGAGCGGCATAACATGTCCCAGGCCAAATCCAGCCGGCGCGACATTGTCATCATCGGCGGCGGGCACAACGGGCTGGTCACGGCGTTTTACCTGGCCAAAGCGGGATTCAAGCCACTGCTTCTCGAACGTCGAGATCAGGTCGGCGGGGCTGCGATCACTGATCAATTTCATCGCGGCTTTCACTGCTCGACGCTGGCGCACAGCGCCGGCCCGATTCGGCCCGACATCGTGCGAGACATGCAGCTTGAAAAGCAGGGCGTCAGATTCATCACACCGGAGACTTGCGTCAGCGCGCTCTCGCCCGACGGTCGGGCTCTTTCTCTTTATCAGGACACCAACAAATCGGCGCAGGCAATCGCAGCATTCTCAGAAAAAGACGCAGGGAAATATCCTGAGTTCGAGAAATCACTGGGGAAAATCAGCGAAGTAATCGCGGAAGTTCTCGCCACCATCCCCCCTGACATCGATCACCCCAGCGGCGGCGATCTGTGGAGCATGCTCAAGACCGGCCGGGCTCTGCGAAACCTGGGCAAGAGAGATTTGTACCGCGTGTTGCGCTGGGGTCCAATGGCGGTGGCCGACCTGGTCTCTGAATATTTTGAGACCGAATTATTGCGCGCGGTCATCGCCGCGCGTGGCATCTTCGGAACGTTTCTCGGACCGTGGTCGGCGGGCAGCAGCCTGCAGTTGCTGATTAGAGCCGCTGGCGATTCACATCCCGCCGGCTCGGCGTGGTTCGCCGCAGGCGGAATGGGCGCGCTCACGCAAGCCATGGCCACCGCCGCGCAGGCTGCCGGCGCTGAGGTTCGCACCGCCGCCGAGGTCATCGAGATACGGGTAAAGGATGGCGCGGCAGCCGGCGTGCTGCTCGGCAGCGGAGAAGAAATCAGCGCCAGCGCCGTCATCTCCAATGCCGATCCCAAGCGCACCCTGCTGAAGCTGACCGATCCTATTCATCTTTCTCCCGACTTCGTGCAGAAGCTGCAGCACTACCGCGGCAACGGCACCGTCGCAAAAGTAAACCTCGCGCTCTCTGGACTGCCAACGTTCACCGCTCTGAAGAATGCTGACGGCAGCGCCCTCAAGGGCCGCATTCACATTGGCCACGAGATCGACTATCTCGAGCACGCTTTCGATGAAGCCAAGTACGGCAACTTTTCTCGTCAACCATACCTCGAAGCCACGATCCCCTCGCTTACCGATCCCGCGCTCGCCCCCGAAGGTAAGCACGTGATGTCGATCTACATGCAGTACGCGCCTTACAAACTTAAGGGCGATTGGGAGAGTCAGCGAAAAGCGCTCGGACAAACTGTTGTACAGACGCTGGCGCAGTACGCTCCTAATCTTCCCGAGATGATCATGACGCACCAGATCATCACGCCGCAGGATCTGGAAGATGTCTATGGATTAACCGGCGGACAAATCTTCCATGGCGATCTGGCGCTCGATCAATTCTTCACGATGCGGCCGCTTCTCGACTGGGCGCGCCACCGCACGCCGATCGAAAACCTCTACCTTTGTGGGAGTGGCACGCATCCCGGCGCCGGATTGACGGGAGGCTCGGGCGCGAACGCTGCGCGCGAGATTCTGAAGCAGCTCAAGAAGTAGCGCCGGCGTCTCCCCGGCAGCAACGCCTCAGGGCCGGGCGCATAGCCACAACGGGAGGAAATCGCGCTATCTTGCCTATCAGCTGCGCAAAGCCCAAGACCGAAATTGCCGGGCGCTTTAGCTCTCGCGCGGAAGTCCATGCACTTCCGGAAAGCGGAAGGCGGTGCGTAACAGTGTCGCTCCGCAAGTAACTTGCAGCCGCAGTGACATTCGTCTTTACTTAGACAGCAGTAAAGAATTCCCACAACCGACAGGGAGAATCTCGCTCGCGGAGCGTTTCTTGGCCGAGGATCTTAAATTTGAGTTGGCAATCCTGGCGACCGTCCAGGGTTTTTATCAGAAGCTGCTGCGGGATTTGCTCGGCGGTGAGATTCCACTGCCGGGCGGGCTGGATGAACTTGCGCTTCGACATATCGATCGGGATCTTCCCGAAACTCTATCGCGCATGTATCGCTGGCTGCATGTGCTTGACATGGCCATCAGCCCCGCGATGTTGCGGCAAGCGCTGACGCCAGACACCGACTCGGAAGTTGCCGAGGCCCTGCTTCGCTACTTTGTGCGTCGCCGTGAACCCAGCGAGATCAACCGCGACAAGACTGACCTGATTTCAACTTTTCTCTATCGCCATCCCCGCGTGCACGGCCAATGGCAGCAGCAGGGTTATGGGCTGGATGGTTCGTTGCCGCTTTCTCCATTTGAAATTGCTTTGATCGAAATCCTTGCCGACACCGACGTCCCCTCACTTCCCGAAGAGCATGTACAGCTGCTTCGAAATTTCGATCCGTTGCGCGAAGAGATTGCCCGTTATCGTGATTTCAATTCACTTATGGATTCCGGGATAGTTTCGCGCGTGCGTGAATTAAAACGCTGGCTGGATTCTTCGTTTTATCACCCTGGCGTGCTGGCAACAGTGGCAGCCCACAATGCCACATTCGGCGCCCGGTTCGACGAACTATTCGCCAAGGCTCTGGGTGAAATCAAACAGTTCGCGCAAGCCCTTGACGAAATGGGCGGTAGCATCCTGAGCACAGTCGACGGAGTGGAAGTGACGGTCGAGCACGTGGCTGCGATTGAGCAGAAAGAAATGCTCTCGGCCGACTATGGCGGCGCATTGGAAAAATTCCGGCGCGTCTCCAAATTGAAAAAGGAACTCGACCGGCGTCCGCCCATTCGAAAGTCGCTGCTTGCACCCAGCGCTGGACGTGGCATGCCGGCATCCGGGGGAGCTGCCACTGCTGCTAAAGCTGCGCGAGCGGCCGCTGCGAAAGTACCCGCGCCGGCTCAAGCTTTTCATCCCCCTGCCATCACGGCCCAGCAAATCTCAGCCGAGGAAGGCAAATTACGACGCGTCGAGGAATCGATCCGAGTGTTCGTCCGCGTGGCTGATCCCAAGTACCGCCAGATTGTACCGATGCGCTTTTTCAATCTGACGCTGACGACGCCCGAGGCCGATGCCTACAACGCGGGATTTCTTGAGGAGAAGAGCCTTCGTGCCGATGTCGCTCGTACTCTGATCCGCCTGGTTTCATGCGTGGCGCGGGTAAACACGGAACTCGAAGAACTCAAACGCAGCCAGAGCATGTCGTCTCTGTGGAAGCTCCACGCGGACGCACTCGTCGTTTTGCTCGATATCGCGAGCTCCGCTACGGAAGACGCGGGAAGCGTTGCCAAGGTGGCCGAAAATAGCGATGCCGGTTCGGCGAAGGCCATCCAGGAAACCATGCAGAAACTGCGCGACCGCTCTGACCTGGCGGTGAAGGCGCTGGCCCATCCAGGGAGCTAGAGCGCCGGCGGCAGCCAACACCGCCGCCACCCCGACCGCTTCCGCATCCATCGCTTGTTCAAAAAATCGATCCAGTCCTAGACGCTTCCACAACTCCCATCCCAGAAAACAACCGCAGAAACTGGCACTTCGGCGACGAACATCGGGTAACGAACGTCTTTATCGCCCCTTGTTGGTGTTCAGCTTGCAAGGCAGTTTCCATCGCGTAACATGGCAGGGAATTTCGGAAAAGAATCCAGGCCCGGGAGGCACTCAAAAACACATGCTGATGGGTGAAACCCCGCTCAGGAGCTAAGGCCAAGGCTTTTATTGGCCCTGGGGGCACGCGTGAAGCCACACCCCTTTTCAACGCCGGCAGGATCGATTGCCGTGGCGCGAAGGGCCCGCGGACAACCTAGGGCGGCTGTCCGCGCACGGGCACTGATTGCTGATCGCTCCCGGCTGGCAGCTAGTTTATATCGAACTGCTCCTGATGCAGCGCCGGATCGCTCTTTACAATAATTGTCCGCTTGGTTAGCTCTTCCATCTCGTTCAGCAGGCGGGCATTGTTGCCTTTCAGTTCCTTGGCTACATCCGGATTCACACGCAGCATCACATCTTCGTGCTCCAGATGTTTCGCGATCTTGCGCATCTCCACGTAGATTTCGTTCACCACGGTGGTCAGGGACTTCACGTAGCCAGTAGATTGGCAATAGGGACAAGGCGCGCCAATGGTCCGTTCCAGCGATTGCTTGACCCGTTTGCGGGTAATTGCAACCAGGCCGAAATCATTGAACTGCAGAACTTTCGAGGGAGCGCGGTCATGGCGAAGTTCCTCTTCGAGGGCCTGCATCACGCGCTGACGGTTGCGACGCTCATCCATGTCGATGAAGTCGATGATGATGATGCCCCCGAGATCGCGCAGCCGGATCTGCCGCACAATTTCTTTGATGGCGTCCACGTTGGTTTTGACGATCGTATCTTCGAGGCGCGAGGTCTTGCCCACGTACTTGCCGGTGTTGATGTCGATGGCCACCAGCGCCTCGGTCTGATTGATCACGATGTAGCCACCGCTCTTGAGCCACACTTTCGACTTGAGCGCCTTGTTCATTTCCTCAGCCAGGCCGAACTGCTCAAACAGCGGCGTCTCTTTGGTATAGAGCTTCACGCGCTTCACCAAGCCAGGCTGGAAGCGATTAAAGAAGCGCAGAATGCGTTCATATTCCGGCTCCGTATCGACCCAGATCACGGAAAAGTCTGCCGTAACCTGGTCGCGCAGAACCCGCTCTACTACGTTGAGGTCGTGATAGATCAGCGCCGGAGGTTTGGAGGCCTCGGCTCGCGTCTTGATGTCGTTCCACAGGCCTTTCAGGAAACGAATGTCAGCCCGCAATTCTTCTTCACTCGCACTCTGCGCCGCGGTGCGAACGATGAATCCGCCATGTCCGTTGTCGCGCTCGCTCATCACGATGCGCTTCAGTCGCTGCCGCTCTTCATCGGATGCGATCTTGCGCGAAACTCCGGTATGGTTCACGGTCGGCATGTATACCAAAAACCGTCCCGGCAGAGCGATATGGCTAGTGATGCGCGCGCCCTTCTTACCGATAGGCTCTTTCGCAATCTGCACCAGAATTTCCTGGCCTTCCTTCAGCAGATCGCTGATCTTCGGAACCTCTTGCGCTTCGCGACGTGGAAAGCGGCGACCACCACCGCCGCGTCGTCCGCCACTCCGGCGGTCAAAACCGGGCCGCGGACGCGGCGCTCGCTGCGTGTAGCCGGCCGTTGCCGCGGGAGCACGAACTTCAGCGCGCGCATCCACCGTGCCCGCGCCCCGCGCTTCCGCGTCGAGCAACGCCTCGGCTTGAGCTTGCGCCTCCTCAAGTTCCAGTTCCTCGGAGTCTTCCTCGGTTTCGGGTGCGCCCTCGGCAGGCACGGCACCCGACTCCGCTAAAGAAGTCATATGAATCTCTTCTACCGTCTCGCGCACTTCAGAAAATTCGCGCGGACTACTCTCGGAAGCCTGCTGACCAGCTGCCCGCGTCTCCTCTTCGAACTCGTCGTAGCCTTCATCCGACGCCTGTTCGTAGCGGACGGTGTCGGCTTCCTCTTCGTCGATCGTCTCTTCTTCCAGCGTCCCAGGCGAGGCGAAAGCCACGGCCTGTTCACCGGTGGCGACGGTCTCATCGGAGGGCCCGGGCACAGATCCTTTCTCGTCTTCTACTTCTACTTCCGAGATTTCTTGCACGCTTGACTCTAAAGCTACGGGCTCATCACCGGCAGTCTTGGCGTCCTGACGGGCAAACTCACGGTTCCAGTCCACCGAAGTCGCGGCCGCCTCTAGGGTTTTTTCATGATCCGGCTGCGCGTGGTCACGCGGTTCAAGGTGCGCATGAGCCACGGGAGCGGCAAAGATAGGTTCATCGTCGGGGAAAGTGGCGGCGATAGGCGCGGCAGCATCGCCTCGCGATTCTGGCTCGGATGTTCGACCTTCAAATGTCCGATCTCCGCGAGGGCGCGAGGGCGCCACCGGGGGCTGGGTTAATCCTCGGTACTTGGAAATTGACTCGCCTGGAAGGATGATCGGCTGGTATCCCGCGGGCGGTCCGAACTGCTGGCTCCTCCGCGGTTCCAGCGGACGGGTAAGGGCGGGGGGAGGCTCCGGCGCGCTCTCAACCACGGGCGCCGCTACCCGCGTCTCTACAGCCCGGTCACGGCCGTCTCCGCGTCCATCGCGCCGTCCGCCGCGACGGCGACGGCGGCCGCGCCAACCTCCACGTTCGCGCTCTTGAGAATCTCTGCCGGCTGTGGCGGAAGGATCCGCCGAACCCGTGGCTGTTATGGACGGTTGCCCGTCCGTAGGTTCCTCGGCTCCGCCAAATTCCGGACGAGACGCGCGTTCAGGCGTTTCCGGCAGTTCTGCCACATCCGCTGCTTCAACCCCCGGCGGCGGTTGTGGACGCATATCCTGCACCCCGCGACCCGCCGGCACGATGTCGGTTACATCCTCGTCGTGCTCCTCCAACTCCATAAAGTCGGAAACATAGAGGAAGGCATCGCGCTCCAGCCCAATGTCAACGAAGGCAGACTGCATGCCGGGCAGGACGCGGGTGACACGCCCTTTGTAGATGGACCCCGCTAAGGTGTATTCATTTTCGCGCTCGAGGTAGATTTCCGCGAGAAGATCATCTTCCACCATGCCCACTTTAGTCTCGTGAGGCGTGGAAGAAACAAACAACTCTTTGTTCATGGACACTCCGGTCCCACTCCGACTCATTTAAAAAGTTCGGACGGGGTTCACCGGGGCGGAGCGAGGAAGCAACCGGGAGGATCGAGCGTCGCGATGCTGGCCCCGGATCGGGGACGGCTGGGGTCCGGGAGGTTGCTCCCTGACCGAATCCGCTGCACAAGTTTGGGTTTCTTCTGCACTATTCGCTTTTCGTCTGCCGGATTTGTGACCGCACTCTCAGACCATTTCGGGTCGGGGGGCCGTTTCCCTGCCAGCAGCTTGATTGCTTTAATCCTGCCCGGCCTTCTATCGCTCGACTGGCCGGTGAAATACCCCCTTTACGCGAGGGCGATCGATATTTTTGGGGCTGCGCCTAACCAGCGCAGCGACTGCTCTCTACCGTCTTCCTAATTCAAACTTCCGGTTCGAACTTCATGTACCTCAGCCGGCTCACCCAAGCTTGGCTAACCCGGCTAATTCACAAACCGGCGCATACGAACATTCATGACCATCCCCAACGCCAGGAACATGAACAGAACCGAAGACCCACCGTAACTCATCAGCGGTAGAGGTATTCCGGTGACCGGCATAAAACCGACCACCATGCCGACATTGACCAGGATATGGAAGCTAAGCACAGCCACCACACCCATCACCACGAACGTGCCAGCGCGGTCGGGCGCTGTTTGCGCGTTCTGCGTCAAACGCATCAGCACAATGAAGTATAGCAGCAGAACCCCCAGCGCGCCCACGAATCCATGTTCCTCGGAAAATGCGGCAAAAATAAAATCCGTTTGGGGAACAGGTAGGAAAGCACCGTGCGTTTGCGAGCCTTTTCCGCCCCACAACCCTCCAGATCCCACCGCAATCTTGGATTGCTCAACTTGGTACCCCGACCCCTGCGGATCGTCTTCCGGCTGCAGAAAACTCGTAAGCCGCTGCTTTTGATAGGTCTTCAGAACATGAACGCGGGGCACAAAAAATACAGCTCCTATGGCGATCCCGGCGAGCAGAGCCACCAGTAACCCTTGCCTCCACTGCATTCCGCCCAGAAAAACACCCATGATTGCGATGGGAATATAAGTGAGAGCCGTGCCCAAGTCAGGTTGCTTCAAGACCAGCAACATTGGAATGACGACGATGGCTCCGGCTTTCATAAAGTCCGGCCAGGAAAGTTCGCGATCCCGCAAATCGGCAAAGAACTTCGCCATCGCCAATATCAGAATCAGCTTCACCCATTCGGAGGGCTGAAAGTGATTTCCGCCGGGCATCTTGATCCAGCGCTTCGCGCCGAGGTACTTCTGTCCAAAGATCGTCACCGCCATAAGCGAAGCGACCGCGGCAATGTAAAACCAGTGGATTCGGTCCAGAAGCGCCTGATAGTTCACCAGGCTGATCAGAAACATCATCCCCACACCCGCCGAGACCCAGTACATTTGCTTGATGTGCGACCCGGCAAACTTAGTGTGCATGGTGGCGCTGCGGATCTCCATCACCCCCAGCCCGCAGATCAGCAACACGAAGATCAGCAGCAGCCAGTCAAAATCGCGAAATGAAACGTAACGTGACATAAGAACAGCTTCTAGCTTCTAGCTCCTGGCTCTCAGCTTAGACGTATAGTTTTCGGCTTTGAGGGTTGTGGCGCCGGCATCCTGCCGGCTGTCGTGACGGGCGTCCCGCCCTCGTATCGTCCACACTCCTAGTTCGCCGGCAATATCCCCGGAGCAGCCGCGGCCATCACGGCGGGTTTTCTCGGCAACTCCACGGAGAACCTTCCACCCTCTAACTTGTCGCCCTCGGGCGCGGTCCAGAGTGCGCCCATATCGACCTTGCCATCACTCTTCGGCTTCTCCACCATCTTGTTGGGCAAGCGGCGCTGCTTGTCGACGTAAGCCTTCAGCACTTGTGTCGCTACACGAGCCGCCAACCTTCCGTGCTCTCCGCCTTCAAACAGCACGCAGACAACAACGTCTGGATTACGTCGTGGCGTGAATCCCACGAACCATCCATTCTGCGCCAGCGCTTCGCTGTTCTTGAACTTCGCCCGCGTAGCCAGTGAGACAATCTGTGCCGATCCTGTCTTGCCGGCTATATCAATTCCCGGAATATGCGCCGAGGGAGCCGTCCCTTCCGGCAGCAGAACCCGCGACATTGCGTCAGTAATAAAGGTCCAACCGTTCGGATCGATAGGAACGCTCTTGGTTTCAGAAACGTGACTGGTCTCGACGTATCCGCTGGGGAGCTCCTGCGGATCGACCACGTGGGGCACAACCATGCGCCCGCCCATCGAAATCGCCGAAATTGCCCGGAGCAATTGCACCGGTGTGATCGCCACCGCACCCTGGCCGATGCCGACTGAAATAGTTTCTCCGGCAAACCATTTCTGTTTAAAGTTCCTGATCTTCCATTCTTCCGAGGGCATCACGCCCGTGACCTCATTCGGAAGGTCAATTCCCGTTTTCTGTCCCAGGCCGAACGCGGTGGCGTACCTGGCAATGCGGTCGATGCCTAACTTTTCCGCCAGCGTGTAGAAGAAGACATCGCAAGACTGGTAGATAGCCTTCTCCAAACTTACGGGGCCGTGTCCGCCCTTTACCCAGCAACCAAACCGCCGCCCGTAAAACTCCGCGCCGCCGGTGCAGTTCACGTGCAGGTCCTGGGCAATGCCTTCCTGCCAACCCGCCACCGACATGATGATCTTGAAAGTCGATCCCGGCGCCAGTTGCGCCTGAATCGCCTTATTGAGCAGCGGCTTATCGGGATCGGTGACCAATTTGTTCCACTCATCTCGCGAGACCCGCACCGCAAAATCATTAGGATCGAAGGTAGGACGGCTCACCATCGCGAGGATCTCACCGGTGTGAGGATCCATGGCCACAATGGCGCCGTTTTTCCCTTCCAGCGCTTCCTCGGCCGCGATCTGCAGGTCAATATCGATTGTGAGTTTCAACTGTTTTCCGGGCACCGCGTCGGTTTCACCCAGCAGGCCCACTTCGCGTCCGTGACTGTTCACCAACTCCTGCCGCGCTCCGTTCTTTCCCATCAAGGCGTTGTTATACTGCCGCTCCACGCCGGATACTCCGACCACGTCGCCCGGGTTATAAAGCTCGAACTGCGCCTGGTTCAGCATGTCTTCCGTCACTTCGCCCACATAGCCGATCAGGTGTGCCATAAAGCCCTTGCGC
>Ga0307476_10002376_pt1 | contig 11253 bp, 10 predicted proteins | sample atmos_gasesECM2C_2_FD_203314 | JGI IMG/M metagenome (GOLD analysis project Ga0307476, IMG submission 203314) | Hardwood forest soil microbial communities from Morgan-Monroe State Forest, Indiana, United States - atmos_gasesECM2C_05 | ecosystem: Environmental > Terrestrial > Soil > Temperate... | reverse complement strand
GGGTGCGCAGGGACCCGCAGCCCGACCGTGGCCGCGCCTCCGGTGGCCGCCGCCGACGCCCGCGGGCCCTTGCGCAGGATCAGGGTCAGCGGGCCGGGCCACGCCGCGCGCGCGAGCCGGTGCGCGGCGTCGGGGATGTCGACCGCCCAGCCGTCGAGCGATGCGCCCTCGGCGAGGTGAACGATCAGCGGGTGGTGGTGCGGCCGGCCCTTGGCCGCGAAGATCCGTCCGACCGCCGCGTCGCTCGCGGCATCGGCCCCCAGGCCGTAGACCGTCTCGGTCGGGAACGCGACCAGCCCGCCGCCGGCGAGGACGGCGGCGGCGCGCGAGATGTCCGTGCCTCGCTGCATGGGGAAACCCGTCGCATAGCACGGCGAGGCGCCCGGTCGAGCGCCGCGCGCCAGGGGAGATCGGCCGGCGCGCCGCTACGCGTGCGGTCGGGTGGCGGCCACGGATGGACGATCGACCCACGCCGCACGGATCGGCTGAAGGCCGGTCGCGCGCTCGGTCGGATAGGTCTTGCGGAAGTCCATCCAGTCGAGCGCGCAGATCAGCGACGCCTCGACCAGCCCGAACGCGCCGGGCACGAGCTCCCGGGCGAGCCACGCGAAGATCGCGTCGGTGCGGTCGAGCTGGCGCTGCGCGAACGGGTTGCCCTCGACCGCGATCCCGTCGCGCCGCAGGTAGAACACCTGGATCACCGAGTTGAGGGTCTCGGCGACCGCGGTGAGCAGGTTGCGCTGGTGCCAGGCGTCGCGCGGCGGCGCGAGCCCGCCGTGGCCGCGCGTCGCGATCAGCCAGTCGATGATCACCTGCGAGTCGAACAGCGTGCGGCCGTCGACGACCGCGATCGGCACCTTCCAGATCGGCGACAGCTCGCGCAGCACGGCCTGGCCGGCGTCGGTCGCGGTGTCGATCCAGTCGACCGGCTCGCCGAGCTCGGCGGCGACGATCCGCACCCGGCGGGTGAACGGCGAGGCGGGGGTTCCCAGCAGCTTCATGGGCGCACGCTACCGCGAGCCGCGGCGGCCGGGGGATCGCCGCGCCCTCGCGTTGCGCGCCCCCCGGTTTGGGATACCCTCGTAGCGTGCAGGTGTTCTTGATCCGGCACGCCGACGCCGCCCAGGAGACCGTCGCGATGCGCGACCCGCACCGCCACCTGACCCCGATCGGCCGCCAGCAGGCCCGCGGGATCGGCGATCGGCTCCGCTGGCACGATTGCACGCCGACCCACATCTGGGCGAGCCCGCTGGTCCGGACCGTGCAGACCGCCGAGCTGGTCGCCGCGGCGATCGGCACCGGGATCGCGGTCGAGGCCGTGCCGGCGCTCGCTCCCGACGAGAACCCGCGCGACGCGGCCGCCGCGCTGGCCGCGCTGCCGCGCGACGCGGCCGTCCTCGTGGTCGGCCACGAGCCCGGGCTGTCCGGGCTCGGCGCGCTGCTGGTCGGCCAGCCCGAGTTCGCCAGCCTGGCCAAGGCCCAGGTCGCCCGGATCGACGACGGCCAGCTGCGCTGGCGGTTCGCGTGCGACGCCGAGGCGCCCGAGATCGTCGCGTAGCCGCGGCTACATCTTGACGCAGCCGCGGGAGGTGCTGGCCGGTGCATAGTACAGGACCAGGACGCACATCTCGTTATCCGAGCTCTCGCCGTAGACCAGCGCCGTTTCGCCGTCGTTGCGATAGCTGCAGCGCAGGAACAGGTCGTTGCTCGGCTCGAGCTTGAACGACACCGGTGCGATCGGCTGCGCATCGAAGTTCCAGTCCTCCGCGAACAGCATCTCCGCGCCGGCGGTCGGGCCGCGCGACACGTCGAGGTGCAGCCCGTGCTTGTGCATGTGGCCGAGCGCCGCGAACACGTCGATCTCCTGCGTGATGGTGCAGCTCATCTCGTTCATCGCCGCGTCGCTGTGCGCCGGGATATCGAGCTTGCGGTTATCGAACCCGACGAACCCGGCGCGGATCAGCCCCGGGGTCGCGTCCACGAAGTCGATGCGCATCGCGGTCTTCGCCGAGATCGGGGCGTCGGTCGCGTTCTGCAGGTGGAGCTGCATGACCACCTGCTGGCCGCGCGTCAGCGGCACGAAGCCGGTGTTGTCGGGCAGCACGAGCGGGTTGGATTCCTTGCCGCCGGCGTAGATCGGGGCCCACGTGGACTTGCTGAGCACCGGACACTCGGAGAACGCCGGCTCCGGCGCGAGGGTCTGCGACACCAGGATGTGGTGCGTGCCCGCGCCGTAGGTCGGCTCGAGCTTGACGATCGCGATATCGCGATCCGCGGGCAGGTTGGTCGCATAACAGAAGTACTTTTCCTCGCCCGGCTGGAGCGTGTACGCGTCGGATACGAAATCGATATGTGGAGTATCGGGCATCGATGATGACGTGCAGGCGGCGGCGTGCGCGCCGACCCACCCGACGACCAGCGGCAACCAGGTAGCTCGATGGGAAATTCGCATGGGCCCTCCAGGGAGAGGCCACGAGTATGGATCGACGCGGGGCTCGACGGCGATCGTCGAACGCCGCATTGTGTGGCATTCTGGATTTCCTGATCTGCAATCTGCAATTTGAATTCTCCTGACGCGATCTGTATTGCCACGTACCGGCGGCCGCGCCGCCGAGCCGTCGCGCGCAGTCTCCGGCCGGGAGCGTGAGCGGGATCGGGAGATCGATCGCTGCTGTCGCGCGGGCGCTCGGTGAGGCGAGGCTTGGGCCCTCGCCGCGCAGCGAGCCAGTCACCGGCTCGCGCGCTTGCCGTCCTACCCGGACTCCATCCTGCGACCACCTCCGCTGACACGAGGCGCGGGCGGCTTCCCCGGCACCGGCCGCCCGGGTGGCCCGGCGCGCCCGGAACGCGAGCGGGCCGACGCTGTCAGCCCCGGCTCGATGTGGCCTGGTCACCTGTTCATGCTCGTCGATCCCGCGGCGGGAGCCCATCCGGCGGAGACGTCGGTGGCGTACCGGCCGAGCAGCGAGCCGTGACCGCAGCGGTCAGCGCAGGCCGAGCCAGCCCGGCACGCCGATCGCGCGCTCGGCCGCGAGCAGGCCGAAGCCGACCGCGAGATCGACCGCGGTGATCACCGCGCCGTAGCGCAGGAACCGCCAGAACCCGATCTCGCCGCGCGGGCCGGCGCTCTCCATCACGATGACGTTGGCGACGCTGCCGAACAGCGTCAGGTTGCCGGCCAGCGTCGACGCGACCGCGAGCATGATGTAGCCCCAGGTATGGTCCGGCAAGCGCGGGACCCAGGACACGGCGACCAGCACGAGCGGGACGTTGGACACCAGGTTGGAGGCGAGCACGACCAGCCCGACGAACGCGGCGTCGCCGGCCGCGTCGCCGCGCGCGATCGCCGGTGCCAGCCGCTCGAACAGCCGGTCGAGCACGCCCGCGCGCTCGATCCCGGCGACCACGACGAACAGGCCGGCGAAGAACACCAGGAGCTGCCAGTCGACGCCGGCGAACGCGCGGCGCGGCGGGGTGCGCGCGACGACCATCAGCGCGGCGGCGGCGGCCATCGCGGCTCCCGCCAGCGACACCCCGGCGAGCGCCATGACCGCGAACGCGGCGAGCGCGGCCAGCGCCTTGGCCGCCAGCACGCGGTCGAGCGCCGGGCGCGGCGGCGAGCGATCGGCGAGCGGGCCGTGCGGCAGCGATCGCCGGAACAGCCAGATCAGCGCGCCGGCGTTGGCGATCAGGCACGCGGCGCCGACCGGCAGGGTCAGCAGGAGGTACTGCGCGAAGCCGATCGTGCCATGCGCGGCCGCGCCGACGATCATGTTCTGCGGGTTGCCGCTGAAGCTGACCACGCCGCCGACGTTGGCGGCCGATGCGAGCGCCAGCAGGTAGGGCAGGGCGGGCAGCCGGGCCTCGACCGCGACCGCGACCACCAGCGGGGTGAGCAGCACGCACACCGTGTCGTTGAGCAACAGCGCCGACAGCGCGCCGGCGACCAGGGTCAGGCCGATCAGCAGCGAGCGCGCCGACCGGGCGCGGGTCAGCACCAGGTACGCGCACAGCCGGAAAAATCCGGCATCCTGGAGATAGGCGGCGATCAGCAAGATCCCGAACAGCAGGGTGAGGACCTGGAGGTCGATCGCGCCCAGCGCGGCCTTCATCGACAGCGCGCCGACCAGCACCATCGCCACCGCGCCGACGGTGGCGCCCGCGGGCCGGTCGAGCCCGAGCCAGCGCAGCTGGCGGCTCGCGATCACGAGGTAGGTGACGAGGAAGACGACGATCGCACCGGCCACTGCGACGCGTACCATACGCTGCCCGGCGCACAGGGTCAGGGTCTGCCAGCGGCGGCGTCAGATCGCCGCGCGCGCGGGTGCGTTGCGCACCTCATGTCGCGCCGCTGGCTCGTCGCCGTGTCCGTCATCGCCCACCTGAGCATCCTGGCCGGGGTGTTCGTCTCCGGGATCTGGCGGGTGGAACGCCTGGAGGCCAAACCGGCCAGGCGAGAGATCCACCTGCCCCTGCCGCCCCCGCCAGCGCCGGCGGGTGGTCTCAAGGCGCCCAAGCCGCTCGAGTTCACGCCCAAGACCCCGCCCGTGGCCAAGGGGCCCCGCCAGCCGACCCCGCAGGTCGACCCGCCGCCGGTGGAGCCTCCGCCCGACGGCGACGGCAGTGGCTCGGGCAGTGGCTCGGGCTCGGGGGACCCGACCGGCGTCGGCACCTGCACCCAGAACTGCCCGGGCGACGCGCCCGCCGAGCCGGTGTGCGGCAACGGCTCGGTCGAGGCCGGCGAGCAGTGCGACGACGGCAACACCAACGGCGGCGACGGCTGCTCGGCGACCTGCCGGATCGAGGTCGCGCCGCCGCGGCCGCCCGCCACGGTCGCGCCCGGCGTGCTGTCGGGCCTGCGGATCTCCGGCGAGACCCAGGTCCACCCCGACGAGATCACCCAGAACCAGATGATCCGCGAGGGCGCCGGCCGGGTCGTGGGCGTGGTCGACCTGTGCATCGCCGCCGACGGCAGCGTGGCGTCGACCCGCCTGCGGGTCTCGACGAAGTACGCCGCGTACGACGCCGCGCTGGTCGCGGCGGTCGCCGGCTGGCGCTACCAGCCGTACCGGCGCGACGGCATCGCCGTTCCGGCGTGCAGCACCGTCCGGTTCGTCTACACGATCCAGTGACCGGCCCGCCCGCCGGCCGCCGCGGCCGTGCGCCGCCGCGCGGTGAGCGAACGTCCGGCAGTTCGCCGCGCCGGTGCTACCCTACGGCGGTGTGAGCCGCGCCCACGAACATGCCGCGCGACGCGACGCGCGGAAGAGTGAATCGGCCGGCCTTGCCGGACGAGAGGGCGCGAGAAAGGTCGGTCTCGATCGACGCTCCCCGGCCGTCGTCGTGATCGTGGGTCTCGTGGGAGTCTGCGCGCTGCTGTGGCTGCTGCGCGCCGAGGTCGAGCCGGGCCCGCCGCCGGCCCCGGCCAGGGACACCGGCGCCACCGGCGATGGCGGCGCGGCGCGCGCGTCCCGCGCGGCGGTCGTGCCGGCGCCCGCGCCGCCGATGCCCGAGCTGCCGCAGCCACCCGAGACCGTGGAGCTGCGCGGCCGCGACACGGTGGATCCGTGCACCGGCCTGTCCGAGGCCGTGATCCCGGCGAGCTTCGAGACCGTGACGGTCGACGGCGTGACCGTGGCGTGGCGGCCGGTGCCGCTGGTGCCGCAGGGGCCGTCCGACGTCGCGGTGGCGCCGACCGCGGTCGCGTACCTGGTGCATGGCCTGCTCGCCGAGGCCGCGGCGCTGACCGGCACACCGCGCCGCGAGCGGATCACGGTGGTCATCTACCCGCCGGACGCGTTCCACGCCGAGACCCGCGCGCCGCGCTGGTCGGACGGGATCTACGACGGTGGCGCGGTCCGGGTCGCGGCCCGGCCGAGCGCCGAGCTCGGCGTCGAGATCGCCGGCCTGCGCCACGAGCTGCTGCACGCCCAGCTCCATCCGCTGGGCTGCATGCCGTCGTGGCTCAACGAGGGCACCGCGATGTACTTCGCGGGGCCGCCGCCGGTCCGGACGTGGATCCGGATGCTGCGCAGCCCGGACAGCTTCGCGCTCGGCGATCTGTCGATCGCGTCGTTCGTCCAGCTGCCCGAGGAGTCCGCCGAGCGCGCGTACGCCGAGAGCCTGGCGATGGTCCTGTACATCGTCGATCGCGGAGGCGAGGCCGGGCTGCGCGCCGCGGTGCAGGCGCTGCGCGCCGACGGCACCGGGACGCCGCGCGCCGGCCAGGAGCTGTGGGATCGGCTGTATCCGGGGATCGGACACCGCGCCCTGGTCGAGGCGCTGGCGCACCGGGTGTTCGGCGCCGGGCCGGGCAGCGAGCTCGACGCGATCCTGCGCGGCGCGATCTGCTGCCACGGCCTGCGCGCGGCCGGCGAGCTGCGCTGCCGGGGCGCTGCGCCCCGCGCCGATCGCCGGAGGTGGATGGATTACACCGCCACGCCGGCCTCCGTGTGCGACGCGGCCTGGTGACCGCCGGACGACTGGCGCTATCCTCGGGCTGCTTGGCAGACCTGGCGATCGACGTCCACGACCTGAGGAAGACGTACCGCACGCCGTTCGCGCGCAAGAAGGTGGAGGCGCTGCGCGGCGTGACGTTCCACGTCGAGCGCGGCCACATCTTCGGCTTCGTCGGGCCCAACGGCGCGGGCAAGACCACGACGATCCGCACGCTGATGGGGCTGATCCGGCCGAGCGGCGGCACCGCGCGGCTGCTCGGCCACCCGGTGGCGAGCCGCGCCGCGCGGTCCAGGATCGGGTTCCTGCCCGAGTCGCCGTACTTCTACGACTACCTGACGGTGGGCGAGCTGTGCGACCTGGCGGGCCGGCTGTTCGGGATGCCGCGCGCGGCGCGCAGGCGGCGCGCCGACGAGCTGATCGACAAGGTCGGGCTCGGCGGGGCGCGCGGCCTCCCCCTCAAGAAGTTCAGCAAGGGCATGCTGCAGCGCGCGGGGCTCGCCCAGGCGCTGATGAACGATCCCGAGCTGGTGGTGCTCGACGAGCCGATGAGCGGGCTCGACCCGATCGGCCGCAAGGAGGTCCGCGATCTGATCCTCGAGCTGCGCGATCAGCGCAAGACCGTGTTCTTCTCGACCCACATCCTGTCCGACGTCGAGGCGATCACCGATCGCGTCGCGATCATCGCGCGCGGCGAGCTCCAGGCCCACGGCACGCCGGGCGAGCTGGTGTCGCAGCGGCTGCAGGGCGTCGACGTCGTCGTCCGGCTGCCGGCATCGGCCCCGGAGGGCGACGCCGGGCTGGCCGGTGGCGCGAGCCGGGTGCGGCGGGTCGGCGACGAGCTGTCGCTCACGCTGCCGGCCGACGCCGACGTCGACGCCTGGATCGCGCGCGCGCACGCCGCCGGTGCCCAGGTCCTGCAGGTCGCGCCGCGCCACGAGACGCTGGAGGACCTGTTCGTCCGCCGGGTCGCGCCGCCGGCGCCGGGCGACGCAGCGGCCGGGGAGGCGGCGGCGCCATGATCGGGCGGATCTGGGCGATCGCGCTCAACACGTTCCGCGAGGCGGCGCGGATCCGCGTGCTGTACGGGATCCTCGTGCTGGTGCTCGGCTCCAACCTGCTGGCGGTGTTCGTCGGCGAGCTGTCGCAGCGCGAGGCCGACCGGTTCGCGCGCGACATCGGGCTGGCGGGGATCTCGATGTTCGGCTCGCTGACCGCGATCTTCCTCGGCGTGTTCCTGCTCTACACCGAGGTCCAGCGCCGGACGATCCACGCGATCGTCTGCAAGCCGATCAGCCGGTGGGAGTTCGTGGTCGGCAAGTTCGCCGGCATGGCGGTCGTGCTCAGCGTGCTGGTCGGCGTGTTCGCGGTCGCGATGCTCGGGATGCTGGTGTGGCAGCACACCGGGGTATCGGCCGGGGTGGCCAAGGCCGTGGTGCTGTCGTGGCTCGAGGTGATCACCGTCGCGGCGATCGCGATCTTCTTCTCGTCGTTCTCGACTCCGTTCCTGTCGGGCATCTTCGCGCTGGGGATGTGGGTGATCGGGCGGCTGACCCCCGACCTCGAGGCGGCGACCCGGGCCGCGGCGCCGTGGATCCGGATCACGACCCGGGTCGCGCTGGAGATCGTCCCCGATGTCCACCTGTTCGCGGTCTCGGGCCGCACGCTCGATGGCACCGCGGTCAGCGTCCACGGGGACTTCGTGCCGTGGAGCTACGTCGCGCTGGCCGCCGCGCACGGGGTGGGCTGGACGGTCGCCCTGGTCGCGTTCGCTGCGCTGCTGTTCCACCGCCGCGACTTCGTGTGACCGCCGTGCGAAGATCGGCGCCGGCCATGGCAAAGAATCTCGGGGCAGCGATCCTCGGCCTGCTCGGTTCCGAGCGGGTCGAGCTGCGAGCCGCGGCGGCGACCGTGCTCGCGGCCGTCGGCAAGGGCGACAAGACCGTCGCGGCGGCACTGTTCGCCCGGCTCGCCGACAGCGACGCCGCGGTCCGCCGGATCGCGCTCGAGGGGCTGGCGGACAGCGACGCCGCCGAGCTGGCGCCCCGGCTGGTGCCGCTGCTGCGCGGCGAGGACGCCTCGCTCGCCGAGCGCGCGCTGGAGCTCCTGACCGAGCACGCCGCCGAGGCCGAGGCCACGCTGCGCAAGGAGCTCGGCGCCGGGCCGGTCGCGGCGCGCCGGGCGATGGCGCAGCTCCTGCTCCGGCGCGGCACCCGACCCGCGCTCGAGGCGGTGCTCGACCAGCTGGCCGACGACGAGCTCGGCGAGCAGGTGCTGCAGCTGCTGCGCGCCGAGCTCGACCACGCGCCGGCCGGCAAGCTCGCCGATCTGGTGGAGAAGGCCGCGATCGCCGGGGTCGCCGAGGCGACCAAGGCGCTCGCCCGCGCGGCGGCCGGACCGCGCGGCAAGCCCCGGCCGGCCGCCGGCAAGGGCAAGCGCTCCGGCAAGCCCGCCGCGGGGGCGGGCCGGAGCAACGGCGCGGCCGGACCGCCGCCCGACCCCGGCGCCGCCCGCGAGGTCGCGCAGCTCGGTGCGCTGCTCCGGCTGATCGGCTACCTCGCGCGCCCCGGGACCCAGGCGCTGCTGCTCGACCACACCGGCGCCGACCGGCCGCGGCCGATCCGGCTCGCCGCGATCGCGGGGCTGCGCCGGCTGGTCGCGCACGGCGACGCCCGCGGCAGCGAGAAGGCGACCGAGAAGGGAACCGAGAAAGCAAGCGAGAAGAGAACCGAAAAGGTCGCCGAAAAGGTCACCGAAAAGGTCACCGAAAAGGTCACCGAAAAGGTCACCGAAAAGGTCATCGAGGCGATGATCGATCTCGCCGACGTCGACGACCCGGCGGTCGCGCAGGCCGCGGTCGACACGCTGCGCGGTGCGCGGATCCCCGAGGCGCTCGCCAAGCGGTTCGCCGGGCTCGCCCGGTCGGCCAACCCGGCCGCGCAGAAGCTGGCGATGGAGCGCCTGCCGGCCGGCGGCGGCGCCTCGGCGATCAAGGCGCTGGTCGAGGCGCTCGGCGGCGACGACCCGACGGCGCGCGACGCGGCCGGCCGCGGCCTGGCCAAGGCGCCCGAGGCGGCGCTCCCGGTCACCCGCGCGCTGCTGGCGGCCAGCGACGAGCAGATCGTGCGGCGCTACGCCGGCGTGCTGCGCTCGCACCGCGGCCACGTCCCCGCCCCGGCGATCGACGAGCTGGTCGATCGCGCGCGCGACGATCTCGAGCGCCACGCCCGGGGCAAGGCGACCGCCGACGAGATCGTCGTCGCGCGCGTGCTCGCCGAGCTGATCGCCGATCTCGCGCCGGCCCGCCACGTCGAGCTCCTGTTCGAGCGCGCCCGCCGGCTGCGCAAGGCCGGCAAGTCGGTCGAGGCGTTCGGCAGCCTCAAGCCGCTGCTGCGGTCGCGCGCCGACATCGACGGCGCGATCGACGACGAGCAGCGGTTCCTGCTCGCCGTGCTGGCGCTCGAGGCGGTCGGCGACAGCCTGATCCGCACCGCGCGCACCGACGATCCGGTGTTCGAGCAGTTCGCGCGGCTCGCCGGCAAGGGCTTCCCGGTGGCCCGCCGGCTCGCCCGCGAGCAGGAGGTGTCCGACGAGGCGATCTACGCGCTCGGCTTCCGGCTGCTGGAGTCCGCCGCCAGCGGCCACCAGGACCTCGGCGCCGAGCTGCTCCAGGGCATCATCGACGAGCGCCCGCGCAGCAAGCTGGCCAAGGCGGCGCACAACAAGCTCAAGCTGACCGGACACCTCGACGAGGACTAGGGGCTGCGGGGCGTGGCGCTTGGGAGAACGCCGGCACGCGAGCTCGCCGGGGGCTGCTGCGCGGATGGGCGTCGGCGCCGCGCCCGCCGAATCACCACCCGTCCTGCGCGAACCCCGCGAGGTATGTGCGGGGCAAGGCCCGGCCAATCGTGATCACGGGCGCGGCGTCCGACCCCATCCTGCTCGCGGTCGCCCCCGCGAGCTCGCGTTGGCGACTGGCGATCGCTTCACGAGGAACCTCGATGTCACCCGAGGAACCTCGATGTCACCCGAGCAGCCCTCCCTGCTCTCACCGCCGCCGCGCGAGCGGCTAACGGCGCGGCATCTGACGTCGCTGTTGCAGAACGCGCACGCGACGGTGGCGGACTTGCCGCGGCGCATCGCGCGAGCGTGCGTCAAGGACACGGCCTTCCGCATACGGGCGGCCTGGCGATCGGCGAGCAGCGCGGGACGAACGCGGCGAGTCAGCGCTTCCGTGCCTCGAGGTGCGCGATCCGTTGTTGCGCGATCCGGATCAGACTCGGCGCCGGCAGCCGCTGGAAGGCCGCCAGCGATTCTCGCCATGTGGCGAGAGCAACGCTCACCTCGCCCCGGGTAGCTAGCATGTCAGCGATCTTGCCTTGCGTGATTGCGCGCTCCCGCACGTCGCCGAGTCGCTGGTACACCGGAAGCTGCTCCTCGCGCCGGATTCGCAGCGCCTCGTCGATCTCTCCCCGGTCGGCTAGCACCTGGGCGATCTTTCCCAGCGTGATCGCGCGGGACCGCACGTCGCCCAGGCGCTCGTACACGGGCAGCTCCTCTTCCCGCCGGATCCGCAGTGCCTCGTCGATCTCGCCCCGCGTGGCGAGTGCGTCGGCGATCTGTCCCTGCGTGATCGCGCGCCATCGCACGTCGCCGAGCGCTCGAACACCGGCAGCTGCTCCTGTCGCAAGATGCGCAGTGCCTCGTCGAACTCACCCCGGGTCGCTAATACGGCGGCGATCTTCCCCAGGGCGACGGCGCGCGCCCGCACATCGCCCAGTTGCTCGAGTACCGGCA
>Ga0307476_10002375_pt1 | contig 11256 bp, 8 predicted proteins | sample atmos_gasesECM2C_2_FD_203314 | JGI IMG/M metagenome (GOLD analysis project Ga0307476, IMG submission 203314) | Hardwood forest soil microbial communities from Morgan-Monroe State Forest, Indiana, United States - atmos_gasesECM2C_05 | ecosystem: Environmental > Terrestrial > Soil > Temperate... | reverse complement strand
GCCCGGCGCGGCGCTGCCCGGCGCGGCGCTGCCCGGCGCGGCGCTACCCGGCGCAGGGCTACCCGGCGCTTCGGCGCTGGGTTCGGTTTGCAGCAACAGGCCCACCCGGCGCTGAGTGCGCACCGCCTCCTGGGCCGCTGCCAGCGCCGCGTTGCCGGCGAGGGCGATCGGCAGCACGACGCCGGGGAACAGTACGGTATTGCTGACAGGCAGGATGATGAGTACGTCTTCGGCGTTCATTGCGCCTCCTTCGTGAGCCGCAGAAACAGGCGGCCGCGATCCAGCTGACGCTCAACCAGTACATAGTGACCGGGCGGCAGATCGATGCGTCGGCGCATCCGCCCATACGGAATCTCCAGGCGCACGACGTTCATGCGGGCGCTCAACGCCGGCGGTGGTACCAGGGTTTCGATCTGTACGCCGGTGGGGGTTATCTGCACGACGACGTCGTCCGCGCGCGCGCCCGGCAATGCGATCATCACCTGCAGCTCGGTGCCGTCCGCAAAGATGTCGGCCGGCGGTTCCCACACAGGATGGCTCGACGGCACCGCCAGCAGCTCAAAAAAGCGCCGATGCTTGCGCTCCGCCTCATCGAGGAGGGCACAGGCTTCCGCCCACATCCAGGATTTTCTACGGGTTGTGTTCATGGTGACCGCCAAATGATCAGTAACAAACGTGCGGACGTTTTGCAGGAGTTCAAGGGCTGGCGGCGGCGGGCGCCGCGGTCACGAAGCGCGGTCTTCGGAGCGCTCGACGCAGCGCACAACCCGATCGCAGACGCGCGTTGGGTTAAGAGGTGCGCGGCGCCGGTCTATCGGCGACCCGGACCGTGTAGCCGCCGGATTTCTCGTCCGCCCGCAGCGTCAGCAGCCCGCGTTTTGCCCCGTCGGACAATAGGTCATTGAACGACCTGAACCCATAGGCGCGCTCGTTGAAACCCGGATGGCGGCGCTTGATCGCCTGTTTGACCATCGAACCCCAGATGGGTTCGCCCCCGCCGCGCTCCTCGGTCAACGCTTCCAGGGTTTCGACGATCAGCTCGAGCGCATCGTTGAGGTCGGGACCCTTGTTCTCGTGGGCGTCGGGGCCCTTAGTCTCGTGGGTGACGGCCTCGGGCGACGCGGCCGGAGAGCGGGCCGCCGCGGTGCGCCGGCGCGCTTTGGAGGGTTCCTTGCGCACCAGGTCATCGTAGTAAATGAATTCATCGCAATTGTTGATGAACAGATCCGAGGTCGAATTCTTGACGCCGACCCCGATGACGGTTTTGGCATTTTCGCGCAATTTGCTGACCAGGGGGGAGAAGTCCGAGTCGCCGCTCAAAATGACGAAGGTATCGACGTGTCCCTTGGTGTAGCAGAGGTCGAGCGCGTCGACGACCATGCGAATGTCGGCCGAGTTCTTACCGGACTGGCGCACGTGCGGGATTTCGATGAGTTCGAAGGCCGCTTCGTGCAGGCCGCGCTTGAAGTCCTTGTAGCGATCGAAGTCGCAATAGGCTTTCTTGACCACGATGTGACCCTTGAGGAGCAGGCGTTCGAGGACTTTCTCGATGTCGAAACTCGGGTATTTGGCATCGCGCGCGCCCAACGCGATGTTTTCCAGGTCGAGGAAAACGGCCATGGTGGCGTCGGAAGTTCTGGTGATCATTGGGCGCCGAGTCTACCCCATTTGAGTGCTCCTAAAACCAGTTGTAGTTGAAGCTGATGCTGACGCGTTCGGCATTGACGCGGTTCGGCACCACTTCATGCCGCAGCCAACTCTCGAACAACAACACTTGGCCCGGCACCGCCGCAAACGTTCCCCACGGCCGCGTCTCGCGCGAACCCGTTGACTTGCGCGGCGGCGCCGCCATGAAACGATCCAGCCGCGGATCCTCGAATTTGATTCCCGGAGATCCCGCCGGGACGTGCACGTAGTAGGTACCGCTCACCGTCGAGAGCGGATGCAGATGCAGGCCGTGCACCACGTTCTTGGGATTGATGTTGATCCAGCAGTCCGTCATGTTGAGTTCGCGTCCGTCGAGATCCCATTCCACGGCGTCGGCAAAGGCCTCGACATGCCTCTTGAGCTTGGTTTCCAGGGCTTTGAAGGTCGGCGAGATGCGCTGCAGCCAATGCACCGAGCCGTAAGAGGTATAGCCGCCCGGGTAATTCTCGGCGGACCAGCGCCTTCCGGCAGCGTCGTCATGGCGCAGCTGCCGGCATTCCTTGAGCAGCTGGCGGTTGAACTCCCGCGTGCCGCGTGTCTGCAAGGCGTTCGCGTACACGAACGTTGGAAATAATCGGTGTAGGGTCATCGCGCAAGCCTAACGTGTACGTTAAAATCCTGCATGAACTCCGTGCAAGCCGCAGCGCTCCCGCCTCCGGCGACCGCCATTCCGTGGCGCGTTGCGCCGCCGCTCATCAGCACGGCGCTGCTCATGCTGGGTTCGGGATTTCTCGGCTCCCTGCTGCCCTTGCGCTTCTCCGCAATGGGCATGTCGGACGGCGTGATCGGACTGATCGCCACCGCCGAAGCCCTGGGATTTCTGGCGGGGTGCCTGTATGCCCACAAGATCATCGCGCCGGTGGGTCTCGAGCGCGCCTATGCCACCTTTGCGGGCGTGAAGTCGGTGGCGATTCTCGGTCTTTACTTCGCCGACGGGGTCCCGATGCTGGCGGTGCTGCGTTTTCTGATCGGCATCAACGCTGCCGGGCTCGCCATCATCGTCGAGAGTTGGTTGAATGCCTTGGTGCCGAACGAGCAGCGCGGCCGCGTCCTCACCATCTACGTGCTCGTGTACGGCCTGTTCTTCGGTGTGGGCCAGTTATTCAGCCAATCGCTCGACGTTCGAGGTCCGGAGCTTTTATTCATCGCCGGCATTGCGACGACGCTCGCACTCGTCCCCATGGTCGCGATCGACGTGCGCGCCCCGGTTCTGCCGCATCGGCTCAAGCTGGACCTCATCAAGGCGCTGCGCACCTCGCCCGTGAGCGTCACGGCCTGCCTGTTGAATGGCCTGATTCTGACCGCGTTCACGACCGTAGGACCCTTGTTCGGGGTTCGCATCGGCTTCGACCAGCAGCACATCGTGCTGTTGATGGCCTGCGTTTCGCTCGGCGGACTTTTCCTGCAGTGGCCGATCGGATACTTCTCGGACAAGATCGACCGCCTGCATGCCTTGATCGGCTTAGGGTTGGGCATCCTCGCCGTGGCCGCGGCGCTGGTGTGGGCCGACCGGCGCATGCCGTTCATGCTGCTGGCGCTGCTGTTCGGGGTGTTCGGCGGTCTCGCCGAGAGCCTCTACGCGGTCGGAGTGGCGCATGCGAATGATCGCGCCGCCGCCGCCGATTACGTGGCGCTGTCATCGACCTTGCTGTTCGTCTGGGCGCTCGGCTCATCGGTCGGGCCCACCGCGGGTACCTTCGCCATCCAGCTCATCACGCCCCGGGCGTTTTTCGTCTATGTGATGATCCTCACGCTGGCCTTCACCGTGTTCGCCGTGTGGCGGCTGTGGCGCCGCAAGGTCGATCCCATCGTCGAGTCGCGCGAGGAATTTCTCGCCTACCCGCAGACCTCGCCCGAGATCTATGAGTGGCTGCCGTATCACCGGGACACGGTGCAGGAAGGCGAGCGTGCGCCAGCCGAAGCCGTCGTACCGCCGAGCGACTCCCAACGCTCGGATTGAATTCCAAGCGCCGCGAGTCGGGCCCTTACGGGGCCGCCGCGGAGCCCGCGGGGGCGCGCGAGTCGCTCGCGCCATAGAGCACGCCGGGCCGCGGGAACCCCAAGGCCTTGGCCTCCGCCGCATCCGCGGGCGCAACGCCGATTGCTTCGGCCGCGTTGCCCGTTCCCCAGGGCTCCAAGGGCACGATGTGATAGCCCATTTGGGTCAGAGATTTGACCGTGTCGGCGGAGAACGCGAACGGTTCTCCCGCCAATGTGTCGGGCAGCCATTGGTGATGAATTCGCGGCGCATCGACCGCTTCCTGCAGCGTCATGCCATGGTCGATGACATTGACGATGATCTCGAGGACGGTCGTGATGATGCGCGACCCGCCCGGCGAGCCGACCACCCACACCGGTTTGCCGTCCTTGAGCACGATGGTGGGCGTCATGGAACTCAAGGGTCTTTTGGCCGGCGCAATGGCATTGGCGTGGCCCTGCACCAGGCCGAACAAGTTCGGCTTGCCAGGGTTCGCGGCGAAGTCATCCATTTCGTCATTCAAGAAGAAGCCGGTGTCCCCGGCGATGACTTTGGCGCCGAAATCGTCGTTGATGGTGTAAGTGACCGCCACCGCATTGCCGCGACCATCGACCACGGAATAATGCGTGGTGGTGGACTTCTCGTCGGCCGCCACCGCCGCGAGCGCAGAGGACGGCGTAGCGCGATGCGGCTGAATGTGCGCCCTGATGGCCTCGGCGTGCCGCGTCGATAATAGTCGGGCGACGGGATTGTCGACGAACGCGGGATCGCCGAGGTAGGTATTTCGGTCGCGGTAGGCCCAACGCATGGCCTCCGCCATCAGATGCACCGAGTCGCTGGAGTGGAAGCCGAGCGCCTGCAGCGGATAGGCCGCCAACACTTGCAGCATTTCGCACAGGACGACGCCCCCCGAACTCGGCGGGGGCGCCGACACGATGGTGTAGCCGCGGTACCGGCAGGAGATCGGCGCGGATTCCGTTACCGTATAGGAAGCAAAATCCTGGGCGGTCAACAGGCCGCCGCCGGCCTGAGAGGCCAATACCACCGCCGCGGCAATCGAACCCTGGTAGAAAGCTTGCGGGCCGCCTTCGCTGATGGCGCGCAGCGTCTTCGCCAGATTCGCTTGCACGAGACGCTCGCCGGGCCGGTAGGGCGCGTCGTGATTGAGGAATACGGCGGCGACGTTCGAGTGCTTGCGGAATTCGGGCGTACCCACCTCGAGTTCATCGACATCGCCGCGCGAAAGGACGAAGCCATTCTCCGCGAGCCGAATCGCCTCCGCCATCAGAGTCGAGCGCGGCAACGTGCCGTATCTCTGCCGCGCCGCTTCCAGCCCCATGACCGTTCCCGGCACTCCTGCCGCCAGGAAGCCGTTCAGGCTGGCATCGCCGATGGAGTTGCCGCGAGCGTCGAGAAACATGTCGGCGCGCGCCGCGAGCGGCGCCTTCTCGCGAAAATTGATGAAGGTATTTCTGCCGTCGGCGAGGTGAATCGTCATGAAGCCGCCGCCGCCGAGATTGCCGCAGCAGGGATGCGTAACCGCGAGTGCAAAACCGACGGCCACCGCCGCGTCCACGGCGTTGCCGCCCTGACGCAGAATGGCGGCGCCCACATCGGAGGCCAGATGTTGAGCCGTCACCACCATGCCCTCGCCGGACTCCAAAGCCGGCGGGGCCGCGGCATGCGCGCTCGATAATCCGGCCGCGGCCAGGGCGATCGACGAAAACGATGCGATGCGAACCGACACTACCTCGGGCCTCCGTGAGTAGACTGATGCAGCAGTGATGATCGCCCAGATTTACACGTGCGGGACGGGCAGCGGCCGCAGTACCTGTTCCACACCCAAGCCGAGCGCCAGCAATGTGCGGTCGGCCCCGGCCGGCGCATCGAACTCGATCGCCACCGGCAGACCGCCTGGCGTGAGTCCCACCGGCAGAACGAGCCCCGGCAGCCCCGCGGTACTGCCGGGCGCGATATTGCGCGCGACTGCCGTTTCGAAGGGCATCGGACGGCCGCGAACCATGACGGTCGTCTCCTCGCCGATTTTGGGTGCCGCGACGAGCGTGGTCGGGAACACCAGCGCGGCCACCTGCGTGCGGGCGAAGTAATCGCGATACAGGCTGTGCAACGCCGGCAGGAATCGATCGCGCGCCGCCGCATACGCCGGCTCGCCGACGAAGTTAACCCCGCCCGGCAGGACATCGCTGCGAAACACCTGCTGAATGTCGGTACTGGCCTGCGCGACCAGGGTGTCGAAGTCGACGCCGGCGCCGTACTCCTGCAAATAGCGGGGGAGGGCGAGGCGAACGTCGTGATTCTGGACCAAGTCGGTGGTCTGATCGATGAGTGATGCGAGTCCCGGCAGCTGGGTATCGACGACTTGCACCCCGGCTTCCTCGAGCCGGGCGAGCGCGAGTTCCGTCAGGCGTTCGACCTCCGGATCGAGATCAGTGAACCAATAGTCGCGGACCACGCCCAGGCGCAGCCCCGCGAGCGGTGCGGCGCCGAGCCTCTGCCAATCATTGGCCACCACCGAGTCGAACAGCGCGAGATCCGCGACGCTGCGTGCATGCGGGCCCACCTGGTCGAACAGCGGTGAAATGGGCACGCAACCGCGGGTCGAGTAGCGTCCGGTGGTCGGTCGGAAGCCGGCGATGCCGCAGAATGCCGCGGGCACGCGAATGGACCCTTCCGTGTCTTCGGCAACCCCTAGCGGCGCGAGACGAGCGGCGATCGCGGCCGCCGTGCCGCCGCTGCTGCCGCCGGGGATGCGCGTCAAGTCGTAGGGATTGCGCACCGCGCCGAACGCGAGATTGTTGCTGGTCCAGCCAAAGGACAGCTCGTGCAGATTCGTCTTGCCGAGCACGATGGCGCCGGCGCTACGCAGGGCGGCGACGACCGGTGCGTCCTCCTTCGGACGAAAATGGCGCAGCGCCGGCGTACCTCCGGTAGTCGGATAGTTCCGAGTATTGACGCTGTCCTTCACCGGGATGGGAAGTCCGAACAGGGGTCCCGGTTTCGTTCCGGCGGCACGTTCGCGGTCGCGAGACCGGGCGTCTTCGAGCACTCGCTCCGGATTCAACGTAATGAACGCGTTCAGGGCCTTCGCAGCCCGGCACCGCGCGAGCAGCGCCTCCGCATACCGCTCCGCGGTGAGCGCTCCTTGCGACATGCGGGCAACCGCCTCCACTGCGCTGAGATTGCAAAGCTCGGACGGGCCGGCGGCTGTCCCGTCCGCGGCCTTGCCGTTCGCAGCCGCGTTGGCGCCGGCGGCCGACATGGCCGCGCCCGCCGTGCCGAGCACGAATGCCCGGCGCGATATCTCAGGAGGTTCGGACACGATCTCGCCTCAGCGCTTGACACATGCAGTGCACCGCGCCGCCGCCGTTGCCGATCATCGACACATCGGGCGCGTAGACCGTGAGACCTTCCGCACGGCAGGCGGCGATGAGATTCTTGCTCGAGGCCGGCACCAGCACGCGCTCCTTGCCCAACGCGACGACGTTGCTCCCCAACTGCATGGCATCGCCGTAGGGAATGGCGATGGCGCGGATGCCCTTCGAGCGCAACCAATCGACGAGTTCGGGTTCCACCGCTTCGACGCATACGACCGCCAGACCTTCGGCGATCATGCCCATTTGCACGTCCAAGTGCAGGAAATGCGCATCGAACGCATAGGTGTGAAGCTCCCACCCTTCGGCTTCAAACCAGCCCTGCAATTGCCGCACGGCGGGTTCGATGGAACGCTCGCCCGAATAGCCGCAAGCGGCGACGCCCGGCTTCAGCACCATGAAGTCGCCGCCTTCGACGTTGCCGGCGGTGATCAAATCGTAAATCGGGATGCCGGCGTCGAGATAGAATCGCAGGCAGGCCGCATACTCGCCGCGCCGGTAGGACTTTTGCAGCTGCATGATCACCGCGCCCCACGGAGTCATGACGCTGCTGTCGCGCGCGAAGATCTGGTAGGGCAGCGCCGCCTCGGCCGCAAGATGGTGCACTTTGACGCCCGCTTGCCGGTAGACGTCGACCATCTCATCGTACTGGCGCCGTGCAACCGCAAAGTCGAACTTGAGTCCGACGCGTTCGGCCCGCTGACACACGGCATTTCCCGGCTGCCACGCAAAATGATCGATCGGTCCGATCAGGACGTCGCGCAGGGTTCCGTACTCGCTGTCGACTCCCCAGTCATCGAGCGGGCGCGTTCCGCCCGCCTCGATTCGTGTGCGCAACTGCATCGTGATCGCTCCTCGTTGATGACGCTCTCAATTTGTCTGCGGCGTGCGCAGTCGGCGACGCCGAATATACTATATCGGAGCCGGCGATGATTTTTCAGACGCCGCCGAGGGCGTTCGCGGTATCCGCACGTATCGATGAGCCAAGGCCGGAAGTACGAACAGATTCAGCAAGGTCGAGGACAGCAAACCGCCCAAAACCGTCACTGCCATGGGGCCTTCGATCTCCTGGCCCGGGCGATTCATACCGATCGCCAGCGGCGCAAGTCCGAGCGCGGTGACCGCCGCCGTCATGAGTATGGGAACCAGGCGCTCATTCGCGCCGCGGATCACGACGGCGAGACTCCACGGCGCGCCTTCCACTTCCACCAGATGCTCGTAGTGGGCGAGCTGCAAGATCGCGTTGCGCGCGCTGACCCCGAATACGGTCACCAGGCCGACCACCGTTCCCAACGAAATCCCGATGCCGGTGACGGCGATCGCCAGCACGCTGCCGATCAAGCTGAACGGCAGATTCGCCAATACCAGCCAGCTATTGACCCGCCAATGAAACGAGATGAACAGAATCATGATGATCAGCGCCAGCGCGAGCCCGGAGTACATGAAGAGTTCCGTGCGCGTTTGCGCTTCAGCTTCCGCGGCGCCGCTGAATTCGATGAATACTCCCGCCGGCAGCTTCACCGATCGCGCGATCGCCTGTTGCGCTTGCTGCACGACGCTTTGCAAGGAACCCTTGCCGACATTGAATGTCACGCTGACTCGCCGCTGCCCGCCGTCATGCTGAATGCTGTATCGATCGGAGGTGCCCGTGACGTGCGCAACCTGGGACAGCGGTATGGGTCCCATCGGACTTCCGATCATGAGTTCCGGCAATCGCGCCGGCTGGTGGCGCAGCTTGTCGGGCAATAAAACCACCACGTCAACGGTGCGCGTACCGCGGTAGGTTTGCCCGACGATCTTGCCCGCATACGCCGATTCCACTGCGTCGAGCACGTCCTGCACCTTGAGGCCGGTTGCCGCCAGCGCGTCCGGAATCACTTCCATCGCCATCGTCGGTGTTCCACTTTGACGCTTGAATTGCAAGTCGACGACGCCGGGCACCTTGCTCAAGGCCGCGACGACTTTGTCGCCGGCCGCGTCCAGCGCGTCCAGGTCGTCGCCGAAGACCTTGACCGCAACCTGGGCTGTCTCGCCGCTCAAACTCTCGCTGATGCGATCGCCGAGAAATGTCACGACTTCGCTCTGAATCCCCGGATAAGCCTCCAAGATGGATCGCAATTTCTCCTGCGCCGCATTCTGGTCGACGGACGCATCTTCCTTGAGCTCCACGTGAAATTCGCTGCGGTGCGGGCCCCAGGTATCTTCGCCGAGTTCGGCCCGTCCTACTTGCTGCTCGATTGTCTGCACGTACGGGAGCGCGAGCACGTCCGCGCTGATGCGCTTGCCGGCTTCCAGCATTTCATCGAGAGAGGTTCCGGTGATCGAGCTCGACACTTGCATCACGAAATGACCTTCGCGAAAGTCCGGCATGAAAGTGCCGCCCACGAACGGCAGCGCGGCCAGAGCCGCGGCAACCAAGACGAATAGAATTGCCGCGATAACTTTGAAATGCGCGCCCACACCATGCACCGCGCCGTCCTGCCATGCCTTGAGACGCCGCAACCAGGGGGGTTCCGGCCGCGGCTCGTGATCTCGCAAGAATAGAGCGCACAGGGCAGGCGTAGACGTCATCGCCACCAGCAGCGAGGCCAACACCGCAAAAATGAACGCCAACGCGAGGGGACCGACGAAGTGTCCCTGCACGCTGGAAGTGAACAGTTCGGGCAGGAACACGACGATGACGACGGCCGTGGCGTAGATCACGGGGCCGCGCACTTCGAGAGAGGCCTCGCGCAACACGTCAAGCCGCGGCTTGGGATCCGGCAGGCGCTTGTTTTCGCGAAGCCGCCGCAAGATGTTTTCGATCCCGATGATGGCGTCGTCGACCAGCACGCCCAGCGCGACGGCAAATCCCCCGAGCGTCATGGTGTTGAGCGTGAGCCCCATGCGGTCGAGCACGGCTACGGCAGCCAGCAAGGACAGCGGGATGGCCGTAAAGGCGATCAAGGCCGCGCGAAAGTCGCGCAGGAATACATAGAGAACCGCAAGGATCAGCACGGCCGCTATCCCCAACGATTCCTTCAAGTTGCCGAGCGCTCGTTCGATGAAGTTGGCCGGACGATGCAGGCTGGAGTAGAGCGTGATCCCCCTGCCTTTCAGTGCCGGTTCAAGGGCGGCCAGCGCTTTCTCCACCGCCAGGGTTGCCGTCAACGTATTCGCGCCATATTGGCTTGCAAGCGACAACATGACGCCGGGTTTGCCCATGATGAGCGAGTCTCCCGACCGCAGCGCCGGAGCGACTTTCACCTCCGCAATGTCGCGCAATAAGATGGGCGTGTCGTTGCGAACCGCGACCACCGCCTTGCCAATGGCGTTGATATCCGGCGCCGGCGTCGGAGATCGCAAGAGAATGCGCTGAGCAGGGACATCGATGAAACCGGCGCCGCGCAGCGGCAGGGCGGCGCGAGCCGCCTCCGATACGTCGGCCAAGGTAATGCTGAAGCTTGCCAGCTTTTGAACGTCCGGAAGAATCTGGATCTGCCGGATATTGCCGCCGAACACGATGACGTGGGCGACGCCGGGAACGGCCAGCAGCCGGGGCTTGATGATCCAATCCGCCGTGTCGCGCAGCTCGTACGCATCGACCTTGTCGGACAAGAGCCCGATCTTGAGCAAATCCATGGTGCTGGAGACCAGCGGCGAGAGCTTCGGCGTTCCGACGCCGGCAGGTAAGCTGCTGCCGAGCTCGGACAGGCGCTCCGAGATTCCCTGCCGCGCAATGTGCACATCGACGCCGTCCGCGAAGGTGATGGTGACCACCGACAGGCCCGGTATCGATTCGGAGCGCAAGGTGGCAAGTCCGGCCGCGCCGTTGACGGCATTCTCGACCTGCTTGGTGACCAGCTCTTCGACCTGCTGCGGAGCGAAACCCGGGGCCTCCGTCTGAATGTCGACTTGCGACGGCACGAACTCCGGGAAGACGTCCAGCGGGGAACGCAACGCCTGCCAACCGCCGAGGACCAGCGCAAATATCGTCAGCGCGGTAATCGCGCCGAAGTGACGCACGCACAGCGTGACCAATGCTCGCATCATGGCTAATCCGGTTCCGCGGCCGAGCCGGACTCTTTTGCCAGCAATTGGCCGGCGGCAGCGGTCACCACCTTGTCGCCGGCGCCGACTCCTTCAGTGACGAAGTAACCGTCCGCCGTGGGTCTGCCGGTATCGAGTTCGACTCGCGCA
>Ga0307476_10002374_pt1 | contig 11257 bp, 10 predicted proteins | sample atmos_gasesECM2C_2_FD_203314 | JGI IMG/M metagenome (GOLD analysis project Ga0307476, IMG submission 203314) | Hardwood forest soil microbial communities from Morgan-Monroe State Forest, Indiana, United States - atmos_gasesECM2C_05 | ecosystem: Environmental > Terrestrial > Soil > Temperate... | reverse complement strand
TCGTCGGCCTGCTCCCGATCGTGCTTGCGATCTATACGCCCAACATCTTGCAGATGACCTTCCTGGCCAAGGCGATCCGGGCGTCGCTGTCGGTGCTTGTGCTGCTGGTCTTCTACGCGCCGTGGCTTGGCACCAAAGGCGGCGCGCTGGTCAGCATCATCGGATCGTTGGTCGCGACCATTGCCTGGTTTCTGATGGGCAATCCCTTCGGCATCGACAATGCCTATGTGGCTCTCGTGATTCCCTTGGTCGTGATGACGGCCAGTTCGATGACGGCATGGCTGCGGACCGGTGCGGCCGAGCCAAAGCGCGAGCCGCCGTAGCGCCTTTTTCTGCCGGCCAAATCGATTTGCCCGTAGTTCTCCGACCAAGAACAAAGTTCCGCCGCAATATCCGCCGGGCCGTGCAGCCTCGCGAAGTAGCCGAGCGCTATCGCTCTCTGGGGTAGGTGAAAAAGGGCGGCGCCCGGCTACTCGGCCGCGCGGCGGTGCGGCCTTTTTATAACATCATCAATGGTTTAAAATTTCGTCTTCATTCGATGTCGCAGGAGCCGAATTCGTTGTCGCAGGAGGCTCCGGCAGCGCGTCTGCGCGCACAAAAGAAAACTGCCCAGAACCGTTGGTCCCGGGCAGTTCCTCAAATGCCGAGGTCGATCAAAGCTTGATGCGGAAGCCGGTCATCGACGCAGCCGTCTCGATCGACGTTTTCGTTCCGGCTTCGCCGAACTTGGCACCCGGTGTACCCGGGAAGGCCGAAGCCAGGCCATTGGTAACCCTGGCCCAGGTGATGCCGGTGTAGACGTCGAGGTGCTTGTTCAGCGCGTAATCTGCAACGAAGGAGACCTGATCATACGCGCCGGCGCAGTCGGTCTTGCTGGCGCCGCCCGCGATACAGGGTGCGCCGTCCGCGATGTAGGAGTTCTGGTCGACGTGGTAGTACGCACCAGCGAGGCTCAGGCCCCAGTTGAACTCGTACTTCGCGCCCGCCCAATAGATCTGGAGAACCTTGGCGGTGGTGAAGGCATTGTTGTCAGGCGACGTCGGATTGGCTGCGCTTACCGTCAGCAGATAGCCGCCGGCAGCCTGACCGGAGAGCACAGGCGAGCTTGGATTGGTCTGGCTGATATTGGTGTAGCCGGCAAAGATCGTGAACCGGTCAGCCGGAGTTGGTTCAGCCTTGACCGCAGCCTTGGTATACATCGGAGCCGGGGCTGGGCGTCCAAGCTCCCACGTGTATTTGCCCATCACAGCCCACGACGTGTTGTCCGAGATGTTGGCCGCAAGGGTGGTCTGGCCGGGCAGATCGTTGACCGCGCTCTGCAGGTTCACAGCGCCGTTCTCCTTGGCCCAGACCGCTTCGGCGGAGAAGCCGCCGACATGTCCGCCGAACATGAAGCTGTAGGCGTTGCCGAAGAAGCCGGTGGCCGAACCTCCATTGGAGAACATCGCACCAGCCGTGATCGGACCGTAGTCATAGACGTACTTGGCCGAATTGTCCCAGCGCGCCGCCTGCGTGCTGCCCATGCCGCCGTCGGTGCCGGAGTAGCCGAGCAGCGAGAAGGCGTAGGACAACGACAACGGGTCGTACACACCGATGCCGTCGAGCTCGAAGGAGTTGTTACGGCCGATGGTCAGCGTGCCGTATTGCCTGTTGCTAATACCGCCCCAGAGCTGGCCGTTGAACGCCTGGCCGCAGCGGCCGCTGTCGGCGTTTGACGTCTGCGCGCCATAGGGCACCCCGGCGTTCTGAACGAACGAGCTGCAACCGTCGGACAACTTGCCCTGCAACGGATCGACGCCGGTATCGGCCCGCGCGATCGCCAACCAGTCTGCACCGAGCGGCTCCTCCACCTTCACGCCGATAAACGACTGCTGGAGACCGCTGTGGGCGATCGTCGAAACCGATTGCCCCGTATAGTTTCGCGTGGTCGTGAACGGCGAAAACTCCAGGCCCGAGACCACGCTGCCCAGCGGACGGCCGTTGGTCTGGTAAGCGTAGCCGAGGTCAAGCGCGCCGATGGGCGTGATGCCGTACCAGGTCAGGTTATCGGGAATCGGATCCGGCACTTTCGGCGGAGTCCAGTCTGCGGCGTGCGCGCTGACGGCCACACCCGTCATGGCGAGCGCAATCGCGAGCGCTTTCTTCATGTTGATACCCCCAAAATTGGCCACCCCTGCGGTCAGAACGTTCGCCTGACCGCGCTACGCTATGCTTGGCCGAACATAACGGTCCCTGTATCTGGACAAACATAACGGGGGCGACAAGTGCAGCGGGGCAACAGTTGGAAACTAAAACGATTTGCGTCAGCCGATCGCCGGATCGGCGTTTCCAAACGTGGAGGGCTCACGGGAATCGTCGCGGCTCTCGACGGCGCCGCTAACGGGTGCAGCGAGGCGGCTCAGCCCTTTCGGCCGATGCCGATGTCGGCCCGCAACGCCTCGAGCTCCTTGCGCGCTGCGCTTTCGGCAGACCGCTCGATTTTCCGGTAACGTTCCACCAGCGACAGGCCGAAGGGAGTCAGTATGGCGCCACCGCCATTTTTGCCGCCGGTCTGCCGTTCGACCGCGCACTGTCGGCAGATGCGGTTGATCTCGTCGACGAGGTCCCACGCCCGCTTGTAGGACATGTTCATGGCCCGGCCGGCGGCGGAGATCGAACCGCAGCTGTCGATGTTCTCGAGCAGCCGGATTTTGCCCGGACCGATCCGTCCCTCCGGATCCAGATCGATCCGAACGCTGAGCGATGGCAGCGCTGTCGGCGATGACTTGCGCATGGTCAGCCGGTTCGTCTCCTCCAGACATGCCGGCGAGTTGATCCCGCCGGCATCGTGGCCGTCCGCAACTCTGCCGTCTCAATAGCAGCTACGCGGATCGACCTGAATGTACTGTCCCGATGGATACTTATAATAGCAATTGCCCTGCGCCAGATAATAGCCGGGCCGTGCGGCCGCCTGCGCGCCTGCGATCGCGCCGATGGTGCCCCCGGTAATCGCGCCCACGGCAGCTCCAACCGGCCGACCGGTGATCAGGCCCCCGAGCAACCCGCCGACAACCGCGCCACCTACGGCGCTTGCGGCAGGGTCCGGCGGCGGCGGAGGTGGCGGCGGTGCGTATGCGACGGGCGGCGGTGGATAGGCCGCGCCGACCGGCGGCGGGCCATCCGGACCGTCCGGAACATCAGCATAGGCGTCGTCCATCACCTCGACATCGGAGACATAGGCCGGCGGGCCATCCATCTGCTGCGGATAGAAGTACCAGACGCCGCCGACATCCCACCACCAGCCGAGGCGGCCATTGTGCATCTCGTGGCGCCAACGCCCGCCTTCCCAGGCGAGGCGCCCGTGATAGGGGTGACCGCCGAAACTGCGCGCCGGGAAATTGCCGCGACCAACGCGCTGGCCTTGCGGTCCGCGCACCTGTGGTCCCTGCGGTCCACGAACTTGTGGCGCACCCGCACCATTGCGCGGGGCCATTGCCGGACCCGGGTGCCCCGTGGGAGCCGTCTTGCCCTGCCCTTGCGGGTGGTGGTTGGGCTCCTCAGCCTGCGCCGCCACGGCGAAGCTGGCCACCATTGAAATCACGGGAACGGCGATTGTTAAGCGCCTGAAGGCACGCATGCTCTTTTTCTCCACTGCCACGAGAGACCGCATTATGGATCACCGGGCGATCGAAATCTACGTTAGCCGGCCTGTTTGAAACGAACGCAAATGGAATGCCGCCGTCCTGCCACAAACACCCACCCTTCGCCGTCAGCCGAGCTAATATCCGCGTAATTTGCGTTCATCTTGCCGCATCTTCGTGTTGCAACCGCCATTGGTGGCCCTATAGAGGGCTGGGAATCGGACCGTGAGCGGTTCGAGGCCAATGAGGGACTGGATATGAAGAAACTGCTTGCACTGATTGTCGTGCTGCTGACATCGGCTGCCCTCGCGCAGGAAGACGACGCCCCGCCCGCCGCACCACCGGCAAAAGCGCCCGTGCACGCCAAGTCGAAGGCGAAAGCCCCGCCAGGTCCACCAAAGTCCCTTGCCGAGAAACTGCTGGCTTGCCTCGACATCGATGACGAAACGAAGGAACGGCTCGACTGTTTCGATGCCGCCGTCCCGCCGAAGCCGCCGAAGGCGAAAGCCGGGACGGCGAATGGCGTGATGGATTGCCGCTTCGTCAAGGAAGAAGACGAGCGGCTGAAGTGCTTCAACGGATTTGCCGAGAAAATCCCGAAATTCTCGTCCCGATAACGGGCTCCGCGCCCGACCCGTCCTGTTGATAAGCCCGCCCCCGCCGCTTTAGGCCCGATGAGGGCGGCCGGCAGCATGCTATCGACATGTCGGTTTTACATTTGACGGAAGACAATTCATGCGGATCACCCTCGTCGGCTCCCGCCATTTCGGCGTGACGACCCTGCAAATGCTGCGTCAGCACGATGTGGACGTGATCCGGGTGGTCGTCGCCGACGCCGACGACCGGCTTGCCGTAGCGGCGCGTGCTGCCGGCATCGAGGTGGTCGTGCAGGGCGATCCGAAACTCGTTGTGGCTTCCGAAATCGCTGCGGGGACCGATTTGATCGTCACCGCGCATAGCCATGCGCGCATCGCCAAGGAAGCACTTGCAGCCGCCCGGCTCGGCGGCATCGGCTACCATCCCTCGCTGTTGCCGCGGCATCGGGGCCTCGCCGCGGTGGAATGGACCATCAAGGAGAAGGACCCGATTGCCGGTGGCACGGTGTACCACCTGGCCGATCGCATGGATGCCGGCGCGATCGCCGCGCAGGACTGGTGTTTTGTCGGAAAGGACGAAACGGCCCGGCAGTTATGGGAGCGGGCGCTGGCGCCCATGGGCCAGAAATTGCTGGCGGAAGTTATCGACTACGCCAGGGTGCACGGCACCTTGCCTGCGCGGCCGCAGGACGAGCAATTCGCGACCAAGGCGCCGGCGCTTGCGAGCTAGAATTCACGGGCATTTGTCGAGCGGTGCAGCTTTTAAGCCGGCCCAATTGAGCCCCTGGACTCGATTCCTGACATAAATATCTGTTTTGAATATGCTTTTATAATCGTGCTGCGAATTGCACGCGCCCATCATGCGCTCGACGGTGTCACAGACAGGCGGTAAGGTTTTTGCTTCCGACGCACAGGTGGCAGGGTGGTCCGCCGCGAAGGACTTGTGCTCGTGTCAATCAATATGCATATGCGAACGGCCAGCGTGGCGTAGCGACAATGCCGTATGGGGGAAGTGAAATGGAGCGTCGTCAAAGTCAGAGGAAATCTTTCGGCGTCGCGGTCGCGCGCGGCGCGATCTTCGCCGTCGCAGCCGTGCTCGCTGTTTCCAGCTGGAGCAGCAGTGGCCATGCGCAAGCGGGCGGGCCTTTTGCTGGCATGGCCGGCGTTTGGAGCGGTGGTGGCACTGTCACGTTGGACGATGGCTCGACCGAGCGCATCCGTTGCCGCGCCACCTATGCGGTTGGCGCGGGAGGCGCCGGTCTGCAGCAGACCCTGACCTGCGCAAGCGACAGCTACAAGTTCAACCTGTCGAGCAATGTCACTGCGCAGGGTTCGGCGATTTCCGGTACCTGGGCCGAAACCAGCCGCAACATCATGGGCAACATCGAAGGACGTTCGAGCCCCGGTGTGATTCAGGTCATTGCAAGCGCGCCAGGCTTTTCAGCCAATATCTCGCTGAGGACGAGCGGCAACAAGCAGTCGGTGGTGATCAGGGCGGAGAGCCAGTTCAAAGGCGCTTCGATTTCGCTGACGCGCGGCTAATTCGCTCAACGAGATTTGTCGCCGGCGGATTGCCATTGCGGCGCCGCCGGCGGATTTGCGTTGACGCGCCCGGCCTGCTCAAAAAACAGATCCTCTCGCGAGGCGCAATTGACAGTGCGCTGAGAGTCCACTCCACTAGAAACCCATATTTGCTAGTGGTCCTTCTCATTCTAACATTCGCAAAGTCGGCTGCTGAGAAGGGATGCGAATGTTAGAATTGGACCACTAGTGCCGCCGATAAAGGCTGTGCATGCCGGTTTGACCGCTCAAACCGGCAAAGCAGGACGCCGGGGGAGGACCGAGGCACATGTCTGACGCGCCCACGCGGACGATTGACCTTGGAACGGCCATCGAGACCCAGACCGACGGCTGGTATTCAAATCTCATTCTCACTCTTTGCTGCGCGGCCATGGCGATCGAGGGCTATGACGCACAGGTCGTCGCTTACGCCGCGCCCGCCATCATCCGCGATTGGCAGATCGACAAGGCTTATTTTGGCCCGGTCTTCAGCGCCGCACTGTTCGGTTACATGATCGGCGCGACGTTCCTGAGCGGCGTCAGCGACAGGATCGGCCGGCAGCGCACGCTTGTCATCGGCAACATCGTCTTCGGGCTCCTCACCGTCGCCTCCGCGTTCGCAACGACCATTCCCGCTCTTCTCGTCCTTCGTTTCACGGCCGGGCTTGGGCTCGGATGTTCGATCCCGTCGGTGATGGCGCTTGGCGTCGAGTACGCGCCGCAGCGGCGCCGCGCCTTCCGCGTCAGCGTCCTGTTCGTCGGTTAGACGCTGGGTGCAGCACTCGGCGGTTTTGTCACGGCGTCACTGATGACACGTTTCGGATGGCAGAGCGCCTTCTACTTCGGCGGCTTTGGCTCGCTCGTGATCGCCTTCGTAGCTTATGCCTTCATGCCGGAGTCGGTACGCTTCCTGGCCATCAGGAATCTCAACGATCCCCGCATCGCCGCGATCATGAAGAAGTTGCGGCCCGACCTTGGGATTGGACCGGCGACGCGCTTCACTGCAATGGAGGAAGACGCGCAGCCTGGCTTGCCGGTCAGGCATCTGTTTGCGGAAAAGCGGGCTTTGCTGACCTCCCTGCTCTGGCTGTCGTTCATATTGAGCCTGACCGGTCACCATTTCCTGACAAGCTGGCTGCCGACGGTACTCGACAGCAACGGCGTGCCGTTGGCGCATGCGGTCGTCGCCGGCGCCCTGATTCAGTTCGGCGGCGCCGCGGGCAGCCTGATCGTCGGCCGCTCGCTCGATCGCATCGGCATTGTTGCGATCGCGTTGGCCTTCGTGCTCGCGATCCCCTTCGTGGTGCTGATCGGCGCGCGCAGCATGCCGGAGCCTCAGTTGATGGCCGTTATCTTCCTTGCGGGGCTGTTCCTGCTGGGCGGACAAGTTGGTTTGAATGCACTGGCAGGCACCATCTATCCAACCTTCATTCGCTCAACGGGTGCCGGCTGGGCCTTGGGTGTCGGACGCGTGGGCTCGATTCTTGGGCCGTCGATTGGCGGTGTCCTCATTGCGCTCAAGCTGTCGATGCCGATGCTGTTTGTCTGCGCGGCCATTCCCGTCGCCTGCTGCGCCGCGACCGTCTTCCTGTTGCGCCGCGTCGCGCAGGCTGAAGCGCTGACCGCTCAGCCTCAGGCCGCCGCGGCCGGCACGGTGCCGAACATCGGGCCCCTCCCGCTTCAATCGTCACGCTCTTGAGCCGCATTCGTCCGAGAGGCCTTGCATGAACGAGCTACCCCTCACCCTTGCGATCAGCGAATACGACCACGTCACCGATCTGGTGATGGGCAGGATCCTGCCGGAAGGCATTCGCCTGACCTGCCTCACTCTGCCGATCGAGGAAATCTTCTTCCGCTTTCTCGTCAACCGGGAATGGGACGTGTCCGAGACGTCGATGGCCAAATATGCCTCGCTGATCTCGCAAGGCGATACATCGCTGACCGCGATCCCGGTCTTCCCGTCGCGGGTGTTTCGTCATTCCTCGATCTATGTCCGACGCGACGGGCCGGTGAAAACGCCGTCTGACCTCGCCGGCCGCCGTGTGGGATTGCCTGAATGGGCGCAGACGGCTGCCGTCTACTCGCGCGGCTTCCTGACGCATCAATTCGGGCTCGATCTCTCATCGATCGAGTGGGTGCAGGCCGGCGTCAACCAGCCTGGCCGCATCGAGAAGGTCGATTTGCGTCTGCCGGCCGGCATCAAACTGACCCGCATCGCCGACAAGACCTTGAGCGACATGCTGGTGTCCGGCGACGTCGACGTGGTCCTTTCTGCGGCGCCTCCAGCCTGCTTCGAGGAGGATCATCCAAACATCCGCCGGCTGTTCGAGAATTATCGCGAGGTCGAGGCGAGCTACTACCGCGAGACCTCGATCTTTCCGATCATGCATGTGGTGACCATCCGCAGCGAACTCGCGGACCGTCATCCCTGGATCGCGATGAACCTGCTCAAGGCGTTCGAAGAGGCCAAGCGGCGAAGCGTGACGAGGGCGCTCGACATCAAGGCGCCGCGCTTTCCAATTCCGTGGTGCTACGACGATGCCCGGCAAGCGCAGGCCACGTTCGGCGCGGACTACTGGCCCTATGGCATCGAGGCGAACCGGCCGACGCTGGAGGCGTTCCTGCGCTATGCCCACGAACAGGGCGTCTGTCACCGTCAACTCGATGTCGAGGACCTGTTCGCGAAGTCGGTGCGGGCGAGCTTCAAGATTTGACGGTCGTGCATCCTAGCATCGGCAGATTTGCCCGTTGCAAACGGCTGCATGCTCGACGATACCGGCTGCTTCGCTGAGGTCCCGTATCGCACGCCACAGGCCAGATTGCTTGCTCCGATGAACCGAACGCCGTCAAAACCGAGGGCCGCGCTGTGGATGGCGGGTTGGCTTAGCCTCATGCTGGTGGTTGCGGTGGCCGGCCGCGAGGCGATGCGGGAACTCAACGTCTTCCAGCTCATGGAGATCCGATCGGCGCTCGGCCTCGTGCTGCTGTATCCGCTCATCCGCCTTGCCGGCGGCTTTGCCGCGCTGCGCACGTCGCGCTTTCGCACGCATGCAAGCCGCGGCTTGCTGCATTATGCCGCGCAGCTCGGCTGGTTCTATGCACTGACGCTGATTCCGCTTGGCCAGGTGGTCTCGCTCGAATTCACCATGCCGATCTGGACGGCGATCCTGGCCGCAAGCTTTCTCGGCGAGCGCATGACGATTTGGAAGATCCTGGCGATCGCACTCGGCCTGATCGGCGTTTTCGTCATCGTCCGTCCGGCGACGGGCGAGGTCAATCCCGGACAGGTGATCGCGCTCGCAGCCGCGGTCGGCTTCGGCACGTCGGTCGCCATCATGAAGTCGCTGACGCGCACCGAAGCATCGGTCGCGATCGTGTTCTGGATGATGGTGGTCCAGGTCGTCGCCGGCGCACTTCCTACCCTCTATGTCTGGGTATGGCCCTCGCCCTATGCCTGGATGTGCGCGATCGCGGTGGCCATCGGCGGCACCTATTCTCACTTCTGCATGGCGCGCGCGATGCTCTATGCGGACGCGACGATCGTGTTGCCGATGGATTTCCTTCGCGTTCCCTTGACGGCCGCCGCCGGCTGGCTGCTTTACGCCGAGCGGATGGACGCATTCACCGTGCTGGGTGCGCTGCTTATTCTCACAGGCAATCTGTTGAATTTGAAGCCGCCGACAGCGCGCGCCGCGCTAGTGCCGCCCATTTGAAGTTTCTGCATCGCAACCGGCGCCATCGGCAAGTATTTCTTGCTCAGGCTGATTGAACACAATCGGCCCTCGGATCTGACAAATGAATTGGTAGGGAACCATTCCGGGTTCTCGGCATTCTGGTCAGGTTTGGAGACCTGATTCCCTTTCCTGCAACAGGCCGCTGCTGTGGCAGTGCGGACCCAATGTGGTCCTGCATGGCGCCAGAACGGTGGCCGCAACGCCTCAGTGCCTGTGCGCGGCGTCCCGGGAGCGGGCACCGCGCAAGCTCTCCCGCGTGCGCGGGTCGAGTTGGCTGAGGCCCGTCGAGGTTGAGCGTGATTGCGCATTCCAAATTTCCCGGAGGAAACCTGATGACAAGCGAACGAAAGATCCGCCCGCCGGCATATCGTGCCGCACTCTCTCGAGCGCGCGGAGCTTTGGCGGGAATTGCGGCGCTCTGCGCGCTGGTGACGAGCCCGGTTGCCCAGGCCAGCGGTCCAACTCTGGTGACGGCCGCCGACGGCACGTTTCAGGGTGCGCTGAATTCGACCCGCACCATGCGCCAATTTCTTGGTATTCGCTATGCCGCCCCTCCGGTCGGGGCGCTGCGCTGGCGACCGCCGCAGGCTCCCCAAAGTCCATCGGGGACCGTCGATGCGACCCGGTTCGGCGGCCACTGCGCCCAACCGCTGTCGCAATTCGGTAACGGCACCTTGAACGAGGATTGCCTGTTCCTCAACGTATTTGCGCCCAACGACAACAGCCAGGACCACGCGGTCATGTTCTGGATCCATGGCGGAGCGTTGTACCTGGGCGAAAGCGACGATTACAATGCGTCGCAGCTGGTGCAACAGGGCGTCGTCGTCGTCACCATCAACTATCGCCTCGGCGCTTTGGGTTTCATGGCGCATCCGGCATTCGCCGCCGAATCCCCGGACAATATCTCGGGCAACTACGGCATTTTGGACCAGCAATTCGCGTTGCAATGGGTCAAGCGCAACATCGCGGCGTTCGGTGGCGATCCCAACAGGGTCACGATCTTTGGCGAGTCGGCCGGCGGATCAAGTTCCCTCGTCAACCTGGTGTCGCCCCTCGCCGGCGGACTGTTCCACCGCGCCATCATCGAGAGCGGCGGCTATCAGATGCGCCAACCGACCCAGGCAGACTCGGAAAAGAAGGGCACCGAATTCGCCGTCGCAGAAGGATGCACCGATCCCAACCAAGCCGCCGCGTGCCTGCGCGCGCTGCCGGTCGACAATATCCTGGGGCCCTGTCTGAACCAGAACTCGTGCCAGAGCCTCACGTTCGAGGGCATCGTCGCCTCGCCCGTTATCGACGGCAAGGTGCTTCCGGAGTCCCTCGTCGACGCCATCGCGGCGGGGAACTTCGCCCGCGTACCCCTGATCAATGGATCCAATCACGACGAGTTCCGATTGTTCATCCCGCTGGTGTTCGGGTTCCAGGACAACGTGGTGCCCGACGCCCAGGCCGTGACCACCCCGGGGACAACGCCCTATTCGGCGGCGCTTCAGATCCTGCTGGCGACCATCGTGTCGCCGGACCGATTGCCCGGCGTCATCACGCTGTATCCCTCGGGCAATACGCCGCTGAGCGCGAACATTGCGCTGGCGGCCGCGGCGACCGACGCTATTTTCGCTTGCAATGCCCATACGATCGACAAGAGCGCGTCGCAGTTCGTGCCGGTGTTCGCCTACGAGTTCAACGACGAGCAGGCACCCGACAACTTCCTGTCGCCGACTACCCTGCACGACGGCACCAACTATCC
>Ga0307476_10002373_pt1 | contig 11258 bp, 9 predicted proteins | sample atmos_gasesECM2C_2_FD_203314 | JGI IMG/M metagenome (GOLD analysis project Ga0307476, IMG submission 203314) | Hardwood forest soil microbial communities from Morgan-Monroe State Forest, Indiana, United States - atmos_gasesECM2C_05 | ecosystem: Environmental > Terrestrial > Soil > Temperate... | reverse complement strand
CATCCTCGATCGTGCAATCGTCCGGAAGCTCATCGAGGAGCTGCCGCACGAGCTGCTTGGTCGGGGGGGCTGCCACGGCTCGAGCGTAGCACGAGCCACGCTGACCGTGGCGCGGTGCGAGAGATGCGACTACGCTTGCGCTCAGGGGATGTCGCTCGCGCACGACACGGTCGCTCGCTGGATGCAGGGCAGGGCACAGGTGTCGGCGGACGGCGAGGTGGTGCTCGGCGAGCGCCGCGGGGTCGCGCTGGTCCACAAGCTGGCGCGGGCGTACGACTGGATCGCGACCCAGGTGCTGGTCACGCCGTACGACGACATCGAGTTCGGCGCGGCGCGCAGCATCGGTCGCGGCGGGACGCTGGCGCTGCACGCCGGGCAGCGCTGGTGCTCGTTCATCCTGCTGCCGCTGCTCGCGCTGGTCACCGGCCAGCGCCTGCTGATCATCGGCGGGCCGGGCCGCGGCAAGACGTCGGTCGCGATGCTGATGGCGATGCTGGTCGGCTACCCACCGGCGGAGGTTCGCCGCATGGTCCAGCGCGGCCACCCGCAGCTGACGGTCGCCGACCTGCTCGGCAGCCCGCTGCCCAGCGAGCTGATCCGGGCCGAGAGCGCCGAGACGGTGCGGGTCGCGTGGCGGCGCTGGCTGACCCAGCGGGTCAAGGTCATCGACGAGTACAACCGGATCCCGACCAAGACCCAGTCGGCGCTGCTGTCGCTGATGGCCGAGGGCTGCGCCGAGATGTTCGAGCAGGTGATCGAGGTCGGGCCGTCGTCGTGGTACCTGACCGCCAACGACGATCTCGGCGGCGGGACGTTCGAGGTGATCGAGGCGCTGCGCGACCGGATCGACGCGGTGGTGCGCTGCCCGCCGTACTCGGGCCGGCTGCTCGATGCGCTGGCCGCGCGGGTCGGCGACACCGGGGCGGCGAGCGGCGGCGGCAGCGGCAGCGCGATCGACGACCTCGCGCCGCGCGATCTCGTGCTGTCGCTCGCCGAGCTCGACCGGATCGCGGCCGAGCTCCGCGCGCTGCCGGTGCCCGAGGACGTGCTCGACGCGCTCGGGTTCTTCGCCGGCCAGCTCGACTTCTGCGGCCGCGCCTCGCCGCGGATCGAGTACCAGAACAAGGACACGCTGCACATCGCCGGCCGCCGGGTCGCGCACGTGTGCAACGAGGACTGCCCGCTCGACAAGCAGCAGAACCTGTGCACGCAGTCCGAGTCCGGCGTGTCGGCGCGCGCCTACCAGTCGGTGCTGCTGCTCGCCAAGGCGCTGGCGTGGTTCCGCGGCGAGGTCGCGGTGTCGATCGAGGACGTCCGCGCGCTGTTGCCGTGGGTGCTGCACGACAAGCTGCGGATCAACCCGCAGAGCGCGTTCTTCACCCGGCCCGAGCACCGGGTGTACCTGACCGACCGGGTGTCGTGGATCCACCAGATGTTCGACGCCGCGATGGCGCAGCGCGCGGCGTACGCCCGGCTGCGCGCGCCGATCGACGGGCTGCGCCGCGACGTCGCCGGCCTCGCCGCGTGCGACGACGACCAGGTCGCCCAGGCGATGGAGCGGGTGCGCCGCGCGATGGAGAAGCTGGTCGACCAGGGCGAGCTCACCGCGCCGGTCCACGCCGACCTGCTGCTGCTCAAGGGGCTGCACGCGCGCTGCCAGCGCGTGCTCGACGACCGCCGGAGGTCGACATGGCCGGCGTGACCGAGCCTGGTAGCACCGGCGACTTCAGCATGAGCCCCACGCTGGCGCGCGTCGCCGCCGAGATGGCGGAGCTCGGCCGGCGCACCAGCTCGCGGTTCGACGCCGCGCGATTCCACGACCTGGTGGCGACCCGGGCCCGGCCGCTGTGGCGGGAGATCCGCGGTGTGGCCAGCGAGCTGCCGGTGCTGCGCTCGTACCTGCGCCTGCTCGTCGAGGCGGTCGGCATGGGCTGCCTTCAGCCCGACGCCGGCGGCGCGATGCGCGACTTCCTGTCCGACCTGCTGGCGAACCAGGTGCCGGCGCGGCTCGCCGCGGTCGCCCCCGAGCGCCGCGCGGCGTGCCTGGCGTCGCTGTGGAACCTCGGCGAGGGGCTGCTCCAGGAGCCGGCGTGGCTCAACCGGTTCGCGATCGCGTTCGCCGGGGGCGCCGCCGACCTGCTCGCGCTGCCCGCGCACCTGGCCACGGTGCTCGAGCCGGTGCTGGCGCCGCGACCGCCGTCGCAGTGGGCCGGCCCGTGCACGCTGGCCGTGCTCGATCCGCGGCCGCTCGCCGACGGGTTCCTGCCGGGCGAGATGCACCTGGCGGCGCCGGCGGTGGTCTGCGTCCACGACCGCCGGCGGGCGGGCACGCAGCTCGGCGTGCTGCTCGACCACGGCGGGCGCAGCCGGTTCCTCGGCGCTGCGCCGTGCCTGGGCGCCACGGTGCACGAGGGCGCGCGGCCGGCGGTGGCGTTCGCGCCCAACCGCCTGGCGATCGGCGCGCACCAGGTCGCGCTCGGCTGGCTGCGCGCGCCGCTCGAGAAGCTGGTGACCGCGACCGGCTTCGTGCTGGCGTGCGCGGTCGACTCGCAGCGGCTGTGGGTGGTGGATACGCCGTGACCGCGCGCCCGCTCGACGAGATCGTCGCCGAGGCCTGGCCGCGCGCCCAGGCCCAGTGGTCGTCGTTCCTCGTGCTGAGCGACCCGGTGCTGGGCAGCGCGCTGCCGGCGGTCGCGCAGATCCACCTCGGGACCCGGCAGATCGCGCTCGACGCCGACGAGATCCGCCGGCACCGGCTCGAGGGCTGCGTCGAGGCGCTGCTCGCCCACGAGGTCGGCCACCACGTGCGCTACCCCGGCACGCTGGCGGTCCAGGCCCGGATGCGCCTGCTCGAGCGCTCGCTGATCCCGTATCCCGACTGCTCGCTGATCAACCTGTTCACCGATCTGATGATCAACGAGCAGCTCGGCGCGGTGTACCGCGATCGCTTCGTCGAGGCCTACCGCGCGCTCGCGCCGGTCGGGCGCTGGCACGAGGGCCCGGTGCTGCCGTTCTACCTGACGCTGTACGAGGAGATCTGGCAGCTGCCGCCCGGGCACCTGCTCGGCCCCGCGGCGGTGGGCTACGAGGCGGCCTACCCGGGGTTTCGCGCCGACGCCCAGCTGCTCGCCCAGGACCTGTTCCACGCCGGCCCCAACCTGTTCACCCAGTTCCTGTTCTTCGCCTCGGTCGCGCTGCGCTACCTGGTGCCGGCCAGCGGCGCGCCGGCGGCGCTCGAGCCGCCGTGCTCGTCGGGCGAGCCGTCGCCGGACGACTGGGCGGACGCGATCACGCCGAGCGCCCAGGAGCGCGAGGCGATCGAGCGCGCGCTGCGCGAGGGCTGGATCCGGCGCGAGCTCGCCGACCGGCTCGGTGGCAAGGACGCGCGCGAGCGCCGGATCGCGGGGCTGCCCGGGACCGGGACCGACGACGCGCGGCAGGTCCCCGAGGTGATGGCGGCGTACTACCGGCAGGAGGCCGAGCGCCACCTGTTCCGCGTGCCGACCCGCCGCGTGCTCGGCGAGGCGGTGGTGCCGACCACGGTCGACGACTGGGAGCCGGGCGACGCGGTGCGCGGCATCGACTGGCAGGCGACCCTGCGGCTGCGCGGCGAGGTCTACGGGGCGGCGCAGCCGCTGCGGCGCGACATCGTCGCCGACCACGAGGGCCTCGAGCAACCGACCGAGCAGCCGCGCATGGAGCTCTACCTCGACGTCTCGGGCTCGATGCCCAACCCGATCGTCACCGTCAACCCGATGACGCTGGCCGCCCAGGTGCTGGCGATCGGGGCGCTGCGCGCCGAGGGCGCGGTGCGCGCGCTGCTGTACTCCAGCGGCGTCACCGACCTGTGGTCGTGGTGCCGCTCCGAGCTCGAGATCTCGCGGTTCCTCCTGCACTACATCGGCGGCGGCACCGCGTTCCCGTTCGACCGGCTCGCCGCGTCGGTCCGCGACTGCGGGCGCGAGCAGCCGCACCGGGTGGTCCTCACCGACCGCGACTTCGACCACAACGTCGACGCCGCGCCCGACCACGCGGTCACCGTGGCCGAGGCGGCGGCGCGCGGCCGGCTCGTGCTGCTGCTGCACGAGCCCGAGCCCGAGCGGGTGCGCCGCTACGAGGCGCTCGGCGCTGCCGTGGTCCCGGTCGGCGCGCTCGATGACTTCCCGCGCGCCGCGGCCGGCCTGGTCCGCGCGCTGTTCGAGGTCGGCTAGTGTCGATCTTCGATCGGCTGCGCCCGTCGGGCGCCAGGGCCGCGGCCGAGCTCGCGATGGCCGCCGTCCTGGCGGCGGCGCACGAGGCGGTCGCGCGGTTCGAGCACGCCGAGGTCGACGCCGCGCTGCTGCGCGCCCAGCTCGCCGACCGCTGCCGCGACGCCGGGGTCGAGCCGGTCGATCCCGAGGTGTTCGACGCCGCGGCCGGCGAGCTCGACACCGAGGGCTGGCGCCGGCTCGCCGCGCTGGCGGCGCTGTGGGCCCAGCCCGAGCTCGGCGCGGCGCTCGCGGCGATCGCGCGCCAGCGCGGCGCCGGGCCGGCGGTGGCCGCGCTGGTGTCGGTCGCGCGCGGCAAGCCGCTGCTCACCATGGCGGTGCTCCGGATGTCGGCGCTGCGGATCGAGGAGCTGGCGCGCGCGCAGCTCGCCGCGCTCGGGATCGCGATCGCCGGCGAGACCGCGGCGCAGTCGGCCGCCGCGCTGCAGCGGCTCGACTACGAGCGGCTGCTCGCGCAGGCCGAGCAGGCGCGCCAGGCCGCCGAGGGCCGGCTCGCCCAGCTCAAGCAGGCCCAGGACGAGGACGACCGGGCGCGCAGCCCGCGGCGAGGCAAGTGGTGACCGCGCCGGCGCGCGACCTGCGCGAGTTTCGCTGGCACACCGGCGGCGCGGTGCGGCCGCTCGGCGCCGGCGAGCCGCGGCCGGTGGTGTTCCGCGATCTCGGCCCGGCGGCGACCCTGCGGCTGCTCGAGGGCCGGCTGGCGCGGCTCGCCGGGCCGACCAGCCCGGTGACCTACCTGCGGACCGCGGCGTACCGCGAGCCGTTCGTCGATCACGGCCAGTTCGGGCGGATCGCCGTGCTGCCGTGCGCCGGCGCCGCGGTGTGGCACGCCGGGATCGCCGAGGTGTTCATCGCCGACGCCGAGGCCGGGTTCGAGCCGCGCGCGATGGCGCTGGTGCCCGACGGCGGCGATCTGGGCGCGCTCGCCCGGGACGCCGCCGCGATGCGCGACGCGCGCGAGCTCCGCGAGCAGCTCGGCGGTGCGGTCCATGACGACTGGCTGGCCGCCACCGCCGACCGGCTGCGCGCGTTCGGCCGCGAGCTCGCCGAGGTCGAGGCGCGGCTGGCGCCGCTGCGCCGCGCGTTCCAGGCCCCCGACAACGCGCGCCGGCGCCGCGCCCGCGAGCACATGGCGGCGCTCGGCCTGACCGAGGTCGATCTGTGCGCGGCCTGGCACCACATCGCGCCGGCGCGCCGCGCCGAGGTGATCGACCGCGTGCGCAGCGCGGCCCCGTGGGCCGGGCGCGCCGGGGAGGGCGGATGACCTGGGCCGAGTGCCGGTTCCTGTCGTGCAGCGTCCTGCCGGTGGCGCGCGCCTGCCAGTGCGAGTGCCGGTTCTGCTTCTCGCGGTCGTCGATCAGCGCGCTGCCGCGCGGTCGCGCGCGGTGGCCGGCCGGCGCGCTGCTCGACCACTACCGCTGGGCGCGATCGCGCGGGGCGACCCGGCTGGTGGTGACCGGCGGCGGCGAGCCGATGCTCGACCCCGAGACCGTGGTCGGGGCGGTGCGGCTCGGCCGCGAGGTCTGGGACGAGGTGACCTGCTTCTCCAACGCGGCGCGGATCGACGCCGCGCTCGCCGGCCGGCTCGCCGACGCCGGGCTGTCGTACCTGTGCTGGTCGCGCCACCACTGGGACGACGAGCGCAACCGCGCGGTGATGGGCGCGGCCGCGCCGGCGCTCGCCGAGGTCGCCGCCGCGTGCCGCGGCCTGCGGCTGCGCGCGACCTGCGTGCTGCACCAGGGCGGGGTCGAGACCGCCGACGATGCCCGGCGCTACATCGCGGCGCTGCGCCGGGTCGGCGTCACCGAGTTCACGTTCAAGCACACCTACGTGGCCTACGAGCGATCGCTGTTCCGCGGATCGCAGCAGGACGCGTGGTGCCGCGATCACCAGATCGAGGCCGAGGTGATCGAGGGCGACCTGTTCGAGGGCGAGGGCGAGGTGGTATCCGCGCTGCCATGGGGGCCGCGCGTGCGAGACATCGATGGAGTACGCGTATGCTTCTACCGGGAACCGACCCCACAATGGGAGCTCCAGCACCGGCTGTGCCGGTCCAGCAACCTGCTGTCGGACGGCAGCGTCCATGCATCGCTGGAGGACGCGCAGAGCCTGCTGTTCCGGCTGCCCGGCTCGCCGAGGCGATCGCTCCCGGTGACGTAGAGCGGCTGCGCCCGCTGCTCCCGGTCGGCTACCCGGCGGGGGTCCGGGCCTATCAGGCCGCCACCGCCGGGCTCACCGCGGACGATCTCAGCGAGCACTACACGCGCGGCCTGGCGTGGTTCCACGACGAGTTCGCGCCCCGGCTGCGCGCGACGATCGCGGCGCTGACCGGCGGCGCGTGGGACCTGTCGCGCCACCGCGCGTTCGCCGCGGGCAGCGACGTCGACATGATGGCGCACGTGGTCGAGGCGGTCGCCGCCGGTGGGCGGGTGACGCTGTACCCCGGCGACTGGTTCGGCTTCCGGGTCGGCTCGGCGCGCCCCGACGCGATCGCGTGGAGCGCCGCGGGCGGCGGCCTGGCGTGCCTGTGCGTGCCGTCGGTCCGCAACGGCCACGTCACCGAGGAGATGGCGGGGTTCCTCGAGGCCGGTGACGCCGCGCTGCTCAACCTGAACCTGCTGCCGACGCTGACCGCGGACGAGCGCTGCGCCGTGGCCGGCCGGCTCGCGCCGATCGTGCCGCGCGCGCTGCTGTCGATCAGCTTCAGCCGCGGATTCGGCCTCACCGCGTCGCAGCTCGGCGTGCTGCTCGCGCCCGAGGATCACCCGCTGGTCCGCCGGTTCGAGACCCAGTGGAACTGGTTCACCTACTTCTACAACGCGATCGCCGCGCGCGCGTTCCTCGCGCTCGACCTCGCCGAGCTCGCCGCGGTCGACGACGCGCGGCGCGCCTGGGTCCGGCGCTGGCTGACCGAGCGTGGGCTGCCCGCGCTCGACACCGGCAGCTACTACGTGCGAGCGTTCCGCACCGACGGCGCCGTGGCCGATCACCTGGCGCCGCTGTGCCGCGACGGGGTCGTCCGGCTGTGCTGCAAGCCGCCGGCGGACCCGCGGGCGGCGGTGGGGCCGCGGTGACCCAGGACACCCCGGCGCGCGACGCCGAGATGGCTCGACTCGCGTCGTCGGTTGTGTATGCTGCGCCCGACATGACGACTCCTGTGCTCGGGGGGCTCGCGGCGCTCCCCGCCGTGCGCCGGTTGATCGAGCTCGCGCTCGACGAGGATCTCGGACGCGGCGACGCGACCTCGCGCGCGGTGTTCGGCGGCGGCACCGGCGCGGTGCCCCAGGTCGTCGCCGACATGGTGGCGCGCGATCCGATCGTGGCGTTCGGCATCGAGGTCGCGGCCGCGGTGTTCGCGCGGGTCGATCCGGCGATCGTGGTCGAGCCCGGTTGCCCCGACGGGTCGCGCGTCGATCGCGGCGCGGTGCTCGCCACCGTGCGCGGCCCCGCTCCCGGCGTGCTGGCCGCCGAGCGCACCGCGCTCAACTTCGTCCAGCGGCTGAGCGGGGTCGCGACCCTCGCGCGGCGCTACGCCGACGCGGTCGCCGGGACCCGGGCGCGGGTGATCGACACCCGCAAGACCACGCCGGGGTTCCGCGCGCTGGAGAAGGCGGCGGTCGCCGCGGGTGGGTGCGGCAACCACCGCTTCGATCTCGGATCCGGGATCCTGATCAAGGACAACCACATCGCGGCGTGCGGCTCGGTGCGCGCCGCGGTCGAGGCCGCGCGGGCCGGCGCGCCGCACCCGCTGCGGATCGAGGTCGAGGTGACCAACCTCGGCGAGCTCGACGAGGCGCTCGCGGCCGGCGCCGAGGTCGTGCTGCTCGACAACATGTCGCCGGCGCAGGTCGAGGTCGCCGCGGCGCGGGCCCACGGCCGCGGCGCGCTGGTCGAGGTCTCGGGCGGGATCACGCTGGCGACGATCGCCGAGTACGCGCGCGCCGGGGCCGACCTGATCTCGGTCGGCGCGCTGACCCACTCGGCGCCCGCGGTCGACATCGGTCTGGACGTGCGGGCATGACCGCTCCGGATCGATCCGCGCTGGCGCGCGCCCAGTGGCTCGGCGGCCACCGGATCGAGCTCGACGAGTGCGACTCGACCAACGACGAGGCGGCGCGGCTGGCGCGCGCTGGCGCGCGCCACGGCACGGTGGTGATCGCGCGGGCCCAGCGCGCCGGTCGCGGCCGCGACGGCCGGAGCTGGGCCTCGCCGCGCGACGCCGGCCTGTACCTGTCGGCGGTGATCCGGGCGCCGCTGCCGCTGGTCGATGTTCCGCCGATGACGCTGGCGATCGGCGTCGGGCTGTGCGACGCCGCGCGCGCGTTCGGTGCGCCGGCCGCGCTCAAGTGGCCCAACGACGCGCTGGCGGGCGGCAAGAAGCTCGCCGGCGTGCTGGTCGAGGCTCACAGCCAGGGCCACCGGGTCGACGCGGCGATCGTCGGGATCGGGGTCAACCTGAGCATGGCCGGGGCGGCGGAGTGGCCGCCCGAGCTCGCGGCGACCGCGATCTCGATGGAGCAGGCCGCCGGCGCGCCGGTCGATCGCGCGGCGTTCATCGAGCAGCTGCTCGCCCAGGTCGAGCGCTGGATCGATCGATACGTCGCGTCCGGCATGGCGGCGATCGCCCCGGCGTGGCGCGATCGGATGGCCCCCGGGATCTCCGCGCGGGCCCGGGTCGACGGCCGCGAGCTGTGCGGCGAGCTCGCCGGGCTCGATGGCGATGGCGCGCTGCTGCTGCGCGATGCCGGCGGCGAGCTGCACCGCGTGCGGAGCGGCGACGTCGACGTGATCAGGCCGTCGCCGGCCGCGCCCGGTGCGGATCGCGCGCCATGAACCGCGCCACCCTCGCGCTCGGCGCCGCGATCGTCGTGGCAGCGGTGATCGGGCTCTACGTCCTGCTCCGCGCCGATCGCGCGCCTGCGACGGCTCCGGCGCATCGCGATCAGAGGATCGCCGACAACGAACCTGGCAAAGCTCGGAATCGTTCGGTCCCCGTGCTCCGGCTGGACGGCTCCGCCGTGCCCGGCCGCCCCGCCGGAGCGCTCGGCGCTCGGGATCACCGCGCGCCCGAGCACGCCGCGGCCGAACCGCCACCGCCCGACCCTCCGGCAGGTCGCAGGATCAACATCCAGGTGACGTCGGATCTGTCGCAGGTCCTGCGTCCGGCGCTGCAGGAATGTGCAGCGAACCTGGCTCCCGGCGTCGCGGGGGACCTGTCGCGCGTCGACGGCCAGGTCGTCATCGCGATCAAGGACCACCAGGCGACCGTGACCTCGGCGAGCTTTCAGCTGCACGACTTTGCCGAGGCTGCGCAGGCCGACGTCAAGCAGTGCCTCGTCCAGCGCGCGGTCGGTGTCACCGCGCCGGCCGGCGACGAGCCCGACCTCGACAGTTACCCCATCACGGTATCGTTGCGCTGGCCGTGATCGGATCCCGGCTCGCACCGGCGCGAGCGTCGGCGCCCGGTCGCATTCGAGTCGCATCGCCCGCAAGGTGAAAGGGGGTGTCACCTCGCCGCGCTGTCGCCGTACGAGATGGGATAGTAGGTAGATGGAGAGCCGAAGGCCGTTGATGACCCCCACCACGCTATGTATAGTCGCGCGCTCCATGAGACGTTTCAGCGAGCGCATCGCCCCGAGCGCTGTTCGCACCGTCGTCCGCTCCCTCGGTGCCGTGCTCGTCTCGTCAGGCCTGCTCGGCAGCGCGGTGAGCCTCGCGGGTTGTGAGCAGCTCGATGGCAGAAACCGGAACATGCAGGGCCTCCGGCTGTTCCGCGAGACCCAGTTCGTCGAGGCCGCCGCGCAGTTCCAGAAGTCGCTGACCGAGGTCGGTGAATCGCCGACCATCCACTTCAACCTCGGCCTGGCCTACTCGAAGGTGACGAAGACCGGGTACGACGGTCCGGTGCTGCTCGGCCAGCAGGGCGACTTCGTGTGCCAGACCATCCCCGGGGTCAAGATCATGCAGGCCGGCGCGTGTGTGAAGGAGGGCGATCGGCACTACGCCGAATGCGGCTCGGCCAAGTCCGCGCCGCTCGAGAAGGACCTCGCCGACCTCAAGGCCCAGCTCGCCGCCGCCACGGACGACGCCAAGAAGAAGGAGCTCAAGGGCCAGGTCGACGACAAGCAGTCGGAGCTCGCGCGCTACACCTGCGGCTCGTCGTTCCGCTGCGTCGAGGGCCCGTTCTGCTCGATGACCTCTCCCGAGCTCGCCGATCTCGCCGCTCAGCACTTCCAGATCTGGATCAAGGCGCAGCCGACCGACGAGGAGATCAAGAAGCAGCTGGTCGCGGCGTCGGAGGAGCTCGACGAGGCCAAGAAGTCGGGCAACAACGCCGCGATCGCCAGCGCGCAGCACAAGGTCGACGAACTGCAGACCAAGGATCTGATCCGCCGGGTGATGACCACGCTGTGGACCGACTCGGACCAGTATCAGAAGGCGATCGACTACTGGGAGGGCCTGCTCAAGGACAAGCCCAACGACGCCGAGATCATGGGCAACCTCGCCGGCATCCAGGGCAAGGCCGGCAACTGGCGCAAGTCGATCGACTGGTACAACCGGGTGGCCGAGGTGACCAACGACGTCAGCAGCAAGGTGCACACCTACCAGTACATCGGCAACCTCGCGTGGCATAAGCTCAACGGGCGGACCCTGATCGGCGGCGAGGCGGTCGAGCTCGCCGACCGCGGCATCGGCGCGCTGCAGCACGCCGCCGAGGTCCAGCCCAAGAACGTGGGGTTGGTCAGCCTGCAGGCCTCGATCTACAACTTCCGGTCCACGGCACACGGTGCGTCCTGGGCGGCCGCGATCGATCGCGCGACCGCGCAAGAACTTTCGAGGCAGGCGCACGTTCTTGCCGATGAGGCGAAGAAGGCCCAGGGCCAACCGGCAGGAGCACCAGAGACCCCAGCAAACCCAGCAGGCACAGGCACACCTCCGGCGGGCGCGGGCTCTGGAGCGCCGCCGGCTGCGCCATCGGGCGGCTCCGCC
>Ga0307476_10002372_pt1 | contig 11267 bp, 9 predicted proteins | sample atmos_gasesECM2C_2_FD_203314 | JGI IMG/M metagenome (GOLD analysis project Ga0307476, IMG submission 203314) | Hardwood forest soil microbial communities from Morgan-Monroe State Forest, Indiana, United States - atmos_gasesECM2C_05 | ecosystem: Environmental > Terrestrial > Soil > Temperate... | reverse complement strand
CCGGCGCCCAAGGGCGGCTTTATCCTGATGCTGCGGCTGTACTGGCCGAACGACAAGGACCCGACGATCCTCAACGGCAGCTGGAAGCCGCCGGGCGCGACCCTGGTAACGAAGTAGGCGCCGCGCGCCGACGACTGCGTCGGAGCCGCGACCGTGACGGAGCGCATTTCTCTCCGCTCTCCGGCGGTCGCGGCTCATCTGGAGGCGCCATTCTTCATATTTTCATACTTTTTCGCTTGCAATACCGATCTCTGGCGGGATAGGAAATGAATCACGGCCGTATCGGAGCGGCCCCTTTCCTGGGAGTGAGCAACATGAAGAATCGCTGGAAACTCGCAGCCCTCCTGGCCGCTGCGGCCGGTGCGCTGCTCGGCTGGTTGACGGCGACCGGCAAGCTGTCGGCGCTGCTCTCCGCAGACACGAAGGACCCCGCCGCGCCGGTCAAGGCCGCCGACGCTGGCCCCGCGCCCGGCTCGCCCGAAGCCACCACGACAATCGACGGGCGATACCTGCCGCCCCCGCCGCCGAAGTTCGGCGGCGTCATCAACCTCAGCGCCAAGGATTCCAAGCCGTACTGGCCGCCCCAGGTCGTGCCTCCCAAGGGAGCGCCCAACGTGCTCCTCATCATGACCGACGACCAGGGCTACGGCGTCTGCGGCACGTTCGGCGGCGTCATTCCGACGCCGGCGATGGACCGGGTCGCCAAGTTGGGCCTGCGCTACACCCAGTTCCACTCCACCGCGCTCTGCTCGCCCACCCGGGCGGCGCTGATCACCGGCCGCAACCACCACTCGGTTGGCTTCGGCGTGATTACCGAGCTGTCCACAGGTTATCCGGGCTACAACTCCATCATCGGTCCGGAGAATGCCACGGTCGGCGAAATCCTGAAGCAGAACGGCTATGCGACATCGTGGTTCGGCAAGAACCACAACACACCCGGCTTTCAATACAGCACGGCGGGGCCTTTTGACCAATGGCCCAGCGGCATGGGCTTCGAGTACTTCTACGGGTTCATGGGCGGCGAGAGCGACCAGTGGACGCCGTACCTCTTCCGCGATCACACCCAAATCTACCCCTGGGTCGGGAAGCCCGGCTACAACCTCACCACCGACATAGCGGACGAGGCCATCAAGCACATGCAGCAGCTCAACGCGGCCGCGCCCGACAAGCCGTTCTTCGTCTATTACGTGCCCGGAGGCACCCACTCGCCGCACCAGCCGACGCAGGAGTGGATCGACAAATTCAAGGGCAAGTTCGACATGGGCTGGAACCAGCTGCGCGAGGACATCTTCGCCAACCAGAAGAAGCTCGGCGTGATCCCGCCGGATACCAAGCTGACCCCGTGGCCGGACGACCTGAAGAAGTGGGACGCGCTCACCCCCGAGGAGAAAAAACTCTTCGCCCACCAGGCGGAGGTGTTCGCCGCGTACGCGGCCTACACCGACCATGAGATCGGCCGCGTGATCCAGGCGGTGGACGACATGGGCAAGCTCGACAACACGCTGATCATTTACATCAGCGGCGACAACGGCACGAGCGCCGAGGGTACCACGGTCGGTACCCCCAACCAAATGACCGCCTACAACGGCATCCTGGACTTGCCGATCAAGGAGCAGATGAAGGCCTACGACGCCTGGGGCTCCGCCGCGACCTACCCGCACATGTCCGTGGCCTGGTCATGGGCGTTCGACACGCCGTTCAAATGGACGAAGCAGGTGGCGTCGCACTTCGGCGGGACCCGCCAGGGGATGTGCATCGCCTGGCCGAACCGCATCAAGGACGCCGGCGGGATCCGCACCCAGTTCCACCACATGATCGATGTCGTGCCGACCATCCTGGAGGCCTCGGGCATCGAGGCGCCGGTGATGGTCAACGGCGTCGCGCAGAAGCCGATCGAGGGTGTGAGCATGGCCTACACCTGGGACAAGGCAAACGCCAACGTCCCCTCGAAGCGTACGGCGCAGTACTTCGAGATGGTCGGCAACCGCGCGATCTACCATGACGGCTGGATCGCCTGCACCACCCCGCCGGCTCCGCCGTGGGAGCTGGGCCTGGGCAAGATGCCCGACGTGGTCAACGGCTACAACTGGGAACTCTACAACATTGCCGAGGACTATTCGGAGAACAACGACCTCGCAGCCAAGAACCCCGAAAAGCTGCGCGAGCTGAAGGAACTCTTCCTGGTGGAGGCCGCTAAATACAACGTATTTCCACTCGACAATTCCGGTTTTGTGCGTGCGATCACACCGCGGCCAAGCCCGACCGCCGGACGGAACGCCTTCAGCTACTCCGGTGAGATTCCGGGTCTCCCGACGGGCGACGCACCGAGCATCCTGAACAGGGACTACACCATCACCGCTGACGTGGAAGTCCCGGAGGGCGGCGGCGACGGCATGCTCGTCACCGAGGGCGGCCGCTTCGGCGGCTACGGCTTGTACTTGCTCAAGGGCAAGCCGGTGTTTCTCTACAACTTCCTGGATCTGGAACGGTTCCGCTGGGAAGGCAAGGACGCGCTGGCGGCGGGCAAACACACGATCGTGTTTGACTTCAAATATGAGGGGCCAGGCCTGGGCAAGGGCGGCGCCGGCGTCCTGAAGGTGGACGGCAAGGAAGTCGCCAGGAACAAGGTCCCGCACACCATTCCATTTCTCATGCCGGCTGACGAGAGCTTTGACGTCGGCGTGGACACGCGGACGCCGGTGGACGACAAGGACTACCAGGTCCCGTTCCGCTTCACCGGCAAGCTCAGCAAGCTGACCATCAACCTCGGGCCGGAGCAGCTGACGGCCGAGGACCGCAAAGTCATGGGAGACCGCCTCGCCCATGCGCATGATTAGGCGGGCATCGCACAGGGCGGTTGGGCCCGCGCGGGGCCGACCGTCCAGCGATTCGGTCGCTCGCGAAACCATGACTCGGAGGAACCCGCAATGATCGAGCAACTGCCGGGAAGCTCCGGCAAAATCCTCGGATTCAAAATGTCCGGGAAATTGCACGACGCGGACTACAAGACGTTCACGCCGATGATCGACGACGCCATCGCCAAGCAGGGCAAGGTCCGCCTGCTGGCCCAGTTCCACGACTTCCAGGGCTGGGACGCCCACGCCCTCTGGGACGACGTCAAGTTCTCGACGACGCACTGCACCAAGATCGAGCGCATCGCCCTGGTCGGCGAAAAGAAGTGGGAGAAGTGGATGGCGGCCGTGTGCAAGCCGTTCACGATGGCCAAAATCCGATATTTCGACGCCTCGCAGATCGACGCGGCCTGGAAGTGGCTCCAGGAAGCATGACGAACGAGGCGAGCAACCCCGTGTCCGCAGCAAGGAGAACCTCATGCGATCGACTCTGTTCTGTTTCATCGCCCCGCTGGCCCTGACGGCCAGCCTCGGCGCCTGGCCGGCGGCGGCCGCGCCGGGAGACAACGCCGGAGAAGAGGCCGCGCTGAAGAAACGAGCGGACGCCTTCACCGCCGCCTTCGACAAGGGGGACGCCAAGGCCGTCGCCGCCTTCTGGACGGAAGACGGCGACTACGTGGACGAAACCGGCAAGCAGATGAAGGGCCGGGCCGAGATCGAAAAGGCGTTCACCGAGTTCTTCGCCGAGAACAAGGGCGTCAAGGTCCAAATCCACACCGAGTCGCTGCGCTTCGTCACGCCGGACGTGGCCGTCGAGGACGGCGTCACGTCGGTCGCCGAGCCGGACGGCGCCCCGCCCAGCCGCGCCCGCTACACCGTCGTCCACGTCAAGAAGGACGGCCAGTGGATGCTGAGCAGCGTGCGCGACTCGCCCTACGCCGCACCCAGCAATTACGAACACTTGAAAGACCTGGAATGGGTGATCGGCGACTGGGCCGACGAAGGCGACAACGGGCGGGTCGCCCGGATCTCCTTCGAGTGGTCGGAAAGCCAGAATTTCATCCTCGGCACGTTCACGGCGAGCTTCAAGAACATCGAGCTGAGCGCAGGCTCCCAGCGGATCGGCTGGGACCCGACCAAGAAGGAAATCCGCTCGTGGACCTTCGACGAGGACGGCGCCTTCGGCCACGGCGCCTGGAGCAAGGACGGCGATCGCTGGGTCGTCAAGACGGAGCTGACCCTGCCGGACGGCAAAAAGGTCACGGCCACGAACATTATCACGCGCGCGGACGCGGACACCGTGACGTGGCAATCGAAGGATCGGACGGTGGACGGCAAGCCGTCGCCGGACGTCAAGGAAGTCAAGATGAAGCGCGTGAAATAAGCCAACACCTACCCAACATCACTGAAAGGAGAATCGGTATGCTGCGCAAGATCCTCTGCATCGCGCTGGTCGCGGCGGCGACGCTGATGACATCCGCCAAGGCCCAGGCGTGGGGCGCCTACCACGTCGGCTACACTCACGTCGGACCAGAAGGCGTCCAGCACTACGGCCGAACCGGTGCGTCTGGCCCCTATGGATCCTACGGCGGCAGCCACTACGGCGCCTACGGCTACGGCGGGGGCTCCTACCACTCCGGCAGCGCATACGGAGACCGCTATGGCGGCTCCTACGGCGGCGCCTACCACTACGGCTCCTACGGCTCCTACGGCTCGTATGACCGCTACGGCGGATACCGCGGCTGGTAGCTCGCAGCGATGGTCTCCGCCATCGGCGCGCGTTGGGCCGCGGTTCTGCGAACCGCGGCCCAGCATAGGCGCCGGCCTCACAGGGCCGACCGCCGCCGTCCCAGCGTGACGCGGTTCCCCTGCGCGTTGAAAGAAACCCAGTTCATGTGCGCCCGCATGAGGAACAGGCCCAGCCGCTTGAACCGATCCGCGCCGCCGGCGGCGAACGGATCGGGAACCTGCGTCGGGTCGAAGCCCGGCCCTTCGTCCTCGACCTCAAGGACCACCTCATCCGGCGTGACCAGGTAGCGAACGTCCACACGCTTGCACATGTCCAAGCAGTTGCCGTGTCGCACGGCGTTGGCGGCGGCCTCCCGGAACGCCAGTTGGACCGCCAGGATGTCCTCGAACGGGAAGCCCAAGACCCGCATCATGTCTTCGACCCGGTGGAAGACCGGCCGCAAATCGACGAAGGAATGACACTCGACGCACTGGGCGCGTGGATCGAGCTTCAGCTCGGATGCGTTTCCCATGTGGTTGGTCTCCCGGCCGTAGTAATGCATGGCGTTTCTCCTGGCAAGCGAAACTTCGTCGGAGAACGTCCGGCCGGCGACGGCGGTCCGCCCCGCGTCGGGTCCCGGAATGCCTTGCGTTCTCCACTTCCTTAGCCGAGAATGACGCGGAAACGCTGCCACGAATCGGGGGTCGTCCCGACCATGACCGACGAGCCGAAGAGCGACGCGACGGCCTTGCTCCAGGCCGCGCAGGCGGGGGATGAATCGGCGGCGGCCCGGTTGCTGCCGCTCGTCTACGAGGAGCTGCGCAAGCTGGCCCGGGCGCGTATGGCGCGACGACCTGCCGGCGACACGTTGCAGCCGACGGCGCTGGTGCACGAGGCGTATCTGCGATTGCTCGGCAAAGCCGATTTGCAGCTCGAAGGCCGGCGGCACTTTTTCTTCGCGGCGGCCCGGGCGATGCGCGACATCCTGGTGGAGCGGGCGCGGAGCAAAGCCGGCCCCAAGCGCGGCGGCGGCCGATTGCGCGTGGAACTGAACGAGGACGCCGCAGCCGCGGAACCGCCGTCCGAGGACCTGCTCGCCCTGAACGAGGCCCTGTCGGAACTGGAGAAAGAAGATCCTCTGAAGGCGCAAATCGTCCAGCTTCGCTACTTCGCCGGGATGACCGCCGAGGAGGCCGCACGCGTCCTCGGCCTGTCCGAGCGGACGCTGCACCGGCAGTGGCGCTTCATCAAGGCGTGGCTGCGGCGGCGGCTGGATACGTCCCCATGAACGAGCCGGCGTTTCAGCGCGTGGAGGAGTTGTTTCACCGGACCGTGGAGGTGGAGGCCGATCGGCGATCCGCCTTCCTCGACGCGGCCTGCGGCGGCGACGCCGCGCTTCGGGCGGCCGTGCAGGAACTGCTCGACCACGACGCGGCGGAAGACTCCGACTTTCTCGCCAGTCCCGTCGCCCGACCGACGGGGGGATCGGACGCCCCGACGCGTCCGGCGCCGCCGGCTTCCTTCGTCCAGGCGCCGGCCGTTCCCGGCTATGAAATCGTGGAGGAGATCGGCCGCGGCGGCATGGGCGTGGTGTACAAATCCCGGCACATCAACCTCAACCGGATCGTCGCGCTGAAAATGCTGCTGCCGGCCACGCCGGGCGATCTGAAACCGCTGGCCCGCTTCCGCACGGAGGCCGAGGTTCTCGCCCGCCTGCATCACCCCAACATCGTGCCGATTTATGACATCGGCGAGGCGGAAAAGCGGCCCTATTTCACGATGGAGTACATCGCCGGGCCGAACCTGGCGCGGTTCATGGACGGCCGGCCGCAAGACCCGACTGCCTCGGCGCGCTTCGTTGAAACGCTGGCGCGCGCCGTCCATGCCGCCCACGAGGCCGCCGTCGTTCACCGCGACCTCAAGCCGGCCAACATCCTGCTCGCGCCGACGCCCGCCGGGGGTCGGCCGACGCTCACGGCCTGTGAGCCGCGCATCACCGATTTCGGCCTGGCCAAGGACGCGACGGCGCCGCGCGCGCTGACGCAGACCGGCCTGGCCGTGGGGACGCCGTGCTACATGGCGCCCGAACAGGCGCGCGGCGAAGGGAACAACGTCCGCCCTGCAACGGATATTTACGCCCTGGGAACGATTCTGTATGAGATGCTGACGGGCCGGCCGCCGTTCGACGCCGAAACGGCGGTGGAAACCATGCGTCAGGTGGTGTGCGAGGACCCGGTTTCGCCGACGCGCCTGCGGCCCCGATTGCCTCGCGACCTCGTGGTCATCTGCATGAAATGCCTGGAAAAGCCGCCGGGCCGGCGCTATGCGAGCGCCCTGGACTTGGCGGAAGACCTGCGGTGTTTCCAGGCCGGCGAGCCGATCCGCGCCCGGCCAGCGGGTTTCCTCGAACGCGCCTGCCGATGGTGCAGCCGGCGTCCGCTGACTGCATCGCTGCTCGCGCTCGTCGTCGTGTTAAGTATGAGCCTCGTCGGTCTGGCAGCCGTCTACGAAATTAGACTTCAGCAGGCTCTGCAAAAGAAGGCGACGGACGAAGAGCGACTGGTCATCCGGCTCAATATCACCATCGGCGAAATGGATGTGGACGCCGGCGACCTCTACGTCGCCTTGCTCTACTTCACGGAGGCTTTACATCTGGAGGACGACCTGGCGGACCCCGATCGCGAAACCCGCGCGAGTATTGCAGCGATCCTGCGGCGATGCCCGCGGCTGGTGCGGCTGACGACGTTCGACAAGCCGGTCGTTTTCGCCCGCGTCGGTCCCTCAGGCGGTTGGGTCGCTTTGGCCGGTGAAGGCTATACCCTGGAAATCCGCGACGTGACGACCGGTCAGGCAATCGGGGCGGCTGTCTCCCTGGACGCGGCGCCGCTCGACGGCGCTTTCAGCGCGGACGGTGGACGACTGGTTGTGATCGACGCCGGCGGCGCGATGCGCGTCGGGGACGCGACGGCAGGGCGATGGCTCGCCGGGCCGATTCCTGTCGATCGGTCCATCCGCCGGGTCGCGTTCAGTGCGGACGGCGCACGCATCCTCCTCGCCGGCGCCGACGGGGTCGTCGAGGTGCGGCAGGCGCGGACGGGCGAGCGGGTCGCGTCGCCGCCGGACAGCGGCCGCGCGGAGCCGCAGTTCAGCCCCGACGGCGGTCTGGTGCTTGGGGACGATGCGGCGGGCGGAGTGCACGTCTGGGAAACGGCGACTGGGTGGGACATCGCTCCGTCGCTGCATGAGGGCGGCCCGGTGAAAGCGGCGGCGTTTCGGCCGGACGGAAAGGAAATCGTCGTCGTCGGCGCCGACGGCGTGGTCTGCACCTGGCGGTTGCCGCCGGTTTCCGACGGGGCGGAAGATCGGCCGCCGGCGGAACTGACGCCGCTGGCCCAGGTGCTGGCCGGCGCACGCCTCGACGAGAACGAACAACGCCAGCCGCTCGACGCCCGCGGCCTGAAGGCGGCGTGGGACAAGCTGCCGCACGAGCCGTAACGGCGACAACGAGGCGGCGCCTTCATACGACGCCGCCTCGCTGTATCGGCCTGCCGTGGCCTGCGAAATAGATAGGATAATCAGCCGTATAAAGATGCTGGAAGTCGTCGATCGGCCGACCGCTGCATCGCGGCCGTTATCCCAGCCCGACAGCGGCTGGGACCGCTTGCGTTAATCGCCGACTTCCAGCGTTACTTTCGCTTCCATCCGCTGGCCGTTGCGCAGGTAAGCCACGGTCGCCGCGTCGCCCGCTTGGTGCTGTTCCAGGGCGGCGAAAAGGTCGGCGCCGGAGCGGATCGGCTGGCCGTCCACGGCCGTGACGACGTCGCCCAGCGCCAGCTCGTGGTCGTCGTTGTAATGGGCCCCGCGCAGCCCCGCCCTGTCAGCGGGGCCGCCGGGCGACGCCCGCAGGATGAGCGCTCCTTCCGCCGCCCCCATCCGATGCGCCTGCTCATCCTCGGCGACCTGTACGCCCATCCGCGGCCGCACGATCTTGCCGTGGGCGATGAGCTGCGGCGCCAGGCGGTTGACCTCGTCCACCGGAATGGCGAAGCCGATGCCGGCGAACGTCCCCGAGGGACTGAGGATCGCCGTGTTGACGCCGATCAGCCGGCCGGAACGGTCGAGCAGCGGTCCGCCGGAGTTGCCCGGGTTGATCGGGGCGCTGGTCTGGATCACGCCGCGGATCGGCCGGCCGTTGGCCGATTCAATCTCGCGGCCCAGGGCGCTGACGACGCCGGTGGTCAGCGTCTGGTCCAGGCCGAACGGATTGCCGATCGCATACGTCTTCTGTCCAACTTGCAAGTCGTGCGACGTGCCGACGGGAATCGGCTTGAGCTTCTCCTTGGGCGCGTCGATCCAGACGACGGCCAGGTCCTTGTCCGGATAGCCCCAGAACTGGGTGCTGTCGTAGCTGGAATGGTCGGAAAGAACGACGCGGACCTTGCTCGCCCCCTCGACGACGTGGTAGTTGGTGACGATGAAGCCGTTCTCGTTCCAGACGAAGCCGGTCCCGGTCCCGCGCGGCGTCTCCTGCACGTCGAAGCGGAACGGCTGGCTCTGGACGCCCAGGTTCGTTACGTGGACCACCGAGGGCGATACCGCTTTGAAGATGTCGATGGTCGCCTTTTCATCATCGCCCGGTTCGGCGACCGGCGCCACGGGTCGTGGTTCGGCGCCCTGCACCAGAACGGCGGCCGACGGTTTTGCCGGGCGCAGCAGCCAGGCGGCGCCAGCGGCCGCGCCGCCCAGCACAAACAGAAACCCGACCAGCAGCGCCAGGACCAGGCCCTGCTTCGGCGCCCGCGCCGCCGCCGGCCGGCGTCCGCCGCAGGCACGCGCTTCAAGAAGACCGCAGCGGCTCATGGACATTTCGGCGCCCCTTTGGATGTGGAACTCGTCCTCTCGTCCGGCCCCGCGGACCGTTCTCCACTTCTCAAGCCGAGGGTTGTGGGCTTGGGCTGCCACGATGGCGGGATTTTTTTCTGGCGAAGAATGGCGTCGCGCCATGAAATGAAGCGGACGGCCCGCTAACAGGCAGGCGGATCGAGCCTAACGAGCCCCCAATCCGCTGGGATTGATGCACCGATCCGATCAGGAGGCGATCTTGTACAAGCGCTGGAAATTCACCATTCTGCTGGCGGTCATCCTCTGCATGTTGCTCATGCACGGGGCGATCGAGGAAGGGCCGGCGTTTGAGCTGCTCTACCAGGCCGCGCTGGCCGTCGTTTTCCTCGCCGTTATTCTCGCCCTCTGTCAGCGGCGTGAAACTCGCGTCGCCGGTCTGGTCCTGGGAATTCCGACGCTCGCAGGCGTCCTGGTCGGCCGCTATCTCATCGAACCGGCGCCGACGGCGGCCAACATCTGCCTGCATGGCCTTCCCATCGTGTTCATCGTGTTCACGACATGGGACGTGCTGCGGACGATCTTTCGCCGCTCGGCCGTCACGGCCGACGACATCATGGGAGCCTTTTGCGGCTACCTTCTGCTCGGCGTCGCTTTCGGCCATCTGTACTGCGTGGTGGAATGGCTCCGGCCTGGCTCGTTTCATGTGGGCGGGCAAGTCGTGGCTCTGCCGCCGGCGGGGACGCCAAGATTCTCCCTGCTTGGCTACTTCAGCATGATTACGCTTACCACCGTGGGTTACGGCGATGTCACGCCGGTCAGCCCGCCGGCGCGCATGCTGGCCGCCGTGGAAGGCGTGACGGGTCAGTTTTACGTGGCTGTTGTCGTCGCCGCGATCGTGGCGCTTAAGGCGTCCGGCCCATCACGGCAGACGCCGACGGATCGACCGACGGACCCCGAATCATGAGTGCACGTTTCCGCCCGCGGAAGCGATGGACCGACCTGTCGGCCGGTCGGCGGCGGCGGATTACAAATTCCGGTAACGCCGCAATCTTTTTCTGCCGATAAACCTATCAACCGCCCGCACAATCGTTATTGGCGATAAAGCCACGGTATTCTCCGCACTCGGACGGAAGCGGGGGGAAGCAATGAACGTGCGCTCCCGGTGGATCATCCTGGCCGTGTTCGCGGCGATCCCGGCCGGTCCGGCGGCAACGGCTCAAGACGTGGCAGCGCCGACCCAAAGCATGGTCGGCGGTTCCTGGACGCCGCCCGTCTGGTCCACATCCGCGGCGCCGGCGCCTTCGGCCGATGGTCCGTCCGCCGCACTCCCAGGCGTCGGAAGCAATCAAAAGGATATAAACGGTCCCGAAAGTGAATGCGCAGCCACGTCGGCCGATCCGCCGAAGCGCCGCGTTCCGCTCGAAGCCAGCTGGGACGACGGCTTGCACTTCGACTCGACCGACGATCGGTTCCACTTGCACATCGGCGGCGTCGGACAGATCGACACGGTTTTCCTGCTGGGTCCGAGCAGCCTGTTCACCGTGCCGGGGGGCGGCGTCAGCGGCGTGGGCAACGCCGAAGCGACCCAGCTGCGCCGCGCCATTTTGGAGGCAGACGGTAGCATTTTCGGTCAGTTCGACTACATGGTCGAGTACGACTTCGCCAACGCTTCCAACGAGAACAGCGGCGTGCAGCCGCCGTCGTTCGGCAACCTGACCAGCAGCCCGGCGCCGCTCAACATCTGGATGCAGGTCCGCGATGTGCCCTATCTCGGCGACGTGCGGTTCGGTAACCAGGTCAAGCCGATCGGCATGACCAACAACACCTCTGCCGCCAATCTCCCT
>Ga0307476_10002369_pt1 | contig 11281 bp, 13 predicted proteins | sample atmos_gasesECM2C_2_FD_203314 | JGI IMG/M metagenome (GOLD analysis project Ga0307476, IMG submission 203314) | Hardwood forest soil microbial communities from Morgan-Monroe State Forest, Indiana, United States - atmos_gasesECM2C_05 | ecosystem: Environmental > Terrestrial > Soil > Temperate... | reverse complement strand
TGTGCAAGCCCGATACATGCAAGCCTGATGTACGAAAGGCAGGGCAAACACGCGAAAGGCGCTGCGGTTCATTCCGCGGCGCCTTTTCGCTGCTGCGTCATGCAGGCGGAATAATATCAGCTAAAATGTGTTGGTCTGGGACCGGGCCGGCTAAAGCCTGGTCGCACTCGATTCGAACAAGAACAATCGGAGGAACAGATGCCCTACATCGCTCAAGTTTTCTCGCGCGTGAGCCTGATTCCGGCTGTCGCGGCCATCGCTGTGGTTGCGGCTCATCCTGCGCAGGCGCAATCGGCCAATACCACCTTCTTTGTCACCTCGGCCGGCCCCGGCAATGGCGCCAATCTCGGCGGACTCGCGGGAGCCGACAATCATTGTCAGACATTGGCGCAGGCGGCCGGTGCCGGCGGCAAGACCTGGCGGGCGTATCTTTCGACCCAGGCCGCCGACGGCAAGCCGGCAGTGAATGCGCGTGAGCGCATCGGCAAGGGACCATGGCAGAATTCCAAGGGCGTCGTCATCGCCAAGGATGTCGCCGAGCTGCATGGGGCAAACAACCTGACCAAGCAGACTGCACTGAGCGAAAAAGGCGAAGTGATCAACGGTCGCGGCGACACGCCGAACCGCCATGACGTGCTGACGGGATCGCAGCCCGACGGCACCGCCTTCGCGGCCGGCGAAGACCGCACCTGCAAGAATTGGACGAGCAGCACGCAAGGCACCGCGATGCTCGGACATTCCGACCGAATTGGGCTGCGAGACGACGATGCGTCGAAATCCTGGAACAGTTCGCATCCCTCGCGCGGACCCGACGGCGGCTGCTCGCAAGCCGACCTCAGGAGCACCGGCGGCGACGGCTTGTTGTACTGCTTCGCGGCGAACTGAGGAATCGGCTGCGGTAACCCCGCAGACGTCATTGCGAGGAGCAACGCGACGAAGCAATCCAGTATCTTTTTCCAGCCAAATGCTGGATTGCTTCGCGGAGCCTGTCATCGGGCGCGCATTCGCGCGACCCGGTTGGCTCGCAATGACGGCATTTCGCGTCTCAAGCCCGCGCAAGCCGGTCGATGAGGTTTTTCATGCGCTACGAGCTTTTTTACTGGCCGACCATCCAGGGCCGCGGTGAATTTGTTCGCCTTGCGCTGGAAGAGGCGGGCGCCGACTATGTCGATGTTGCGCGAACCGCGCGCGGCATTCCCGCGATGATGCGGATCATGGAGGAAAAGAACGGTACGCCGCCTTTCGCACCGCCCATCCTCAAAGCCGGCAGGCTCGTGATCGGGCAGACCGCCAATATCCTGCTCTATCTCGGGTCGCGTCACGCCCTTTCGCCAAAGGCCGCGCCGGGAAAGCTCTGGGTGCACCAACTGCAGTTGACGGTTACGGATTTCTTGCTGGAAATTCACGACACCCATCACCCGCTTGGACCTTCGCTGTACTACGAGGATCAGCGCAGCGAGGCCAAAAAGCGGACGCGCGAATTCTGGAAAGCCCGCGTGCCGAAATATCTCGGCTATTTCGAGCGGCTGCTGGACAAGAGTGGCGGCAGATGGCTCGCCGGCCGCAAGCTCACCTATATCGATCTCTCGCTGTTCCAGATCGTGGAAGGACTGCGTTACGCTTTTCCCGATCGGATGAAGTCTTTCCAGCGCCGAGTTCCCCGATTGATCGATCTGCACGATCGCGTCGCGCAGCGGCCGAACATCAAGACCTATCTCTCGAGCGACCGCCGTATCCCGTTCAATGAAGACGGGCTTTTCCGCCATTACGGGGAGCTCGATATTTGACCCGAAGTCATTCGGTTGCCCCCGCTGTCGCACGGCGGGCGATGACGGCGCTGGAATCTATTGGCTACGGCCGTCAAGGCGCGTCATCGTCAAATTGCCGAGCTCAATCCCGTCGACACAACTGACGTTGACCGCCACCACCTCGGTTCCGTCCGGCTTTTTGCCACGCGCGAATACGTCGACCCCGCAGTCGATGCAGAGCTGGTGGCGGATCGCTCGCCTGTTGAACAGATATTCCTTCAGATTATCTTCGCCGGCGCGCAGTTGAAAGTTCGCGGGCGGGAGGAATGCGAAGTGCAGTCCCTTCTTGGTGCAGATCGAGCAGTTGCATGCGGTGACCATGGAAAGATCCGTGGTGCATTCGAAACGCACCAGGCCGCAATGGCAGCCGCCCGTGAGGGTTCTGCTGGTGGACATGAATCCGCTCCGTCAATTCTCTCGGAGCAGACGCGTCATTTCTGGCTAACTTGCGGCGGGTTCTTTTGGCGGACCTAAGCGAGCTGATTGACCCGCGTTCCCTGGCCTGGCGGCAACGGAGCCTGAGGCGGCGGCTGGGTCGTAGTCGCGTCGTTGGAATCACTGTCCGTTTTCACATCAGGCACCTTGGCCGCATTGGGGTCGGGGTAGGGATAGGTGGGTGGCGCGGAAACCGAGGAAATGCTTGAAACGCTCATGGACGGGATCCTGTTACGATCTCGCGAATATGCAAGGGCGGGTGCAAAGTCTTTATGAATCCCGTCGGTAAATCAGTGCGCATTCTGATTGCCGCCGCCATTTGGTGAATGGCGGTTGTATCGAATCGCTAAAATTGCAGCGAATGGATGCGCTGCCTACTGCTCCTTGCCACGCTGGATCGCGATGGCGGTTTCGCTCCTGCCGCGTGTGCAATTCATGTCGAGGCGTTTATAGCGTATGTTGACGTCGTCGCCGCGAAAGATGCCCATCCGCGAAAAGCAGCGCGATACGCCCTTGAGCATGTCGTCCTTCGGCAGTGTGAAGACGATGGCGGCCGCGCCGGCGACGAGCTGCACGAATTCCGGTTTCGGCTTGCGGCCATCAGCCTTGGCGTAGAGTTCGTTGCTGTATTTCTGGTTTGCGCAACCGAGCGAAAGTTCCTTTGCCAGCGGGTGCGACAGATAGATGACGTTGGCGGCCGTAAGGCCAACCTTCAGGCCGTCGATCTGGCTCTTGAGCTGGTTTGCGATGTCCTCGCAGTGGTCGGCGCGCGCGGGCGAGGCGGTGACCAGAAATACCGCCGCGAGCAACGCAACCGTCACCCAGACAATGGTCCTTGCGAGCGTGGTGGAAATTCTTCTATCGTTGCCATTGCGGATTGCCCCCTCGCGACAATGAAGCCTCAAGCGGGCGGTTCGCGCAAGGGTGGGATGCGAGGATTGGCTTCTCCCTTCCCTTTGGCGCAAAAGCGCTTAGAACGGTGCCATTGCCGAGGTGATGCCAAGCGGCAGGCGCCTTCGGCTCCAAACACGCGAGCCTCGCCCATGAACGTCCCCACCGCAGTTGCCGGCCAGCAAAGGCCGGTTCCGCCCTATAAGCACACGCCGTTGTTTCCGCTGGGCCGGGACGTAACGCCCTACAAGAAGATTACGCGCGAGGGCGTACGGGTCGAAAAGGTGCTGGGCAGGGACATGCTGGTCGTTTCGCGCGAGGCGCTGCGGGCGCTGTCGGAGGCCGCCTTCGGCGAGATCAATCATTACCTGCGCCCCTCGCATCTGAGGCAGCTGCGCGCGATCCTCGACGACAAGGAAGCCAGCGACAACGACAAATTCGTCGCCTTCGACTTCCTGAAAAACGCCAATATCGCCGCCGGCGGAATTTTGCCGATGTGCCAGGACACCGGCACCGCGATCATCATGGGCAAGAAGGGCTGCAACGTCATTAGCGATGGCGACGACGAGGCGGCGCTCTCCGAAGGCGCGCGCGACGCTTACCTTCGCCGCAACCTGCGCTATTCGCAAGTTGCGCCGTTGTCGATGTTCGAGGAGAAAAACACCGCCAACAACATGCCGGCGCAATGCGAGATCTACGCCGAGGGCGGCTCTTTGGAATCGGACCTGGCCTACAAGTTCATGTTCATGGCCAAGGGCGGCGGTTCCGCCAACAAGAGCTTCCTGTTCCAGGCCACGCCTTCGGTGCTGACCAGGGATCGCCTGCTGGCCTTCCTGAAGGAGAAGGTACTGACGCTTGGCACCGCGGCATGCCCGCCGTATCACCTGGCAATCGTGATCGGGGGCACCTCGGCCGAGCTCTGCATGAAGACGGTGAAGCTTGCTTCCGCTCGCTATCTTGATGCGCTACCCACCCACGGCTCGGCCGACGGCAACGCGTTCCGCGACCTCGAGATGGAACAGGAAATCCACAAGATGACGCAGTCGCTCGGCGTTGGCGCCCAGTTCGGCGGCAAATACTTCTGTCACGACGTTCGCGTCATCCGCATGCCGCGCCACGGCGCCTCGTTGCCGATCGGCCTTGGCGTATCCTGCTCGGCCGATCGCCAGGTACTCGGCAAGATCACAAGAGACGGCGTTTATCTGGAAGAGCTCGAGCATAACCCGGCGCAATACCTGCCGACGGTGGAGCACACGCTCGGCGGCGAGGTGGTCAGGATCGACCTCAACCAGCCGATGAAGGACATACTGGCGACGCTTTCACGACATCCGATCAAGACCCGCCTGTCGCTGACGGGCACCATGATAGTGGCGCGGGATTCGGCGCACTCCAAACTGCGCGAGCGACTGGAGAAGGGCGAGCCGCTGCCGGAATATTTCAGGAACCACCCGGTCTATTACGCCGGTCCCGCCAAGACGCCGGAAGGCTACGCTTCCGGCGCCTTCGGTCCGACCACCGCGGGGCGGATGGATTCGTTCGTCGACCAGTTCCAGGCCGCGGGCGGCTCCATGGTGATGGTGGCCAAGGGCAATCGCGCGGTCGCGGTCCGCGAAGCCTGCAAGAAGCACGGTGGCTTTTATCTCGGCTCGATCGGCGGGGCGGCTGCAAATCTTGCCGAGCACTGCATCAAGAAGGTCGAGGTGGTGGAATATCCCGAACTCGGCATGGAAGCGATCTGGCGGATCGAGGTCGTGGATTTTCCGGCCTTCATCATCATCGACGACAAGGGCAACGATTTTTTCAAGGAATTGAATCTGGGGTGAGGGTGGATCGCGATGCGCCCATAGCGTTTTCGGGCGAAGCGTATAGCGGTTCGCGTGAAGAAAACGCGTCAGAACACAAGATTAGAGCCTCGGTTCTGATTCAATCAGGACCGAAAGGGCTCTCGACCGGTTGATCGGAGAATTGGATGGTCGAGTGGTTCGATGACCTCAAGCTCGGCATGCGCTTTGCCAGCGGCAAGGTAACGGTCTCGAAGGAAGACATCCTGCGGTTTGCGGCCGAATTCGATCCGCAGCCGTTTCACACCGATGAGGTGGCCGCCAAGTCGTCGATTCTTGGCGGGCTTGCGGCTTCGGGATGGCACACGGCGGCACTGTCGATGCGGCTAGCGGTCGCGGCGCGGCCGTTCGGCCCGCATCCGCTCTTTGGTGCAGGGGTCGATGACCTTCGCTGGTTGAAGCCGGTACGGCCGGGGGACACGTTGCATCTCGAGGGCGAAGTGGTCGAACTGGTACCGTCGCGAACGAAGCCGCAAGGCATCGCCCGCGTCAAATGGACCGCGTACAATCAAAACGGCGAGGCGGTCTACATGTTCAACCCGGTCGCAATCGTGCCGCGCCGGCCCGCGTAAGGAGCGGTAATCCAGCCTCACCCGCGCTGGCGATAAGTGCTGTGCACAGTGGTCGATATAGAATGCCAATTCTTGTCTTGAGTCTCGCCGATGAGATGCGCAATTGATCACCCTTATCGGCGACGGAGCAGGACTTTGCAACAACCACCCAATCATCATCTTGCTCAACTGAACATCGGCCGCATTCGATACGAGATCGACGATCCGCGCATGGCGGATTTCACGAACAATCTTGCATTGGTGAACGGCCTTGCCGAACGCAGCGCCGGGTTCATCTGGCGCTATGTCGATGAGAGCGGCAACGCCACCAACACGCGGCCTTATACCGACCCGCGTATCATCGTCAATTTTTCGGTTTGGCAGAGCGTCGACGCACTTGAGCGCTTCGTCTGGCAGACAGTCCATATGCGCTTCTATGGCCGCCGCACCGATTGGTTTGAGCATTTTGAAGGACCATCTGTCGTTTTGTGGTGGGTGCCGGTCGGCCATCGGCCGAGCATCGAGGAGGCTGTCGAGCGTATCGAGCATCTGAAGCAGCATGGTCCAAGCGACCACGCGTTTGATTGGCAAACGGCTTCCGCGCAACTCTGGAAGACTGCGCGTTGTGTGCCCGCAGGACAGGTGGCGTAAGACCCAAAGCCGGGGTGCAAAAACCGGCCGAGCGATCAGCGATCATCCGCTGGCCAGATAAGGTCAAGTCGAGCACAACCTCTTACGCCATGTTCTCGATTATGGACTTCCTGCCGACCTTCGCCCAGATCGTCGGGGGTAAGGTGCCTACGGATCGCGCAGTTGATGGCGTGGATCGAACTTCGGCTGGCACCCGCCTCTCGGCATCGCGTTGGCGAAATGCGTGTCACAAAACAGTCATGCGATCCGAGCGGCAGGCCATAGGCGCATTGATCTGAATCAAAAAACGCTCAAGTCCGTCGCTACATACTTTTGGTTGTTGCGGACGTGATGCGGAACGCTGTTCTCCATCCTTTTGATAATCGTTAGCGGAGGAGATTATGAACTTTGTTAAAAAATTATGCCTGAGTCTGTTTGCGACATTGGTCGCCGTGTCCGGCGCGAGTTCTCCCGGTTCGGCGCAGCAGCAACCGCAAAGGCCCAACATCGTTGCGATCATGGGCGACGACATAGGCTGGTTCAACATCGGCGCGTATCACCGTGGCATCATGGCGGGCAGGACGCCGAACCTCGATCAGTTGGCGTCCGAGGGGATGCTGTTCACTGACTACTACGCCGAGGCGAGCTGCACGGCCGGCCGTGCCAACTTCATTACTGGCGAACTGCCGATCCGCACCGGCCTGACAACGGTCGGTCAAGCCGGTTCTCCTATTGGCATGCCGGATGAGGCTCCTACCATCGCCAACGTACTGAAATCGATGGGCTACGCGACAGGGCAGTTTGGCAAAAACCATTTGGGCGACAGAAACCAGTTCCTTCCCACCGTGCACGGGTTCGACGAATTCTTCGGTTATCTCTATCACTTGGACGGGATGGAGGACCCCTGCCACCGAAATTATCCGCCGGCGTTGAAGGCGTCGGTCGGTCCTCGCAACATGCTCCACACTTGGGCGACAGACAAGGACGACCCAACGGAACAGCCGCGCTGGGGCAAGATCGGCAAACAGCGAATTGAAGATGCGGGCGAACTCTGCCCAAAACGCATGGAGACGGTTGACGACGAGATATTGGCGAATGCGCTCAAGTTCCTCGACAAGGCGAGACAGGACGGCAAGCCGTTCTTTCTCTGGCTCAACCCCACGCGCATGCACGTCTACACGCATCTCTCCGAGAAGTACGAGGCGATGCGAACGCCCGAGAACGGCTGGACCCTCGAAGAGGGTGGCATGGCGCAACTCGACGATATCGTTGGCTCGGTCATGAAGTACCTGAAGGACAACGGGCTCGAGAACAACACCATCCTCATCTTTACTACCGACAACGGTGCCGAGAACTTCACATGGCCGGATGGCGGTCAGACCCCGTTCGCAGGCGGAAAGGGAACGGCGCTTGAGGGCGGCTTCCGCGCGCCCGCGATCATTCGCTGGCCGGGAAAGGTGCCCGCCGGCAAGGTGGAAAACGGCATTATGTCTGGCCTCGACTGGTTCCCGACATTTGTGGCCGCCGCCGGCAATCCGAAAATCGTTGACGAACTCACGAGGGGCAAACAAATCGGCGACCGCACCTACAAGGTCCACCTCGACGGTTACGATCAGACCGACGTTATCACCGGAAAAGGCCCCTCGAAGCGTCACGAGGTCTACTATTTCACCGAAGGCAACCTCTCGGCGGTGCGCATCAACGACTTCAAGTACAGACTGACCGATCAGCCGAACGGCTGGTTCGGCGCCACCGTCAAGGTCGATTGGCCAATACTGGTCAACATTCGCCTTGATCCGTTCGAGCGCACGGGCCTGCAGCAGTCGATTTTCGCGGCGAATTGGTGGGGCACCGAGTTCTGGCGGTTCGTGTTTCTTCAGCAGAAGATGGGAGAGGAGGCGCAAACCTTCCTCGAATTCCCGCCCATGCAGAAGGGCGGAAGCTTCAATCTTCAAGCCGTGAAGGAAGAGCTCGACAAGAAGATGGCGGCGCACGCGGCGCAATAGAAGACTCAAAGGCACAAGCGTCGCCACGATCCGCGTTTGCCTGCTTCGCAAGTGTCGCGGCAACTCAATGTCGTCCCTGCTTTCGCAGGGACGACCGCCGTTAGCGAGTTACGCCCTTGTTCCCGTGAACGGGAAACTGCCCATCGGGCCGATACCCATTTCGCCGGAAATGCTGTCGCCGGAGACCTTGCCGGTGAATTCGAGCGTCAGCGGCATCGGGTTGGTGATGTTTACTTTCCAGGAGAGGTCGTCGCCGTTGACCTTTCCGTCAAATATCTCGGTCGAATTGCCGTCCGCGGCTTGCGTGCCGCTCAGGCTGCCCCCGGCGCTCTTCAGGCTCAGCGTCGCGTCACGATCGCCCATCGGCGTGCTCATGGTGATGTTCCAGTTTCCGTCGACAGCCATCTTCTTCTCCCGGGGATTTGTTCGCCAAACCGAAATATGTTGCGCGCACGCCAAGTTTGCGGTGGCGGTATAGCGTATCTTGCATTCTATGCCTAACGGAAGCGACTGCGACCTTTTCGCGTGCGTTTGATCCCGTTGCCAATTGTTTGGGCGTCCGCCGCCGGAAAATTGCATTCGAGTTGTCATAAATCAAGCCTGCAAAAGATTGCGCGTGCGTCTGTTTTCGTCGACAAGGAACGAGCTTGATGGCCCGCCGTTGTAGTGAAACCACGTCTTCGACGTGTGCAATCTGGGGAAGGTTCAAGCAGACGGAGCGAAGGGCCTGACTTTTGCATGGAATTGTCCTAGAACATTGCGGTCGCACTCATTAGCGTTGTCAGTTGCCTCATCGTCATGTCTGCCGTTTCGCCTAGCAAGCCTTATCGCGTCGGCCGTTCCCGCACCGGGCTCGGCCTCTTCGCCACCAAGCCGATCAAGAAGGGCACCAAAATAGTCCGCTATTTTGGGCCGCTCTTGGATTGTCGAAAGAAGCGGGACGACGCGGTCGAGAACAAGTATCTGTTCGAACTCAATGACCGCTGGACCATCGACGGTTCGGTGCGCAAAAACATTGCGCGCTATATCAATCATTCATGCAGGCCAAATGCGGAATCCGACGTCAAGCCGCGCAAGCGCAAGATCTTCATCCGTGCCATAAGGAACATCGAAACAGGTGAGGAGATCAACTACGATTACGGCACCGATTATTTCAAAGCGTATCTAAAGCCCATCGGTTGCAAATGCGCCGCTTGCGAGAAGAAACGCAAGAAGAAGCGCGCCGAGGCCAGAGCTGAGCGCTTGCGCGTGAAGGCGAGGGAAGAGCGCAAGGCGCTGAGACTGGCGAAGAAAGAGGCCGCGAAGACGGAAACGCAGCTCAGCGAGAAGCCAAAACTCGAGCAAAAGCAGGGGCTTAATGGCAATACCGTATATGCTGTGGCAAGCGAGGTCGCCAATGGACGGCTCGCCAACGGCATCCGCGTGAACGGCCGGTTTCGCGACGGGCATAGTCGCCCCGAAGCGGCAAACGGGCGATCCGTCGCCGCGAAACCCTCCTCCACCAAGGCAGCGGCTACCGCGACGGCGATTGGCGGGGAACGGCAAGCTTCAGCCTAGACCGCAACCGCGCCGCCGCTCCGCCGCAAGCCGATGAATTGCATTTCGGCGAGAACACCGACCATCATCGCCTGCATCGCAATCGCCGCTTCGCCAAGCAGGTTGGGCGAGACCGCAGCGCTGAAGAGAAGCGCAATACTTGCAAGCGTCCACGCCGCGTTGCCGGCGATTACGATCGTCACCAGGATTGGCATGGTCGGCCGCGTGCCGAGCCAGCCGACGAGTGCGGCATAACCGATCAGGAACAGGCCAGTCTCACGCAACAGCGCTTCGGGCAGGTTGAGAAGCGGGGCAAATTCTCCCGCACCAAAGGTGAGAAGCACGGCAGACAAGCCGCTGAAGATCGCGTCGGCCTGGATCGCTCGGCGCAGCAAGGGCGAAGGATTGATCATCGCATTTCTCCATGAGTGGAAGCGGAGATGGATCAGCGCGCCGTGTGTCGACGCGTCACCTCCTGGCTTGCGACGATGATCCGCCTTCAGAGGCGTTTCCATTACGTCCGAGGTAATGGAAGGCGTGAAATTGGCGTGCTAATTTGAGGTCCATGAACGCACAAACTGCAACGGCTCGCGCCGACCAAACCAGCCCCATCCATATCGGCGACCATTTGCGCCAGTGGCGGCAACGCCGCCACCTGAGCCAGCTTGATCTCGCCGGCGATGCCGAAATTTCGGCACGCCATTTGAGCTTTGTGGAAACCGGCCGCGCGGCGCCCTCGCGCGAGGTGGTGCTTAAGCTTGCCGAGAGGCTCAGCGTGCCCTTGCGAGAGCGCAACGTACTTCTGGTCGCGGCGGGTTTCGCGCCGGCCTTCCCGCAGCGGCGGCTCGACGACCCGGCGCTGAAATCGGCGCGGGCCGCGATTGATCTCGTGCTGCGCGCACACGAGCCCAATCCGGCGCTGGCCTATGACCGGCACTGGAACCTGGTGTCAGCCAACCGCATGGTGATGCCGCTGTTGAAGGACGTGCCGCAGCGGCTGCTCGGCCAGCCCATCAACATTCTGCGACTGGCCTTTCACCCGGAGGCACTGGCCGGGAGCACCGTCAACGTTGCCGAATGGTGCGGGCATCTGCTTGAACGCCTGCATCGCCAATGCGAGGTAACCGCCGATCCGGAATTGATAAAACTCCATTCTGAACTGAAGGCCTATCCCATCCCGGCAAGATCAATGCCGCTGCCGGCCGATAACGTCGCAATACCCTTTAAATTTCGCTTCGGCGGTGAGGTCCTGAGTTTCATGTCGGCCACGATGATTTTCGGCACGCCGGTCGATGTCACCCTTTCCGAACTGGCGCTCGAGACGTTCTTTCCAGCCGACGAGTTCACGGCCGGGCGAATGCGGGTGATGGCGGCCGACCTGTCATAGGTCCCTTGTTCGCGCTCGTTTTGGGTCTTATTTGTGGGCATTCCTCATGCAAGGAGCCTGCGATGAGTACCTTAAAGCCGCTCAAGATCGACATCGTCTCCGACGTGGTGTGCCCGTGGTGCTACATCGGCAAGAGCCGCATCGAGAAGGCGTTGCGGCTGGCGGCGGATGTTCCCCTCGAGGTGCATTGGCGGCC
>Ga0307476_10002368_pt1 | contig 11283 bp, 4 predicted proteins | sample atmos_gasesECM2C_2_FD_203314 | JGI IMG/M metagenome (GOLD analysis project Ga0307476, IMG submission 203314) | Hardwood forest soil microbial communities from Morgan-Monroe State Forest, Indiana, United States - atmos_gasesECM2C_05 | ecosystem: Environmental > Terrestrial > Soil > Temperate... | reverse complement strand
CGTCCCCGCCGGGCTCAGGAGAGGCAAGTCCAAAACCGGCGTCATTGTAATCTTGTATGCCGGCCTGCACGTTGCCGTTGACATCGATCTGCACCGCTCCAGCGAGAGCATAAAAATCCGGCCCGTTCGCTTCCTGTCCGCTCAGGGAGAATACAAATGTAGTCGTAGCCGCCGTTACCAACCGATTGCTTAGGCTGAAATTGGCAGGCGCTGACACGCCCGCAATCGTGGCTGTTACCGTATAGGGTCCGCCGATATTTCCATTCGCTACAAACGTGGTCGATGTAGCCATGCCTGCCGCATTGGTTACATCGGTTTCTGTCGCCGTAGCGTTCGCGAAGGTACCGCTGGCGCCCGTCGCCGGAGCTGTAAACGTGACGGCCACGCCGCCCACCGCGTTTGCGCTGGCATCAAGCACGGTTGCTACTAGAGGCGCCGCAAACGCAGTGTTGATGGTTGCAACCTGCGGTGTGCCACTTGTAGCCGCGATCGCGACCGGCGCCCCGCCTGAATTTGTCAAACTAAAATTGGCTGGCGTCGACGCTCCTGCCACGGATGCCGTTACCGTATAAGAGCCGGCTGTTCCATTGGCGGTGAATGTTGTTGATGTGGCCACGCCGGCTGCGTTGGTGATATCTGTTTCGGTGGCGGTCGCATTTGCGAAGGTGCAACTCGCTCCAGTCGCGGGAGCCGTAAACGTCACGATGGCGCCGCTAACTGGGTTCTTGCCGCTATCCACGACTGTGGCAACAAGCGGTGCGGCAAATGCGAGATTGACCGGCGTGTTTTGCGGCGTGCCGCTCGTGGCCATGATTGCCGCCGGCGACCCAGTGGTATTGATGAGGTTGAAACTCGCCGGCGTTGGTACGCCTGTCACCGTGGCTGTCACCGTGTAGGAACCGGACGTCCCGTTCGCCGAGAGTGCCGGGGATGTGGCCACGCCATTTGCATCGGTAATGGCGCTTGCAGTTTGGGAAGTCGTGTCGGAGAAAGTGGCGCTGGCCCCTGTAGCCGGAGCTGTGAACGTCACCGTGACGCCGGTGGTCGGCGTCCCGTTCGTCGTTACAGTCGCCACCAGCGCCGCCGCAAACGTTCCGTTCACGGCGTGGCTCTGCGGAGTGCCGCTGGTCGCCGTAATCGATTCAACGGGAAAGACATCAGCAATAACGTTGCTGTGGTTATTTCCGGAAGTGCAGTTCGTGAGTCCCATCAGGCAGAGGACGGCAAGCACGCTGCAAATCATGCGGTTCATCGTGTCTCCCAGTTCTGCGCAGCCTTCTGGTTTGCGCGTTCACGTGCTTGCGGCGTGATCGGAATTCCGTGCTCGTTCCGAATCTCATAAACGTGATCTCCGACTTTCACGGTACGAGCCAGGAAGACCGGCTTCTCCTTAAGTGTTTTCATGACGCCGACGACTTCGACTTGCTGGCCAGAGTTGACGGAGAGCGCACCCGCGCCTCGGAGAGCGAACGTACCCAAACTTATATCCACCGGGCCAGAGAGAGTCGTGAGCAGGAGGTGGGAACCCGCCACCATTTCAGGAGTCTGCTTCGTGAGCACGCCTGAGACTGTGCCATTAAGCGTTACTTCATGGGTTACGTCGTAGCTGAAGGGACCTGCAGGCGGCGCCAGTGGCTGCGTTTGCCCCTGGACTGGCTGCACAAAGGAGATAAAGAATAGCAGCCCCATTGGGCATATGCCCGCTGACCGGAGTTTCATTATTTGCCTCGGAGTGGCCTTTTGAATGTTCGCTTTTAGAATCGGAAATAACACGAGTTCAGTCCTTAAGTGTGCCTTTAGTGGGCATCGGATTTCGAAAGGTACGAATCCGGCAAGGAGCGCAGCTCGCGCTGGATCCATTCCAGATCTTTTTGGTCCCTTACAAGCGTGTTGAATTCTTCCGGAGTCTGATAGACCACGACGGTTGCGCCGGCCGGTGCGGCTGCGCGCAACTTTTCTTTGGCGAGTTTGGGTGTATTGGTCTCAAAGATCGCATCCTGGAGGCGAAACCTCTTGGCTTGGATCTTGGGTAGCCACTCGACCGGTTCGAGGGTCGCCGTTCTCTTTAAGAATTCAGGTTTGACATATTCTGCACGTTCGTCCTCAGGCACAAAACGAGAAGTTGCCATCCAAGTCGGCCAATCACCCCAGGGATCCAGCGCATCCAGCACCTTAATTCGCGGATCGACAGCCGAAGCGAGGATCGCGATGCTGGCTCCCGATCCTTGAGTGAACATTCCCACCCGGCTGGCGTCGAGATCGTCTCGAGTAGCCAGATAGTCGAGCACCATTTGGACATCGTGCGCCGAAGTGGCCAGGGACTCCTGCAGTTCGCTGAGGAACCATTCCTTCATGGGTCGGTCGTGATAGCGATGTCCGGTGAGAGCGGATACGAAGCCCACCGCGGCAAAGCCGTCTTTGGTCACCCGGTTCTGGAAGACTTCATCCTTGAAGCGGTCGGTGTCGGCGGGATAACCGTAGAGATAGAGGATGACCGGAGGTTTCTTGACTCCGTTGGGTTTCATTACGTAAAGATCGAGAGGATCGCCGAACCTCCATTGCACCTGGAGGAGTTCGACGGTGTAGCGGGGATGATCGTTGATGTAGCCGACCAACGGCTGAACTGGTTTCAGATTGCTGGTTCTCAGCGCAGGAGAAATCCAATCTTCTCTAACGTCCTCGAAGCGGGTGTCGGCAGGATCGGCAATCGGTGGGGAAGCGGGCAAAAATTGCGCGGTGCCGATTTGCGATAGGAAAATCTGCGATAAGAATAAAAGTACGATTTCAAGAACAAGGGTTTTCATGAACACTCGTAACCTGAGCTTCCGCTGCATCTTCTGTCCCCACAATTCAAGTCGCCGTCTACCGAACGAACTCCCGAGACGTGCCGGAATGAGAAGAGAGGCGAACTCCTAATTCCACCGGAGTTCGCCCTCTAAGTGATTGGGTTTAAGAAGGGCGAGCCTTTTTACAGGCAATCGCCCTCTGCGTTCATCGAGCTTTCAGGCAAATCTCACGGGACAGAAATGCAAGAACCGTCCGGAGCAACCTGGGCCAGCTTGGTGGTCGTGTCGGAGGTCGCCGCATTACCCGAGCTGGTCAAGATGCAGCCACCGGCATCGCCGCCTCTGTCTCCAGAGGCCGCAATGTTAACCGGAGCTACGCCTTCTTGCGTGTAGTGCGAGCGCAGGAGCGCGAGGCCCGGATCCAGTGTTGTCACCTTTATGGCAGGCACGAAGTCAGGAACGGTGCTGACCGCGTAGCTCTGTGAACCAATCACCAACAAGTTCGCGGCGGCCAACGCAGTTCCGTTGCTTACAATGCGCAGGGTCGACCACGCACGGTAAGAGCCGTTGCGGAGGTTCGGGAACGACAAGTTACCGCTCCAGATCAGTTTTTCCGCACAGGGGAAGTTTCCAAGGCAAGCTGCCGGCAGCGTGGAACTGGACGGCAAGGCTCCGGCGATAGCTGGCTGTCCCGGATCGATGGTTGTTCCGTACTTATGGAAGATTCCATCAATGCCATTCAGGGTCAAGTAACCATAGCTGGCGCTGTCTGCGATGGTTGAAACGTTTCCGTAGCTGAAAAACGTATAGCCGATGCCGTCGGTGCCGTTGTTTGCGCCGGAGTTAAGTACGGACTTCACCTCTTCGCCGGTCCCGATAGCGCGAAAACGTTTTCCGCCTGCAGTGCACGCCTTTTCGAGTGGGTTTGCAGCCGCGACACCAGTTTCCTGACTCGTGCCCGAAAATCCGGGGTAACGGAAAACGGTGTATTCGGTGGTGTTCATCGTGCCAGATAGAGGCTCGCGAAGATATACCTGGATAGGCGCAGACGGTGCACCGAAGGCGCTGGCATCACAGTTGGAACCACCAAAAGCGGCGTGGAGCTCCGCATCGGTGGCGTTGGTCACTGTAGCTAGCGCACCGGTGCGCTGAGTGATGAAAATGATCGGAGCAGCCCCGACCGACGTCGTGCTGGCTGCCGGGATGGCGGTTCCGGTAAAGGGATCCTTCCCGCTGATGTTGAACGCCAAAACGTGGGCAGTGGAGGTGCTGCCGGGGTAAGCGCTAAGAATGTCGCTGCCTTCAAGATTCGCAAGGGCGGCGCCAAACGCCGGGCAAACACCGGAATTGTTGACACCGTACCCGAGGCCGGCCAGAGCGTCGATTCCGCCGCCCAGCTTCGAGTTCGCGCGGCACGTGGCAAATAGCGCATCTTCCGGTCGAATGTCGGTGGCCGCCGCATTTACCAGCAACGTGCCACTGGTGAAGAGAGCGCTCACAGCCGCGGGCGGCGTTGAGTCCGAGGAGCTGTCGCCCCAGAGTGTGGAACTGATCAGATTGGCGGGAGCCGGGACCGAACTGATATTGACATTGCAGTGAGGTTGAGCGAAGTAGCAGCGGTCGCCGACGCCCGAGTCTACTTTGATATACGCCCAGACGTTGGTGGAGGTGGTATTGCTATCCCAAACGAGCCACACGTTCCCGAGGTCGACTGCAGTGGATCCACCCTTAACCGTGGGGCGTCCGTCGGCCAGGTTGAAATTGCTGGCGGTGTAATGGAAGCAGGGAGCGGTCCCACCGGAGACACAAAGTCCCTTGTTATAAGCCGCCAGTGCCATCGACTGCCACATCGCGGAAGACCCCGCAAGCACTACTTTGACGGTTGTGGTTTGTGCGTGTGACAGCGGCCCCACGCTGACGATCGCGGTCAATAGCAGCACCGAGAAGATTGATTTCATACGCGTCATGGTTATTCCTTTCTAACGTTGAACCGAGTATTTAGAGTGCATGCGGAGCTCCTCTCCCGCACGCAGAAATTCGCGCAAACTCAGGCGAAGTCTTCTGATCAGCTTGGATTGTTATCGATTGCGCGGCTCTCGGAATGATGGAGTCCGCCAAACTTGCCCCCGCAAGTCACGCCGGAGCATACACACTTCTCTGTTACGGCCGGATGAAGACTATGTGAAATGTTCGCAACAAAATCATCAGGGATCAGGCTTAGATCTCGGCCAACGCTTGCTTCTACTATTCACGCACTATTAATCTTCTGCCTTCGAGTCTTGCTGTAGTATCCGCATTCGTTTTCCCAGCCGGGCAATAAGTTCAATAACAAAAGATTCACACCGGAGAGGTATTCGTGAGACCCGTTTTGCTTCGGCACCGATTTCACACCAGCGCAGTCATGTTGGTGCTTCTGCTTTCGTGTCTTTGCGTGGCCCAGCAACCCGACAAGGCTGTCATTCGCGGAACAGTCACGGACCAGACCCAAGCTGTGGTTGCCGGGGCAACCGTCGTTTTAAGTAACGGAACGGGATTTAAGCAGGAAACAAAAACGGATGACAAGGGCGCATATTCCTTCACCGGTCTGGTTGCCGGGACTTATAGCCTGGCAATCACGGCGCCTAACTTCGCTCTGAAAACTTTGGACTACATCGCGGTTACCCCTGGCCTTGAGTTGACCATGGACGCACCACTGGAACCAGCGAGCGCAAAAACCGAAGTAAACGTGGAATCGAACGGCATCGGAAAAGTCGAGACTGAAACCGCCAGCGTGTCCGGAACAATCACAGAAAAAGAAGTCGTCAGCCTTGGACTGAATGGCCGGAATTTTACTCAACTCATCGCGCTGGCTCCCGGGGTGAGCAACCAAACCGGACAAGACGAAGCCAAAGTGGGTGTAGTGGGGAGCGTGAAGTACAGCGTGAATGGGGGGCGGGTCGAATACAACACATTCGAAGTAGATGGCAGCGACGTGTTGAATACCGGGCTGAATGGTGCATCTAGCACACTGATGGTGTATCCCAGCCTGGATGCGATTCAAGAAGTCAAAGTTTTGACTTCGAACTATGGTGCGCAATTCGGCCGGACGGCGTCAGGAACCGTGCAAGTAACCACAAGGTCCGGAACAGAGAAATTGCATGGGAACCTGTACGAATTCATCCGCAATGAAGCGTTTAACTCGCGCAATTATTTCGATCCACCGGGTCGCAGCCCTCTTTATCGCCGCCAGGATTTCGGAGGCACCATCGGGGGACCACTGACCATTCCAGGCGTTTACAACCCAAATAAGGATAAGACTTTTTTCTTTTTTTCCGAAGAAGCGCGTTTGGAAAAAACCCCCACCGACTACAACCAGGCAGTGCCTTCGTTGAAGGAACGCGGCTTGGTGATGACGGCCCAGGGAATTCAGAAAAACTTAAGCCCGCCCGATGGGAGTGGGATGGTTTCACAAGTCTTCGATTTTAGCGACGTGTGTCCATTGCCCGGATCTGCCGAGTCAAACAGTTTTGATCGCCAGCAATTTCCAGATTGCCCGGCGCTGGTAGGCGACCCCAAGCATCTCCTGCCGCTGCCCGGAAACAATTTACTCCGTTCCGCATCTCAGGGTGCAGAATCACCCAATGGAGTGGATAAGAACGCTCTGGCAATTTTGCAGGCGAATCTTATACCGCTGCCGAACTCCTCCGTAGGCTGCAACTTCAGCGTGGCGAATCTTGATCCAACCGATCCCAACCATTGCTATAACGCCGCAGTTTCTCCTTCCACATATTGGCGCGAAGAGTTGTTTCGCATTGATCAGACCATTACTACAAAGTTCAGGGCATCGTTTCGCTACATTCACGATGCCTGGGATACCACCGTACTGACACCGCAGTGGGGAATTGTCCGCAACACATTTCCCACGGTGCAGAACAAATTCACTGGACCGGGCACCAGTCTGGTCGCTCGCTTCACTGACACGATCTCGCCGACGCTGCTCAACGATTTGGTTCTCAGTTACGTCAATTCCAATATCAGCCTGGTGGATCAGAATGGACCGGGCGGAGCCCAGTTCCAGCGGAACCCGGCGCTCGATCAGCCGCTCGTCGGTGACTCCTCCGCTCGTGCACAGTGCAATCCTCAGCTTAGCGTTGACCCGGTAAGCCTCATCCCGCAGTGCGCGATGGGATATATATTCAACAACGGTTTCGGTGGCAAGATGCCTGGGGTCAACTTTCTGGGAACAAACGCCGCGTATGGGAGTCGGGGTTTTGCGGCTGATCCCTCATACATGCCGTGGACCCATACCGATCCAACCTATGCGCTGCGCGACGATATAGGCAAATCAATAGGAAAGCATACTCTGCAGTTCGGGGCGCAGTATGTGCTGTCCCAACGCAATCAGGACAACAACGCAATCGGCGCGGCGTCCGGTGACTTGCAGGGTCTGTTGACCTTCAGCAATCTGACGCACAGCACGGGGAACGCCTTCGCTGACTTCTTGATTCAGGATCAGTTCAACGGGGTTACCAGCGGATTTATACAAAGCTTTACGCAGGATTCCGCGCAACGGCGCTACCACCAAACGTACCAAATCGCCGAACCTTATTTTCAGGATGACTGGAGAGTAACTCCCAAACTAACTCTGAATCTCGGGTTGAGGGTTAGTTTATTCGGCACTTACCGCGAGAAATATCACAATGCGTGGAACTGGGAAGCCGCGAAATTCAATCCGACGCGGTTTGCAGTAGATCCATTTTACGGCGTGCTTCTTGACAAGACCACCGGCTCCGTCCCGATACCTTTTAACCAGAGCACATTCCAATTGGATCCAGGAGTGGTCAGCGACCTCGGTTTGGTTCAGTGCGGCGTAAATAGAACTCCGTCAGGGTGCATGACGGGGCATCTCTTTAATCCTGCGCCCCGGGTTGGTTTTGCGTGGGATCCGATCGGCGATGGCAAGACGTCGATTCGCGGGGGCTACGGCATCTTCTTTGAGCACGGCACAGGTAACGAAGCTAATACCGGATCACTGGAGGCCAGCGCTCCTCTCGTTCTCAGTATGACGCAGCCGCTGCCAGTCAGTTATCCGTGCATTGGGAACGTCGGCTACGGTGCGGCGTTTGATCCGACCGATAGCGCGTGTCCATCACCCGAATCGCCGAATCCCGCTCCACCTGCCGGCTCGGCTTTTCCGCTTGACGTCACAGGAATTCCGACCAAGGCGGTCTGGCCCTATGCTCAGCAGTGGAGTTTTGGAATACAGAGAGAACTCCCGAGAGAAATTGTTGCCAACGTGGCTTACGTGGGCAGCAAAGGAACGCACTTGACCATCGAGCGCCAGCTCAACCAATTGCCGCCGCTGCCCGCTAGTGAGAATCCATTCGGCCCGAACGAGCCGCTGACCTTGGCCGATTGCACGGTTCCTGCCTCCGGTAGTCCAAGCCAGCATCCCGGAGACGGAACTATCCCATTCCTGCTGCAGAGTGGAACTATTGTGACGCCGCAGAATCCTGCCTACGTGTACTTGCAGGCGGCGTGCACCAATCCGAACATTCCTAATGTCAATTCACTTCCTCGTCCTTATCCAGGTCTTGGAAGAGTCCTATCGCTACAGAATGTAGCGGAGTCCAGCTACCACGCATTTCAATTCACCCTGCGCCGGTCACGCGGGCCACTGACTGCCGGACTCTCGTATACGTACAGCCATTCCCTGGATAACGCTTCGGATCGCAGCGATCCGGTTTTGGTCAATTCTTACAATCTGCGGGAGAATTGGGCGAGTTCGAATTTTGATGAACGACATCTGGTGAACTTCAGCTACCTGTATCAGATTCCGAATCTCGCGCGCCAGTTCAGGGAGTACGCCTACGCACCCGATGGAGAAGATGCATCCTCGGACAACGGAAACTGTTGTTCGGCTGCATTGAATCAGATTTTCGGCGGCTGGGAGGTTTCGGGAGTAACCCTGTTTCAATCAGGCACGCCGTTCACCGTGATAAACAGTGCCGGTAACACGGGCATCTCGCTCACGGATAACGCCGGCGTTTCGAGCGGGCTTGGCATCGCAGCTTCGTATCCGGACGTGGTGCATGGGCTGCCCGAGCCCCCCGCAAGAAATGCTCAAAGCCTGGGGCCGCTTCTGGGCAATCCAGCGCTTTTCGTGGCGCCGCGGGGACTGACATTTGGCGATGCGGGGCGGAACTTCTTGAACAATCCTGGCCGCTTGAATTTCGACGTGTCGCTCTTGAAGCACTTCAAACTGTCGGAATCCAGCGAAATTCAGTTTCGTGCAGAGTTCTTCAATGTTCTCAACCACACAGAGTTTCGGATTTACGATCCCGATAATCCGGGCAGTAGTGGCAACAACATTATTGGCTGCTACGCGGGACCGGTTTACTCCGCGGGCTTTCAAGCGAGTGGCGGCGCAGATTGCGTCACCGGGGCGTCCTTCTTGCACCCGCTCAACGCGCACCGCCCCCGGACTATACAGTTTGGCCTGAAATGGGCTTTCTGAGGCTTAGAGCACATGGGAATGTTCGGAACAGATCGCACGCCGGCCAGGACGAACTATCAACAAACTGAACGTGCATTTTTCGGTTGGCCATTCGTCAAAACAGACGGGATCGGCGCGCTGCCGTTTCTTCTTTCAGCTCTGCTGGTTTTATCGGCGTGTGGAGGCGGAAGCAGTTCCAGTCAGCCTCCGGGCGTTGGGTCTGTTGCCGGGAACTGGCAGTTCACCATGGCAACTCCCTCCGACAATTCGTTTCAGGGCGGCCTCCTCGGAGGATTTCTATTGCAAGCCAATGGTTCGGTCACCGGAGCCGCAACTTATTCAATCACGCTAACGCAAGGCGGGGGGTCGATCTGCAACAGCGGATCGGCCCCCATCACGGGAACCATCAGCGGGCAAGGAGTCACTCTCACTGCGGTAGCTGGGAATCAGACTTTTACCCTATCTGGAGGGCTCAGCGCTGATGGCTCGACAATGATGGGAACCTACGCCTCGACGGATGGCAATGGGTGTGGAACAGCTCAAACCGGACTTCAGTGGAGCGCCATATCCGTGCCGCAGTTGACCGGCGCGATCCAAGGCAATTTTCACAGCTCGGTTAACACTCTCAGAGATCAGGACTTCCCCGTTTCCGGCGTTTTCACTCAAGGACCGAATATTGGAGCGAGTAATGCGACGGTGACCGGCACTCTGACCTTCCAAAACTACCCTTGTTTGGCATCAGCCTCCGTCAATGGCCAGATCAGCGGGAATTCCGTCATCCTGCAGATCATTGCTTCTAACGGCTTGAATGTTGGACAAATTGGAGCCCCTCCTGGGTTTGCGAATCCATCTCCCGTTAGGTTTCAGGGTTCCTCTGGCGGAGGAGGGGCGGTTCTTCAGGGGGCTTCAGGATACGGAATAACTACGAAAGCCTGCCCCGGAGGAACTGTCGCCGGTGATATGGGAAACGTTTGCCTCGCAGTAGGAAATCCGAACGGCTGCTCACAACCAATTCTGTTGTCCCCCGCCTTGCTTACGTTTCCCGCGCAGCAGGTAGGCTCCGCTCCGACAGCGCAAACTATCACGCTGACAAACACTGGTCTATCGGGCACTCCTCTTAACGGCTTATCTTTATTGTTTAACCCGCAGTCGAAAAACACGAGCCTTTTTGGGGTGAGCGACTTTGATGAGCTCCCGAATTTTACGGAGCAGGATAATTGTGTGACTCCCGCTGGATCATCCTTTTCTCTCGCACCCCAGCAGAGTTGCTCGATTACGATCTCATTTTCACCGCAGCAAAGCTGCCCTTGGTTGCCGTCGATTTCACAAGGAGGAGAGCCCCCTTCGCTTTGTCCCTTTCCCTTGGGAGCGACCTTAACCGTAAAAAGTCCGAGTAGCGCGGATAGTGACACCTCATTCGCGGTGCCCATTAGCGGTACGGGGTTCAGCGCTATAGTCCCCTCAACGCCCGAAGTCGATTTCGGGGCTGAAGCTTTGACCGAAATCAGCGCTCCTCAACTCTTGTCGTTTACCAACCAGGGCGCCGGTTCAGTTCAGATTCTCCCCGCATTGAACAGTCCGTGTGTAAATGTAGGAACAGGGGTTCTGACGCTTCCACGGCCGCCGGCTCCTGGCCTTATTGCCGGGTTACAAGTCACCACCGGTACGATTACCCGTAGCGGCTCCACCATCAGCTACAACTGCGATAGCGATCCTACCAGCAAGCTACCGAACTTCCAGATTTCCGCCGATGATTGTTCGGGCACACTGCTCGCGCCGCAGGCCTCGTGCACCCTGCAGCTCACCTTCGCGCCGCAGCCTTCTACCCCGCTATCACCGGCCTTGGATTATTTTCTGCAACTGAACACGCTGCAATGCAATAGCACGACCACAGTAAACTGCGAAATCGATAGCGGCCGTTTTCCGGTGGAGTTGACGGCCAACCTACCGAGCACACTGAGAATGATCCCCGGCGCGGGATTGGATTTTGGGACGCAAACTCGTGGCCAAACCAGTGCTCCC
>Ga0307476_10002367_pt1 | contig 11284 bp, 9 predicted proteins | sample atmos_gasesECM2C_2_FD_203314 | JGI IMG/M metagenome (GOLD analysis project Ga0307476, IMG submission 203314) | Hardwood forest soil microbial communities from Morgan-Monroe State Forest, Indiana, United States - atmos_gasesECM2C_05 | ecosystem: Environmental > Terrestrial > Soil > Temperate... | reverse complement strand
GGAGTTCTTCACGCCGGCTGCGTGCGCACACGGCGCGGTCGAATCGCCAGACACGACCAGATGCGGATGCCCGGTTCGCAGCGCCCAACATTCCGTCGGCTCAAATTCCCTCATGGGAAGCTTGCACTCACTCCACGAGCCAAGCACCTCGGCCCGACTGCGCGAAGCATCCAGCAGCGCTACCGCTCCACGCGCGGTGGAAATATCTTGGGTGCATAACCCAGCGCAGCTGCGAATACTTCGTCGCGGCTTATGCAGCTCTGCAATAATTCCCCCATCTTCGCCAACATGGTGGCTCGCTCTGAGCGTTTCTCTAGTTCGCTCATCTTTCTTTCATTCTGCTGGTCGAGTTCGTTGCGGGCGAAATCTTTTTCCAGCATCTCTTCCTGCAAGCGTGTATTGGCGTCGGCCAGTTGGGCCGTGCGTTCGAGAATTTGCTCTTCGAGGATCTGCTGGTTCTGTTTTTGACTCTCAATGTCGGTGCAAGTGCCGAACCACTTGATAATCTCCCCGGCGGAGCTGCGGATGGGATTGGCCCTTACCAGGAACCAGCGGAAGCGTCCACCCCTGTCTCGCATCCTGTATTCCGCCTCGTAGGGATTTCCTGCGAGCACAGCGCTTTCCCACTTCTCCAGGCAGATTGCCAGGTCATCGGCATGAATCGCGAGCGCCCAACCCTTGCCCAGGCTTTGCTCAGCGGTAAGGCCACTGTAATCGAGCCATTTCCGGTTGGTGAAGTCGATCGCGCCATCGGGATTAGCGGTCCAGACAATGTCTGGAATCCCTTCCATCGTCTGGAAATATAATTCGCGCTGCAACCGGGTATTTGTCTCAGCCAATTGCACATTCCGTTCCTTGATCTGACCTTCCAGATTCTGCTGGTTTTGCTTCTGATTCTCGATGTCGGTACAAGTACCGAACCATTTGACGATCTTTCCTGAGGCGTTTCGAATGGGATTGGCCCGACCCAGGAACCAGCGAAAATTTCCATCCTTCCCACGCAGGCGATACTCAATCTCGTAAGGCTGACCCACTCGCAATGCATTCTGCCACTGGGAGACACAACTATCGATGTCGTCTGGGTGGACTATTTCTTTCCAGCCCAGGCCACGCATTTGCTCAAGCGTTGACCCGGTAAAGTCGAAGCATCTTTGGTTGAAGTAGTCGTCCTCGCCGTCAGGGGTGGCGGTCCATATAATCTCGGGCACAGCCTCTGCGATGGTATGGAAATACAACTCGCGTTCTCGCGAGGTGTTTAGATCAAGTCTTTGTAAGTCGATGAAGCGGTCAAGGGACGAGAAGGCGATCGCTCCCGCGAGCACGAAAAGAGTGCTGGTGCTGATGGCCAGCACGCCAATCGTGGAAATGCCGACGGTGTGTGCGAGATTGGGCGTAACACCGGAAGGGTGGAAACTTGCCGCCCGCATTCCGGTGTAATGCATTAGCGGGATGGCGCTGCCCATGACCAGAGCGCTGATGATTTTTCGCCGGCTTACTTGTTTCTCGTCGCGCACTCCAAAAGCTAACCGCAAGGCGACAAACGAGACGATGATCGCTATCACGATGGACAGCGCAATAATCCGCGGATCGTAGACAATGACCGCCGAACAGCGCATGGCCGCCATCCCGATGTAATGCATTGCCGCGATGCCGCCCCCCATCACGACGCTACCGGCGACCCACTGCCATTGGCTGATCTTGGCCCGGCTGACTACGAAGAGAGCGACTCCCGAAGCGGCGATTGCGGCTAGAAGCGACAGAATTACGGTGGGCAGATGGCAAGAAACCGTTATCGGCATGTTTAAGGCAAGCATGCCGACGTAATGCATCGCCAAATACCCAAACCCATGACCACGGCGCCACAGCACAGCCAGAGTGCCCGTACCCGGCCCCGCGACGCAGTCACACGTCCCGTTAGCTCTAATGCCGTATAGGAAGCAAACATTGCCAGCAACACGGAAAGCGCCACCAATCCGTAGTCGTAGCTGGTATTCATTGCTGTTACCGAATTCATTGTTCGCTCATCGACTATCGCGAATGCAACCGCTGTAAGGACCGCAAATCTGGCAAATGCAAAACGGGGATCTCCCTGAGCGATTAATCGTCAAGGTCCTATGCATATATCGGCGGGATTCGAGGATTCCGTGTTAGAGAATGCTAAATTTCTGCCACGTGAGCGGATGACCATCGCGAGTCAAAAATCGAAGGGCCTCCGCGAGAGGCCCTTGCGATAATCGAATTTTAGAGAGTGGCAGTTCAATGACTGCAGGGCGCTGGAGTTAGCGCACGGACGCAGTATCGGCCGGACGCGTGGGTCCAGCCAGGAAGAAGTTGTGATCGTAGAGATTTCGGTACATGTGTCCGGCAATTTCCGCCGCCTTCGGTCCAAAGGTGGGACGTCCGCCTTCGAGGAAAACCACCACTACGACGCGGCCGCTGCTTGTATTCGCGTAAGAGGCAAACCAGCCGAAGCGCGTGCCGGCGTGGGAGCAGGTTCCGGTTTTGCCGAGGATTTCTTCCTCGTTGAAGTTCAGCCCCAAACGGCGGGCCGTACCATATTGCACCGCTCCCGCCATCCCTACGGAAATTTCGGGAATGAGTGGAGCGATATCCAGTTGCCGTTTGATGCGGGGCTGGAAATTGGTGATCTCTTCCGCTGTCGTAGGATGCTGCAGGTAGTAAAGCGTGCCCCCGTTGGCGATGGCGGAAACCATTGCGCCCAATTGCAGCGGCGTCATGGAAACACCTTCGCCAAAGGAACACATTTTGCCGACTCCACCTAATTTTTCCGGAATCACTTCTTCGGGATAGGTGCCTAATTTCTCGCCCGAAATATCGTATCCGGCCAATTCGCCCAAACCATACTGATGGGCATAATAAGCGACCTTCTCGAATCCCAACTTGCGGCCCAACGCTTCGAAATACGCATTATTAGAATGCGCCAAAGCTTCGGTGAGGTTCATCCGATAGTGGCCGCCGAGCGAAACTTCAGTCTCTTTCGAGATCAGCCCTTCACTCAGTGCAGCGAGCGCGACGGAAAGTTTGATGGTGGAGCAAGGTTGCGCACCGCTTGAGAGCGCCAGCTTCTGATTGACCATGGCCAGGACGCGTCCGCTGGTGGGCTCGATGGCGACCACGGTGCCGTTCATATTTCCCAGCGCATCAATCGCCGCCTGCCGCACAACGGGATCTTCACCATCTGTAATGTCGCCGCCGGTGAGCCCTTCGGCGTAAGAACTCATGAAAAAACGCTCGTGATAGGTGTGTCTTCTCGGGCTGGCGGAGGTTCGAGTTAGAGTTGTACTGTGACTCGCTGCGCGTTGGCTAGCTACGTGTCCAGTGGTGCTTCTACCGCTCGCCAAATGCCGCATCCGGCGCTTCGTCCGCTGGGTTTCGCTGAGTTTCCGGGACGACTTTGGTTTGCTTCCATTCAAGGTGCGCGGGTTCACGTGCGCTGCCCAAATTGCCGGCGCCAGAAACAGTCCACCAAATACCACCATCAGACGAAGACAACGCGCTTTCGAGCTAAGCATCTTGAGTACGTCCCTCTGATCTCCGGCTTCCCTATTGATTCTGATGCACGAAGCTTGCCAGTCTGCCGGTCTTGACCAGTGAAGCTCGCTGAACTCTCAGATAGTACGAGAGTTAGCATGTGCCAGGCAATAACAAAGTTTTTCTCTCAGTAAAACGTAATTTCAATATAACCCGTTTTGGAACAGGTACTTAAATGGGAAGTTACTTCGGTACCACTGCCTCAGTAACGGTTACCTCGTTACTCAAAAGGTACTCCACTTATAGGCAAAGCTTTTCCCATTTACCCTCACCCATTCCGTCCAGTCCTCTGACTCAGAGTAGGTCACATGACTTCCCCGCGCTTGCGGAGAAATGCTGGAACGTCCAAATCCGCCTGCTCGAAGTTCGCCACCATCGCGTTGCGCATGGCGTCGAGTGAGATCACGTCGGGACCCACATTTGCCATTGCTACCGGCGATGATTCCTCCATTCTAGGCTCGTCCATCATCCGATCCGGCATTGCCTCGGAAAATGTTGACGCAGCAGATTGCACCGGAGCAACGGCCTCAGGAAAATCCATCGCATTATCATGCGAAGCGGCGAACGAATGAAACTCGGGCACGCGCTGCGCCCGCGGAACTTCGCGGAAGCCGGTGGCAATTACCGTAATCTTCACCGCATCTTTCATCTTCTCGTCGAGCACTGCGCCAAAAATAATATTCGCATCTTCGTGCGCGGCGCTCTGGATGATGGTGCAAGCCTGCTGAACTTCTGCCAGTTTCAGCGAAGCCGATCCGGTGATGTTGATCAGAATGCCGCGCGCCCCGTCAATCGCGCCCGCCTCGAGCAGTGGTGACGCGATCGCCCGCTGGGCCGCTTCGATAGTGCGCTTCGTGCCGCTCGCAGTGGCCGTGCCCATTACTGCGTAACCCATACGCGCCATGATCGTCTTCACGTCGGCGAAGTCGCGATTGATGATGCCAGGAATCGTAATGATGTCGGAGATTCCCTGCACGCCCTGGCGCAGAATGTCATCGGCCACGCGGAACGATTCGAAAAATCCCGCATCCTCGGCCACAGCCAAAAGCTTTTCATTGGGAATCACGATCGTGGTATCGACCGATTCCATCAACTCCGCAATGCCGCGGTCGGCCTGCGTCATTCGCCGACGGCCTTCAAAGGAAAACGGCTTGGTGACCACTGCAACTGTTAAGGCGCCCATCTCGCAGGCCAGCGACGCGATGATTGGCGCCGCGCCCGTGCCCGTACCGCCGCCCAGGCCGGTGGTCACGAACACCATGTCGGCACCTTCGAGCGCTTCGATAATTTTGTCGGAATCTTCCAGCGCCGCCTTCCGGCCCACCTCCGGATTCGCGCCCGCACCCAAACCGTTGGTGAGCTTTACTCCGAGTTGCAGCTTGACTGGCGCGCGAGAGAGACGCAGTGCCTGCAAGTCCGTGTTGGCTACGATGAACTCGATGCCCTCCACTCCGGCGTCGATCATGCGGTTCACCGCGTTGCCGCCGCCGCCGCCCACGCCAATCACCTTGATCTTGGCATCGTTCAGAGGTTCTTCGTTGAAGCTGATGCGAATGCTGGAATCGTTTGTCATTTTGTCCACCTATGTTTTGAATTCTCGTGCGTCGTCCGTACCCAGTGGCCAGAAGCTAATGGTCAGCAAAGCCGCTTTTTACCTTTTGACCACTGGCCACCAATCACTGTGCTCACCCCACCAACAATGCCTTCAATCTCGATCCCCACCGGTCTCCCTGAAACCCCCGCGCCACTCTTGCCCGCTGCCCGTAGTTCACCATTCCCAGCACCGTGGCATACTCGGGCTCGGCCAAAGTTGAGGGCATCTTCGCCAGCGGCGTGGGCCACGACAGCCTTACCGGACGCCGCAAGACAGATTCCGCAACGTCAAAAATTCCCGGCAGCCGCGAACCTCCACCGCTCAGCACGATGCCTGCCAGACATGCGTCGAACATTCCGCTCTGCCGTAGAGATTCGCGCATCATTTCAAAAAGCTCGCGAGCCCGCGGCTCGAGGATTTCAGCCACTAGGCGCTGCGGCAGAAGGCGAGAAGGCCGGTCGCCGACTGAGGGCACCTCGACTTCATTCCCTTCCGGAATCAGTGTGACGATGGCATTGCCGAAAATTTTCTTGATCTTTTCCGCATCCGCCAGCGGCGTGCACATGCCCATCGACAGATCGCTGGTAAAGTGATCGCCACCCACCGGAATCACACCGGTATACGCGACTGCTCCTTGCAGGAAAACGACCAGTTCCGTTGAGCCGGCACCGATATCAGCCAGACAGACTCCCAATTCACGCTCGTCGGCGCGCAGCACGGAATCGGCCGCTGCCAGCGGTTCGAACACGGTATCGTCCACGTGCACGCCGGCGCGATTCACAGCGGTAATTACGTTCTGAGTTGCGCTGGCCGCCGCCGTCACCAGATGAACTCTCACCTCTAACTTGGCGGCCATCATTCCCAGGGGATCGTGCACGCCGGCCTGATCGTCCAGAATGAATTCCTGGGGCAGAAGATGCAGCACTTCGCGACCCTCCGGTAGCGGAATTGCCCGCGCCCGCTCGACCGCCTGCTTGATCTCATCCCGGCCAATCTCCCGAGGCCGCGATCCCAGGCTAATGCCGCCATGGCTGTTCACACCGCGCACGTGCGCGCCGCCGATGCCGACAATGGCATGTTCCACGGCTGCACCGGCGACATCCTCAGCTGCTTCCACAGCCTTCTGAATGGCCGCAATGGCTTTTTCCAGGTCCACGATCACGCCTTTGCGCGAACCGCGCGATTCCGCGACGCCGTGCCCGCGATAACGCAGTCCGCAGTCGGTCACCTCTGCCATGAGCGCGCACGTTTTGGCGCTGCCTACATCGATCGCCGTAAGAAAATTCCGCTGCTGGTTCGCCATCTTTTATCAGTTCCCGTCATTCGTTCCCGGTCAAAATTTCCTTCTGCGTTCTTCGTGACACGGTCGTTCTGGAAAGTTCAGTCGCTCGGCTCAGAATTCGTCTGGCTCTTTGCAATCCCAGGACTCGGCTTCCGCACGCCGGTATGACCCGCAGGCTTAGCAGTTACAGCTGAACTTCTGCTGGGCGTTTTCTTGTGCTCAATCTTTCGCCGCGTGGCGACCGGAGTGGCTCGCTTTTTGGAGAGCTTGTCGGTCACCGGCTTGGCGGGAGCGATCGACTTCTTTGCTCCAGTTGAGTTCGGTGTGATCGTCGTTGGTTTGCTTGGGTTGGCCTTGATGCCAGCTTTCCTGGTTGAAGCGGTTGCGGCTTTGGGATCGAGTTTCTTCGCCGTCAACTCGAAAGCCGGCTTCGGCAGCGGCCGATCATTCGGACCCAGGCGCGTCAGCAACGATACCGGCTTGACTCTTCCCGCCGCCTCCGCTTTCGCGATACTCTGCTTCGACGGCACGGGCTTCTCCATATCCGGATTCACGATGATCTGGTTGTCGTAGCGCAAATCAACAGATTCGAGCTTCTGAAACTGCTGCCGCCAACCCTGCGCGTGACTGACAAAAATCTTGTAGCGGCGCAGATAGTCCGACGACCCCAGATGGACCAGCACATCGCCCGCCGGATCATTCACCCGCACTTTTACGTCTTCCAGATCGGAGAGATCCACTTCACTCAGATCCTGCGAATAGCGGGCCCCGCCCGAATCCAGTTCATGCACCATCTGGGTATAAGCCTTCATGCGCGGCGTGCGCGTGGAAAGGGGTTCACCGGGATTCATTCCAATAATCACGGGAAAAGAATATTTGTGCTTCGGCGATAACTCCATCAGCGTGCCGCCGGCATCGATCAACAACATGCGCGGCCCGACTCGGGCGAGTGCCATTGGGGTGCGCTCGTGAATTTCCACCTGCAGGCGATTGGGAACAAACCGCATCACGCTGGCCGATTCCACCCAGGGAATCTGCTCCAGCTGCGCCTTTTGCTGCGCCAGCGGAATAAAAAAAATGTTGCGTCCGATATCGGCGCCCATTACTTCCATGATTTGCGACTTGGTCACGTTCTGCATACCCGAGACTTGAATGTTGTCGCTCGATTCCACGCGAAAGCGCCATGAATGTTCGCCATAGTGATACAGCGCAGCGGCGCACAGAGCAGCCACGCACACGATCGCAGCAGCTACAACGCCCCATAACAAACGATTGGCAGTTTTTTTGGGAAGAGAACTTCGGCGGGCGGAGACGCGCTTTTGCCCGCGTAGAAACGGCGATTCCTCATCGACATCCAGATCGACGAGACGCGCATCGTCCATCTCCAAGTCACGTCCGTTCAGACCATGGAGACCCGGCCGCGCGCTGCCAGCGCTGGATGGGTACAACTCCTCCTGCAAGATGGTGGAACCCGACTTCCGTGCCATCAATTCAGGTTAGTTGTCGCTGTGAAATCGCTGAGCACTCAAACTATAACTTCATTTCGCGAAGTGAGACAGGAAAATTATTGAACTTTTGCACAACCAGGAACCGCATTGGCCATCAGGAGGGGAAAATCTGTGGGCACGACCACTCGGGTTGAGACAGCAGTTTCGACTACCCCGAGAAAAAAATATGTGGAGACGGACGGCGTCCCGCCGGGGTGAAGTCTGGCCGCAACTTCCTGGCCGTTACAGAAAGCCGCGTACAGAAAACCAAAGGCGGACGCGCAACTGGGTGCGTCCGCGCTTACAGGAGGAAGATGTTATTCGTTCTCGAAGCTTACCGTCTCCAGGTGCGCCCCGGGAACCGAAATTCGCACTCGCGGAATACTTACCCGTACTCGAGGACAAACTACTGGATCAAACCTGGGCGTGGCCACGCTTATGCGGGCAACCTGCGCCTCAATTTCCGCCTCAGCCCGCGCCCGATCTGCTTCCAACCGCGCTAATTGGCCTTCCTCCCGAGCCGACATCGCTTCAAACCGGGCCATTCCGCCCTGGGCCCGCGCCATCTCAGTCTGCATGCGCGCCATCGCTGTAGCGAAACGGCAAGAAGCGGTCTCATTCTTCGCGGCTAACGCCTCGCTTTTTGCCGCGAACCAGTCAGCGCGCCCTGCCGCCAGCGCCAGAACGCCTTCGGCCCGACCAGTAACGCCGGCCATGAGGTGCGTAACCGCCCGATGTGCCCAAGCCGCGCCACCATCCTGGTAAATGCCATTCAACCCCAGCGCCAGAACGCCAGCCGCCAACCATCCCCATGCTTGTGTCGATTTCATTGCCTTGACCCCTTATGGCAGATTGGACGAACCTCGTCCGAATCCGTTAGCAATAAAAGATACGGAGAGCTCCGAGCAAAAGTTCCCTTTCCCCAAGGTCGGCCAAGGCTTTATCAAAATGATATCGGCGGTATTCAAGGCTATTCCAGCCGCTTTCGCGACAGCATCGTCGCTGTCTCCCATTGCGCCTCCAGACGGGTAATGCGGTGCTCGTGGTCGCGAATCTCCTGGGCCAGGTCTTTGAGTGTTTCACCCGCGCGGCGTACTTCGTCAGTGAGCTTCAACGCCTCCTTGATCGCGTCGATGGCCTGGCTTAGAACACTCATCGCTGCGAGGAGCGCCGCCGTTCGCGCTCCGTTTTGAGTTCTTGAAGGACGGCTTCAGCTTCGGCCAAACCGCTTCTTAAAGACACCTGTGCTTTGCGGACTTCCTTATGAAGGTGGGAGGCAAGTTTGGCGACCGCCAATTCCTCTCCCGTGGGTTTGTGCTCACAACGCGTCCGGACCAATTCTGCCACGCTGACGCCAGCGTTCCTGGCTTCCTTACGAAGCCAGTCGCGAAACGCCGGAGTCGTTAATACCTGCAGTCGAGCCGTTTTCATAATTCTCCGCCCACTCATGAGCATACACATGCTCATGTTGCTATTTTACACGGTTGACGGAGGGCCTGTCCGGAGGGAGTGAGCTCTGTGGAATCGACGTTCTTTCTTGCAGCTTCTCAAGAATCATCGGGCCCAGTTGCGAAACGCTGCCTGCGCCGAGTGTCAGAATCATGTCACCATCTTGAGCGACCTCGGCAACCGAGCTCACCGCATCAGCGAACAAACTCACATACCGGGCGTCTCGTCCGCCCTTTTCGCGGATCGTCCGCGCCAGCGCTTCCCCGCTGATCCCATCAATCGGCTTCTCGCTCGCCGCATAAATATCGAGCACAAGCAACGAGTCTGCATCGCCAAATGCAGTCGCGAACTCATCGATTAAGTCGCGCGTCCGCGTGTACCGGTGCGGTTGGAATACGACATGAACTTTGCGAAACTCGCATTGCCGCGCCGCCGCCAGCGTTGCCTTGATCTCGGTTGGGTGATGACCGTAATCGTCGATCACTCTCACACCAGCCGCGCTCCCACGCAATTGAAAACGCCGGTCAACTCCGCGAAACTGATCAAGTCCGGCGCGAATTGCCTCCACTTCAACATCGAGCCCCACGCCTACCGCAATTGCCGCCGTGGCATTCAGGACGTTGTGTACTCCCGGCACGTGCAGGGTAAACTCACCCAAATCTTTTTTAAGATAACTCACGCAAAAGCGGCTCAATGGCTGGCCTTCAACTCTCAAACCCGAGGTAGAACCATTTTCCAGCCTGATCAAGAAATCCGATCCGCGTTTCGTTCCATACGTGACCGTGCGGCGCTGCACATTCGGCAACAATCGCCGCAGCAGCGGATCATCGTTGCACGCCACCACCATGCCGTAGAAAGGGACGCGATCCATGAACTCCAGAAATGTTTTCTTGACGTCGCGCATGTTGCGGTAGCAATCCATGTGTTCGCGGTCGATGTTGGTCACCACGGAAAGAATTGGGGACAACTTCAAGAACGACCGGTCACTCTCATCCGCCTCAGCGACCAGATAGCGCGACCTGCCCAGCCGGGCATTCGATCCCATCGCATCCACGCGTCCGCCTACCACTACCGTAGGATCAAGGCCGCCGCCTGCCAGCACCGCCGCTACCATCGAAGTTGTAGTCGTCTTGCCGTGCATGCCGGCGATGGCGATGCCATACTTCAGGCGCATCAACTCCGCCAGCATCTCCGCCCGCTGAATCACGGGCACGTGCAATCTGTGTGCCTCGATGACCTCAGGATTCTCCGTCGCAATCGCCGAACTGGTCACTACGACTTCGGCTCCGGAAATATTCTCTGCACGATGTCCTTCAAACACGGCGGCGCCCAATGTAGCGAGCCTCTCGGTCACCGAAGAATGCTTGAGGTCCGATCCCGAGATCTTATAGCCGAGATTCAGCAACACCTCGGCAAGGCCACTCATGCCGATGCCACCAATGCCCACGAAATGAATCTGCTGAATCTTGGCAAACATAGGTCAAATACTCGTCCGAACAATGCGAATTAAGGCGGATACCACGGATAGTCATTTCGAAGCGCGGAAATTCAAGGCTTCAGCCGGAACCTTTGGGATCCTTTGCAGATCGCTACCACTCCACGAATCGCAGTCTCGCCCTAAATTCTCAACACGTCCACTTACGCCATGCGACCGCCACTAGGCCGCTCCCCAAGAGCAGCATACTGCCAGGCTCGGGTACGGTCGAGACGTAGTGGTCGTGAAAGGTTTCCGTTAGGGTGTTTGAGCCGATTGTAAGTTGGACAGTCAGCGTGAAAGGCACGGGTTGATACCTATTGGGCACCAAGAAGGAAGAAACCCATCCGCAAGTGTTGCCGGCAGGGTAGCAGTTGCCAGAAAAATCCAGAACCTGCGGTGCCTGATTAGGTAACAGGAGCGTCCAGGACATCGACACCGCATAG
>Ga0307476_10002365_pt1 | contig 11288 bp, 14 predicted proteins | sample atmos_gasesECM2C_2_FD_203314 | JGI IMG/M metagenome (GOLD analysis project Ga0307476, IMG submission 203314) | Hardwood forest soil microbial communities from Morgan-Monroe State Forest, Indiana, United States - atmos_gasesECM2C_05 | ecosystem: Environmental > Terrestrial > Soil > Temperate... | reverse complement strand
GCCGCGCGCGGAATGAATCTAAACTTTTTACTGTGTAAGTTTATCTCACAGACGAGGCAATCATATTATGGCTAAGCGACGCGGCAATCCTAACTGGGGTAAACCGGAGCCCATCGGGCCCATTACTCCCACCATCACCGAATTTGAACAAGTCGTCCGCGAGTACAAACTTTCTCCGGATCAGTATCTGCGTTCGACCCGGCTGCGAGAGTGGGCGCGGCGCAACAAGAATTCCAAGTACATCCCTGAGCCGTTGCTGGAGGCTTGGGGATTCGAGATCGAATCCACCCTGTAACTAACGGGGATGGTAGAAACTAAAAGGGTCGCCCAAACGGCGGCCCTTTGCTTTTCCCCTGATTTCGCATGAGGTCTAGTTGGCGTCGCCTGTAGCCATCCCGAGCATTCCAACCAGCGAACTGGTGGCCTTGCTGATAGCCACCAGCTTCGCCGCCGGACTCAACGTCTACGCCACCGTAGCCACGTTGGGATTGCTGGCGCACGCTGGCGCGCTGCCTCTGCCACCAGCGCTGCAATTGCTGTCGAATTGGTACGTGATCGCGGCCAGTGGCGTGATGTTCGTGATCGAATTCTTTGCCGATAAGATACCTGCTTTCGATTTGCTCTGGAACGCGCTGCATACCTTCATTCGGATTCCCATCGCCGCTGTAATCGCGTACGGTGCGACCGCGAACCTGTCTCCGTCGGAGCAACTGCTGGCTACGGTTGCCGGGGGCGCCATCGCGCTTGCATCCCATGGGGGCAAGACGGCCGTGCGAGCGGCGGTAACGCCTTCGCCGGAGCCGTTCTCGAATATAGCCTTAAGTCTCGGAGAAGACGGACTCGCCGTCTTTCTCACCTGGTTTGCCACCCAGCATCCCTATGGGACGATCGCCATCGTTGGTGGGATGCTGGTCGTCATTGTGGTTCTGACTCGCTGGATCGTGCGCTCCATGCGCGCCCTTTTTCGGGGAGCCGAGCGCGAAGTGGCGAGGTAGGCACCCGCTCTCGAATATTCGACCCTACAGTTCTCCGCGAACTCCGCGGATGTTCTCCGCGGTCTCTGCGTTTTAAGATTTGCATGGAAGGCGAACCCCTTAAACTGCTAGGTCGCAGAGAACAGCCGCAGAGTGCGCCGAGGGTGAGCAACGAACGCGTCCTTTGCTACAATCGCATCGTAATGACCCCACAATCGGCATTCACGGATGTCCCCACCGCCATCGAGGAGATTCGCGCCGGCCGCATGGTCGTGGTCGTCGACGATGAGGATCGCGAGAACGAAGGCGATCTCACCCTCGCTGCCGAGAAGGTCACTCCCGAACTGATTAACTTCATGGCCAAGTACGGCCGCGGCCTGATCTGCCTGGCGATGACCGACGAGCGCCTCGACCATTTGCGGATCGGTCCCATGAGCGCCGAGAACACGTCGAACTACGGCACCGCATTCTGCGAAGCCATCGATGCCCGCGATGGAGTGACCACCGGAATTTCAGCCTACGATCGCGCCCGCACCATCAAGGTTGCGATCGACCCCGCCACGCGGCCATCAGACCTGGCGCGTCCCGGACACGTCTTCCCGCTGCAGGCCCGCAAAGGCGGCGTGCTGGTTCGCGCCGGACAAACCGAGGCCTCGGTCGATCTCGCCCGCATGGCCGGACTGATTCCGGCAGGAGTGATCTGCGAGATCATGCGCGACGACGGCACCATGGCACGCGTTCCCGACCTCATCGAGTTCTGCAAAACCCACGGCATGAAAATGCTGACGGTAGCCGAACTCATCCGCTATCGCATGCAGCACGAGCGCTACGTGCATCGGGTCGGCGAAGCGTTGATTGGCACGCGTCACGGAGAGTTCCGCCTGATCGCTTATGAGAGCGAAGTGGACGGCGGCGAATCGCACGTCGCGCTCATACGCGGCGACATTGAAAGCAGCGAGCCGGTGCTGGTCCGCATGCACTCCCATTGCGTGATGGGCGACGTATTCGGATCGACCGCTTGCGATTGCCACGCGACCATTGAAGGCTCGATGCAGGCCATCGCCCGCGAAGGCCGCGGCGCGCTGATCTATCTGCATCAAACTTCGAAAGGCTTTTCGGTCGAGAGCATCGGAGAGCGAAAGATGCTCACCTTCCATCGCGACAAGCGCCTCCCGTCTCTACCCGAGAGCGAGCGCAAGACCCAGCGCGAGATCGGCATCGGCGCGCAAATTCTTTCGGATTTGAATCTGCGCCGTATTCGCCTGCTAACCAACCACCCCCGGAAAGTCCCAGCGCTCGAAGGATTCGACATCGAAATCGTCGAGCAGGTCCCACTGCTGCTGGACCGAGTCAAAACTCAGCGCTGAAGCGGCACCCCCAACTCTGTCATCCCGACCGGAACAGATCATCGCAAAGCGATGATCTGTGGAGTGGAGGGACCTTGTGTTTAATGTGTGCATCGACCGGTGGCCGCCGGGGTGCCCCATCCTAACGTCGCCGAAACAGTTCGATCCCAACCTCATTCTGGTTTCGCGACGTAAGGGTGGGAATTTTGACCTTTGACCGTTTGGCTCCTGACGGCGGTCCGACTGCAGCGGCTACCTGCGGGGCAGCAGCTTTCGAGTTAGCAGAAAGCCACCTAACGCTCCAATCAACGCACCTAAACCGATTGCGAGAACGTACGCTGCTATCAATGCAATTCCAGACCACTGCCCCATTCGTTGCAAACCAACCCTTGGACCCAAGAACAGCGCAGCTGTCGAAAGCAGCAGCGAGACTGCGGTTGCGGCGGTCGAAATACTAATCGCGTAGAATCCTATTCGACGAAATCTTTGAAAGAAGAGCAAAACGACTCCGAACACGACACACAACAGCCAGGCGGGAACGATAAGAAAGAATGGCATAGACGTAGCGCATTGTGACACACCTTGGGCCCACCCCATACAATCGTGTCGATACTCCCGCGGGGGTGTGAATGCCTGAGAGCAAATGGCAGTCGCTGAAGAACTGTGGTTCGGTCCCTTGGCATGATGATCCCGAGGGCAACCAGTCTCCAATCGGCTCCATTTTGGAGAGCGTAACAATCGACGCAGGAATCGGCGCTGGGAATGAATTACCCGTGCCGTCCATTCAAGTCACGCTGATAGGGAATATGCGCGATGGCAGAATCAATTTGACCTATCGAGGCGTCCGAAGTTATTCGATGGAAGGCTTTGCTACAGGTGATGTCAGGGGCAACAGGTGGATGCAGGACACCCTTGAACTGCGAAAAACGGACAGTTTGAAACACAAAGTGAATCTCACCGGCGGCAACTGGTCGATTGAAGCCGAGGACATTGGCTATAAGTGGGAGCCCTTGCAGGGATAGTTCGCGAACAATCACCATGGCTGGACCACCTCCGCGGGTTTTGACGGATGCCCAATCCTAACGTCGCCGAAATAGTTCGATCCCAACCTCATTCTGGTTTTGCGACGTTAGGGTGGGGATTTTGACCCTTGACCGTCGGATGTATCGCGCCCCATTTCGCTCGAGCTTTACAAGGGACGGCACCCACTCAAATCCGGTTTTGGCTCGACCGGGGATGTTCAACTCTCCCCAACTCTGTCATCAAGACTCCAACTCTGTCATCCCGACCGGAACAGATCATCGCAAAGCGATGATCTGTGGAGTGGAGGGATCTGCTGTTTAATGTGTGCATCGGACCGTGGCTGGCTCACCCTTGCGGGTTTTGTAAAGGCGAGGACCAATGCAGCCCGCGTCCCGACTTTCCACCCGTGACCTCAGACCTCATCGTTCCCGCCTTTACAAGGAACGTAAAGGTGAGCCGCCGCGTTCCGTCTGTCCCCGAGTTTCCCTAGCGCCTGAGTTCCCAGTTGACGATCTTCACTGCCTCAGCCGCGTGCTTGCAGCAAGGTTCCTGCCTCCGGGCAAAGTTGAAGATCGCGCTCATGCACTGACAGGCCGTGCGAATGCTACCATCGCTCGCCTGATGTACAGCGACGAAGTACTCGGCCTTGCCTTTGGAAGACTCCGCGAAGAAGTGGAACAAGCGATCACCTTCCGGGAGCCCCTGCTTTGCGTCGCGATTCGGTTCTACTTGACGAATATTCATTGCGACCGAATTGTAACTGGATTTTGGCTTGCCCAACATCGACAGTGCTGGCGCGCCTGACGTCCCGCCGAGCTGCTTGAGCTTCTCAGAAAGCTCTCCACTTCGGGGGCCGGTCCAACCTAAACCTCTAGACTGCTCTTCAGGGTGCCCCGCTGAAGCTTTCGCCTGGGGGGGTGGGGCAGTTGTCGCGAAGACCTTCGCCGTTTGCAACTAAGCTTGTCCCTTGACCTGGGACTGAAAACCCGGATGGACGGGACTGACCCCAATTTCTAAGGCAGCCAAAATTAGGTAAGCTTCCCGCCCGTCCAGCTTCTCCGGAATTTTGCCTGATCAATGTACCAAAGTTTGCATCTTTCGCTATCTACTCGCCATCAATGTCCTGTGCCATAATTTTATTGAGGTAACATCAGTCATTTCCACAAAGAGCACCTGTTTTGCAAACAATTCACAGTTCCAACTATGGGACAGTGAGGAGCACTCTAAAAGGGGAGCGGTGATGAGCCAGATTGCGGCGGTTGTACCCGCTGCTGCACGGATCTCAACTCAGGAGTCTTGGCTTGAGAACCTGAAGGAACGTGAAGACGCAACCTGGACGAATCTCCTCTCGATTGGGAGCTACAGGCGGCATGATCTTTCAGAGTTCGCAGCATACATCCTGAGCGATGTCTCGACATGGCTGGCAGACTTGCCGGCAAACTCCATTCACGCAGTGGTGACTGACCCGCCGTATGGGATTGTCGAATACGACGAAAAGAATCACGAGAAGCTGCGTACAGGCCACGGCGGTGTGTGGCGAATCCCCCCTAGTTTCGACGGCGCCAAGCGCAAGCCGCTTCCCCGGTTCACCGTTTTGCGGAAAGAAGAAATCGCGAGCCTCCATGGGTTCTTTAGCTCCCTCGCGACTCGACTGCTGGAAGCACTCGTGCCGGGAGGGCACGTATTCATTGCGTCCAATCCGCTCGTTTCAACCATGACCTTTCATGCCTTCATGGAATCGGGTTTCGAAAAACGCGGTGAGGTGATTCGGCTAGTTCAGACGCTCAGAGGTGGTGATCGTCCGAAAGGTGCTGAGAGTGAGTTCCCACACGTGAGCGTTATGCCGCGGTCTTGTTGGGAACCGTGGGGGGTCTTCCGCAAGCCAATTGAAGGAACCGTAGCCGGAAATCTTCGCAGTTGGGGCGCAGGAGCACTACGCCGGATTTCTGGCGAGGAACCTTTTAAGGACGTAATTCAGTGCTCACCGACCCGTGGACTAGAAAAGGAAATAGCTCCCCATCCGTCCCTCAAACCTCAGAGGTTTATGCGGAGGTTAGTTAGGGCCGCGCTTCCCTTAGGCATCGGCGTCATCTATGATCCATTCGCAGGATCAGGATCAACACTAGCCGCGGCGCACAATATCGGTTATAGATCTATTGGCACTGATTCAGACAAGACGTATTTCACGATGGCAAAAACAGCATTCAACAAACTTGCTTCCTTTCCCACAAACGATGACGCCTAGCTACACAGATGCCAATCGTTAAGAATCAACCTGATCTGACAAAATTCAATCGTCGGGTGAATCTCCCATACGAGTTGCGCGCGGTTGATTTCCAGTTGGCGATGCAGGACGTATACGATTTCTTTTTCGACGTAAACACTCTGCTGACGCGCAAGGGCCTTCAGCGGCTCGACGACATGCTACGTCCCGCAATTATGTCAGGGCTTCTATCCGACATGCTCACGGCAAGCCTAGCGAAGCACTCGCGCACGCTAGTTCAAAATCGATACTTTAATGGTCACCCCGATCTGATCGTTCAGGGCCGCTATGCAAACGACAGCGTCAAGAGTGGATCGGACGGCATCGAGATCAAGACAACACGCAAGGCAGGCGGGGCCGTAGATATGCACGGCGCACGTGATCAGTCGTTGTGCGTGTTTGTTTACGGAGTGGACAACGGAACTGAACCTGCCATTGATCGCACTCCGATGACATTCACGGAAATTTATCTCGGCCAGGTGGCAATTGCAGACTTCCGCAAGAATTCCCGTGGCGAACTTGGAACGCGAACGGCAACGCTCAATCGTCAAGGCATTGCGAAACTGCGTACATTGTGGGTCTACCGACTGAAAAATTAGCCTTCAGATGGCCTTCGGCGCGAGCCACTGCCCTGGGCTCACGCCCGTTCCCAGCATATTCAGGCTCGTAACAACCGTTCTTCGGGCGCTAAACTGGGTTTCGCCACATTTAGAAGGAGACAGCCCCAGATGTCATGGCTATAGATCGTCTTGCGCCATCAAGGCCCGCACAGTTCGCGCACTTTACGTTTCCCATTTCGGGAACTGTCTTCAGGGCCCTTTCACTTTCCCCTTGATCTCATTCCCTCGCCCGCGATATTATATAATGACATAGGTTATCTATAAGATAACCGCGTTCTTTGACAACCCGACAAGGTCGCAGCACTTGGCCATTGTCTTCAGCAAGACGAAGGCAAAAACCCTCGTTCGGCTTTGCCGTCGTCCGGGAGCGTAGCCGCAACCGGCCTGACAGATCGCCTAGGAACGACGCTCTAACCCCAATGTTTAGAATATTTTGCCTGTAACTACCTTTAGAACCATAGATCTACGAGGCGGAATTTTTTCCGGTCCTTTGTTTTCTAGATTTTGGGAAAAATTGAGTGATTTTTTTGAGGGAAATTCTGCACCATAAACAGTGCAGTTTTCGAAATGGCTCGTCGAATGATATGGATGGACGCCCGGGAGAGCACAAGGATCCCGCAGCCATCCTCATGTTGGCGGCGTCAGAACGGCTTTCGGCTCACGACCTGGCTATCGTTGATGAAGAACTGTGCAGGGCACTGATTGGAGCCGCAGATCACGGGGAGCAGTCCCGCAAGCTGCTTGCGCGTAATCAGGCCCAGAGTGCCGCATTCGGGACAGGACAGCACTGCCCAATAAGGATCGTCTTTTTCTCCGACGCGACCCGCGTTCTCCAGCACGAAGATGGTGCCGGGGAGCATTTGTTCGGGGATCCATTGGCTTAGGACGTCGAGTTCTCCAACCATGTCGCCTCCTCCGTTTGCCCAGGGATTGGGGCTACTATGTGGAACCAAACTTCCCTGCTTATGAAGCCTGTCTTGCTTTGCGCAATGAACGAGACACGCCGGTACTATTTTTTTTGGCGCGGATTTCCGCGCGCACCTGCCGAACCGTGTCGCTGAGACAAATCGTCAGCATGGGCTGACGAGCATTTTTTAAGATGTCCACAATCTGCCGCGGCGAAGTTTCGAGATACAAAGTTTTGCCGTCGGTGAGCAAGTGATATTCGGAGGCGCCGCTGACAGTCTCAGCCAGGCGCTTACCAAACTCCCGCTGCAGGAAGCGCATGACCTTGCGCACGCGCTGCAGAGAGAATCCGCAGTGCCGCAACTCGCAGATTACGGCGATTTCGGCAAGGTCTTCCATGGAATACAAGCGGCGGCGGCCTTCGCGGGCCGGCACCACGATGCGGCGCTCGTCCCACCACTGCAGTTGCCGGGGCGTAATGCCGGTAAGTGACACCACATCGCGAGATGTGAACGGTTGCTGCATCCAGGGTCCGAAAATGTTTCAAACAATTATAGAGTCAAATGTTTGCAACATTTTAGGCATGGACGAGCGGATGTCAACTGTGGATTTCCGCAACAGGGGAGTAACTAAACAAGTTCCCGTAGCCTCGTCCGGGGCGAGGCCGCGAATTTACCCGCCGCCGACGAAGTGGACGATCTCCAGGCGGTCCCCTTCGGCCAGACTGGTCTTTGCCCATTGATCGCGGGCAACGATGCTGCGATTCAGTTCTACGGCTACGCGATCGGCTTTCATTCCCAAATGGTCGACAAGACCAGCGAGCGTGAGAGGCGCGTTGAAGTCCCGAGGTTCGCCATTGATGACGAGGTTCATCGCAATCGATTCTCGCAAGGGAACTGCTTCGATGGCAAGTCGTTCGCGGCCGAAAAGATTGTCGAGCATTACGCTTCGATTTTGCGCAGCTGAAATTTGCGAGTTGCGGTGCGGCCGGAATAATTCGCTTGCACGAGTACGGCGGAATCCGGGAGCGAGGCTTCATCGACATCGATCTTAAGTTCGGCGTCGCCCGCCGAACCTGTGACCACTTGAGTGTAGAACGGGGCAGCGTCGGGACGGGCAAAGCGAACCGTCAAGCGCGCACCTGCGACAGCTGCACCGTCCTCGGTAACGCGCAGGCGCAGAGTCAGATTGCGATCCGCGTGCACGGAGCCGGCGTTGAGCCACTGCACATCGAGTTCCTTAATCGCCGCCAGCGATTCGGGGGTGAAGCGCTTGTCGAGGACACCGTCCAGGCGCCCGTCGCGAATGGAGTCGAGCACGAGTCGATGCTGCTCGCGCAGAATCTGTTCTTTCTGCTGATCAGTGAAGCCGGACTCGGCGGCCTGGTCTGAATAGGGGACGGCGCGCTTTCCGATGCACCGACCGCGCACGAAGACCTGGGTTTGCAGCAGCAGTTCATTCTCGCGCGCTTCGCTTTGCACGTGGTAAACCGTGTCGTCGTGCTTTACGTCGGTATTGAAGCCAAAAATCATATGATCTCTGTAATCAATCCTAATCTGAGCAATGCTTCTTAATCATCGGCAGAATTTGCGCGCATGTTAAAAGTTCGTCACAAAGTGGTTCAGTCGCTTGACACTCCCATCCCCGAAATCTACTCTAGAATGTTTAGTTTAATGCTTGGCTGCGAATTATATACAGCTCTCCTATGCCGGACAATTATTTCGCTCGCTACCTGCCCTTATTAATTCACCTCATCGTAGCAGGTGGGTTGGCTTCTGCCATCGTGTTGCTTTCCTGGTTTATTGGCTACCGGAGGCCGACGCGGGCCAAACTTTCTCCGTATGAATGCGGGATGCTGCCGGTAGGGGACGCGCGCGAACGCTTCTCGGTGAAGTTTTATATGGTCGCCATGCTCTTCATTTTGTTCGATGTGGAAGCTGTCTTCCTGTATCCCTGGGCGGTGATCCTGCGTGAGCTCAAGATGTTTGGCTTCTGGGAAATGCTGGTTTATATCGGCATTGTTTTGGTCGGATTTTTTTATATCTGGAAAAAAGGCATACTGGACTGGGGCACTCCCTCGACACGAAGAGGCGAGGTCTAGTGCCCTTGACTCCTGCCATTACCGACCTTGAAGAGCTCAAGGACCACCCTGCGGTGGCGCGGTTGCGGTCGTGGAACTCGGCGGCGGTTGAGGGAGCGAAGTTCGATCGCGATGAGATGACGATCTACATTGAGCGCTCCTGCATCCGCGAAGCTTGCGTCATACTGCGGGATGATTCGACTTGTCCCTTCAATTATCTTTCCGACGTTACCTGTGTGGATTGGTATCCTTCGCAGCCTCGCTTCGAGGTCGTGTACGCGTTGCTCTCAATCCCGAAGAAGGAACGGGTGCGGCTGAAGGTGCGTCTGGAGGCCGACAGTGCGGTGGTGGAATCCGTGACCTCGGTTTGGCCGTCGGCGAATTATTTCGAGCGCGAGGTTTTTGATTTGTTTGGCATTCGATTTACCGGGCATCCTTATTTGCGGCGGATTCAGATGCCGGAAGATTGGGAAGGGCATCCGCTGCGCAAAGACTATCCGGTGGAGGGCTATCGCTAGATTTCATTATGGCCCACATGACGTCCACGCCCGTGCTCGAACCCGGCCAGGATCGGACAATGATCCTGAATATGGGGCCGCAACATCCGTCTACGCATGGAGTGTTGCGGCTGATTCTCGAGATCGATGGCGAAACCGTGGTGCGGCTTATGCCCGATATCGGGTATCTGCACACCGGGATCGAGAAAACTTGCGAAGCCAAGTTCTACCAGCAGGTAGTGCCGCTTACCGACCGCATCGACTACCTCTGCCCCATGACCAACAACCTTTGCTATGCGCTGGCGGTCGAGAAACTGCTGGGGTTGGAGATCCCTCCGAAGGCGCAATGGCTGCGGGTGTTGATGAACGAGTTGACGCGCATCAACTCGCACCTGGTGTGGCTGGGAACGCATGCCATGGACATTGGCGCGCTCACCGTCTTTCTCTACTGCTTCCGCGAGCGTGAAGACGTTTTGCGCTTGTTCGAAGCCGTAAGCGGCCAGCGCATGATGACTTCCTATTTCCGTATCGGTGGGGTGGCGCTGGAACCGCCGCTGGGATTCTTTGACCGGGTGCGGGATTTCGCCAACCGCTTTCCCGCCAAGGTGGATGAGTACGAAAACCTGTTGACGGGGAATCCTATCTGGGTGATGCGGACAAAGGGCGTGGCGCGAATTACGGCGGAAGATGCCATTGCATTGGGCGCGAGCGGACCTACGCTGCGCGGAAGCGGTGTCGATTTCGATCTGCGGCGGGATATGCCTTACTCGGGGTACGAGAATTTCAAGTTCAAAGTGCCGGTGGCGCAGGAAGGTGATGTGTTCGCGCGATACATTTGCCGGGTTCAGGAGCTGCGTGAATCAATTGCCATCGTGCGGCAGGCGCTCGACGGTATGCCGGAAGGTCCGATCAAAGCGGATGCTCCAAAAGTTGTCTTGCCCGACCGGGAAAAGATGAAGACGCAGATGGAGGCGCTCATCTATCACTTCAAGATTATTACCGAGGGCTTTGCGGTCCCGGCGGGCGAGGTTTATCAAGCAGTCGAATCGCCGCGCGGTGAAATGGGATATTACGTGGTGAGCGACGGAACTGCGAAGCCGTATCGGGTGCACATGCGGGCGGCTTGTCTGGCGAATCTGCAGTTGCTGCCAAAGATGTGCGAGGGAAGGTTGCTGGCCGATGTGGTGGCCGCGATTGGCAGCATCGATATTGTATTGGGGGAGATTGATCGATAGCGGTAGTGAGAAAGGCGTCGACCACAAAGGACACGAAGGTACACAAAGGAGACTCTAAGTTTCTCATCCCGAGCACAGCGAGGAATCTAGGTTCTTCCCGGCACAAGCGCGAACTGAGATCCCTCGCTGCGCTCGGAATGACAATCGATATTAATTCGTAAGCGATGAGATTCTCGGATCAATTCGAAGCGCGTTTCGCGGACATGCTTACCCATTACCCGACCAAGCGGTCCGTGCTCGTGCCTACGCTTCTTTACGTGCAGGATGAGGTCGGATATTTGAGTCACGATGTCATTCACGAAATTGCGCAGCGCTTGGATTTGACCGACCTCGAAGTGAGCAAC
>Ga0307476_10002364_pt1 | contig 11289 bp, 9 predicted proteins | sample atmos_gasesECM2C_2_FD_203314 | JGI IMG/M metagenome (GOLD analysis project Ga0307476, IMG submission 203314) | Hardwood forest soil microbial communities from Morgan-Monroe State Forest, Indiana, United States - atmos_gasesECM2C_05 | ecosystem: Environmental > Terrestrial > Soil > Temperate... | reverse complement strand
CCGCGGGATAGGCGTCCCGGATTGCGTCCGCTCCGGCCAGGACGCTGCGAAGCAAGTCACGGGTATCCCCTGAGCTATTGTTGGCGAGACTTTTGCATTGAAAGTTTGACCTGGAAGGTTGCAAATTAAGCCGATGTGCTGTTCGCGCGTTCGTTGCGAATTCGATAAAGCAGATATCCCACCACCGCAATGTTGAAAATGAGTACCAAGCACTTGAGCGCGCTTGGATGGCGGTGAATCTCGTAAATCTCGAGCGGAACCAGCGATGTCGTGATGATCACGCTGAACCACTCAGCCCAGCGTTTGACCAGCCAAAGGCCGATCCCCTCGGTCAGAAATAGTGCCGCGTAAATAAAGCTGACAACTCCAAGACTCTTTATTTTATTGGGAGTGAGATTGGCGACCTTCTGCAGCGCGCGATCGACGTACCGATTGCCCGGATCCAAACCGAGGATCCTGACCCAATGTTCCAGCACGCTCGCCATATCTTTGTGGAGCAGGTGGAGAGCGCCCATCCCGACAGCAATCAGCAGCGCCGCCTTCAGCAGCTTGAAGAATGCAATCAGCCGGATCAGGCTATTATCAGCGGATTTCATGCGACGGATCGGCATTCGGAAAGCTCTCGCCTGTCAGGATTGTTTTGGAGGCAAGCCGAAGATGATTCTAGACGAGCAGGGCGAAAGTTCTCCCTCAACCACCTCTATGCTTTTGGACATTCATCCCGTTCTCGACCTAGGCCGGAATCGCCTTGCTCACTGATTGCTCCCGCCGCATCTTCCCCACCACCAACTTAATTTCGTCATAAGTGATTTCCGGCGGCAGAATATCTTTCAACGGCTTCAGCCGATCCGTCCCTACTTGCGCGCAAGCCGCTGCAATCACGGACTGCCTTTCCTTGCTCACCCATCCCGGCTGCAGCTCAACCTGCCCGGTTTCCACCAGATTCGCCACCGTACTCACCACTGTCGAGACCTGCCGCCCTCGAAGCTGCGCAATCTCTTCCAAAGTTTTCCCTTCGCTCAACAATCGCAGAGTTTCCTCCGCCGGTTTTGCCGGCTGCGCAATCCCTCCCACGCGTTCTCCCTGTCGAAATCTTTCGAGCGCAGCCAGGATTTCCCGACCATAGATCTCTGCCTTCTTCTCGCCGATTCCGGGAATCTCCAACAGTTCGTTCAAGGATTTTGGGCGCCGGCGGCAAATCTCGTCGAGAGAGGAATCGTGCAGCACGATGAAGGCCGCCAGCTTCATCTCTTTGGCCACAGATCGTCGCCACTCCCGCAAATATTCCCGCAACTGCTCCGCCTCGGAGCCCGCAGCCGGAGCCGCCACCGGCTGCTGCGGCAACCTCCTTCTGCCCGCTGCGATGCTCTTCCCAATCGCCGGCGATTTCACCAACCACTCCGCCACGCTCCCACACACATCACAGGCGTTACAACCCTCCCACTTCGGAGTCTCTCCAAAGTGCGCGCAAATCTGCCGGTGCCGGCATTTTTTCGACTCCACAAACTCGCGGATGATGCGATACCGTTCCCACGCCCGATTTCGCTCCTCGGCATCCGTAATCTGATTGGCAAAGAATCCCAGGAGCCCCGCATCTTTTTTCTGCCACAACAAAACGCAATCCGCGCTTCCACCGTCGCGCCCCGCCCGTCCCGCCTCCTGGTAGTACTGCTCGATTGACTTAGGCAGCGACAAATGAATTACCGCCCGCACCGCGGCCTTATTAATTCCCAATCCAAAAGCAATGGTTCCCACCAGCACTCTTACTTCGTCCGACATCCAGCGCTCCTGATTACGGCGCCGCTCTGCCGCTCCCATCTTCCCGTGATACCCCACCGCCGCAATGTCGTGATCTTCCAGAAAATCCACCGTCTCCTCCACCCGATTGATGGTCGGAGAATACACAATCACATTGGTGCCCGCGTAGCTGTGCAGTGCCTTCACCAGCATTTTCATCTGCTCCAACCCGGCGCACTCGCGCACCAGATACCGCAAGTTCGGACGGTAGAAACTTGCAATATATTTATCGGGATTGCGCAACTGCAGTTGCGCCAGGATGTCGTGCCGCACATGCTTGGTTGCGCTCGCCGTGAACGCCGCAATCGGACGATCCGGAAACTTCCCGCGCAACTTGTTCAATTGCCGGTACTCCGGACGAAATTCGTGACCCCATTCCGAGATGCAATGCGCCTCATCGATGGCAAAAAATGTAACTGGCACCTGCTGCATCCAGCCCATGGTGTCGCCGCGCGCCACGCGCTCCGGCGAAACATAAAGCAGCCGGTAAGCCCCTCCTCGCGCTTTCGACATCACACTATTCTGCTCAGCTTCGCTCATCGTGCTGTTCAGCACCGCCGCGGGAATCCCCATCTGCGCCAGTTGTGTCGCCTGATCCTGCATTAGCGCGATCAACGGTGAAATCACCACCGCCGTGCCTTCCGAAACCACCGCTGGCAACTGATAGCACAGCGACTTGCCTCCACCCGTTGGCATCACCACGCAAGTGTCACGCCCCGCCAGCAGGCTTCGCACAATCCGCTCCTGCAAGGGGCGGAAGCTGCTATATCCCCAATAACGCTTCAGCGGAATGAGAAGATCGGCTTCCATCAAGGAACAGTCCAAACTATAGCGAGGGCGAATGTAAGGAGAAAGACAAATCCGTAACTTCCCAGGATCCTTTCCAAATCAGGAACCCGCGAGTTCCTCTGATAGGGCAGAATGACTCGCGCTATTTCGCAGCCATGGCGTTGTACTTTTTCAAAAGATTAATTGTTTCCTGCAGGGGCAGCGCCTTTACCGTGTGCCCGTTTCCCGTCACGTCGTGCGCTCGAAACATCGAGTTATAGATCGCTTCCTCCGTGGCTTCAATCACAGCTTCAAACAGCGGAGACATGCTCTCATTGCTCAACAACTCTTTCGGCCGATACACCGGTTCGGTCGGATCGATGCGCACGTCCGGGGAACTCGAAAACGCAATCACGTAATCGCCGCTGCCATTGCTTTCACCTGATCCCGTCCGCGCCAAGCCCATCATCGCCCGCGCCGCAAGCCGGCTTAGATTGCGGTGTTCGAGCGGAGCATCCGTCGCTACTATAATCATGCAAGAGCCATCCGCCGTCTGCGGCCCATTGCCGGGAGCTTTGTTTTCCTCCGAGGAAATCTTGGGATAGAAATTTCCCAGCTGGTTGCCAACCGGCGCACCCGCAATGATCAGGTTCCCGCCAAAATTTGTCTGCACCAGCACGCCCACGGTGTAGGCGCCGAGCGAAATCGGAAGCCTCCGCGATGAGGTTCCAATTCCTCCCTTCCAGCCGAAAGCAACCGTGCCTGTCCCCGCGCCCACAACGCCTTCTTCCACCGCTCCCCCAGTTGCGTTGCCGATCGCGGTAAGAACGTCCTCGGGAAGGATCGGGCGGGAGCGAATATCGCTCAAATACCCGTCGTTGGTTTCGCCGACCAGCGGATTCACCGAGAGTACATTTTCATTTCCCTTGAGGTTGAACATGTAGGTGATGACAGCATCCGCGACCCTGGGTACGGAGTCTGTAGAGGTCAGCAGTATAGGGGTCTCGATTTCCCCCATTTCGTTCACCTGCGTCGAGCCGGCGAGTTTTCCGTATGCATTGCCCAAAAAAACCGCGCCCGGAACCCTCTCCTTGTAAAGGTTTCCTCCGTGTGGCAGGATCGCCGTAACCCCGGTGCGAATGTTGTCACCGCGAATCAGAGTAGTCTGTCCGACCTTGACCCCGGCAACATCCGTGATGGCATTCCGCGGTCCCGGAGGCAACACTCCTACCTGCACTCCAAGGTCACGAACTCTAGGCCGGGATTCCGTCTGCGCGAAGAGCACTGACCCGGTAATCAGCAATACAGGAGCTACAATGAAAGATCGCCTAGTCATGTAAGTTTCGGTTCTGAAACTCGATACCTCACTTCCGGATACGCCCGCGCAAACCCTGCCCACACCGCCGCAATCACCACAAAGCAAAGCACACTCCCCTCCGGACCAACCCTGCCCCCCGTCAGCCATCCCGGCCCATGAAACGATGACTTCAGTAGATGCCCGGGGAAGATTGTGCCGCTGTCCGGCACCGAATAAAAAAATGTCTCGCCCCAATCCCACGCCGCATGAAATCCCACGGCAAACCACAAATTCCCGGTACGCCGCAGCGTCAAACAAAAAAAGAAGCCAATCACAGCCGCCGCCAGCAGCCCGGGCCACTCCTCTCCGCCATTGCGGATGTGAATCAGCCCGAACATGCACGACAGCAACACCGCCGCTGGCCAAAACCCAATCGTACGCGTCAAGGTAAACTGCGAATACCCGCGCAGCAGAAATTCCTCAAAGAAGCCCACCAGCAAAAACATCACCGCCCAGAAAAGGCCAAACCTAAAAATGCGAGTCCCATGCATCGCCAGATGTCCTACATCAAAAACTCGCAAGCCATACATCAGGGCCAGCAACAGCGTAATGCTCGCGAATCCCCAGACCGCGCCCACCCAGAATAATTTTCTAAACGCCTGCCGACCCGGCAGACCGTACGCTCCCCACGTCCTGTTCTCAACTCGCCCCAGCACTAGCGATGGAAGAACCGCCGCGCACAGAAGTCCAAACTCCTCCAGCGCCATCGACCAAAGCCCATTCGCGCCTAGTTCGAGCGAGCCTGCCCAACGGCTGGCCACAAACTGCAGCGGATAAAACATCGCCACATAAAACGCAATCCCCCAGCCCGCCCTCAATCCCTCCGGCCCCAGAAATACCGTACGCACATACGACGGCTGCACCGCAAAATCGGGACCGGAAGCAGACCTCTCCGAAGCAGTCTCTTCTGAAATCGCCGTCTTAGGTTGCTCGCCCGAAATATTCATCCCATCATCCATGCCGGGCTCTGCTTGGAAAGGCCGTGGCTTCAGCCGCTGCCGTAACTTCCCGGAAAATGAATGCGCCTTTAGGCGCTGGATTTTAGTCCCTCTACCAGTTTCCGCAAACCGCCCCGCTCATGGTAAAACACTCGGCTCAGCCTTATGACTGGATTTTTCACGCGCCAACGCTTCGGCCGCCCCCAGTTCCTCGCCGGAGCATTGCTCCTTGCCTTTCTGGCGCAAGCAGTCTGGCTTGTCCAGTCCGAGTTACGCATGTTCGAATCCAACGGCCTCAGCGCCTCCGAGCAAGTCCGCATCGCCGCCGGCTGGCGGCAAGTCCACGGTGGCGGAATCGCCGGTGCACCTTTCCCTGATTCCCCGGGTTCGCTCCCAATCGAGGTGTCCCGCGATGACGCCGGCTTCGACACCGAGCACTCACCACTCATCTCCCTGGTAACCGCGGCGCCTCTGCTCGCCTGGCCGCACCGGCTGTTCTCCACTGAATCGCACTGGCGCTGGCTGCCGCGCATTCCGTTCCTCGCCTTCGGCGTTTTCTTGGGCGCTTCCTTGTGGTATGTGGCCCGGCGGCTTTGTGGAAACACCGGTGGATTCCTCGCGCTCACCCTCTACTGCTTTTCTCCCGCCATCCTTCAAGCCACCGCCGTCTGGCACGCCGAGCCCGAAATCCTCGCTGCCTGGGGATCCTTCGGAGCCATCTTCACCGCCGTCGCCGTAGCCCACACGCTTTACGCCCCGCGCGAAGTCATACTCTGGAATTGGCGCCGCATCCTCTTGCTTGGAATCTCCTTGGCGATCTCCGTCGGATCGCAGTTCTCCATGATGGTGGTCGTGCCCATCGCTCTAGCATTTCTACTCTACCTCGCACCTATCCGCCGCGCCGCAGCATCCGTCATCTGGTTCGCCGCCTGTCTCATCGCTCTCCTCGTACTGTTCGCAACCTACTTCTTCCATCTCCGGAATTTTCTCGAAGCAATGCAGCACGCCTCTTTCTGGGGAGCAACCTGGCGCAGCTTCACTGTTCTTGCCGTCTATCGCCAGGTGGGAGTGCAAATTCTCCGTGCCTGTCCGGCCTTCGCCCTGCTTCTGCCTGCAGCCATCGCGGTTTATCTAGCCTGGCCGCGCACCCGCTACTTCGGCAATACTGCTCCTCTGCTGGTCGCGCTGCTTTTCATCGCTCTCGGCATGGCCCATCCCCACGTCGCCGGTGCTGGATTTCTTCTCGCCGCCGTCCCGTTCCTCTTCATTTTCGTCTCCGGTGTCCTCGCCGACCTGATGGAAACTCCCTTCCGCGCGCTTGTGACCGCCTGCGTCTGGGCGCTGGTAGTAGCCTATGTCTTGTGGAGTCTCTTTGCACTGGCCCAGATCCGGGGATGATTTAGGGAGGGCAAACGTTTTTGGTGCCTTCCTCTGTGCTTGTGTTAAAGCTTTTGACTGGTCCCGATGACAATTCTCTACATCTCGACAATTTTTCACGCATCTCCTCGCCATCAGCCGCGATCTAACCCTATAGGAAGGCCTCTGGAGGTGCGCCATGTCTGTCACCTTGGAGTATCATGATGTTGTGAATTGTTCCGGGATATTGTCTGCAAGGCGCTCGATCTCCACTTCGCTCGCGCTGTTCGGAGTGTTCTTGCTCCCGCTTCTCGTCTCCGCGAGCCGCGCTCAGATCAGCAATACGTCCGCCGGCTCGGTTCACTCCGGTAGCCTCACGCCTCCGACCGGCGCTGTGATTCCACGAACTGCGGTTCGCGTGCCGCCCCCTACCGGCATATCCGTCGGCCAGCCCGGATTTCCACTTGTCGGGTCAGGGTTCACGCGTCCCCCGAAGATTTCGCGCGACTTGCACGGCAATCGCGACGGACATAATCGTCGTCACACTGCCGAGGGCACGGCATACTATCCGTATATTTACGGCATGCCCGTGCCATACGCCGTCGATGTCAACGATGCCGACAATTCCAATGAGGAAGACGATGATCCCGAATACCAGGGCGGCCCCACCATTTTCGACCGCCGCGGTTCAGGCCGGGACTCCTATGTACCGCCGTCAGACCCGGGGCCGGCGCACGCACGAGATGCGTTGGCAGACCAGTCCCGGAGCGATCCTGCTCCCGATCCTCCGCAGCCGCCCACGACTCTGGTTTTCAAAGACGGTCGTCAACTCGAGGTGAACAACTACGCCATCGTCAGTCAAACGCTTTATGATCTCACCCCGGGCCATCCGCGAAAGATCGCTCTCGCCGATCTCGATCTTTCCGCCACGCAAAAACAAAATGATGATCGCGGCGTGCTTTTCCAACTCCCGCCGTCGGCACAGGCCAACTGACCATGCGCATCCTGCATCGCAATCGCTGGCTGCTGCTTAGGTGGCCCGGACACTCTTGTCTGCGCCAGGCCGACAGCAATATCACCTTAGCAGGGAATTGCTATCGGCAGCTTGTCCTTTGGGCCATGCTGGCCTTCGCAACCCAGGCCGTGGCCCAGCGCGCCTCCGCCCCCGCAGCCCATGCTGCCGGCCCAACACACTCCGCAGTCACGCATTTGAATTCATCCGGAAACTTCGCCGTCGCAAACCACCGACACCCGTCCGCATTCCGTCGTTCTTCCCCGTACGTTTCGCCCTACGGATCTCTGCCTTTCTTCGGTGACTCTTTCAACCCCGATGACATCTATTCCAGCGGATATCCCGTCGCCTCCGAGCCGCCCCCGTTCCTGATGCAAGCGATGCGCGACATGGCCGGCTCCGCCGCCAACCCTATGGCCCAAGTAATAAGTCCGCCGGCCAACCATCAACCCGCCGCCAACGATCCCCTGATGATCGAACTGCAGAACGGCCGCTATATCCGCGTGGACAACAGCGGCGCCAACGGCGACGCCCTTCCGCTTAATCTGACGCCGAATCGCGCTCGCTCAAGTTCCACCACCCCGACAATCACTGCCTCAGCCCCATCGCGAACTCTTCCGCCCGCAGTCCTGGTTTTTCATGATGGACACAGCGAAGAAGTCCGCGACTATACCATCGCCGACGGAATGCTTTACGCCCGCGGTGACTACTACACCGACGGATACTGGAACAAGAAAATCGATCTCGCCACCCTCAACGTCGCCGAAACCATGCAGGCCAATGCCAGTCGCAGCGTGAAATTCACTCTCCCCTCATCCCCGAACGAAGTAATCACACGCCCTTAGTATTGATTGCCGGTCATTCGGGGCCCTCCCGAAGATTTGTCATTCCGACCCCTACTTTGGCGAGGGGTCTGCTTCTGACTTTGATCGAAGCGCGAATCGTTATCAGCAACACCTCCCCCATTCCGGCCCCCAAAAGGACGCGCATCGTGATACAATATGGTTTCACAAACAACCTAGTAACCACCTGTAAATGCAACCGCTTAGCAAGGATTTCACGAGGATCAGCCGGACTGCCAAAAGCTCCGGTGCGCCATCCCCAAATCAACCGGAAGCTAGCAGCTAGAGCCCAAAATGCCTGACGACCAAAATCCCGAACTCCCTCTGACTCCACCGCCCCCGGGCGACAACGGAAGTCCCGGCGCCTTGCACATTCAGCCCGTCAACATTGAAGACGAGATGAAGAAGTCGTATCTCGATTATTCGATGTCGGTCATCATCGGCCGCGCTCTGCCCGATGTCCGCGACGGACTCAAGCCCGTGCACCGCCGCATTCTTTACACCATGCAGCAGATGGGCCTCCAGCCCAATCGTGCCACGCGCAAGTGCGCCCGCATCGTGGGCGATGTCATGGGCAAATACCATCCCCACGGCAATCTCGCCGTCTATGACGCTCTCGTGCGCCTCGCGCAAACCTGGAGCCTTCGTTACCCGCTGATTTTTGGCCAGGGAAATTTCGGCTCCGTCGACGGCGATCCTCCCGCTGCCGATCGCTACACCGAAGCCAAACTCGCTCCCGTCTCGACCGCCCTGCTCGAAGATCTCGACAAAGAGACCGTCGACTTCCGTCCCAACTACGATGGCAGTGAAGTCGAGCCTGATGTTCTTCCGGCACGCATTCCCAATCTGCTGATCAATGGCTCCGACGGAATCGCGGTCGGCATGGCCACAAAAATTCCCCCCCACAACCTCACCGAAATCATCAGCGCTACCATCACCCTGATCAACGACCCCAGTGCCCAACTCGCCGAAATTCTAAAATCTGTTCAGGGACCAGACTTTCCCACAGCCGGCATTATCCACGGTCGCGCTGGGATCTTCGAGGCCTACCGCACCGGTCGCGGCCGCTTCATGATGCGCGCCAAAGCTGCCATCGAAAACATCTCCAAGGACCGCCAGGCCATCATCGTCACCGAAATTCCCTATCAGGTAAATAAGGCCGTCCTCGTCAAACGCATTGCCCAACTCGTCAACGACAAAGAAATTGAAGACATCTCCGACGTGCGCGACGAAAGCGATCGCGACGGCATGCGCGTCGTGGTCGAACTCAAGCGCGGCACCGAGCCTCAGATCGTCCTCAACCAGCTCTACAAGCACACTTCCATGCAGGAAGGGTTTTCCATGATCCTGCTGGCGGTGGTTAACGGACAGCCGCGCGAAATGGGCCTGATTCAGGCCATCAAGCACTTCATTAATCACCGTGTCGAAGTCGTCCGCCGCCGCACCGCCTTCCTGCTGCAGAAAGCCAAGGACCGCGAGCACATCCTCGAAGGCTATCTCAACGCGCTCGATCACCTCGACAATGTCATCGCCATCATTCGCGGCAGCTCCAACCGCGCCGATGCCCGTGAAAACTTAGTCGCCTACTTCGGCGGCAAGAAAATCGATATCAACACCACCGGCCGCGCTCCCAAGCTCGATCCGGAAAAGCCTTTCACCGCGCGACAGGCCGACGCTATCCTCGAACTGCAGCTGCACCGCCTCACCAAACTTTCCATCGACGAAATTTCCAACGAGCTGAAAGAAGTTCGCGGCCGTATTGAAGACTACGAATCCATCCTCGCCTCCGAGAAAAAACTGCGCGGCGTCATCATCAAAGAACTGGAAGAAGTGAAAGAACTCTACGGAGACGAGCGTCGCACCCGCATCGAAGACGAAGCTGCGGAAATCGTTCTCGAAGACCTCATCGCCGACGAGCAGGTCGCCGTAACGTTCAGCCACTCCGGCTACATGAAGCGCACGCCCATCTCCACCTACCGCATGCAGCGCCGTGGTGGCAGCGGGCGCACCGGCATGAAGACCCGCGACGAGGATTTCGTCGAGCATCTCTTCATCGCGTCAACTCACGCCTATATCCTCATCTTCACCAACAAAGGCCGCGTCTACTGGCTCAAGGTCTATGAAATTCCCGACGTCAGCGCCGCCGGCAAAGGCAAACACATCGGCAACCTGATCGGATTGCAGCCCGGGGAAACCGTGCGCACCATGCTCGCAGTGCGCAATCTCGAAGAAGAAAATAAATTCATTTTCTTCGCCACTCGCAACGGACTGGTAAAAAAATCCGAGCTCCGCGAGTTCATGCACGTCCGCTCTAACGGCATCAACGCCATCAGCATCGAAGATGGGGACGAACTCGTCGCCGCCCGAATCACCAACGGTGATCAGATCGTTTTCATCGCGTCGCACGAAGGCATGGCTGTCCGCTTCGACGAAAATCACGTTCGTCCCATGGGCCGAGCTGCCTACGGGGTGAACGGTATCAACCTGGAGGAGGGCGATTACGTGGTCGGCATGACGGTAACTCCAAAGCCTGGCGCTGCCCCGGTCGGCGCACCCGCAGCAGGCGAGGATGCCATCGACAAAGCCGCCGCCGCTGCTACGGCAGCCCCGGGCACAACTGCAATCCCCGAAGTCGTCGACCTAACGCAGAAAGGCACGCTGATTCTATCCGTAACCGAAAACGGATACGGCAAGCGAACGCCCGCCGACGAGTATCGCCTCACCAACCGCGCCGGCAAAGGTGTAATCAATATCAAAACGACGGAGCGTGTCGGCAAAGTGGTCGCCATCGCCCTCGTCGACGAGACCTCTCAGGTCATGCTCATCAGCCACTACGGCAAAATCATTCGCATGGATTCCAAAACCATCCGCGAATCCGGCCGCAACGCCCAAGGCGTCCGCCTGCTCAACATGGAGCCCGGCGATCGCGTAGCCGCCGCCGTAGTCCTCGCGCCCGATGAAGAGCCGACCAACGGAGGCACGCTGCTTCAGTAGTCCATCGATTGTGGGTGGACGCCGTGGTGTGGTTTGTAAGCGTCTGACCAACCCGCCGGTGCGACAGATTGGGTCTGTTCTGATGTGCCAGGATGACCGCAAAACAGAGTTGCCAGCGCCCAGAGTTGCCAGCGCCCAAGCAACCTACACGAGCGGAGCTTCAAGCAGTGGGTGGATCAGTTTGGAGCAGCCCTATGCGGCCCGAGCGAGTTTTGCCAGAGTCGA
>Ga0307476_10002363_pt1 | contig 11290 bp, 11 predicted proteins | sample atmos_gasesECM2C_2_FD_203314 | JGI IMG/M metagenome (GOLD analysis project Ga0307476, IMG submission 203314) | Hardwood forest soil microbial communities from Morgan-Monroe State Forest, Indiana, United States - atmos_gasesECM2C_05 | ecosystem: Environmental > Terrestrial > Soil > Temperate... | reverse complement strand
GCAGTTTCACGTAGGCGCTCATGTGCTGAGCCTTGTAACCACGCGCCAGGTCGAACATCGAGTAGTTCAGCGCATGGAAGCCGGCCAGCGTGATGAACTGGAAGCGGTACCCCATCGCCGCAAGCTCGCGCTGGAACTTCGCGATGGTCGCGTCATCGAGGTTGCGCTTCCAGTTGAAAGACGGCGAGCAGTTATAGGCCAGCAGCTTGCCGGGGAATTTGGCGTGAATTGCCGCCGCGAAGCGTCTGGCTTCGTTCATGTCGGGCTTCGAGGTCTCGCACCAGATCAGATCGCAGTACGGCGCGTAGGCCAGTCCGCGGGCGATCGCCTGCTCGATGCCGGCCCGCACATAGAAGAATCCTTCGCTGGAGCGCTGCCCGGTGACAAACGCTTTGTCGCGCGGATCATGGTCGGTCAGCAGCAGATCTGCCGCGTCCGCATCGGTGCGCGCGATGATCACCGTGGGAACCCCCATGACATCGGCCGCGAGACGCGCCGCCACCAGCTTGTTGATGGCTTCGGCGGTCGAAACCAACACCTTGCCGCCGAGGTGCCCGCACTTTTTGGCGGACGACAGTTGATCTTCAAAATGCACGGCGGCCGCGCCGGCGCGGATCAGCGCCTTGGTCAGTTCGAACGCATTGAGGTTGCCGCCGAAGCCGGCCTCGGCATCGGCAATGATGGGAGCCAGCCAGTCGATGTCCGACTTGCCGTCCAAGTGATGAATTTGATCGGTGCGCAGCAACGCATTGTTGATGCGCTCGACCATTTTCGGCACCGAATCGACCGGATAGAGGCTTTGATCGGGATACACCTCGCCCGCGGAGTTGGCATCGCCCGCGACCTGCCATCCCGAACAATAGATGGCTTTGAGGCCCGCCTGGACCGTCTGAATGGCCTGATTGCCTGTCATGCACCCCAGGCCCGCAACCACGGGCTCGCTGTGCAATAGGCTCCAGAATTTCTCGGCGCCCAGACGCGCCAGCGAGTACTCGATTTTGACGGAACCGCGCAGGCGCGCCACGTCGGCCTCGCTGTAGGGACGTTCCACACCTTGCCAGCGGCTGTTCACATGTGCGTTCAAGGCAATTCTCCTTAAAGTCTTGCTTAATGGGATGGCGCCAGCTTAGAGTGTTTAAAGCGCGGATTTACACATTAGAAATTTAACAGTGTGAATTTCACAAAAGGGTGGAATTTCACAGAGGGCAGCGATGGCGAGCCTGATCCGACAGGGCCACTTTCTCGGGGCAAAGCTGCGCTCGCTGCGCAAGCGCAATGGCCTGACCCTGGATGAGCTGTCGGCGCGCTGCGTGCAAATCGATGCGAGCGCCGCCCCGTCGGTGTCCTACTTGAGCATGGTGGAAACCGGCAAGCGCATGCCCTCGGCGGAAATGCTCGAGATGCTCGCGGGAATTTTCAGCAAGGATTCGCGCTGGTTCTTGGACGAGAACACGGCGGTGGAGGCCTCACCTACGCCGCAGCACCGCGGGGGCCTGGAGGCGATGCCGTTGGAGCCGGCATTCTTGTTCTCGCACGAGTTGCTGCAGAACGCTTTGCCCGAGCTGCTGTCGCAGACCGGCACCACCGGCCGGCAATTCGCGCAGTTGCTGATTCGTGTCTGGCAGGAGACGCGCCACAATAATTTTCCCGATATTGAGCGCGCGGCCGAGGAGTGCGGCAATCGGCAGATGCCCCTGACGTTGGACGCCGTCATGGCGATCTGCGAGCGTCATGGTTTGCAGATCAAATGGTTCGACGGCGATGGCCGCAAGCCCAGCGGCGCACTGGTGCGTTCCCGGTTCGAGGCGCCTGCAACCGTGCTCATCAATAAGCGCTTGCGCGATCAAGAAGAACGGCTGAAGTACGAACTGGCATTCTTCGTCGGCCACAAGATTCTTCACAATGGCGACGGCATGATTTCCCCGCACAACGCCGCACAAATCGGCGATGGCGAATCGCCGGGTTCCGTAGGCGGCATGGGTGCACAGGACGTGCTGTACGCGTGGCGGGATTTCGAGTGCAGTTTTTTTGCCGGCGCGCTGCTCTGTCCACGGATTCCGTTCCGCCGCTTCTTGATTCGCGAATTTCACAACGTCAACGCCTGCCACAAGGTCGGCGTGACGCCGGCGCTGGTGATGCGGCGCATGACGGCCGTGTCGCCTTATCGGCATTGGCATTTCTTCGATGCCTATCCGCCCGGCTACCTGCGCGCGGTGTACCGGGGCAACGGCATTCCGCTGCCCTGGGGCAACATGAGCCTGGTTTCCGATCCCTGCCCGCGTTGGGCCGTATTTCGGCTGCTGCAGACGCCGGACGCGCCGTCGGAGCAGGCGCCCAAATCGCAGATTTCAGTCATGCAGGACGGCAAGCGCGCGCGCCTGTATTGCTGCCATTCGCTGCTGACCCGCGATGCCTTGGATGAGCTGCACGTATTGTCCGTCGGCGTGGACCTGCTGCCGGCGCTGGATGCGCAAGGTTTTGACGGCGAGGAAATTATCGCGGCCGTCGCCGAGTCCTGCCGGCGAGGCGGAGGCGACGGCGCCATTCCGCCGGCCGCATCCAGCGCCATTCGCGCAGCCTCACAGGTGCTGAATATTTCGTGGATCGCGGATGCGCTCGGCGCCAAGGCGAGCGTCATATGTCCGCGCAGCGGCGCCTGCCCGCGGCATCCCCACGTCTGCGCCTAGGCCGGCGGGGTCGAGGCTATCGCATGGTGCAGGGCAAATGGAAAATCACGATCAACACGCCGATGGGCGAGAAGTCCGGCGTGCTCGAATTGCTCGTCAGCGGCAAGACTCTCACGGGCTCGCTGTCGGATGGCGAGCACCACGTCGCCATCAGCGACGGCAAGGTTGAGGGCAACAAGCTCAGCTGGCAGGCAAAGATCACCAAGCCCATGCGCTTGAGCTTCAAGTTTACCGCGATCGTCGATGAGGATCGCATCAGCGGTGCGGCCCGGCATATGCTGGGGACGGCCACCTTTAGCGGCACTCGGGTGTAGCACAGCGGCACTGTGAATTTGAGCCCCGGCTCGGATGGCAGGTGGGATAAGAAGCTTCAATGCCCGGAAGAGCAGGGCCTTGAAGCTTCTTATCGCCCCAGGCCTTTCATGCTGGATCGCTCAATCTCACGGTGCCGGAGGACCAGTTTCGCAGCATGTGATATTGATTGGCCCGAGTTCTCGTCAGGAGGGGGTGAGAAGACTCAAGGCACTGTTGCCTTTTGTGCCTTGAGTCTTCTCATCCTCCCTGACGCGCTACACCAGCCAAGCAAAATCACTGGGGCGTCACTCGATCGGCGCGTACATCTCCGTGCGCAATTTCTCCACCGGCGTGTTGCCGGGATCGTCGACGAACCAAGAAACAATCGGCCCGTGTGCGGTGTAGCCGTGCGCAGCGATGTAGGCCAGCAGCTGATCGTGAGTCTTTCCCAAGCCATCATAGGCGCCTACATGCGTCGCTTTGAGCGCCTTGCCGGCGTAGCTTTGAACCGCGCGTACTCCATCGGCGCCCGCGACATCGCCGCGATCGACCGGGATGCCTGCGTCAAACTTGTAGCTGCCGGGCGTCATCTCGCCATCGATGCCAAGCGGCGCGCCGGCTTCGTGAAGCTTGTACTTGGCCATGAATTTCGCAATTTGCCCAAAGGCATCGCCGTAAGCCTTGGAGATTCCGTCGAGCGGCGCGGTCTCGGTCACGACCAAGATCGGGGCCGCCGTGAGCTGCACCGGCTCCGCGCTGAATCCCGCGATGTCCGTGTTCGGCATGCTCTCCACCAGGTTCTTGAGCTTGGCAAGGCCTGAGGCGAAATCCTTGCCGAGCATTCCATCCATCGTCAAGCCGATGTAGTGGCCGATGGGGTTGGTGCCCATGTCGACATCGACCGTCCAGGTCGCGCGCGTCATGTTGCCGTCGGGTGTCAGCGTCACCAAGGACTTCGCCGTGCCCATATCGCCGAAGTCCAGATCGCTTGCCACCGATTGATCAGCGGTCGAGGCGGTGATCAGCTGTGTTCCGGAGCCCACCTTGTCGTTGCCCTTCCAGACCAGTTTCGCGCCCACGCCGTCGCGCGGTCCTTCCGTGGTCTGACTCATGTTGGGATCCAGCTCCTGCCAAGGGGACCATTTGGGGAACAGCACGAAAGAATTTACCGTGGCGTAGACCAGACTTGCGGGTCGGTTGATCGTCACGAAACGTTTCACCACCACATGGCGCGGCAAGATCAAGCCGATGACGGCGAGAACGACCACCAGAGCGATGAGACCAATGAGTATTTTTTTTATCATGGCCGGTGCTCCTGCAATATTCGAGGTTTATCCGGAATTGCCTTCTTCTAGTTCGCCGGCTGCGCTTTGCACGTAGTTCGGCAATCCCATCTTGTCGATCAACTCAAGCTGCTCTTCGATGAAGTCGATGTGCTCCTCTTCGCTCTTCTGGATGTGCACGAGCAAATCGCGAGTCACGAAATCCTTGACGGCCTCGCAGTGCGCGATGGCCGTGGTGTACATGGGATGCGCTTCCATCTCGCGGCGCAGATCGCACTGCAGGATTTCCTGCACATCCTCGCCGATGAACAGCTTGCCCAAATCCTGCAGGTTCGGCAGTCCATCCAGAAACAGGATGCGCTTGACCAAACGGTCGGCATGTTTCATCTCATCGATGGATTCTTCGTACTCGAGCTTGCCGAGCCGCTTCATACCCCAGTTGTCGAGCATGCGGGCATGCAGGAAATATTGATTGATCGAGGTGAGCTCGTTCTTCAGCGCTTGATTGAGGAATTTCAATACTTTAGCGTCGCCTTGCACTATGGTCCCCTTATCCGATTGCGCATGAGCTTAGCGCCGGATTGTAAGCCCGAACTCAAGACTCAAGGAATCAATTGCTGGAGGAGCCCGTTTTGGGCGCGCGGGCTCTAGACCGCGAATTCGGTGGCGGCAGGGGAGAAAAGACCGGGCCGGCCCGACTCGCATGCTTTGAGCGACGCAGTCAGCGCTGATTTTGCCTCGGGCAAGCACTTGCCACAGCAGGTTCCGACCCCCAGCTCACGCGTCAGGTCGCGCAATGAGGTTGCCCCGCCCTTAACGGCGGCGCGGATTTGGCGCTCTGAAACGGCTTTGCATACGCACACGATCATGGGGTTATTGTGAACGCGAATGCGAATGATTGTCAATACCGTATCGCACGATGGGGCGAGAATGCGGCTCTCGTGGCCCTATTATGTCTAAGCGAGTTCGCAAATGGCATGATCAGGGCCTCAAGCGGGCCGCGGAATCGCCCGTTTTGAAGCTCAGGCGCCTGATGGCGCGCAACCGGACAAAAATGAAAATCTATTCCTGGAACGTCAACGGCATTCGCGCCGTGCACAAGAAGGGCTTGTTTCTCAAATTCCTCGAGGCGCACAAGCCCGATATCCTCTGCCTGCAAGAGACCAAGGCCGAACGCGGCCAGATTGAAATCGACTTGCCCGACTACCGCGAGTATTGGAACTCCGCGCTCAAGAAGGGCTATTCGGGAACCGCGATCTTCTCCAAGCAGGAACCGCTGAAGATCATCAACGGTTTCCCGAGCGAATTCGCCAAGCGCTTCAGCTTCGCCGACGAGCTCAAGCGCGACAGTGCCGAGGAAGGCCGCGTCATCACGGCGGAGTTCGCCAAGTTCTTCGTCGTCACCGTCTATACGCCGAACGCCAAGGACGATTTGAGCAGGCTCGCGTTGCGCTACAAGCACTGGGATCCTGCGTTCCTCGCGTATTGCAAACAGCTGGAAAAAACCAAGCCCGTCATATTTTGCGGCGACCTGAATGTCGCGCACACCGAGCTCGATCTTGCGAATCCGAAGCCGAATCGCGGCAAGAAAGGCTTCACCGATGAGGAGCGCGCGGGCTTTCAAGCTTTTATCGACGCCGGTTTCGTCGATACATTCCGCTTGTTCACCCAGGGCAACGGCCACTATTCGTGGTGGAGCCATTTCGCCAATTCACGGGCGCGCAATGTCGGGTGGAGAATCGATTACCTCATGGTATCGGCGGCGCTTCGCGACTCCGTCAAGAGTGCGCAGATCCATGCGTCCGTCATGGGCAGCGATCATTGCCCCGTAAGCATCTCGCTGGATTCAAGCTTTTAGCCTCAGACACGCCCCTAGAGCGACTCCATCACCGTGGCGATACCTTGGCCGCCGCCGATGCACTGAGTGGCCAGGGCGTAGCGCCCCTTGGTGCGCGCCAGCAAAGACGCCGCCTTGCCGGTGATGCGCGCGCCCGTTGCGCCCAAGGGATGCCCGAGCGCCATGCCGCCGCCATCGAGATTGATCTTGGCAGGATCGAGCTTCAGTTCGCGGATGCACGCGAGGGCTTGCGAGGCGAATGCTTCGTTGATCTCGATCACGTCGAGCGCATCGACCTTGAGAGCGGCGCGCGCCATGGCCTTGCGCGTCGCGGGAATCGGTCCGATTCCCATCACAGCGGGATCGCAGCCGATGGTGGCGGCCGACCGAATGCGTGCCAGCGGTTGCAAGCCATGGCGTCCCGCAAATTCCTCGCTCGTTACGAGCACCACCGACGCACCATCCGTCAGAGGCGAGGAAGTTCCGGCGGTCACCACGCCGTTCTCGGAGAAGGCGGGCTTGAGCGCGGCCAGCGCTTCGAGCGAGGTCGCGGGGCGAATGCAGCCATCCTCTGAAACCAGCTCACCGGATTCAAGCCGAATCGGCACAATTTCATCGCGCAGTCTTCCTTGCTCGCGCGCCTGTGCGGCTTTGCGGTGCGACTCGACCGCCATGACCTCCTGATCGTGGCGCGAAATGTGGTAGCGCTGCGCCACATTCTCCGCGGTTTGCCCCATGCTGATGTAGGCATCCGGAAAATTCGCCAGCAGCTCCGGATTCGGCGAGCGGTTGAACCCTCCTTGGGGCACCATGCTCATGGACTCAACGCCGGCGCAAAGATAGGCTTCGCCGATGCCGGCCTCGATCTGCGCCGCCGCGATTTGAATAACCGACATCGAGGAGCCGCAAAATCGGTTGACGGTCATCCCGCCGACTTCAAGAGGCAGGCCCGCCAGCAGCGCGACGATGCGTGCGACATTGGATCCTTGAGGTCCTTCCGGGTAGGCGCATCCCATGATCACATCCTCGATCAGCTTGGGATCGAGCCGCGTGCGCTCGAGCAGCCCTTTGACGACTTGCGCGGCCATGGTGTCGGGCCGCACCTGGGCCAACGCCCCCTTGCGTGCAAAGGTCTGCGGCGAGCGTGCATAGGCGGCAATCAAAGCTTTCATGAGTTACTCCTGAAGATCCACAAGATGCGCGATGACGGCGTCGAAATCTTCGATCGCACCGGTCATGCGCGCGGATAATAGCGCACCCTGGCAGGCGGCAAAGACAAACGCCGCCCGCTCGCCCGCGCGGCGTCGACGGCGAGGATCGGCGGTGCTGAAAATCCCGGTCAGCCACTGGATCTGGGTTTCGCGCAGCGCGCGGACCGCCTCGCGCAGCTGCGAATCGATGCAATCCCAACCGGCCGCCACGGCGGCCGCCGGGCAGACACCGCGGCCGGCGTGCAGGCCGTTGCGGTACAAATCGAAGTAGGCGGCGAGTTTGCGCCCAGGTGCGCTGGGCGTGGCCGCCGCCCAGCGGCGGAAAGCGTTTGCGGCGTCGGCCAATACCTCAACACCGAGCGCCTCCTTGGACGGAAAATGATGGTAAAGGCTCGGCTTGCGGATACCGATGGTATCGGCGATGTCTTGGAAGCTGAAGCCCAGATAGGAACGCGTTCGAATCAGCTTCCGCGCGACGCGCACGATCCGCTCGCGTGTATTGGCGCTGGCAACTGCCGTATTCACCTACCTACTATAAGGTAGGGGACACGGCTATTCAAGCTCGCCGGCGACGCCGGGTCGTGGGCTATTTCAATTCGGTAATGACGGCGTGGGCGGTGCCCTGAGTCAGCAACTCAGTGTGCGTGCGGTCGCGGCGGTTGAAGCGGATATCGCCAAACTTATATTTGTTGAGGGTGGACTTGCCGTCGGGCATCGTCGATTGCAACTCGCCCGTTGCCTCATACACCACCAGCGCGTCCTTGTCATGGAAATGCATGGGAGTCGGTTCGTGCGGGTGCCATGCATAGTCCCAAACCACAACCTTGGCGTTTTCCAGCAATTTTCGCACGTGGGGACGCGGAAACGCGAGCGGATAGCCGCTGGTATTCGCAAGCGGCGGCAGCGCGCGGTCTTTGAGCTCGATGACGACAGTGCGCGCTCCGGCTTTGCCCGGTGTGTCGCCTTGATGTCCAAAATACGCTGTTCCCTTGCGGGACAGTGATACCGCCACGAAGTCATGTTGTGCCGGCGGCAGCGGCTGAGTCGTGTCCCAGACTGTGACACGGTCGTTGTCAATCACCGGCTCCGCACCCCAACTGAATGCGGCAACGCTCGATGCGAGCACAGCGAACGCAATTCTTGACATGCGTCTGATTGTACACGCCCTGGTTTGGCGGCGAGAATTGCGGCCGAGGCCATTTGAGGGTTTAAGCGATGACGATCCTGCTGCTATTCGGTTCCAATGTTTTCATGACTATCGCCTGGTATGGGCACCTCAAGTACGGCCATGACTGGCCGCTGTGGAAAGCCATTCTCGTCTCATGGGGGATTGCGTTGATCGAGTACTGCATGGCGGTACCGGCGAATCGCCTGGGCTTCGGTGCTTTTACCGGTTTTCAGCTGAAGATCATCCAAGAGGCCATTACCCTGACGGTGTTCTTGGTGTTCGCTGTCGTCTATCTCAAAGAGAAAATGGCGTGGAACTATGCAGTGGCATTTGCGCTGCTGATCGCCGCGGTGGTGGTCGCGTTCGCGTTTAAACCCGTGGCCGCCTGAGGATACCGGTCATGGAACGACGGTCGTGAACAAATAGACCACGAAAATGACGAGCAGCACGATGCCGTGCAGAACGATGGTTCTTCCGGTGCGCAGCGCAATTGCCGTAATGAACAGAGACAGCATCAATAGCACGGTCGACCGGGTGTCGATCCCCAGCACGAGCTCGGTGCGCATGTACAGCGACAGCATGCTGACCGCGGGTATGGTCAATCCGATGCTGGCCAGCGCGGAACCCAGCGCAAGATTGAGGCTGGTCTGCAAGCGATTGGCACGCGCGGCGCGCAAAGCGGCCAGGCCCTCCGGCAGCAGGACAATGGCGGCGATGATCACGCCGACCACGGCGTCGGGCGCGCCCACGCGCTCGACCGCCGATTCGAGACTGGGCGCCAGCTTCTTTGCCAGCAATACCACTGCCGTCAGGCAAGCGAGCAATAAGATCGCGCTGACGGTGGTGACGGAGTTGCCCGGCGGCGCGTGCGGCGGCGGATCCATCGCCGGTTCATCCTCGACGAAAATTCCGCGATGGCCGATGGTCTGCGCGAAGACGAACGCTCCGTAAATGACCAGTGATACCACCGCGATGAGCATGAGCTGACTCGGCGAATAATACGGACCCGGCGTGGTGAGCGTGTAGTTCGGAAATACCAACGCGAGCACGACGATGGCGGCCAGCGCGACCAGCGCCGCGCTGACCCCGTCGAGGCTGAAGGTCTGTTGCCGGTGCCGCAGGCCTCCGACCAGCAGGCACAGGCCGATGATGCCGTTGAGAATGATCATCACGGCTGCGAAAACCGTGTCGCGCGCCAGCGCGGCCGCTTCGGCGCCGCCCGCAATCATCAAGGAGACGATCAACGCCACCTCGATCAGCGTGACCGCCAGGGCCAGCACCAGCGTGCCATAGGGTTCGCCGACGCGATGCGCGACCACTTCGGCGTGATGCACGGCGGCGAATACGCTGCCGGCGAGGGCCAGAGAGATGACCCCCACAAAAATTCCACTGGAGCCAAGGCCAAAACTCGCCACCCCCAGCACAATTCCTGCAATGACGGGCGCGAGAATGGTCCACAACGGGAGGTCCGACAGCCAGCCGCGCGGCGAAGTTTGGGTGTTTGAGTTCATTGGATTCGGTTATTCTCTATGCGTTGAAGAGCAGGGCCGCGGGTTTCTTATAACCTCTCGGGGCAAATAGGTGAAGTCAGATCGCAATTGGCGCACAGAGGGCGTGCGGGTCATCAAGAGCGACCGCCTGGACAGCAACACGGCACAGACTCCGGGGATGCTGCGCGCTGCCGCGGTGAATTTCGCGCGCGTCGGTTCGCAAAAGCTCTGGGCGGGCACGGTAATCATTCAACCCAACGCCAAGACCGGCGCCCACCACCATGGCGCGCTCGAGAGCGTCATTTATGTGGTGAGGGGCGCAGCACGCATGCGCTGGGGCGACGCCCTCGAATTTACGGCCAAGGCCGACGCGGGGGACTTTATTTTCGTGCCGCCTTACGTGCCTCATCAGGAAATCAACGCCCTGAGCGATGCACCGCTCGAATGCGTGCTGGTGCGCAGCGACAATGAATCGGTTGTCGTCAATTTGAACATCGACGCCGCCGAACGATTCGAAGAGGTCTATTGGATCGATCCGATCCATTCCAAGCCCCGCTAGGCGCAGCGCACCTTGGGGCCGTTCAGCCCGGGCGCGCGCGCTATAGCGTGCGCAGGTCGTCCGTCTCGCGCTTCAAGTCCGCCAGGAACTTCTCCAGCTCGACTTTGCGCTCCGGGACGCGTGCGCGGCCCGCCGGTGACAGCACGCGCGATGGGACCTTATTCAAATTGTCGGTCAGCATCGCGACCGCTTTCGGCGCATCGGGATTGCCGCCGTGCGGATCAACGAGCGCCATGACGCGCGCCACGCCGATCGCGCCGAGCCAGTCGAGGGCATCGGCATCGTGCAGGTACAGGGCTTCCGCTCCGACAGGATCTCGATAGTACATGTGCGTGCGGATCGCGCCGCGCACCGCCTCGAGCTTTGCCTCCGGAAAGCCGGTGCCCTTGAGTACCGAACCGACGATGTCGGCGGCGACGTCCGAGTGATCGAGCTTCTGGTTTTCCCACGGTGGAAATGCGGCCATGTCGTGCAGGTAAGCGGCGGCGAACAATACATCGTCGTCGAGCCGTACCTTATCGGACGCGGCCAGTTCGCGCGCGAGCGCGTAGTCGCGCTGCGAGTGCGAGTAGCCCCAGGCGGGATTCTTGAAATGCTCGCGCGCGAAGTCCTGCACGATCTTGTGCCAGTCGGCGGCGGGCGCGGTGGCGGCGGGCGTGGCGGTGGGCGTGGCGGTGGCGGGCGCGGCGGTGGCGGGCGCGGCCCGTGCCGACGCAGTCCCAACGGCCAGTGCGGCCGCAATGATAAGCGTGCCTGCGATC